>Ga0209591_10007199_pt1 | contig 12270 bp, 5 predicted proteins | sample MAT01_FD_187207 | JGI IMG/M metagenome (GOLD analysis project Ga0209591, IMG submission 187207) | Freshwater microbial communities from Lake Fryxell liftoff mats and glacier meltwater in Antarctica - MAT-01 (SPAdes) (version 2) | ecosystem: Environmental > Aquatic > Freshwater > Ice > Liftoff...
GGTGATCACCATCCCGCTTCCGGCGGCCTGGTTGCCGTCTTCGAGCGTCGTCTGGATGTTGACGACCGCGGGGCTGGCCGAACCGGCGATCCCTTCGACGTCGATCGATCCCGACGCGCTCCCCGAAGACGAGCCCGACGATGCGTCGGATCCGCCGAAGGTGGAGTCGGCGGGCCGGAACGGAGTCGCGTCGACCGTGGCGGTCGACGGCGAGCTCCCACCACCCCAGGTCGTCTCGGCCGCTCGGCCGAGCGCGGCCGAGCCGACCACGACCACCATCGCGGCCACGAGCAGGGCGAGCCACCGACGCGGCGACGGGCGGGAGGGAGGAGCCGGCAGGGGGGACTCGTCGTACGACATGTCGCCCAGCGTGACCGACCGACCCATGTCGCGTCTGGGCGCGCCTTGAGAGCTTCCTGAGAACGACCGCCCCGATGATCGGGCGCCCCGGCGATCGGGCGCCGTGCCGATCGGGGCGGTCGATCAGGGTCGCACTACCGGCGGCGGACCCCCGGGTCACCGGAGAGGAACAACGTCACGAACTTGACGTCGCCGTTGCTCAGGATCTGCTTCGAGTCGACGCACGGCGCAGGGTTGGCGTATCCCGTGCGCCCACCGACGAGCCACGACGCGACCGTGACGATGAACTGCTTGAGCCGCCAGATCCACTTCTTGCCGTCCCACACCTTCGCGAGCTGGGGTGCGGGCTGACAGGGCGGCACGATCGAGAAGCTCGTCGCGGTGTCCTTCTTCACGTACAACTGCGAGAGGAGGCCCTTGCCGGCCACCGACTTGTCCCACGTCTGGGTGAGCTTGAAGGGGCGGGCGGGATCGTCGTAGCCGGCGAAGTCGTTGAAGATCACCGTCTTGCCGAGACACTCACCGGGGGCGCACGGCACCGAGGTCAGCGTGACCACCGCGCCCGGGCCCGTGTTGGGGAGCGTGAGCGACGAGACCGTGTTGTCGCCGGGAGTGGCGTCGGTGCCGGTGGTGAGGGTGCCGCCGGGGGGGACGAACCCGACCGCCTCACCGGGAGTGGCGGCGGTGACGGTTGTGGTCGAGTTGGCGGGACCGGCGGACGCGCCGCCCGTCGCCGTCGCACTCGCCGAGGTGGAGATGCTGCCGCCCGACGGGACCGCCGCTGGCGTCTTCAGGACGAACGTGGCGGTGGCAGTGCCGCCGCCGCCGATCGTGCCGAGCGTGCAGGTGACGACACCGGCGAGCAGGGCACCGCACGAACCCTGGCTCGGGGTCGCGCTCACGAGGGTGACGCCGGTCGGGACCGTCAACGTCGTCGACGTGCCCGTGGCGGCGGCCGCACCGGAGTTCGAGACGGTGACGACGCGCTTGGCGTTGGCGCCGGCGGTCACCGCGGCCGGCTCACCGGTCGACGTGATGCCGAGCACGACCGCGGCGGTCACCGTGATCGGCGCGGTCTCGCCCGTGGGCGCCACGGTGAAGCCGGTCGCCACTGCGGCGGCGACGTTGTTGTAGGTGCCGGGCGTGCCCGACACCGTGACCCCGAAGTGGAGGGACACGCTGCCCTCGCCGGGGACGACGATCGGGCCGGACCAGGTGAGCGTGTCACCGTCGGGCGACGGGTTGGCGGTGGTCGCACCCGTGGTGCTGCCGGGAAGGTAGGTGAACCCGGCAGGGAGGGTGTCGGAGATCGACGTCACCGTCGCCGGGATCGGGTTCGTGTTGTCGATCGTGATCGTGTAGCCGTTGGTGCCGCCGGCGGCGGTCGTGGGCGCATCCGCGGTCTTCGCGATGGTGAGCGGGACGACGCCGAGGGGCGAGAACGTGAGGATCGACGAGATCGTGGTGGTCGCGCCGGCCAGGATCGTGGCGTCCCAGCTCAGACCGGCACCGTTGTCGACCAGGGTGTCGCACAAGCAGGTGTTCGGGAACGCAGCCTTCGCGGTGATCTGCGACCAGACGGTGGAGAAGGCGGCCTCGAAGTAGGAACTGCCCGGGGTGATCGGCAGGAACTGCTCGATGCGATCCGACGTCGGGCTCTTGCACGCCACCGCACCGGTGGTCGGTTCGACCACGCCGAAGCCGGTGTCGGAGTCCTGGAGGAAGCAGTCGCCGGCGCGGTAGAGGCGCAGTTCGACCGAGGCTCCGCTCGTGTTGGCGGCCACGATGTCGGTGCGGAACGACTCCTGACCGACGACGTAGGTGTCGGTCTGGGTGAGGCGGACGCCTGTGCTCCCGGCGTCGACGACGGTGACGACGGTGTACGGGTCACCGGCTGCGCCCGAGCCGGTCGGTCCGACCTGCGCCACCGGGGTCCACGGCACGCCCGGCTGGCCGGCGGGGATGATCGCAGGGCTGTAGAGCGTGCCGCCGACGACCGCGAAGGTCCCACAGGCGGTGTCGCCGAAGAACTCGCCGAACACGTCGCCGGTGCGGTTGACCGCGCAGTTCAGGTCGGGCGTCGTGGTCACCACCGTCAACGGACCGCTCGACGCGATCGTCGCCGCACCCGCGGGCGACGCCGTGAACACCGTTGCCGGGAGCGCGAGGAGCGACCCGATCGTCGCCACCGCGAGCACAACCGCAATCGTCTTGATCTTCAAGCCCATGACGTTCGTCCTCCCGTGCCGGCCCGTACGCGTCGGAAACCTAGGCGCGATCCCCCGGATCCACCACGTATGGTGAGGAGACCACGATCTTCTTCGACTGGTCGTCACAGAGCTTCCGTTTGGTTCGCGCGCTCCGTGTTGGGGCCGTCGCGCTGCGCGCCGAACGCCGCCGCGACCCCGCCAGGTCGCCACACACAGTACAGATCCCCGCATGTGCGACGCTCCGGCCCGAAACCTCTCAACCGGGCTGTGCAACCCGTCGATAGCGCGCGGACTGCAACGGGAGAGGTTCGTGCCCATGCTCCGCGCTCACCACAAGGTCTGGCTCGTCGGCGCCACCTTCGCGCTCGGGAGCCTCGCCGTGGTCGTCGTCATGAACGTTCGAATGGGCGCCGGGGTGACTGAGCTCGGGACCATCGAACGACGCGACATCCCCCAGCAGCAACTGCTCACCGTCGTGGTCGACGAGCTCGTCACGACCCGGCTCGCGCTCACCGACGCGGCCCGCTCCCCGAACGCCACTGAACGGGTCACGCTGCTCCAGCGCGCCCTCAACGCGGCGGCGACCGCCGCGGCGAAGTGGAGGGACTACCTGCTGTTCCCACCTCGCCTTCCCGGCGAGCGCGCGATGCGGGCGCGCTTCACCGAAGCCCAGGCGGCAGCCGACGGGTCGGGCCAGGCTGCAGGCCTCGCGATCGTCAACGCTCCTCCGGGTGCCCCCGTTCCCGGCAACACCGACCTCGAGACCGATCTCGCCGCAATCGACCGGGAGATCGCCACCGCGACTTCGCTCCAACGGGCCGACGTGAAGGCGCTCGAGCACGCCATCAGCACCCAGCGCACCGACACCGAAGGCGCGCGTACGTTCGCGCCGTTCGCAGTGGCGCTCACGCTGCTCCTGGGATTCATCGTGACCTACCTCGGCGCGCGATCGGTCCGTCGACAGGAGAACGTGTTGCGGCGCCAGGAGACCGAACGGGACGAGAGCGCGCGTCGGAACGAGTTCGACGCGCGACTCGGCCGGGCCCTCGACATGGCGAAGCTGGAGGAGGGTGCGTTCGAGATCGTCGGCCAGGCCCTGGCCGAGGTGGTGGACGAGGATTCGGCGGAGCTCCTGCTCGCCGACTCCAGCCGAGCCCACTTCCAGCGAATCATCAGCACCGACCCGGTCGCCGAGGGGTGCGGCGTGACGACGCCCGCCGACTGCCCCGCGGCGCACCGCGGCACCACCCTCGTGTTCCCGAGCAGCCGCGAACTCGATGCCTGCCCTCACCTGCGCGCACTCGGCGACGCGAGCTCGGCGCTGTGTGTTCCGGTGACGGTCGGCAGCCAGGCGATCGGGGTCGTGCACGTCGGTGCACCGGACGCGCATCCACCCTCGAATCGCATCGTCGGCGACATCGAACTCGTCGCGCGCAAGACCGGTGACCGGGTCGGCATGATCCGCGCGTTCAGGGACAGTGAGTCGCAGGCGCGTACCGACCCGCTCACCGGCCTCCTCAACCGACGCAGTCTCGAGAACCGCGTACGCGACCTCACTGTGAGCGGGACGCCCTACGTGGTCGCCTACGGCGACCTGGACCAGTTCAAGGACCTGAACGACACCCACGGTCACGAGACCGGTGACCGTTCGCTGCGGTTGTTTGCGCGGGTCCTGCGTGACTCCATCCGGCCGGCCGACATCCCGGCCCGGTTCGGAGGAGAGGAGTTCCTCATCGTGCTCCCCGACTGCACCGTCGATGACGCGGTGGCCGTGATGGAACGCGTGCGCGAACAGCTCGCGCTCGCCCTTGCCAGTGGCGCCGTTCCCGGATTCACGGTGAGCTTCGGGGTGGCACCCGGCGCTCCCGGCGCCAGCTTCGACGAAGTCGTCGCCGAGGCCGACTCTGCGCTCTACATCGCGAAGCGGTCGGGCCGGAACCGGGTGACCCGGGCGAGCGAAACGACCGAACCGGACGGCGCAGCCCACGCCGCAGTGCACTGATCAGATCCCATCCCACCCGGGGATCGGGTGTCCCACCCTCGGCGTACAGTCTCGACATGACCGCAGACGTCGCCTCGCTCGCCCGCCGGTTCGACGCCATCGGTTACCTCGACGCCCGGACCCGCCGATCAACTCCCGCGCGCGTCACCACACTCGTCCGCCGGGTACGGGCCGCCGTGCCCGATGCGCTCGGCGCGGCGCTCGCCGATCAGGGTGTCGCCGAGGCCGCACCCGGCTCGGATCCGTCGGTCCACGCCGAAGCCCTGCTGTCGACCCTGCGCTGGGTGGCCCGGCTCGACCCGATGCGGGTCTACGCGGCGCTCCGCCCGCTCGATCGCCGACTCAACCGGCTCGCGCGCACCGCGGGAGCGGTGCCGTTCACCGACGACGCCCGCGACGCGCTGCGTTGCGCGTTCGTGGACGCCGCGCTCCAGCGCTTCGCCGACCTCGCCGATCCCGAGGTCGCTTGGGAAGCGGTGATGTCGGTGCACGTCGCCCTCGCAGCCGAGGGCCTGGCATCGGGTGGCGAACACGCCGCCGAGGCCGCGTGTGCGATCGCCGCCCATGCGCTCGATGTTCCCAACGTCACCGTGGCGCTCCACCACTCGGAGCTGGCCGTGCGCTGGTCGGCCGCGCTCGGCCGCCACGACACCGACCGACTCCGCCACCTCTACGTGCTCGCGAGCAGTGCCCACATGGCCGGCGCGCACGACCGGGTGCTCGAGCTCGCCGACGATCTGCTCACCGATCTCGACGACACCCTCGGGCCCGACGACCCGTGCTCCGTCGACCTGCGACTCACGGTCGCCGACTCTGCGAGCGCGCTCGGCGATCATTCCCGCGCGACCGACCTCGCGGCCGAGGCGGTGTGGACCTGCGAGGTGGAGCTCGGTCCCGACCATCCGCTGACCCTCGGCGGCTACGGCGTCCTCGCCCGGCTGCTCCGTCGGGCCGACCGCCCGAGTGAGGCGGTCGCCGTGTCCCGCCAGCACCTCGAACGGAGCCGCCACCTCCTCGACACCGCGCCGCGTGAAGTCGCCCACGCCGGGATCGGGCTCGCGGCCGGGCACCTCCAGAACGCGGAGTACGAAGCGGCCCGCACGGTCGCACGCGACACGCTCGAGTGGTGCAGCCCCCGGCTCGGCCCCGACGACGAGCTCACCGAGACCCTCCGCCGGATCCTCGGGGATCACTGACCTACGATGCGCTGACTGGGTCTTCCACGGCAGGAGCACCCCTCCGGAACGGCGAAGCGGAGGCAGATGAGCAGCGAGACCGTCGACACGACGGTGCTACGACCGTACCTTCCGCGCCTCGTGCTCGACTGGGTGCACGACGAGCCGACGACCCGATGGAAGGCGATCGACGGCACGTTCGTGTTCGCCGACCTCTCCGGCTTCACGAAGATGTCGGAGCGGCTCGCCCGACTCGGTCGACTGGGAGCCGAAGAGGTCACCGAATCGATCGGGACGTGTTTCGCCGAGCTGCTCGAGATCGTGTACGAAGACGGTGGCGGCCTCGTGAAGTTCGGGGGCGACGCGCTCTTCCTCCTCTTCACGGGCGAGGACCACGTCGTGCGGGCGGCCCGGAGCGCCGCGGGGATGCGGACCCGACTCCGGACCGCGGGCAAGTTCGTGACTCCGGCGGGCAACGTCACGTTGCGGATGTCGGTCGGCGTGCACACCGACACGTTCCATTGCTTCCTCGTCGGCGGCTCGAGCCGGGAGCTGATCGTCGTCGGCGAAGCGGCGAGCACTGTCGTCGCCATGGAGGGCGCGGCCACCGCGGGCCGGATCGTACTGAGCCCCGACACCGCCGCGGCGCTCCCCGACCGATCCCATGGCGCGCCGTTCGGTCCCGGGGTGCTGCTGTCCCGCGCTCCGAAAGGCACCCCGCCCGCGGGCCTGCCTCCCATCCCTCCGTTGGCGGGAATCGATCTCGGCGCCTACGTGCCGACGGAGGTACGCGCCCACGCCCTCGGCGGCGGCCAGGAACCGGAGCACCGCACGGTCACCGTGGCGTTCGTGCACTTCGACGGCGTCGACGCGTTCCTCGCGCAGCATGGCCCGGAACGAACCGCGGATGCCCTCGAGGAGCTCGTCACGACGGTGCAGGACGCGTGCGAACAGCAGGGCGTGGCCCTGCTCGCAACCGACGTCGACGGCGACGGCGGCAAGTTGATGCTCGCCTCGGGAGCACCTCGGGCACTCGGTCAAGCCGAGGAGCGGATGCTCGCCACCGCGATGCGCGTCGTCGAGGCCGGGACCGAGCTCCCCGTGCGGATCGGCGTCCACCGCGGCCCGGTCTTCGCAGGCGATGTCGGGCCCCAGTACCGCCGCACGTACACGGTCATGGGCGACACCGTGAACATGGCCGCCCGGCTGATGGGCAAGGCGAACCCCGGCCAGATCATCACGACGGCCGACGTGCTCGACCGGTCGCCGACCTTCGCCGCCGAGGCTTTGCCCCCGATGCAGCTGAAGGGCAAGCGGGCACCGGTGCACGCCTTCTCCGTGGTGGGGGCCCGACGGGCCCGGGCCGGCGCGGTCACGGGCTCGGGCCACCAGCTCCCGTTCGTGGGCCGCGACGCCGAGATGCACACCCTCGACGTGATGTTGACCGCGGCTCGAGCCGGGGCCGGGGCCGTGGTGGAGATCGTCGGGGCCCCGGGTCTCGGCAAGTCCCGGCTCGTCGCCGAGCTCGAGGCGCGGGCGGCCGACTTCCGGGCGTTGGTCGTCACCTGTGAGCCCTACGAGTCGAGCACGCCGTACGCCGCGCTGTGGTGGCTGCTGCACCGCGTGCTCGACCTCCCCGAAGACGCCACACCCGAAGCCATCACGACGCAACTCACCGCGGCGGTGCGCGCCGATGCACCGCATCTCGAACCCTGGCTCCCCCTGCTCGGAGGCCTGCTCGACCTGGGTCTGGCCGACACCGAGGAGACCGCGACCCTCGCGCCGCGGTTCCGGCGCGAACGCACCGCCGAGGCCACCGCGGCGTTCCTCGACGCCCGGCTCACCCGGCCGACCATCCTCGTGTTCGAAGACACGCAGTGGATCGACGAGGCGTCGCGGGAGCTCGTCGAGCTGCTGGTGACGAAGACCGAGGGCGTGCCGTGGGTGGTCGCCTGCACCCGCATCGCCGATTCGCCACCGATCGGTGAGGCCATCACCCTCGAGCTCGGCCCGCTGTCCGAACACGCGAGCGTCGAGGCACTGGTGCGCGCGACCGAAGATGCGCCGCTCCTGCCCCACCAGGTGGAGGCGCTCACCTCCCGCGCCGAGGGGAACCCGCTGTTCCTCACCGAGCTGCTCCGCGTCGTACGCGACAGCTCGACCGATGGCACCCCCGACGACGGATCGCTTCCCGATTCGATCGACGCGCTCGTGACCGCGCAGATCGACCGCCTCGCGCCCGCGCACCGGCGCCTCCTGCGGTACGCCGCGGTCCTCGGACGCAGCTTCTCCCTGCGCGACCTCGAGGCGCTGCTCTCGGGCGAGCTCGCGGTCCCCGATGCGCGCACCTGGGCCGAGCTGGCCGACTTCGTCGAGGTCGAGAGCTCGACCCGGGCCCGCTTCCGCCACGCACTCATCCGCGACACCGCGTACGAAGAGCTCTCGTACCGACGGCGACGTGAGCTCCACGGACGCGCGGCCCGGATGCTCGAACACACCCTCGACGACCGGGTCGAGACCGAGGCCGAGGTGCTGTCGTTCCACTTCTTCACCGCCCAGGCGTATCCCGACGCCTGGCGGTACGCGTGCCTCGCCGGGCGCCGCGCGTGCGACAAGTACGCGAACGTCGACGCCGCCGCGCTGTTCGAACGCGCGTTGGCCGCGGCGAAGCGGCTGCCCGAGCTGCCGGCGCACGCCACTGCCGAGGTGTGGGAGCTGCTCGGCGACGTGCGCGAACGCAGCGGCGTGTACGACGGTGCGGTCGCGGCCTACCGAGCCGCACGTCGCCTCGTGCACGACGATCCCGTCCACGAGGCCGGCCTCTTCCTCAAGGAGGCGTGGATCCCGGAGCGAACCGGTCGGTACTCGGAGTCGATCCGTTGGATCCGCAAGGGCCTCAACCTGCTCGAGGGGATCCCCGGGCCGGTGGCGGGCCGGTGCCGGGCCCAGCTCGCGTCGTGGTTCGGGATGATCCGCCAGGCCCAGGGGCGCGCCACCGAAGCCATCACCTGGTGCGAACGGGCGATCACCGAGGCGGTCGCGGCCGACGATCCTGAAGCGGAGGCCCACGCCTGCCTCACGCTCGACTGGGCCTACGTGCGGCTCGGCCAACGCGACCGCGCCGTCTACTCAGCCCGGGCGCTGGAGCTCTACGAGGGGCTCGGCGATCTGAGCGGCCAGGCCGGCGTGCTGAACAACCTCGGGGTGTTCGCCTACTGGCGAGGCCAGTGGGAGGAAGCGGTCGGCTACTACGAACGGTCGCGGGACCTCGAGCTGCGCACCGGCGACGTGATCAACGCCGCCACCGCCAGCGCGAACATCGCCGAGGTGCTCGCCGACCAGGGCCACCTCGACGACGCCGAGGAGAAGCTGCTCGACGCGCTGCGCGTGTTCCGGGCGTCGCGCTACGGCTACATGATCGGCTTCTCCTGCAGTGTGCTCGGACGCGTCGCGTCCCGCCGCGGCGACTTCCGCAGTGCCTGCGAACGCTTCGACGAGGCCCGCCGTGAGTTCGCCGCCGCCGAGCTCCCCGCCGACGGTGTCCACGTCGACGCGCTGTACGCCCACGCGCTCGTGCTCGCGGGTGATCCCGAAGGGGGACTCGCCCTCGCGGAGGAGACCCAGGCCCGCGACGACGACGGCTCCGAGGAGCCCCTGCTCCTGCGCATTCGGGGCTACGCCCTCGCGCAGCAGGGCGCGCATGCCGAAGCCGTGGCCGCGCTCCAGGCCGGACTCACGTCGGCGCGCGAGCAGGAAGCCGAGTACGAGGTCGCGCTCACGCTCGATGCCATCGCGCGGTTGACCGACGACCCCGAGGCTGCGGCCGAGCGGACGGTCATCCTCACGCGACTCGGCGTGCGGCAGGTCCCGGAGGTCCCGCTTGCACGCCGAGTGCAGTGAGCTCGAGCCGGGCTGTTACCGGCGTCGCACGCCCGGGTCGCCGGAGGTGAACAGCGTCTCGTAGCGGAGGTCGCCGTTCTTCAGCTGTTCCTTCTTGTTGACGCAGGGCGACGGCACCGCGACGCCACTGCGGCCGCCGACGAGCAGGCCACTGAGGTACCGGGCCAGTGCGAGCAGCTTCTTCTCGCCGGGCTTCGTGCACGGCGGGATGAAGCGGAACTGGGTGTCGGTGTCCTTCAGCACGTACAGCTGCGAGAAGAGACCGGTACCCCGCACCGACTTGTCGTAGAGGGTCGTGAAGCGGATCGGCTTCGTCGGGTCGTCGTAGCCGGGGAAGTCGTTGAACGTGACCGTCTTGCCGAAGCACACACCCGGTGCACACGGCACCGACGTGAGCGTGACGACTGCACCCTCACCAGCGTTCGGGAGCGTGAGCGCCGCCACCGTGTTGTTCCCGGACGTCGCGTCGCCGCCGGTGCTGAGGGTGCCGCCCGGCGGGACGTAGCCGCTCGCCGCGCCCGGGGTCGGTGCAGTGAGGGTCGTGGTCGACTGGGCGGGACCGACGGGGGTGCCGTCGCCTTCCTGCGCGGTCGCCGAGGTGGTGATGGTGCCGCCCGGCGGGATCACCGCGGGCGTCGACACGACGAAGCGCACGTTGGCACTCGCCCCGCCGGCCAGGTCACCCAGGTCACAGGTGACCGTTCCCTCCACGACCCCTCCACAGGTCCCCTGGCTGGGGGTCGTGCGGACGAGCGTCGTGCCGGGTGCGAGCGTGAAGCTGATCGAGACGTCTTCCGCGGTGCCCTCACCGGGGTTGGTGACGGTGATGATGCGCAACGCGCTCGCCCCGGCGGTCACGGCGTCGGGCTGACCCTCCGACGTGATCGTCAGGTCGGTCGGTGCGACGGGAGTCCACTCGCGGGTGACCGAGTTCGAGTCGACCGGGGTCTCGCCGTCGATGACCCGGGCGAACAACGTGTCGGTACCGGCGAGCTCGCTGATGTAGCTGAGCTCGGCGACACCGTCGGCGTTGGTCACCGCGCTGAAGCTCGTCTCACCGTTGGGACCGCTGGTGATCACGAAGGTCACGTCGACGCCGGACTGGCGAACGCCATCTCTCGTGACCGTCGCGGTGGCGGTGTAGGTCGAACCCACCGGGCCGGAGCTGGTCGACGGCGCGAGGGTGATCGCGAACGGCGAGACCGGCACGCCCTGAACTGTCTGGACGAGGTCCCCGCAGGTGGTGCTCGAGGCGTTGTTCAACCCGTCGCCGCTGTAGGCCGCCTGCCAGTAGTAGGAGCCGGGGTCGACGGCGGCGAACGGGTCCGACCCGGGGACGACTCCGGCCGTGACGATCTTGGAACCGCCGGCGAAGGCGGTGCCGTCGCACGAGTCGTCGGTGTAGGCCGTGTAGGTGACCGTGCCGGTGGCCGTGGCCGAGTTGACGCCCGACAGGGTGGCGTTCGCGGACACCGGGGTACCCGGTTGCACCGTGAGCGTCGATGCGGTGACCTCACCGTCGGTGAGCGTGCCGCTGATCGAGGTGCCGCTCACGAGACTGCCGGCCCGGATGAACACGCCGCTGTCGAGGACGGTGTCGCCGCCGTCGGCGATCGCGAGCCGCAGGGTGTTCGCCACGCCGGGGGTCACGGTGGCATTGCAGGCGAGCACGGTGGTGATCCCGTCGAGCTCGGTGTCGATGGTGGCCGTGGCGTTGTTGCGGAAGAACGACGGGTTGGTGCCGGTGTTGACCGTGTCGATCGAGACCGGGGTTCCCGCGGTGCCGGGGATGGTGGCGCAGTTGACCCCGTTCACGAAGAACCCGAACACGTCGTTCACGCCGGCGTTGACGTACTCGAGGTACTCCTCGGAGCCGAACACGTACTCGAACTGCACCGTGGCGAACTGCGGCACGAAGTCGAACTGGAGGATCGCGGCGTCGTTCGTCGCGACGCCGGCGAGCGCGGTGAGCGCGGTGTCGCCGGGGGTGCCGTTGGAGGTGCTGTTGCTGCTGCAGATGTTGGGGCCCTCGACGCCCTTGGAGTTGCACACCGCCGAGGTGCCGGCGACCCGACCCGAGCTCAGCACGATCCCGGTGTCGAAGCCGATGCTCCCGGCGCCCGACCCGGCGCCGGAGAAGCTCCCGGCGGCGATCGGCGCGCCGGCGTAGGTCACGTTGGACACGGTCACGCCGGCGCCGGCGAGCGACTGCGCGAGTTGGGTCGCGGTGACCCCGCTCGAGAGGTCGGTACCGGTGAGCGCCGCTCCGGCCGGAGCCGAGGCGACGACCGCGGCGGGAACCCCGCTCATCAGCCCCCCGACCACCGCGAGGACCATTGCCAGTGCGGTCGCGCGCATGCGCTTCGCCATCTTCCAAGCCTCCCTGCTCGAATGCCCGCCGCACCCTAAGTCAGGTTCGGACCGGTTCGCCACTGTTGGGGCCGGCCCGCGGGGGCCGGCCGGGTCCGGCCCGGTGCCCCGCCGCCGGTGCCGGAGGGCATCATGGGGGAATGGATGCACACCAGGAGTGGCCCGAAGGCCCGCCGGGCCGCAGCCGCGGCCGGGTGGCCGGAGGCGCCCGGGCCGGTGCCGCCGCGGGAGCCCGGGCCGGGCGCAAGGGCGC
>Ga0209591_10007204_pt1 | contig 12265 bp, 10 predicted proteins | sample MAT01_FD_187207 | JGI IMG/M metagenome (GOLD analysis project Ga0209591, IMG submission 187207) | Freshwater microbial communities from Lake Fryxell liftoff mats and glacier meltwater in Antarctica - MAT-01 (SPAdes) (version 2) | ecosystem: Environmental > Aquatic > Freshwater > Ice > Liftoff...
CCTCGCCCTTCCAGGTGATCCCGCCGCTGGGATAGGTCGCCGGCGGTTCCTGCAACAGGCGCAGGATGCTCATCGCCGACACGCTCTTCCCCGAACCGGACTCGCCCACCAGGGCCACCACCTCACCCGCCGCGATGCTAAGCGACAGTCCACGGACGGCCTGCACCTGTTTATCGCGCAAGGCGAAGGTGACGTGCAGATCATCGAAGCTGAGGAGCGGAGCGGACATGGCAGCCTCTTATCGTTGCGCGCGGGGATCGAGGGCCTCGCGCAGGCCATTGCCGATCAGATTCAGGACCAGCACCAGAACGAAGATCGCCAGGCCCGGGGTATAGATCAGCCAAGCATAACGGATGTTTTCGCGACCCTGGTTGAGCAGGCCGCCCCAGCTGGCCACGGTGGGATCACCCAGCCCCAGGAAGGCCAAACCAGCCTCGATGCCGATGGCCCCGGCGATACCGAAGGTGGCGGTGATCAGTAGCGGGGCGGCAGTATTGGGCAAAATATGGCGGAACATGATGCGCCAGCGCGGCAGGCCCATGGCCTCGGCCGCCACCACGTAGTCGCGCACCGCCTGGGCCAGGAACTCGCCACGCACCAGCCGGGCAATGTCGGCCCAGCCGGTCAGGCCCAGCACCAGCATGATGATGAAGATGTCCCGCGACGTCATCGCCACCACCGCCAGCACCAGGATGAAGGTGGGGAAGCACATCATGATTTCGACCACTCGTTGCAGCAGCAGGTCGACCCAGCCGCCGAAATAGCCCGACACCGCGCCGATAATCAGGCCGATCAGCAGGGATAGGCCAGTAGCCAATAAACCCACCGTCAAGCTGATGCGCGCCCCGTGCAGCATCAACGCGGCCACGTCGTGGCCCTGGGCATCGGTGCCCAGCCAGAAGCGCGCCCCGGTGGCGGCATAGCGCTCGCCCGGGGCCTTGAGCAGCGCGCCCTGATAGGTGGCATCGCTGCGATGGGGAATCGGCGGCAGCAACCACGCGGGAGTCGAAACGGTGCCCGCTTCCTGCAAGGCCGCCGCCGTCAGGCTGGTCCGCGCGGTGGTGGGCCGGTCACTCCACAACGCTTGCCACGACGTGCCACTGCGCGGAATGCACGGCACCAGACAAGCGGCGCAGGCGACGATCACGATGACCACAGACCAACGCAGCTTCCGCCACCCGTCGGCGCGCCAGAGTCGCCAGCCCAGGATCAGGAAGGGCAACACCACCGCCACCACATTGAACAGCAGGTCGTGGGGCTTGGGATAGCTGCGGCGGTTGAACAAGTCGGCGAGGATCGGCAGCGAGAAGCCGTCGTGCCACCACACCAGGGCCGTCTCGCCGGCCAAAAAGGGCGCATAGACCGCCAGCAGCACCACCACGGCGACCACCCACAGGCCGAGACGATGCAGACGTTTGGCCACGAAGATGCCAATGGCTAGCTGCCATGGCGAGCGGGCCTGTTCAGTCATAGCGGCCCCCGATACGCGGATCCGCCACCGCGTACAACAGGTCGGCCAGCAGAATGCCCACCAGCAGCAGCAGCACCGAGATCACCGTGCTGCCCATCAGCAGCGGCGCGTCCTGCTGCTTGGCCGCGTCCAGCAACAGCGTTCCCAGGCCGGGAATGACGTAGATGGATTCGACGAAGACGAAGCCGCCAAACAGACTGGCCAACAGGCCAGAGCCCAGGGTGATCATGGTGATCAGCGAATTACGCTGCACATGCCCGTACATCACCCGCGTCTCATCGCAGCCCTTGGCGCGGGCAGTGCGGACGTAGTCGGCGCTAAGCTGCTCCAGCACATTGGCGCGCATATAGCGAGATAACGCGGTAAACGAGCCGTAGGTCAGTACGAACAAAGGCAGGGCCGCATGCCAGAGCAGATCCCGCAGATAGTCCCACGGTGTCAGCCAATAGGATCCTGGCGACGACAGGCCCTTGTTCGGGAACCAGGCCTCCTGCCCCTGACCAGTAGAGGTGGCGAAGTGGTGCAGCAGCAGGGTGCCGATGAAGAACGACGGCAAGGCCCACAGCAAAAACAGTCCGCTGGTTGCGGTACGATCGGCTAGGCTGCCTTCGTGCCGCGCCGACCACATGCCCAGCGGAATCGACACGCCCCAGGCCAGGATAATGGCGGCGACGTTCAGCCACAAGGTCACCTGCCAACGGTCGGCAATGATGGTGAACACGTATTCTTTGCGGGTCGAACTGTACAGCCGGCCGGTGGCCAGACGCGACAGGAAGTCAATGAACCCGGTCTCGGCCACCACGCTGCCCAGACGCTGGGTCCAATTGGTTTGGAAGTCCGCCACGTCCCGCTGCACTAGGGCCACCAGGGCCGCGGCCTTGGTGGCCGACTGGGCGTCATTGGTGCGAAACCCCGCGGCATTGGTGTTATCGAAGTCGATGCGCAGGCGCTTCAACTCGTCATTGCGTGCCAGCAGGTAGCTGCGGCGTTCCTTGCTCAGACGATCAAGATCCTCGACATTGATGGACGTCAGGGCACACAGGCTCAGGGCCAAGCTGGCCGGACCGTGCAGGCGCGCCTGGTCCGGATCCGCCAACACCGCTGCCAGGGGCAGCACCGCGTGACGGCCATAGAGCCACAGGTCCTTCTCCCGTTGGTTCCGCTCCGATTCCCTGGCCTCGCCGCCGAGCTTGCGTTCCAATGATTCCAAGGTCGCGCGCATCCCCGTCTCAGTGCTGAAGGCGCGCAGATTGATCAGGGCGGGCAGGTCATTGCCGGTTCGCCGGAAACGGGACAGCAGGTTCTCGACCGCCGCCCCTGCCTTCTCGACCTTGCGTTCGCCACCTTCGCCGGACTTGGCGGAGCCAGTCATGGCCAGTTCGTCACTGAGGGTCATGCCTTGCAGGCGCAGCACGCCGAAATTGATCACCAGGATGCCGATGAAGGTCGGCACCATCCAGAGCATTCGTCGGATCAGGTAGGCAAGCACGGCGGCTGGGCCTCAGGGCGCCGCGAAGTGCCAGCGCAACGGTGACCGGCTCTTGAGCGGATGGTAATGATCAAGCCCGTAGGTCACTCCGTCCAACCAGCGTTCGGTAGTGGTGTCACCGACCGGCCGGCGATTCTGCCAGACGAAGATGCTTTCGCTGCTGCGGAAAAAAGTGTAGGGCTGTTCGGCGTAGATGATGGCCTGGATCTCTTTGGCCACGGCGATGCGCCGGTTCAAGTCGAATTCGCTGCGCAGCACGTCCGACAGTTCGTCGACCTTAGCATTCTTGAAGCCGATGTGATTGGACGAACGCGGTTCGTCCGCCGACTTGCTGCCCCAAACCTGCTCGAAGTCCACCTCCAACGGCATCTGCCAGCCGCCCGCCACCGCCTGGAAATCCTTGTCCTCATACACGCGGATCAGTTCCTTCCATTCCAAGGAAACGGGTTCCAAATCGATGCCGATGGTGCGCAGTACATTGCGGTAGATCAGCAACGACGCGTCCCATTCCGGACGGTTGGCAGAGTACTTCAAAGAAAAGCGCAGAGCGGTGCGCTTGCCATCAATCACCTTGTCCAGCCAACCATCATTGTCGCTGTCGCGCCAGCCCGCCTCCGCCAGCAAGGCTTTGGCCTGCTCCAGATCGAAGGCCACCGGTTTCAAGTCGCGGTTGCTGTACACCGAATCCGGGTGCACCGGCGAGGTCTGGGGCCGGCCCAGGCCAAAGTAGGCCTCATCAATGATGCGCTGCTGGGGGAAGGCGTGGGACAAGGCCCAGCGCACCCTTTTGTCGGCGAACAAGGGCAGGCGCTGATTCCAACCCAGGTAGCTATACGACGAGCCGCGGACCCGTTCCCAGCCCAGTTCCCCCTGACGGCCGGCCTTGGGATTGGCCGGATCGATGGCGGTGAAGCGTGGTTCCTTGTGGTCGACGATTTCCGACTTCCATTGGTTCGGCGCCAGTCCATGGCTCTGCACCTGCCCATTCTTGAAGGATACCAATTGTGGGTCGGGCAGTTTGGTCTCGCCATCCCAGCGGATGCGCTCGAAATGCAGGCCGGCACCCCAATAGGCAGGATTGCGCCGGAAGCGGATGACCTTGTCCGGCTCCCAGGCGTCCATGATGTACGCGCCCACCCCGACGTACTGCCGGGCCTGATCGAACCAATGCTGGTTCATCGTCGGACCCAGGCGGTCGGCGGGCAGCGTGCTGCCATCCCGGTCGCAGGAATAGATGTGGCTGGGCATCGGCGTCAGCGCCAAGCTGCTCGACAAACTGGTGTAGAGCTTCTTCTTCCAATGCAGCACTAGGGTGAGGTCGTCGGGCGTGGCCCAGGACTCCAAGTCGTCGTAGTAGGATTTCAGTTGCGGGCATTCCACCGTCGGATCCTTGGCCATCTGCAGATAAAAGGCGAAATCCTTGCTGGTCAGCGGCACATCCTTGGCCAACCACGCATAGCTGGGCTGGCTGGCGATGGCCGGTCGCTGCCACATCACGCCAGGACGCAGGGTGAAAGTGTAAGTCTTATAATCATCGCTGATCACACACGACGTGGCCAGGTTTTCACTCCACAGTTCCGGCGTCAGGGGACTGGCCCCGCACAAGGAATCGTTGGCCAAGCCTTCAACAGCGCTCTGCGTGGCATCGTTGTCGATCAACGCATTCAAACCCTTGGGGCTCGCATTGAAATCCATCCAGGTCCCGCCCAGCCATTCCGGGTGATAGAAGCTGCTGTCATACGGCTGTAAAAAGTTTGTCCCCAGCCGCGGCTTGCCGTCCCGTCCATCCGCGACTGCCGCCGTGTCCGCCCCCGCCGAGCGCACCGCGACCCCCTGCTGCCGCAGCGCCTTCATCTCCTGCGCCAACTGCAAGGTGGTGGAAGCCAACTCCGACAGCCGCGCATACACCTCAGCCTCACGCCGCGCCGCATTGCCCCGATCTAGGACGACCAGGAACAGCAGCACGGCAACAATGGCGAGCAAGGCAAGCTTGACGGCGTTCATGGGCGGAACGCTAGGGGGAGTGGGTCAGATGTCGACGGGGAGGGGCTTCGCTGGAATGCTCGAATGCTTGAATGCTCGAATGGACAGCCGACGACAGCGGTCCCGGTACTTGCAGTGACTTCTGCGATCCATTCGAGCATTCCAGCATTCGAGCATTTCCCCAATCTCACTCCCTTCCCACCACCATCCGATAGCGCGCCAGCAGCTCCAACCATTCAACCCGTTCCTTGGCAGTGCTGGCCAAACGGCCCAGATCCTTGCGGCCAGGCAGGCCAGTGAAGGTGGCCTCCGGCGCGCTGCCCAATTCGCGCAGTTCGCCACAGGCGCCATCCAACTGGGTCAAGGTCAGGCGCAGGTTTGGCTCTTCGGCCAACAGGGCGTTGTCGGCGGCTTCCAGGCGGAAATCGACCCGCGCGGCTTCGCCCAGTGAGGTTTCGCAGCGGCCGGCCAGGTCGGTCAATTCGCTGGCCAGACGGGCGCAGCGGCTGATATCGCCTTCGCGTTTAGTGCCTTCGCTGGGCGGCTCCAGTTCACCCAAGGACTCGGTCAGGGCCTTGCGGTACAACTCGATGGCGGCAGCGATCAGGGGCGCCAGATCCTCGGCCGCCTTGCCGGCCTTGGTGCGGCGCCTCAGGATGCTGTCCAGGTCGGCGGCCAGGATGGCCGGCAGCGCGAGCACGCCGCTGCCCGCGTCCATGCTGATGGAGATGCTGACCGGCGGTGGATCGCCCAGCTTGGCGCGCCAATCCGCCACCAGCGACACCAGCTCTTTGAACACGGCTCGCAGCCGTGGCACGTGGCGGGCAAAGGCCTGCACCGAGGCCGCCCAGCGGGCCCGTTCAATGTGGGCACGCAGATCCCGGCCGGCATCACGCAAGGCCTGCACTTGGCCGGACACGGTCTTGAATTCATACTTCGAGCCGAATAGACGCGGACGATACCGCCGGGGATCCTCACCCAGGCCATCGAGGCCGCGCAGACCCTCAAGACTGCGGGCCAGATCGGCCAGCTGCCGGTCCAGCAAGGCGACCAGACGTTCGCCATCTTTCGGGGCGATGGTCAGCACCCGATCAAGCCGGCGGACCTGACCGATCACGTCCTGGTAGGATTTTCCCGCTTCCAGCAGGTCAAAGGCTTGACGGTAGAGCTTCACCCGCTCGTCGGTGGCCAACTCTCCGCCGCCTTCCAACACGCCCAGACGTCGATCCCGTTCGGCGACCTCCTCCAGCAATTCGCGGCGCTGGGCTTCCAGGGTGGCGACGCGCTCGATCAAACCGCGATTGGCGCTTTCAAGCTCGCGCCGCGCGCCGTCCAGCGAGACCACCGCGGCGATCGCTTCCTGGGCCGAGCCGGTCAGAGCGGGTGGTTCCTTGCCGGTGGCGACCTGGCGGACGGCCACGGCCAATTCCTCACGTGAGCGCTTGTGGTCGGCGGCTACTTGTTGGGCGGTGGCGAGAAATTCCCGATAGCGGCGCAGCAGACGCCCGACCTGCGCGGGCAGATTCTCGCCCGCTGGCGGCGGATCGTTGAGCGCTGCCAGCGCGCCCAGCACCGCTTGCGCCGTGCGCCCCAACTCGTCGCTGACATGGGCCGCGTCCAGCTGCGCGCTGCCCAGGCGGGCCTGCTGGGCCGACAGGTCCTTGATCAGGGTATCCAGCCGCTCATTGATCGATTGGTGGCGCTCCTCCCACAGCCGCGTCAAGGCATCGACCAGATCCCGGGCCAAAGCGTGGTCGACCGGATCGCCCGGCTGCAAGGCCTCGATGCGCGCATCCAGGGCCGCCGCCTCTTGGCGGAAACGGGCAGCCTCGAAGGCCTTCTCGTCCTCACGGAAGCAGCGGAAGAAGGTGCGCCACAACTCGACCGTGGCCTCGCCCAGGGCGCGCTGGCTGGCATCGGGGGCGATCAAGGTGCCGATGGCCCCCAGGGGATCGCTGCCGGCATAGCCGCGTTCTTTGGCGTGCGCTAGTAAACTCGCGACCACGGTTTCAAGCTGATGGTGGAGAGTCGCCACCGCCTGGGAGTGGTCGTCGCGGATCTTCCGCTCAAGACGGTGGACCGTGGTGCTGTGCTGGCCGTCGGACATGGCGGGCCAGGGTGGGTCCCCAGGAGCAGATTGCCAGCCCAGGCCCGCCCAGACCATGAACGCGCATGCGCCACCTCCATCTCGATATGCCCAGCGGCATCGCCGGCGATATGCTGCTGGCCGCCCTCATCGCCTGCGGGGCTGATCTGGAGCGCATCCGCCACGGCCTGACAAGCCTGAACCTTGGCCATGTGGGCGTCACCGCAGCCCCGGTTCTGGTGGGCGGCCTGGCGGCGACCCGCGTGGATGTGGACGCGGACCAGCGCGCCTTGTGGCGCGGCAGCGTGTCGCTGAAACACGCCACGCCGGTCACCGGCGTGGTCCTGCCAGCCACGCCTCTGCCGGCCCCGGGCGACGACCATCCGCACCGTCCCTATCATCTCATCCGCAGCCTGCTGGAGCGCGCCGCGCTGCCCGAGCGGGTGCGCAGCAGGGCCCAGCGCGTTTTTCGCGTGCTCGCCGAAGCCGAAGCGGCGGTCCATGGCTGCGACGTGGACACGGTTGAGTTCCACGAAGTCGGGGCCCTTGACGCCATCGTCGATGTGGTCGGCTGCTGCCTGGCACTTGAGGACCTTCAGGTTGACGTGGTCACCGCCGGCCCCCTGACCCCGGGCAGCGGCACGGTGCGCTGTGCCCACGGCCTGATGCCCGTGCCGGTGCCCGCCGTGGCCCAGATGCTGCGACGCTTCCAGGCCCCCTGGCGCCAAGTGGATCGCGACACCGGCGAATTGACCACCCCCACCGGCGCCGCCCTGGTCCTGGGTCTGTCCACGGCCGACGCCGCGCCGCGCGGTCCGCTACGTCTGGTCGCCACCGGCTTTGGCGCCGGCCACAAGACCATCCCCGGACTGGTGAACGCGGTGCGTGCCATGTTGTCCGAACCGGCGCCTGCCGAACACCTAGTCAGCGACACGGTCTGCGAACTGACCACGAATCTGGATGATATCAGCGGCGAGGATCTGGGCGCAGCGCTTACCATGCTGATGGAGGCTGGCGCCCTGGATGCCTGCGCCTCGCCTTTGGTGATGAAGAAGGGCCGTCCCGGCTGGCAATTGACCGTCTTAGCTCAACCGGCCGACCAGGAGCGCCTCGCCGCGTTGGTGCTGACCCTGACGCCGGCCATCGGCCTGCGCCTGGCCGAGCGGCAGCGTCGGCTGCTGCCGCGCACTGCGGCCACCGTTCAGGTGGAGGGCCACTCCTTAGGTCTGAAAGTGGTCACCCTGCCAGACGGCAGCACGCGGGCCAAGCCGGAAGCAGATGACGTCGCCCGGGTCGCCATCGCCCTGGGCCGGACCGGGGCCTGGGTACGCGCGGCCGCCCTGGGCGCTTGGCGCTGAGCTACCTGCGCCCAGGCTGATGTCGCTCGCGATGGGCCTGCGGCCCGATGCCGGTGAAGGCATGGAAACGGCAGCTGAAATGCAGGGCATCGGCAAAGCCTACGGCGGCGGCAAGGGCGGCGATCGGTTCGTCTTCTTCGACCAGCAGGCGACAAGCGCGACGCAGGGGCAACTCGGTCAGGTAGCGCGCCGGTGGCACGCCGACCTGCTCGTCCCACAGCTTGCGGAAATGCGTCGGCGACAGCCCCCGACCTCGCCGCCGCCAAGGCCCGCGCGACCGAGCATGGCTGCGCCGCCGTCGGGTTCGACTCTCACCACATGCCGATTGCAACTCGGCGCTTCCAGGGGCCAGCCTGAACCTTTGTTCAAGCTGGCCGTTGTTCTTGACGGCCGGCGCGCCTACGCTGCCCACGAGGTCCATCATGCGCCGTTTCCTGCTGCTATGCTCCTGCCCGCTGCTGCTCGCGGCGGCCGAACCGGGGATCACCCTGGTGCCGCAAAACATGTACCTCAACTTGAATCAGGGTTTTGACGAAAGCGGTCGACCACAGCACTACAACGGTAGCTTCAACCTCTCACTGTCCGTCAGGGCAACGGCCGGGCTGCATGCGGTCGGCATGGGCAAGGTGGTGATCACCGAGTGCCGCACGGATGCCGATGAAGACCTGCTTGACCTGCCCAGCACCCCGGAAAACAACGATCGCGAACGCTACCTGCGCCTTGATGATCGCACCCAACGGCGCGGCAAGAGCCGTGAAATCGGCGACCTTAATCTGCAGATGAAGGCACCGACCAAACCGGCCCATGCCCTGGCCCGCTTGGTCGGCACCATCGAAATTCTCCAGAGTGACGGCAAGCGCCGCTTTGCCGACTTGAAACCGCTCAGCGAGTGGAGCGACAAGCGGCTGCGCCTGCCAGGCGCGACCGGCAACCTGCTCCTACGGGACGGCCGCAATGGGTTCGAGGTGGTGGTGTCGTCAGAACTGACGCCCTGGATCGACGACCTGCTGTTCTTAGATGGTTCAGGCACCGAGCTGCCCACCCAGAACCAGGGCACCAACAAGACGCCTGAAGGCAACGTCCACCGTTTCATGGTCGAGCTGCCCAAGGATGCCAGCGTCAGCCTGCGCCTGCATGGCAAGCTGACCGCCATAACCATGCCATTCAGCTTGCTTGACTTGGCCCTGCCCGGTCAAAGCAAAGCGGCCACCGGACTCGAAGTTGATCTGCCGTTGATCGATGGGCCAGACGCAGAGCTACCCGAAGCGATACAGCCGATCATCGAAGTTGAGGGCATGGTGAATCCCTTCGACGCCGCCCCGTAACCAATTGCGGGCAGGCCTGCGACCCGCCCTCAATAGCGCCGCACGCCGCCGGCCTTGCCCCCGGCCGGCGGCGGCACCGCGACCTCGGCCTGCTTGGGGATGATCTGCTCCAGGCGGTCCATGAGCTTGCCGAGATGCTCGCGACGGGTCTGTTTCTTCTCAAGTTCGGGAACCCGCTGACGCAGTTCCTTCACCTCGGGCTGCTCTCCCAGATAGGCTGCCAGCATCTCAGCCTCGGCCACCTGGGTCAGGATCTCGGTGACGTCCGTTTCCAACTTCTTCAATTCATCGACATAGCGCTCGCGGATCCGCTTCAGCGCCTCGACCTTCTGGCCATCGGTAAGTGTGACTGAGATGGGGGGCAACGGCATGGGCTTGATGGTACCGTATACCCACGATCAAGGCAATCGCAGGCGGCGCCGACCGCCAACCTTCATTACGCCCCCATGCCGCCGGGCACGCCCTTCACCACCACGCTGACCGCATTGTGAGGGTGCAGGGACTCCACATGCACTGCCTCGACCCGGTAGTCGATGATGCGCAGATCCAGGTCCAAGGCGTGCTTCAAGCGACGGCCGGCGTCTTCGCAGAACATCAGGTTGGCACCGTTCAGACGGGCGAATTCCTGCTCGTCCTCGCGCTTGACGGCGGCCTGCACGGCGGTCTTCAGGACTCCTTCAGCGTGATCGATCAGTTCCACTAGGCTGGGGCCGTTCTCATCCGCGACCACTACATCCAGGTAGGCATAGCTGCGCTGGCTGTGGGGCGTGGCGGCGATGGATTCCTCACGCCCCAGCCACGCGGCAACCTCGTCAGCGGACAGCTGCGCGCGGCCCGTGAAATCCTGGGCGAAGCGCTGCTGGATCAGTTGGCGGGCCAAGGCGGCCGAGCACGGGCAGGTGCTGCTATAGGCGACCTTGGCGCCCAGTTGGAAACGCACCTCGCCATCCTGCACCGTGCCGCCCAGGCTGACCGGATAGCTGCGCCAGCCGCGATTGGCGCTGACCAGGGCCGGACGCTCCAACATCATCTCGAAATCAAGGCGCACCGCCGCAGTGCTGGACAGGCCCTGATGGCTCCCCAGGAAGGCTTGCAGGATGCGCCGGACGGTGCCAAGACTGAGCACCTCTTCTGCCAGAATCGCCTGCAGGCTCAGGAACAGACGCGACATGTGGATGCCACGGGCGTCCTGGTCATCCAGACTGACAAAGGCTTCGGCCTTGGCGGGCGAGACGATCTCGCGGCCTTGGGCATCCCGCAGCCGCACCGGCACTTCGATCTCGGTCATACCGACCCGATCGATGGCGCCGCGCAGGCGCGACTTCACTTCATGGGCGATGTCCGGCATCGCGGCGCCATGGTCAACACGGCGAACAGGATCGAGAGCGCGGTCGGTAGCCATTGCCGAAATAGTTTCAGCATTCACGCCGCAGGACAAGGCGCAGTCAGGGCCGGTCAAAACGGCCCTGTTTCCCACGCGCGCGGTCGGCCCGACACTGGCCCACATGCCGCCCCTGATCCTTGCCAGCACCTCGCGCTACCGCCGCGCCCTTCTTGAACGCCTGGGCCTGCCTTTTACCGCCGTGCCCCCGAGTTGCGACGAGGAAGCCTTGAAGGATCCGGCGCTTCCGCCCCAGGCCCTGGCCGAGCGCTTGGCGGCGATGAAGGCGACGACCACCGCCGCCGCGCATCCCGGCTGCGTGGTGATCGGCAGCGACCAGGTCTGCGCCTTGGGCGATGAACTCCTCCACAAGCCGGGCACCGCGGCACGGGCCGTCGACCAGCTGCTGCGCCTCTCCGGCCGCGAGCACCGGCTCATCACTGCCGTCGCCGTGGTCCATCCCGGCGGGCTGCGCCGCCACACCGACATCACCACCCTGGCGATGCGCCCGCTCGACCGCGCCGCGCTGGAGCGCTATGTCGCCGTCGACCAGCCCCTGGACTGTGCCGGCGCCTACAAGCTGGAATGCCGCGGCATCACGTTGTTCAAGCGCATTGAGAGCCAGGATCAGACCGCCATTGTCGGTCTGCCACTGATGGCGCTCACGGCCATTCTCGCCGAGCTGGGCTACGCGGTGCCGTGACCCGCCGCCCGCATTGTCCCCGCCGCCCTGCTCCCTACCGTGCCCGCCCATGAATGTCGACCTGGCCATCCGCTCCCGCCGCTCGTCCAAGCAATTTTCCGGCGTAGCGCTGCCGCGCACCGAGGTGGATGCCCTGCTTGAGCTGGCCAGTTGGGCCCCCACCCACCGCATGACCCAGCCATGGCGCTTCACCTGTCTGGATCAGGCCGCGCTTGGTCGGCTGGCGACCTGGCTGCCCCAGCAGGCAGACATCGTCGCCTTTCCCGATCCGGCCAAGGGTGCGGCGAAGTTGGCCAAGCTCACCAGCATGCTCTCCGGCCTGGGGGCCATGGTGGTCGTCACCTGGGTCCGCGCCACCGATCCGGTGGTCGATCTGGAGGATCACGCCGCCGCCAGCGCCGCTGTGCAGAATCTGCTGCTCGCCGCCACCGCCCGTGGCCTAGGCAGCTTCTGGAGCACCAACCAGGCT
>Ga0209591_10007210_pt1 | contig 12259 bp, 11 predicted proteins | sample MAT01_FD_187207 | JGI IMG/M metagenome (GOLD analysis project Ga0209591, IMG submission 187207) | Freshwater microbial communities from Lake Fryxell liftoff mats and glacier meltwater in Antarctica - MAT-01 (SPAdes) (version 2) | ecosystem: Environmental > Aquatic > Freshwater > Ice > Liftoff...
CTCGTTCATCGCTGAAGTCTCCTTAAGATTTGGACCACGAAGGACGGTCTGGACCACGAAGGACGTTTGGACCACGAAGGACGCGAAAGGCCGCGAACCACCGCGAACCCGCCCTCACCTGTTCGGCGGCGTGCCCTGCGCGGTTTCGCGTTCGTGCCCTTCGCACCACTTCGCGCCGTTCGTGGTCCAGACGTTCGTGGTCCAGACGTTCACGTGGTCCAGATGTTCGCGTGGTCCTATCGGCTATCCAACGCCGTCAGGTGCGCTTCCGCCCGTGCGATCAGCTCGGCCTCGGCGGGGAAGAGCTCCGCGATCTCGCTGTAGATCGTTTTGGCGCTTTCGCTGTCGCCCTCCTGCTCGTAGAGCTCGCCGAGGCGCAGGTAGATCACGCCCATGTACGGGTTCGCCTTGCCGATGTTGGCCTGGACGAAGCCTTCCGCATCCTCGATCATGAGCTTCTGGTCGAGAATCTCAACGATGCGCGCCTCGGCCTGCGCGGCGTTCGCCGGTCGCGGCCACGCCTGCGGATCGGACCAGATCCTGGCGACCTTCATGTAGCCGCCGTGCGTGACATAGCTGTTCGTCGCCTGGTCGAACGTTTCGTAGCCGGTGAGCGCCTCGATGTACTTCCCCGCGCTGTAGCTGCTTTCGGCGTCGGCCATAAAGCGTGTCGCCAGCTGCGAGGCCCGATACCACGCCAGCGCGTAGGCGCCCACAAACAGCAGGGCTACGATTGCCAGCGCGAGCAACACACGGCCAGCCAGTCGCACGCCCGCGCCGGTCCCGGTCGTCGGCTTGCGTGCGCCTAGGTCTGGCGTTGGCACAGCCGCCACTGGATTGATTGTCATTGCTGCCTCACTACTTGAACTTCACATTGGCAAATGCCGCCACAAACTGATCCTGCATAATGAAGTAGAAGATCACGAGCGGCAGCGTGATCATCGTGATCAAGGCCCAGACCTCCTGCACGTTCTCGCCCGGCACGCCGGACTGAAACTGGAGCAGCCCCACCTGGACGGTCCAGAGGTTGGGGTCGGTGAGGTAGAGCAGCGGGCCGAAGAAGTCGTTCCAGCTGCCCATAAAGGTCAGAATGGCCACCGTCGTCAGGGCCGGCTTCATCAGCGGCAGCACAATCCGCCAGAAGATCCCGATGTCGCTCGCGCCGTCGAGCCGTGCGGCTTCGAGCTGCTCGTCGGGGATCGTGTCGAGGAACTGGCGCAGCAAGAAGATGTTGTAGACGCTCACCGCCGCAGGGATAATCAGGGCGAAGAAGTGGTTGACCCAGCCGAGGTTATACATCAGCACGTAGGTTGGGATCAGGAACAGCACGCCGGGGATCATCATCGTCGCCAGCATAAAGCCGAAGATCTGATCACGCCCAGGGAAGGGGATCTTAGCGATCGCGTAGGCGCCAAGCGCGCTCAGCAGCGTGTTGAGCAGCGTGATCGAAATTGCCAGGATCAGCGAGTTGCGCAGCAGCAGCAGCACATTCAGCCGCTCGAACACGTCGGTGTAGCCAGAGAACGTGATCTGGCTCGGCAGCGCGTTCGGGCTGTGCAGAATCTCGCGCCCCGGCTTGACCGAGTTCATGAGCATGTAGAAGAATGGATAGAACACGACGATGGCGCCGAGGATGAGCAGGATGTACGGGAGCAGCTTGCCTAACTTCAACCTGGGGCGCGCCGACATTGGTGGGCTTACGGTTGCCATAGCATTTCCTCACTCCACATCACGTTGCACGAAACGAAACTGAAGCACGGTGATGAACGCGATGATCGCCGCGAGCAGCAGGCCAAGCGTAGAGGCGTAGCCCATGTTGGATTGATCAAACGCCTGCGCGTACAAGTAGAGCACTGGCGTAAGCGCCTGGTGCTGGTTCCCGCCGTAGATGTCGAACATGGCGTAGACCTCGCCAAACATCTGTAGCCCGTTGATGAAATCGACCACCAGCAGGAAGAAGATCTGCGGCATGAGCTGCGGGATGGTGATCGAGCGAAATAGCTGCCAGCTATTCGCGCCCTCCAGGCTAGCGCTCTCGTACAGCTGAGGATCGATCGAGTAGAGCCCGGCGAGCAGAATGACCGTGCTGATGCCAAACCACTTCCACGAGTTGATCACGGCGATGATCGGCATCGGCAGCCAGAACGTGGACTGCCAGAAGATCGGCTCCGCGAGGATGCCGAGGCGAACCAGTAGATTCTGGATCGGCCCGGTGGCGCTCGTCAGGTAGCCGCCGAGCGTCATCAGCACGATCACCGAGGTGACGACGGGGATGAAGTAGATCGTGCGAAAGATCCGCCCGCCGCGTGTAATGCCCTTCAGCAGCAGCGCGGTGCCCAGCCCCAGGCCGAGCGTCAGTGTGATAAAGATCGCCTGGTTGTAAAGGATATTGAACGTACTTTGCCAGAAGAGCGGGTCCAGGATGCCGCGCACCCAGTTGCCGATCCCCACAAAGGCGAGGTCGTCGGGCCTTACAAACGAGTAGTTGAAGAAGGTTAGGTAGAACGAGAGCACAAGCGGGTAGATGCCAAAGACCGCATAGATCAGGATCCACGGCGCGATGAAGATATAGCCCCAGCGATAGCGTAGCATCCGCTGCCATAAGTTTGCCCCGCTGGGAGGCACGCTCGGGGCCGGCGTTGAGCGCGAGACATCGGCAGTACGTGTAGCCATAGATCACCTCCCGCCCCTCTCCCGGCGCGGGAGAGGGGCGATTCTGCGTCAGCCAACTACTTCTTCAGCGCCGCGCGGGCCTTCTCGGCGGCGAGCGTGGCGGCCGCCTGCGGATCATGCATGCCCTGCACGACCGTCTCCTGGTAGACGCCCAGCACCGCGTTGGCCGCCGCGTCGAAGTTGGCCAGCGCCTGCGGGTAGACCGCCGTCTGGAGCATATCTACGAACTGCTTGCGGGCTGGCTCGGCGAAGTACGGGTCGCTCTGCAAGGTCGTAATGGCCGGCAGGTAGCCCAGCTCCTTGATGAACTGAAGGTTGTGCTCGTCCTCCATCAGGAACTTCATAAACTCCCAGGCCAATGCCTGGCGCTCGGGCGTGGTCTTCATCAGCATCAGCGGGCGACCGCCGAGGGTGCTATAGCTGGTCTGGCCCGCCTCGGGCACCGGCACCGGGGCGATGCCAACGTCCTCGCCCATCGTCATCGGCGTGTCTTTGGCATCCTTCAGGTTCGGCTCCCACGAGTAGCCGTACTGGGGCCACATGCCGATCGAGCGGCTGAAGAAGTTCTTCTCCATCGTCGGCGGCGCGTACTGCTGCGCCTGCGTCGTGAAGTCGAAGAAGGCGTCCATCTTGCACTCGGGCTTGTCGAACACAATGTCGGTGCCAAGCCGGTTCACCAGCGCGCACTGGTTCTGGTTGCCGTTCAGGTAGATTGGCTGCAGCATGTTCCAGTACCAGCCGCCCCACGATAGCGCATCGTTCCAGAAGACAGTCCCGTAGACCTTCGAGCCGTCCGCGCGCGGCGGCAGCGCCTGGATCTTTTGCGCCGCGTCCAGGAACTCCGGCCACGTCTGCGGCGGCTTCTCGGGATCAAGCCCCGCCTCTTTGAACAGCTCCTTGTTATAGATCATCGCGGTGATGTCGACCCCGAGCGGGACGTAGAAGTTATGGCCGAGATCCTCGTTGACGGTCTTCTCGTCCAGGCGCGCAAACAGCTCTGCGGCGCCAGGCAGATCCTCGAGCGGCACCAGCGCGTCGATCGAGGCGTACTTCGCTGGCATGTAGCCGAACGAGCCGGTGATCAGGTCAGGCTGGTTGCCGGCAGCGATCAGCGCCTCGAACGCGCCGCCCTCCGGCTCGTTGATAATCTCGACGGTGACGCCGGGGTGCGCGGCCTCGAATGTGTCGGCGAGCTTCTGCATCGTAGCCAGCATGGTGCCGGCGACAACCGCAACCTGGATTTTGCCTTCGCCCACTGGCGCGCTCGCCGCCGCAGCGGGCGCACTCGTCGCCGCAGCGGGCTCGGCGGCTGGCTCCGCAGCGGGCGCACTCACCGCCCCTGCCGCCCCTGCCGGTGCCGCCGTGGGCGCTGCACTCTGGGTGCCGCCGCAAGCGGCGAGCAGCGCAACAAGCGCGAGCAAACTCATCAAGCGTAGCCCATGCCGCCGTTCCGTTCCTCTGGTGGTTCGCATCACAGTGCTCCTTTTCGCCATCATTGGCGCACACGCCTTGTCGTCAGCGACTGGCCGCGGCATCTACACGGAGATTTGGCGCGGGTGGGTCATATGCTCCGGCTGGAGCAAGTCGTCGAGCGCGGCTTTCGAGAGCCAGCCCTTCTCCTGCACTAGCTCATACACGCTGCGGTTCTCGTCTAGCGCCTGCTTGGCGATCGAGGCCGAGCGCTCGTACCCAAGCACCGGGTTGAGCGCCGTCACCAGGCCAATGCTGTTCTCGACGTACGCGCGGCAGCGCTCGCGGTTGGCCTTGATGCCGACGATGCAGCGACTGTTGAGCACAATGCAGGCGTTCTTGAGCAGCAGCAGGCCATGCAGCAGATCGTAGGCGATGATCGGCTCGGCCATGTTTAGCTCAAGCTCGCTCGCCTCCGACGCCATTGAGATCGTCATGTCGTAGCCGATGATCTGATAGCAGATCTGGTTGACGACCTCGGGGATAACCGGGTTGACCTTGCCCGGCATAATCGATGAGCCCGGCTGCATCGGCGGCAGGGTGATCTCGTACAGCCCGCATCTCGGCCCCGACGAGAGCCAGCGCAGATCGTTACAGATCTTGGAAAGCTGCACGGCGACGCGCTTGAGGCTGGCAGACATCTGCACAAACGAGCCTGAGTCCTGGGTCGCCTCCACCAGATCCTCGGCCTTGCGCACCGGGATGCCGCTCACCTCGACCAGCTTGCGGGTGACGAGATCGGCGTAGCCTGGCGGGCTGTTGATGCCAGTGCCAATCGCGGTCGCGCCCATGTTGATCTCGTGCAGCTCGTCGATCGTGAGCGTCAGGGCGCGCATGCCGCTGTGGATCATGGTCGCGTACGCGCTGAACTCCTGGCCCAGCGTCATCGGCACCGCGTCTTGATTCTCGGTGCGGCCCATCTTGATCACATCGGCAAACTCGCGCGCCTTCGCGTCCAGGCCGGCTTTGAGCTCGCCCATGGCGCCCTGCGTGTCCTTCAGCGCCAGGATCACAGCCAGCTTGATCGCGGTCGGGTAGGCGTCGTTGGTGGACTGCGAGGCGTTCACATGGTCGTTGGGGTGCAGGTAGCTGTACTCGCCCTTCTGGTGGCCCAGCAGCTCCAGCGCGCGGTTGGCGATCACCTCGTTCGCGTTCATGTTCGTCGAGGTTCCGGCACCGCCCTGGATCATATCCACCACGAACTGATCGTGCAGCTTGCCTTGCAGGATCTCGTCGCAGGCAGCCGTGATCGCCTGCCCCTGCGCCGCCTCAAGCACGCCGAGCTCGCTGTTCGCCAGCGCCGCAGCCTTTTTGACGTAGGCCAGCGCCGTGATGAAGCTCTCAAAGTTTTTGAGCGGGATGCCTGAGATGGGAAAGTTCTCCATGGCCCGCAGCGTCTGGACACCGTAGTACGCCTGGCTGGGCAGCTCACGCTCGCCGAGCAGGTCGTGCTCGATCCGCACGCTGCCGAGCAACGTCGCGGGGCTGGCCGAGCCGGTAAGCTGCTCCGAGGCGTAGCGCAGGCGCTCGCTGATGCGCCGCGCAACGTGGGCGACGAGCCGATAATACAGATCGGGCTTGCGCTCGCGCAGCTGGTCGAGCGCCTGGCGTGAGATGATCAAGACCGTTGCGCCAGCGCGGGTGAAGGCGCTTGTGGCATGGGCCGCGTCGTCGAGCAGCACGCCTTCGCCGATCAGGGCGCCCTTGCCCAGCGTTGCCAAGCGCGTTTGCGCGCCATGCAGCCCGCGCACAATCTCGACCGCGCCGTCCTGAATAATACGTAGCGCGTTGCGCGGCGACGATTCGTGGAAGAGCCACGCGCCAGCCTCGTAGGTTTTGTACTCGCCCTCGGCAGTGAGCGCCTGCATATCCTGGGCGTCGATGCCGCTGACGATCAACGTGTCGTGAGCCTGGTCTACAGCTTGCATTGGCATCCCTCTGCTCCTTCTGCGTTAGAAGATAAACCGGCTAATAAGCAGCCCGACAATCACTGCGGTGATCGTCGAGATAAGGCCGGGCAGCATGAATGAGTGGTTGACAATAAACTTGCCGATGCGGGTTGTGCCCGTGCGGTCGAAGTTGATGGCGGCGATCAGCGAGCCGTAGGTGGGCAGGAAGAAGTAGCCGTTCACCGCCGGCCACATGGCGATCAGGGTGGTCGTCCCAAGGCCAAGGCCGATCCCCAGCGGCATCAGGGCGCGGGTCGTCGCCGCCTGGCTGAAGAGCAGCACCGAGGCGCCGAACAGCCCAATGGCGAAGGTGGCGGGAGCGCTCTGCGCCATCGCGCCGAGCGCATCGATCACCACCTTTTGATTGGCGCTGATAAAGGTGTCGCCAAGCCACGCCAGGCCAAAGATGCCGATCACCGCCGTGAGCCCGGCCTGCGCCGTGTTTGTCCGTGGCACCTCGCTCACCGGCGCCTTGCTGAGCCACAGGATCAGCGCGCCCACCGACAACATCACGATCTGGATCGTCAGCGGCATGCCGAGCGGAACCCTGGTATCATTGGCGCCGGGCACGAGCGGGCGCAGCTGCGGGAACGCGCCCGCAAGCACCACAATCACCACACCGGCCAGGAAGATCATGGCACTCAGCCGCGCCCCCGCCGGCAGCGCCTTCTGCTCCACGGCGCGCTGTGTCCTGGGCAGCTCAACCTCGTTGGCCTGCAAGCGGCGCTGGTACTCTGGGTCGTCCTGCAGCTCTTTGCCCACGCGCATCTGCACCAGGGCCGCCACGATCACGCCCACGAGTGTTGCCGGTACCACAATCAGCATGATGTCGATCAGGCTGACGCCTACCGGCGAGAACAGCGCGATCATCGCCGCCATTGCCGCCGAGACCGGGCTGGCCGTAATGGCTTGTTGCGAGGCGATGGTCGAGATGGCAATCGGGCGCTCCGGGCGGATATTGTTCTCGTACGCCACCTCGTAGATCACGGGCAGCAGGGGGTAGAAGATATGGCCCGTACCGGCGCCGAACGTAAACATGTAGCAGACAAGCGGCGCAACAAGCGTGATCTGCTTCGGGTAGCGGCGGATGATGCGCTCGCCCACGCCGACAAGGAAGCCGATCCCGCCCGCCGCCTCCATCGCTGCGGCCGCCATGATCACCGCGAGGATGATCAGCATCACGTCCACCGGTGGGGCCGTTGGCGGTAGGCCAAACACCACTGCCAGCACAAGCACCCCAACCCCGCCCCACAGGCCAAGGCCAACCCCACCGGTGCGCGCCCCAAGAAAGATCGCACCTAGCACAACCGCGAACTGCAACAGTAACTGGATGTTCATACCCTTGTTGCTCCGGGAACCGAGCGCAATGCACGCTGTCGTAGGGCGAGTGTAGCAGCTGGGCGGCGTGCCGGTATGAAGTTCCGTCATCTCGCGCAGACTGGGAAACCTGCTGGGCGCCCGAGCCATTTGGACCACGAAGCCGCGAACAGGTGCGAACCACCGCGAAGCCTGCCACCCAAGTGCAGTGGCATGCCCTTGGCGGCGCGCCGATGTTCCAGACCAGCCTGTGCCCCTGGGCAAGATGCTGCCCCTAGCGCATGCTGATCACTGCATCATCTACGAGCATAAAAAAGCGCTCGCCCTCCAGAACGAGGGGCGAGCGAGCGATAAAGAAACAACCTGAGTTACCGTGCGGAAATCTGCGCAATCTGCGTCATCTGCGGATGATCACGTGCTGGTCCTCGCCCCAAGAAAAGCCGCGCCCTTGCCAACGCGCGTGTTGATCGGCACACCCGCCGCGCAGAGCGGGCACTCCTCGGGGGCGAAGCTCTCCAGCGGCACCTCAGAGAGCGAGAACAGCAGTGGCGCACCGACCGCCTCGGCGCTCACGCCGCCACGGTTGCAGAGCGCACCGACGCCCACCACGCTGCCGCCCGCCTCGTTCACCGCCGCAACCACCAGGCGCACCGAGCCGCCCGTGGTGAGAATGTCCTCCACCACCAGCACGCGCCGCCCGGCCACCAGCGCGTCGTAGCCGCGCCGAAACAGCCGCCTGCGCGCCCCACCCTCGCCCATCTCCTCCTCAGCGTAGACCGCCAGCACCTCGCGGCCCGTGAGCACACTCAGATGATGGGCCGTCCACTGGGCCATAATCACGCCGCCGACGGTGGGGCCGGCCACCACCTCTACCCCTGCGTCGGCGAAGCGCGCGGCGATGCGCGCGCACACCTGGCTAGTGGCGGCGGTGTGCGGGTAGAGCGCGTCCTTGTTCACGTAGCTGCTGCCGTGGCGCCCCGAGGTGTAGACAAGGTGGTCGCCGGTGATCAGGGCGCCAACGCGGGCGAGCGTTGCCAACACATCCTGGTTAGGCATAGTTGTTCCAAAATCCAAAATGGCTATCAGCTATCGGCTATCGGCTATCGGCTATCGGCTATCGGCTATCGGCTATGAGCTCGTGGGCGATACGGTCCGCAGCGGCGGCGGGGTCGGGGGCGGCCGTGATCGGCCTGCCGATCACTAGGTAGTCGGCGCCAGCACGCAGCGCCTCGGCGGGCGTAAGCACGCGTCGCTGGTCGCCGTGCTCGGCCCAGTCTGGGCGCACGCCGGGGGCGACGATCAGCAGCTCTGGGCCGCAGGCGCGCCTGAGCGCGGCTACCTCGTGCGGCGAGGCCACCACGCCATCCAGGCCGGCGGCTTGGGCGAGGCGGGCCAGATGCACCACGTGGGCCTCCAGGCTGGCAGGCACACCAAGCTCCTCGCGCAGCGCCGCCGCGTCCACGCTGGTAAGCACGGTAACGCCCAGCAGCAGCGGGCGCACCGGAAACTCGGCGGCGGCGGCCACGGCGGCGCACAGCATGGCCGCGCCGCCCTGGGCGTGCAGCGTGAGCATGGCTACGGCGGGGCCAAGGGCGCAGACGGCGCGCACGGTGCCGGCCACGGTGTTCGGGATGTCGTGCAGCTTCAGGTCGAGGAAGAGCGGGCCGCCCGCAGCGGCCACGGCCGCCACCACACGCGGCACGCCGGCGGCGGTGCAGAGCTCCAGGCCCACCTTGAAGCCGCCCACATGCGGTCGCAGCGCCGCCGCCAGGGCGAGGGCCGCGTCGAGGGTGGGCGTGTCGAGGGCCACGAGCACCCGCTGGTTGGGCGCGAGCGGAGCTCGAGTCATAGGTAGAGCACTCCATACACCACAATGCCGATCAGGGTGGCGGCAATGTAGAGACCGTAGGCCCAGCGCATGTACGGCTTGTAGTTTTTGAACTTCAGGCGCTCTGGCACCAGATTATTGCCGCGCAGCACCACGAAGAGCCCAAAGAGCAGCGCGGCAACGCCCAGGATCTCGTGGCCGGTCATGAAGAGCAAGGCGGAGGGCGGCAGCACCACATTCTCGGACGGGTCTACCGCGAGCAGGGACGGGATCATAATGCCCAGCACGAGTAGCAGATTCACCACAGCGGCGGCCGTCTGCACCCAGCGATGGGCCTCGAACTGCCCGCGCCGGGCGAGCCACGCGCCCACGGTGAAGGCCAGCGCCACGAAGATACTGCCGAGCAGCGCGATGTCCGCGCCAAGCGAGGCGGTGGTGCCGAGCATTCCGGTTGAGTCCATGGTTGTCTTCCTTTATCCGGGAGCACCCCACCCGCTAGGGGCGCCCACGAGGGGCGCCCTTCCCTATCCGGGAGCACCCCACCCGCTAGGGGCGCCCACGAGGGGCGCCCTTCCCTATCCGGGAGCGCCCCACCCGCTAGGGGCGCCCCTCGTGGGCGCCCTTCCCTAAAATGGAATGGATACGCCCCACCCGCTAGGGGCGCCCCTCGTGGGCGCCCTTCCCTAAAATGGAATGGATACGCCCCACCCGCTAGGGGCGCCCCTCGTGGGCGCCCTTCCCTAAAATGGAATGGATACCCGCCCCGCAAGCGCGCGATTGATCCGCCTCGGCAGTGTAGGCCCCGCGTAGACGAGGCCGGTGTAGAGCTGGAGCAGCGTGGCGCCCGCGTCGAGCATGCGGCAGGCGTCGTCTGGGGCGAGGATGCCGCCCACGCCGATGATCGGCAGGCGCCCGCCCGTCTCGCGCGCCACAAAGCGCACCACGTCCAGGGCGCGCGCCGCCAGCGGCCGCCCGCTCAGGCCGCCCGCCTGCGCCACCAGGGCGGGGTCGGTGCCCTCCAGGCCGCCGCGCCCCACGCTGGTGTTGGTGGCGATCAGCCCGCTCACCCCGTGCTCGGCGCAGACCTCCAGCAGCTCAGCGAGCGCTGGCTCGCTCAGGTCGGGCGCGATCTTCACGAGCAGTGGCCGGGGCGCCGCGCCGCGCTGCGCCGCCAGCTGCGCGTTCTCGACCACAAGCGCGGCGAGCAGCGCGCCCAGCTGCGCGCGGTCCTGGAGCGCGCGCAGGCCCGGCGTGTTGGGCGAGCTGACATTCACCGCGAAGTAGCCGGCGTGGTCGAACAGCGCGCGCAGCGAGGCGATGTAGTCGTCGACGGCCGCCTCCAGCGGCGTGGCCTTCGACTTGCCAATGCTGATCCCGAGCGGCACGCGCAGCGCGGGGGCGGCGGCGAGGCGTGCGGCGAGTGCGGCGGCGCCCGCATTGTTAAAGCCCATGCGGTTGATCAGCGCCTCGCGCTCGGGCAGCCGAAACAGCCTTGGGCGCGGGTCGCCCGGCTGGGCGTGCCAGGTGACAGTCCCAACCTCTACGAAGCCAAAGCCGAGCGCGGCCCAGGCGGGCAGCGCGGCGCCGTCTTTATCCATGCCGGCGGCGAGGCCGAGGGGATTAGGGAAGCGCAGGCCGAACACGTTGCGGGCCAGGGCGGGGTGGCTGAAGGCAAAGGCGCGCTCGACGGCGCCCAGCAGCAGGCGCGAGCGGCTCGCGGCGGCCAGCAGCGCCACCGTGCGCTCGTGGGCGCCCTCCGCGTCGCCCCGGCCCAGGCGAAACAGGATCGGCCGCAGCAGCTGCTTGTAGAGCATAGGTAGGGAGGGTACTGGGCGCCGGGCGTCTTATCCACAGATGACACAGATTTCCGACCCATTTTTGGCCCCAACGGGCGTTGGCACGGGAAGGCACAAAAATAGACCGGAAATGGGCCGGAAATCTGTGGACAACAACAGCTCAGAACGGCTCCACCCCAGCCTCCGACAGCGAGTCGGCCAGGCGCTCCACATCGGCCACGCGCCGCAGCTTCTCGATCCGCTCCAGGAACTTACGCCGGTCCGCGTCGTGGGCCATCACCGCCCGCTCGACATATTGGCGCAGGTACAGCTTGATCAGCTCCAGCTGCGCGGGCGCCAGATCCTCGGCGCGCATATAGACCTCGATGGCTGCGCCGAGCGCGCCCGTCGTCTCCTCCATCCAGAAGCGTGGCGGCGTCGCCACCTCAAATGGGTAAGGGTAGTCCAGGTTCTCCGCAAACATAAGCGGGCCGATCTGCTCTGGCTCCATACGTAACACCAATACTCTATCGGCTCTCGGCTCTCGGCTCTCGGCTCTCGGCTCTCGGCTCTCAGCTCAGCGCTCCATGCCGATCGCCTCGTACAGCCGTCCATAGTCCAGATTCGCGTCCATCAGCTCGGTGAAGCGCTGGAGCCTGGCGCCCTGGTGGAAGCGCACGCGCCCGAACAGCCGCTCGGCCCGATCCACCGTGGTGAGCGTATCGTCGGGCACCAGGATGATCGGCACCTGGCGCTCCTGCGCGCGATCCAGCACCTGGGGCGCGGGCCGGATATTGCCGGTGAGCACCAGCGCGCTCGTGCTCGTCTCCAGGGCGGCGAGCTGCAGGTCGCTGCGGTCGCCCCCGGTGATCACGGCCTTATTGGCGCGGCGGCGAAAGAACGAGAGGCTGGCGTCCGCGCCCATCGCGCCGATCATCAGCGACTCGATCGTCTGCGCGCACCAGGCCTGCTGGCCGATCAGCTGGCCGCCGAGGTGGGCCAGCAACTCCTCCACGCTGATCCCCGCCAGGGCCGCGTCGCGCGGGATCAGCCCGAACACCGGGATGTCGCGCGCCTCTAGGAAGGGCACCACGCGGCTCTCCACAAAATCGCGCTGCGCTTCCTCCACCTGGTTCAGCAGCACGCCGAGCAGCCTGTCGCCCACGTAGCGCTGCACCGAGAGGATGGTGTCCACGTTGAGCGTGGAGCTGTAGCGGCTCACCAGCAGGCCGGGCGCCTGCAGCAGA
>Ga0209591_10007212_pt1 | contig 12258 bp, 11 predicted proteins | sample MAT01_FD_187207 | JGI IMG/M metagenome (GOLD analysis project Ga0209591, IMG submission 187207) | Freshwater microbial communities from Lake Fryxell liftoff mats and glacier meltwater in Antarctica - MAT-01 (SPAdes) (version 2) | ecosystem: Environmental > Aquatic > Freshwater > Ice > Liftoff...
GATTTATCAGGATCGATCGCACCGCTGGCGGAAAATCCACACTGCTTTAAACTGTATCGCCCTGCTGCTATTTTTAGGTCAAGGTGTTACGGGTACTCGCGATTTGTTGGAAATTCCTTTGAGCTGGCAAAAAGAACATCTCTATCAGTGCGATTGGAAAAATAAAACTTGTCCGAAACCTGCTCAATCACAAAGTTTTGCTCCGGGAATTAATTAGAAGGAAGATTCGCAACGGATTGTATAACGGATTTAACGGATGGAGATCGGAGATTCGATGTTTTAGTTTACGGTATAACCCACGTTATCCGGGTGTGCAATGCGCACCTTATGATTCTCTCCTCTTCATTCTTTATTTTTCATTTTTCATTCTTTTCTCTCTCCTCTCTCCTAAATAACTAAAACCTTCTTACTTCTATCCTTGATATCCGTTACATCCCGTACATTGCTCGTTGCCAATCTTTCTTTTTCAAAGTTCTAGAGGAGCAACGGCGTTTAATAATTCTTCTAGGATAAACCGCAGCAAAGATTGAGTTGCTAATACTAAACCCAATCTGGCTTGGGCGAGTTTTGGCTGTTCTATTTTAACTTCGCCCCAAATCCGACATTGACTGTAAAAAGTCTGAAATGCTTCGCTCAAACTATTGGCTAATTTTAAATAATTAACAGGTTTTTCGCGGTTTTCTACCTCAAAAATAGGATATAAATTGTCTAGCACTGTTAAGAGTTGCGAAATTAAATTGCATTCGGCTGGATGTACTAACCGCAGTCGATCGCCCTCGTCAATCCAGGGTATAGGATTTGGTGCTATCAGCGACCAAATTTGCGGTGCTGTAGCGACATCCGGCTGCGCGATCGAAATTAGGCGATCGCGATCGGCCATTCGCAACAGGGAACAACAGCGCGCGTGGCTGTATTGAATCGGAAACAGTCGATCGGCGCACGCAACAGGAGATAATATGCGAGATTCTGGAACTGGGAGGGGAATTTGAGCTAAACGTTGCAACCTGAGAGCTAAACCTGCATCAGTCAGCTCTAGCTCAATCATTCCAGCCGCTGCGACTTTAACGGCAAAATCCGGCTCGCACAGCGGTTTGAGAGTTTCGACCAACTCGGCGGCGATCGCCTGCGGTGTCTGCTGCCGAGTTTTAGCCAATTTCAGGGCGATCGCAGACAGGTACAGCACCCTCGCGCTATCTTTACCCCGATTTAACGGAATTTGGGCTAGTGTCTCCTGCTGGGCGATCGCGCCCTGCAACATTAAGAGCAAAAAACATTTGACTGTAACTTCGGGGCACTGCTCCATATTTGCTGTATCCATATCGGCCCATCCTTCGGTAAAAGTGACTCTCTGAGTGTTACCGCTGGCGCTGTCGTTGTACGTTAAACTGCTGATTTGACAGATGGGCGATCGGCTCGTTCTGGCCGGCTACATCCAATTAATCGGCGTTTGGGCGATTTTTGGGCTACATAACAATAATTTACGTGAAACTCTTTGCTGAACTCTACCATTTTGATGTATTTTTTGCTACATTAAATTTTTAGGTAAAACTGAAAAGAGTCAGCACTGTTAAGAAGCGTGCAAGCTCGATCGGGGGTTGGTTGTCTCACCTTGTATCACAATGCTGGCAGAAGCTGTTTTTCTCACTAATTAAATATATCCCAGAGTCTCACTTATGCAATCAACTTCCACACATCTAGAGACGATCGATCGACCTTTTATCACTTGGCAGCGAATTATCGACTGGGCCCAGGAACACTACCGCTGCCGGACTTTTAGCAAAGACGAAAAGATTCCCGCCAGACCAGGACTGCTTTATTTAGTCCAGAAAGGTTCTGTGCGGCTTGTAGGTAGCGCTCAAGTTAGCGTCGGGGCGAAGCCGGGGTTAAAATCCGCTCGCAAAACTACAGAAGAAGCTTTTTTGGGCTTCGTCGGCGCGGGTCAACCTTTTGAACTGGTTGCTCAGTCTCCGTTTACCCTCCAAGCTTTCGCTCACGCCGATCAAACTCACGTAGTGTGGATGTATTGGCACGATTTGGATAATTGGCCTCACTTCCGCCGGGAAATTTTGGATGCGTTTCGCTACCAACACCAGCGGAAACTTCTCTGGCTGAGCACTTTGGGACAGCGCCGGACGATCGACAGACTGCAGGGTTTTCTCACTTTGTTGATCGAAGAGTTCGGCGAACCTTACGTAAGTGAGGCAGAACCGGATGTGGTTCGGGGCTACCGACTGCCTTGGGTGTTGACTCACGCTCAAATTGGCAGCGCTATTGGCTCGACGCGGGTGACTGTGACGCGGCTGATGGGCAAGTTGCGATCGAAAGGTTTGATTAATACTGAGGATGACAATTTAATTTGTTTGCCGACTAAGGCTAATCCCCAAAAGAGTAAAAATCAAAAGCAGGATGTAGAAGCATTCCTCGAAGATGATATCGAAGATTCTCTGGAAAACGATATCGAAGATGCTCTGGAAAACGATATCGAAGATGCTCTGGAAAACGATATCGAAGATTCTTGATAAAATCTTCCGGGCCAGTGTCAGAAAACAGCGTTTAGCTATTATATCAACCGCGCCAGACGGCGGGGAAGTTGTTCTCGCATTGCAGGCAGATGCCGTCGATTGCTTCTGTTTTGTATCAAAACTAAAGCGTTCTCTCGCGACGACAACTAAAGGCTTTCTTCCCTCTTCCTTCTTCCTTCTTCCATTTCTATTCTTGCCTCTTTTTACCCAAAGAGCAACTTGTAGAGTGTAGCCGAAGGAAGCCGAAGCGAGCCTTCTTCCTGATGACTGATGACCAATGACTGATGACTAATGACTAATACCATTTTTCTAAAGATGTGCTGATGAAGTCTTAGCCCCCCCGCGAGTTCGGGGGGGTTGGGGGGGTAATATCTAGCGCTACTTTATGAAATTGGTATAATAACTTTCGCGAGCGGGGATGCTCGCACTAATGACGTTGGACGGAAAGCGAGCGGGGATAGCACTAATGACTAATGACTAATGACCAATGACTGATGACTGATGACCAATGACTAATGCCCAATGCCCAATGCCCAATGCCCAATGCCCAATGACTAATGACTCCTTCGGTGTACGATGAATTGTGTAAACTTTTCCCGTTCTCGAAAGGTGCGACAGACAATGACTGATGACAAGCAAAATTCTCCAATTCCGAACAATCAGCAACGGGTGGTATTCTGCGATTTTGACGGCACGATAACTGTTGAAGAAACTTTTGTGGCAATGCTGAAGCATTTTGCACCGGAATTGTCGTCTCAACTAATGCCGGAAATGTACGCAAGAAGGCTGAGTTTGCGATCGGGAGTGCGGCAGTTACTAGAGTCTATTCCCTCGGAACGTTACGGGGAAATTGTGAAATTTTCTAGGGGAAAGCTGATGCGGCCGGGATTGGTGGAATTGCTGGATTTTTTGGACGATAAAAAGGTGGATTTTGCGATCGTTTCCGGCGGTTTGCGGATTATGGTAGAGGCGGTTATGGGTGATTTGGCACACCGGGCGATCGCTATTTACGCTGTGGATCTGGACTCTAGCGGCCCTCGCTTGCAAGTCAATTCTGAATTTGAAGGAGATGCAGAATTGGTGTCTAAGGTGCGGGTGATGCGCCGTCACCCAGCCGAGGAACAGGTGGCGATTGGAGATTCGCTGACGGATTTTAATATGGCTTTGCAGGCGAACTCTGTGTTTGCGCGCGATCGGCTGGCTGAATATCTCGACGAACAGCAAAAGCCCTATACTAAATGGGATAATTTTTTTGACGTGTTGGAACATTTGTCGCAGAAATGGAATTGAAACTCAACTAGAAATTGCGCACAAATCGCACTATACGCTCTATGTATTTTAGTCCTGGACGCACGGAGGGTGAAAAAACCGGGTTTTTAGCAATACTTGGTTACACCCTGCATAAATAGTAAAAAACCCGGTTTCTATGCCTCGTCCCTGCGTCCGGGAATGTATGTATTGGTAATGTGCGCTGTTATAGCATCTTACGTTTAGATAGATCGGCGCAATTCCTATCAACGTAAAAAGTAGATAAAAAACTGAGGATTTGCAAAGAATGAGTGGCGATTTGAGATCGGATTTAATTGCAGCAGCCAAACATTTTTACGATCGCGGTTGGATGGTGGGGACTGCTGGCAATCTTTCAGCTCGCTTACCAGATGGCAGTTTTTGGATTACTGCTAGTGGCCGCGCCAAAGGGCAGTTGACTGAAGTAGATTTTATCAGAATGAGCTCCGAGGGTGCGATCGTCGAGCAACCCGTTGCCGACAGCCGCCCTTCCGCCGAAACCAGCATTCATTTAGCCGTTTACAATAGTTTTCCAGACGCTAAAGCTTGCTATCACGTCCACTCCATCGAAGCCAATTTAGTTTCTCGGCTAACCGCAGGCGATGCAGTGTCTTTACCCGCGATCGAAATGCTCAAAGGTTTGGGCGTGTGGGAGGAAAACCCCCAAGTGGCGATACCCCTATTTGCAAATTATTTAGAAGTGCCTAAAATAGCCAAGGAAATCTGCGAATACTTTGCCATTTGTGCACCCTCTGTACCAGCTTTATTAATTCGCGATCACGGCATCACAGTCTGGGCCGACTCGCCAGCCGCCGCCTACAATTACGTAGAAATTGTAGAGTACATTTTTCGATACACGATCGCAGCCCGCCAATTAAATTTAGACTTGAAATATTAGATATGAATTTGGGAAATTCCTAAACGCAAAATCTAATATATCTAGGGTGTTTAGGGTGTACATTACCGCTAAGTATCGCGTCCCTACACTTTTGCTTCCAAAAGTGTAGCCAACAAGCAAATATCCAAAAAAGGAAACAACAATCATGGCTAAATATAACAGAGTTTTATCCATAGACGGAGGCGGAATCAGAGGAATTATCCCGGCGCAAGTTGCAGTTAGCATCGAGTCAAAGCTGCAACAGAAAACCGGCAACCCAGAGGCGAGAATAGCTGACTATTTCGATTTAATCGCCGGCACGAGTGCGGGAGGAATTTTAACTTGCATCTATTTATTTCCCGATCCCAAAAATCCCAGCAGACCTCGGTGGTCTGCCCTAGACGCTGTTAATTTTTCTATCAACAGCGGCCGCGACGTTTTTAAAAGTTCATTTTGGCAAAAAGTTCGCTCTATAGACGGTTTGATAGATGAGAAATATCCCAGCGCTCCGTTAGAACAATTCTTTCGGGAAAACTTTAGTGATTGCCAACTCAGCCAACTGCTGAAACCTTGTTTAATTTCCAGTTACGACGTGGAAAGAAGAAAAGCTAGTTTTTTCAATCAAATGGATGCTAAACAACATCCCGCTGCCGACTATTTTATCAGAGATATTGCCAGAGCCACATCGGCCGCTCCCACTTACTTTGAAATTCCCCAAATTTACTCTTTGACCAACGAATGTTACGCTTTAATTGACGGGGGAGTATTCGCCAACAATCCGGCACTTTGCGCCTATGCGGAAGTGAGAAATAAATTCACATTTTCCGACGATCGCCCAGAGAGAGGCCCGACAGCAAAAGATATGGTAATTTTATCTTTGGGGACGGGAGAAGCTCAGAAAAAATACCACTACGAAAAAGTAAAAAATTGGGGTCAAATTGAGTGGGTTGAGCCTTTGATTAATATCATGATGACGGGAGTTGCTGAAACTGTAAATTATCAATTGCTCCAAATTTATGATGCGATTGAAAGACCCAATCAATATTTGAGAATTACTCCTGATTTGAACCACGAATCACCGCTGCCGATTGATGATGCTTCGGAAGAGAAAATATTGGATCTGGTAAAAATTGGCAAGGATCAAGCCGAAAAGCATAACGAAGAGTTGGATAAGTTTATCGATTTGTTGCTTGCCGAGTAGCCATCAAATTTTAGACTTGAGATACTTCGGCTTCGCTCAGTACAAGTTGGGGATTTTAGATGGAAAAATGGCAAAGACTAATGTAATATAATCTCCGATAGCTTGACATATCTAAAATTGGTTCGTAGTGCGGACTTTAGTCCGCAACCCAAGAACGGACTAAAGTCCGCACTACGAACCGTTTTTTTTTATGGTAATTAACCGGACACGATCTCAGTCGATGGGAGTTTTGAGATTTAAAAATCTATCAGTGCAAATCCAAAATCTAAAACTTGTTCGCTCGCGTACAAGTTTTAGATGCTTCGACTTCGTTATACGAGTTGTAGATTAAAGAATTGAAGAATGAGAGATTTACTTAGAGCATTGAATCGGGGAGCTTAAACTGGAGCTTAAACTAAGGTCTAAAATTTGGGTAGCATCCACGACAGCAGTCGCGGGCACTGTAGCTGTTGTTTGGGGGGTCATTGGTTAAAAAATACCAAGAAAAGCGCGATCGACATTTAGATGAAACCTTCAATAACAGGTGGTTTCAGCGGTTTTTAGTGACGCTGTTCCTGGGCGGTCAAGTGCTGCTGCGCGTCCTGCAAGGCAAAATTGACCGCCGCAAAATCATGGAACATTTAGTAACAGTAGGGCTGGATTCTTTGCGTTCAGTGCTGCTAATAGCCTTTTTTGCGGGCATGATTTTTACCATTCAATCGGCCAGAGAATTGATTCGGTTTGGGGCGGTTGGGGCGGTGGGAGGTGCTTTTGCTGTGGCATTTTGCCGGGAATTAGCACCAGTTTTAACGGCGGGCGTGGTGGCGGGACAAGTAGGTTCGGCTTTTGCTGCGGAGATAGGAGAAATGCAGGTGACGGAACAAATAGATGCCCTGTATATGTTGAGAACAAATCCAGTTGATTATTTAGTAGTGCCGAGGGTGATAGCTTGCTGCGTCATGCTGCCGATTTTAACAATTTTTGCGGTAGCAGTGGGGATTTTGGGCGGGCTGTTTGTGGCGGCTTATTTTTACCAGTTGGAACCGTCGGTATTTTTGGAATCGGTGCGAACTTTTTTGGGGCCTTGGGATTTAGTAACTGTGGCGATTAAGAGTTTTATTTTTGGGTTGATAATTGCCCTTGTCGGTTGCGGTTGGGGGTTGACGACGGCGGGCGGAGGGAAAGGAGTAGGCCAAGCTGCAACGGCGGCGGTGGTGACTTCTTGGGTGTTTATTTTTGTGGTGGATTTCTTTTTATCGCTGTTGATGTTTCACGAGTTGGGGATTACGAGAAGCGGGGGTTAATAAATCTTCGATTTGACTCGGCGGTTGAAACCGCGTCTACACAAACAAAACCCGGATGGTGCGCGGGTTGAAGAAATAATTAGATAAATTAAGAAGACTCGGCGGTTGAAACCGCGTCTATACAAACAAAACCCGGATGGTGCGCGGGTTGAAGAAATAATTAGATAAATTAAGTTCGTAATTAGGAATGAAAGTCCTGATTTATGGCTCAGGAATATAAGGAGGGCGATAGACTCGAATTGCCTGAATTGGAATTATCCCGTTTGCTTCGGGAATGATTTCGAGAATGTGTTTGGAGTTGCTTAAATTTTGAGCCAATGTTGTAGGATATTCGCGGCTAGAATCTGCAATTTGTGGCGGAATGTATGAATCAACAAACATCGGCTCAACTTGCCACGTAATCTCAAAGCCTTTTGGTGTAGGCTTTTTCGAGTATTCATAGGCATTTTGCAGCCACCAGTTTCTCGGTTCAATCGCGATGCGGCCAGATTTTGAAACGAACATTTTGTCGTTTGTACCGCTACCGTCGTAACCTGTTTTGGAACCTATGATGTCAAATTTAAACTGGCTGGAGTCGCTGTTAATGTCGGTAATTACGGCTTTCCAATCTTCGACGATTAGCGGTTTTTGACTGGATATTTGGAGAATTGCGGGCCAAGCGACTCCAAGACTAGCGCTGGGTCTGGTGATGCTGTAAAGTTCGGGAAATTCTGAGGGTTTTTTGCCGTCGATCGCAATTTTAGCAGAAATCGCGCCGCCGTTGAAGGTTTTATCGGCGATCGCATCTATCCGATTTCCTTCAAACTCTAAAACCAACTTGCCATCTTGCCATTTAACATCAGTACCAACCGTATAGGTTTTGACTAAATCCGGCGGCGCTTGAGGAGAATTTGGGTTGTATCGCAGGTGCGGTTTGATCAAAGCAGCTAGCAGAAAATTTCCCCACTCGTTGAGGTGAATGTCGTCGCTCAATAGCTGTTTTGGTTGCAAGCGATTGTCTTGCAAGTACCTGCGCAAAGGTTCGCGAATTTCCGCGATTTCGCAGCCGTATTTATCGGCCAATTCTGGCAGCCATTTAGTAGAATGAGTGTTGTGCCATTCATATCCTTTGACTTCATCTGGATTATCGCTGTTGTTACCTGCCGGCAACCAGTTTATGTGGTCTGAATGCAAGAGTATTTCGCTAGCAGTGCGGCTGCGGACATTGGCAATTATCGCTTCGTAATCTTCATCACCTCCGTAGACGTGAAAAATTAGCAAATCTGGATAAAAAGGATACAAATCGTGTTCGCTGGGACGGATTAAAATCGGCGCGGCAAATCCTCCGATTGCCCGATTTTCAACAATCAAATCAGCGTAGGGAAATCGCTGTTTCAAATCTTTTGCTACGTCTTTCCACCAATCTTGCTGAGTGATGGATTGACCGTAAAATAGGATGCGTACTTGGCGGCGTTCTGTGGGAGTGCTAGCAGCAAGTAACTTCATTGTCCTTTGAAGTCTGGCACCAAAATTAGCATTATTTGCAAGAGGAGCGGGCGGGGGAAATGGCGTTTCTGCAGATATTTTTGGGAGGAGCGGAACTAACAGGAAGCTCAGACACAAACAAAGCAGCCATAAGTAGCGATAAATTTTGGATTTTCTGCTATTTCCCTGCCGTTTTGCCATTGTTTTATTTTTCCGTTATATAAAACTTATTCATAACTACCAACAGTAGCTGTATGGTGCGCTGCGGCGCACCTTCCGAAAGCTGCGCGGCCCATGAAAATGCGGTGTCACAATTCGCTGTACGGTAGATGACAATGCGCGCTTAACGAGTTGCTTTCTTTTCTTCTTTCTGCTATGTAGCAATCCTAAATCATTATCCAGACTATAACAGTCCGTTCATCAGTGTAATTCTTGTAGGGGCTCTTGGCCCCGTGGTTGCCCTCTTTAGTTGACGCTCTTAGGTAGGCACTCTTGGCACTACCCCTACATAGGTACAAATCATTTATAATTGCTATATTACCAAGTTGAGCGCGACAAAAGATGATATGATGCCAGCTAATTAATTGCAGGAGATCGATCGCACATCCAATGGATTACAAAACAGCCCGCAGTTTTCTGATCGACCAAGGAAGCGCCCTCGAAACTAAAAAAAATCCCGATGCCTTCCTGATGCGCCTCAAACAAGGTCAACCACCGGTACCCGGACAGGTGACATCCATTTTATTAGCTTTAAAAATATTGTTTGAGGGCCTGCAAGAATCTCCCATGCTCGATCGGCAATTAATCTCGGCCCTGCATTTACTCTCAGTAGAAAGTTTGCAGCAATTTGAAGCCGGACTCCGCAAAGGAGTTTCTTGGCCCCCGCTGCTGAAAGAAGATTTAAGTCGAATTGCGATCGCAGTCAAGAATATTTTTGCCGGAGTGTGGCAATAGTTTAACTCGGTTGACTCCGGATTTTTAACAATCAAAGTCATCAAACTCTACTCGCGAAAGCTTTCCAAGGATGCCAAAAGAGCCGGCAGTCCCGCCAGCGAGGCAGATACCAAAGCCTCATCTTTGTAAACTCGCGATCGCGCAGAGCTGATACTTTTACAGTCAGAGGCGACACAGCCTCCCTGTTCCAAATTTCCTGTTTCAAGCCGCCCTAAATTTTTGGTTTTTCGCGTCAGGCCTAACATAACAGCATCCTCAATTAATCTCTAGATATGCGCCCGTGAGATTTCTCATGGCTTGCTCAATATTTCTATTGTTACGCAAATTTGTAATAGAGATGAAACTATGAAATAATTATTCACGATAGGCAGGGATCAAGTTAAACTGCATAACAACTCTTATTAATTTGTTACAGGCTGCGGTTGTTTAAGCCGCTCGCCCGCAGCGCCACAGACAGCAGGAACCAAAATCGCTGATTTCGCAAAAAACTCAGATAAATGATACTAAATCTCAGTGCAGCAACCGTTATAGCTCAAATCAGGCCCGATGTCCAAACTTTGCCCGATGGAGACTATCGCTACCGAGACTCATTTGCGATCGATCGACCTTTTCGAGAAATCCAATTTCGCAAACGAGATAAATACATCACCGGTAGCGACTCCGACAAACGCACCGGAAAAAGCTACTGTTTTCGGGGAATCCCGCAGCACAACAGCATTATGAACATCACGGTAGCGATCGATATTTCACCAAAAACAGCACAAAAAACCGAGTGGAAATTAGCACCGGGAAACCCGATTAATTTCGATCGGCTTTATCCACTACAAGCTGGGCCTGGATTAGAATTATACAAATGTCTGACCGCATTTTTACCGGAGTTAAAAAAATCATGAACCATTTAATGTAACCTAAGAACCAGTATTTGTCAATTCTTCCCGCAGCATTTTTTTGTAAACTTTCGGCAAACTCGAACTCATAGAATTGTTCTCAATTCCATATCCCAAACTCGTCCAAGTTCCCGAAAGCATCCGCAAAACATCAGTTAATCTTTCTTGCCGCAACATCTCAGAAATATCAGCTTTCCAAAACTTGCGATCGCTCAACCAAGCATAAACCACAGCATCCTGATATTCCGGTTCAAAACTGTAATCTTCCCAGAATAAAAAATTAGCGCGACGGGCGTGATAGCGCTTCGCCTTATCATTCCAAGTCGTAGTCAAAAATTGATATCTGCCCGCCGCCGTAGTACACTTACCCCGATTCGGGCCGTTAACAATTCTCACGCACCAGTCAGGATGGCGGCTCAAATCCAATACATATTTGCCGCCGTAAACAACGTGATAAGGGCGAGAAACATTTGACTCGCTAGCAGAAATAGTTCGCATCAAAGCTCGAATGTAAGGATCGCCAGTTTTCATAGCCAGCGGCGGCATTTGTCTCACCTCGCTTGCTGACTGCGAAAACGGCAAATTTCGCGGCAAATTGGCAACAAAAAAAACACTGCCGCCAATCACAGCGCCGATTAAAAGTAGAAATCCCAGGATTTGAATTTCCGATCGCCTCAACAAACCAGTTTGGCGACGGCCCCATTTCTGAGCTTCCAGCATAGTCATTTCCATGTCGGCCATTTCGGCTAATTTTCTCGCCAGCCGCCTCCGCCGCACCCGAAAATCGTATTGATATAGCGGCGCAGCTAACAGGGTTAAACTCGATAAAACCCCCGCCAATTTGACCAGCCAGAAATCGAATTCACCGGCAAGAGCCACATTTGTCAGAGTAGAGATTCCTGCGAGCAACTTAACCGGATCGATCGCGCGCGCGGGCCAATAAAAAATCGCCAGTTGCACCAACAGCGCCATATTAAAAGCAAAAAAAAGCACTACAACAGCATTCAAGCCTTCTCGCAAGTGCGATCGCATACCAGTAAGCCCGCGCTTGAACTTGCGCCCTTTCCCCTTGGGCCCAGGTAGCATCATTAGTAAGGGATTTAAGATTTTGACGGCGAAAAAGTGAGCGACAAAGAATAAAGGTAACTGAATCAGCCAAGCCGCCAGCAACAAAGTCAGAAAGCCGATCTCATCGCTAGCGAAAGGAATGCCCCTGCGAAGGAAAAAACTAAAACTCTGAGCGAGAGCAAATGCCCTTAACCACGAAATCGGATAGGGGAACCAAGCTGGCCACTTGAGAGTTTTCATGCTGGAAGAGGGAAATTTCAAAGGCGGATGGTAAAACTATTAAGATTTTGTCAGATTTGGCGATCGAAAAATTGTTGTAGGGTGCAAAGCGTCGATTTTAAATTGGAGCAGGGCTATTTCATTCTTTGTAGGGGCTCTTGGCCCCGTGGTTGCCCTCCTAGACAGGGGAGGGTCGGCCCGCACCATCCACGACCCCTACAAAATCCTGATTTTCCTGAGAATGAAATAGCCCTGTAAATTGGAGATTTTAGATTTCCTCCAGAGATATAGCAGTGCGAGCGAAATCTATGATATACTGATTTTATGTTTACACCCCTCAACTGGGGGGTTAAAATCAAAAGCTATATCTAGCCGCAAACTAGAAAAAAGCTAGAAACGACAGAACCTTGACAAACCAATAGTTACAGAGGAACCTACCATGAAATCTCAATCCAACACTAAACAAGTTAACAATAAGGTACAGTCTGCTTTGTGT
>Ga0209591_10007213_pt1 | contig 12258 bp, 11 predicted proteins | sample MAT01_FD_187207 | JGI IMG/M metagenome (GOLD analysis project Ga0209591, IMG submission 187207) | Freshwater microbial communities from Lake Fryxell liftoff mats and glacier meltwater in Antarctica - MAT-01 (SPAdes) (version 2) | ecosystem: Environmental > Aquatic > Freshwater > Ice > Liftoff...
GCACCTAAGTTAATTGGTGGGTTTACAGCTCCTAGCCCCATTGATGATCTGGGATTAACCTTGATGACTGATGCTTTTAGTTTAGTGCGATCGCAATTTCAACAAATCGGGACAGACTTTTTAATTACTGGCTATTTGAACTGACAAATTGGTAAATGACTATGCTATTCGGAAAAGCTGAAATTTACACCAAAGATGCAAAATCTCTGCTTACCAAAGCAAGCGGATTTATCAACGCTTATGACTTTACTCTAAACCCATATCAAGGCTGTCAATATGGCTGTAGCTATTGCTATGCGGCAGCATTTAGCCCTAACCAAAAGCTCAGGAAAGAATGGGGGAACTGGGTAATTATCAAACAAAATGCTGTTGAATTATTGAAATTAGAGTTAGAAAAATGGCATCGTAAGCATCCAGATCATCCGCCACGTATTTATATGAGTAGCGTTACTGATCCCTATCAAGCGATCGAGTCAAAACAAAAACTGACGAGACAACTATTAGAGGTAATGGCAGAATTTCAGCCGATACTTGTCATTCAAACACGTAGCCCGATGATCGTAAGGGATATTGATATTCTCCAAAAGCTACAATACTTACGGATTAATATTAGTATTCCGACGGGGAGTGAGTCAGTCAGAAAAGATTTTGAGCCAAAATCACCGAGTGTTACTTCCAGATTGCAAGCTCTTGGCAAGCTTCAGCATAGTCTTTCTAACGCCAAATATTCAGTTACAATCACCCCTCTTTTACCCACGTTGCCTGAAGATAAGGGAGCCTTTTTGCAAAAACTGGCGATCGCAGAAAGAATTGTCATTCAACCTTTTCATGCTAATCAAAAAAAATCATTAGTTGCTAGTACTCGTGAAGAAGCGATTGCATTGCAATCTAAATATGCTTGGTGGTATGACAATGAGGCAGCACAATATGAAAAATTCAAGCAAGAATTATTTGATTTAGCTAACTTTTCGCCTAATATAGATATAAGGGAAGGAAAAAACGGCTTTGGTTATGACGAATGATTAATTGGTTTAAAAATTGGTGGCGCTCCTACCAATTTGCATCCGCTTTAAAAGGGAAAAAGTTTAAGCTTGCTGAAAAAATATTTCAGGAAATTCAAAAATCTGATGCAAATCTTTCTATTCTCGAATCTATATATCTTGAGAATCAAAGATTACTCTCTAGCTTAGATACTTATAAAAAGGAAACGCTTAGCTTACGAAAGCAAGTGTCAGGGATTCAAGCGATTCAAAAATTAGTCGCTCTACCTGTAGCATCAAAGTTAGCAAATGACACAATTGAAGTTAACTCTGAAATTGTTAAATTTATTTGTCATGAGACAAAATTTAAATTTGAATCTGGAGACACTGAATTTTTACAATTCACGGGAATTGATAATGAAGTTTTTGACAACTTAGAATCTAAGCTAGCAAATTATGTAAACAAAGAGCTTAGTCGCTACCATCAAGATGAAATTCGATTGGCTTATAATGAATTAAAAAAAGTTAAATCAGGTAAAGATCCTGATTACAGTTATCCATTAATTGAATATGTATATCTATTAGAATATTTTCTAGATAATACTTATTGCAGTTATATTGCATGGTTTTTAATTTATCGTTCTGGCAAGCTAAAAAGCAATTTAAAAATTTTAGATGTCGCCGCAGGACATGGAACCATGTTGTATGGACTCGCGGGATTGATTGAACGTCTTCATAAGAGTGGACTAGAAACTTTGGTGCATATTAATTATCATGCATTGGAGCAACAAGATTTATTCTTAAAAACAGGATTAGGATTTTGGCAAGAATATACTTCAGACAACCATCCATCCAGTAATACATTTTGGCGATTAGATAGCTCTAATTTATTCGATTATTACAAACAAAAAATTGATAATTTATTGGACTTTGGACAAGATTGAAGCTCAAATAGGATAAAAGCGATAAAAAAAAGGATGATTACAAGGTGACTATAAAACTTGTGATCCCCCCCCCAACTAATATGCCCATTCTTCTTACAGAGACAGAATTCCAAGAATTTCGTGGTCAGTTACACAAGCAGTTTAAGCATCGAGCAGACAGCACGATGGACTTATTGGATGCTCTTTGTAGTAATAATCACACGCCGAGTGTGGTGCAGTTAAGTCTGAATCCATTATTTCGACGAGGTCATAGCGCTCTTTTCAAAGCAATTGGAGAAAGTCTTTCCCCCGAAACATCTGAGCAAGACGAACTAGAACTTGCCGATAATCCGCCACTAGAAGGGGAAGAATTCCGAATATTAAATTTAATTGCCCAAGTTGTACCTATGCCAAAGGAACATCCCTTCTTCCTATTAGGTATGGATTGCACGAGCCGTGAGCGAGCCTTTGCCCAAACATTAAAAGATCGAGGGATGGTGCATCAATCGACGACGATCAAAGGTAACAAACCGATCGCCATCGGTCACAGTTATTCAATGCTTGGAATTTTACCCGAACGCAGTGACCGAGATGCGCCTTGGACAATTCCGTTGGATATGAGTCGAGTGCCCACAGAGTCGAATAGTACGCAAATAGGGCTTTCGCAACTGGATACAGTTTTAAATAAGCCAAACTTGCCTTGGTCAAATCAGTTATGCGTACTCGTCGCTGATAGCGCTTATGGAAACAAACAATTCCTGACCCCGTTGCAAGAACATAAAAATCTAGTCGTCGTGGCAAGGGTACGCAGTAATCGGGTGTTTTATCAGAGTCCTGTTCCTCCTGAAATTCCTGCTCGGAAAGGACATCCCATCTGGTATGGAGAGCGCTTTGACCTCAAGGAGCCTGAAACTTGGCCTCAGCCAAGCGAAATTACGCCCATGTCCTATCAAACTCGCCGTGGCAAAACAATTAACCTCACCATAACTGCATGGTCTAACATGCTGATGCGTGGTAGCAAGGACATGCCTACTCACCACGCCCATTTTACTTTGCTGCGTATAGAGAGTTTCGACGCATCTGGGCTTGCTATCTTTCGACCCATGTGGCTCATCGTCATCGGGACACGACGTGGTGAGATTTCTTCTTTACAAGCTTATCAGTCCTATCGACAACGTTTTGACCTAGAGCATTTTTTCAGGTTTGAAAAACAGAATTTGCTCTTGACCGCTTTTCAAACTCCCGAAGTTCAACATGAACAACAGTGGGTTTATTTGGTCATGCTTGCCTATGTCCAACTTTGGGCAGCTCATTTTCTTGCCGTTGCTTTACCCCGTCCTTGGGAGCAACACTCTTATAATATCGACCCATCTGCTCGTATTACTCCCTCAAAGGTACAGCAGGACTGGAATCGAATTATTTCACAGTTGGGTTCACCTGCCGTTCCTCCCCAACCCCGTGGTAAATCCTCTGGTCGTAAATTTGGGCAATCTCAGACCCCTCGTCCTCGTCATCCTGTCGTCAAAAAAGGCAAATCTCCTAATCTTCTACCTCAAGTTGCTGCTTAGCTTCTAGCAATAACACCTTCTATCTCTATCTACTCACTTGATGTTACCGAGTGAGTAATTCTTATTTGTCCAAAGTCCAATACTAGCCATTTCTAAAGTTATTTCTATTGAACCTGATATTTTACTTTGCATCGCTGGTGCACCATTTAATGAATCTGAAAAGAGACGAATTGCTGAGCTTAACTTAGCAAGACATATTGAAAACTATGGTCAGGTTAGTGATAGCCATTTGGCAAAACTTTATCGATGTAGTATTGCCCTTGTTTATCCTTCTCTTTATGAAGGTTTTGGAATCCCCCCACTTGAAGCAATGGCTTGCGGTACGGCTGTTATAGCATCCAATTGCTCTAGTATTCCTGAAGTGGTAGGGGATGCTGGGATTTTATTTGATCCTAAAGCAACGCATGATTTGGCAGATATCCTACTCTTGTTGCTGAGGAGTTCTACCGAGCGCGATCGCTTAATCGAGAAAGGGTATCAACGCGAGAAACAATTTAGTTGGGATAAGACCGTTGCCCAGACCCTTAAAGTTTATCAATCATTGGGTTGATTTCTCATAAATAATGAGTTGCTGTTTTCTGCTGCTTCATTTCGTCTTTCAAATCAAAATATTTTCGGTCTCATAATGAAAGGCTATCTAAATCTGTTAGAAATAAACTTAAACTGTAACTTTTAATGAATTTGATAATCTCGCTAACGAAGGTATTCTTATGCTGAATTATCTATCCAAGAAAATTTGTTGCCGTTTAGTGAGTCCCCAGCTTAACTATCATGCTGCCAAATTTCTTCAAGCTTTACCTATTAGTTCAGAGGTGATAGGACCTCCCAAAGATTTTTATGAGTCAACATTAGATTGGTTTGTTCAATACCATGTTCATAATAATCGTGGAGCAACTTATCATGAACTCAATCTTGATGACCAAGCTTGCAGATTAGAACCTAAATATTTGGATCAGAATATTCACTGGAAATTCAAGAGAACATATCGAGATCAAGATAATTTTGGATCCAATACTAGTAGTACATTTGTTTGTCTAATCCCGAACGGGCGTGTGTGGAGTGACAATGCCATCATTGCTCCGAATGATAGACTTTTATCAGATTTATCAACGCCAATAGAAAAAAGTATTAATGACCACGCGATTTTTAAGAAATGGAAGTTACGACCCGCACACTTTATGGATGGTAAAGTTGCAGTTTTATCAACACTAGGCGGAGATAATTACTTCCATTGGCTATTTGATGTATTGCCAAGACTTGAAATGATGCGCCGTGGAGGTTTTTCTATAGATTCTATAAGCCACTTTGTAGTTAATAGCTGCCATCTTTCGTTTCAAAAAGAGACTCTAAATTATTTGGATATTCCTCTAAATAATGTGGTTGAAACACGCTGTCACACTCACATAAAGGCAGAAGAATTAATTGTTTCTTCCCTGCCTAGACAATCCCGCTTAGGTAATTCTCCAAGAAAATTTATATGCGACTTTCTTAGGCAAAGATTTTTAACTAAAAAAAGTTCTTGTTCATTTGGAGACCGTATTTATATAAGTCGTACAACAGCTAGCTATCGACGGGTAGTGAATGAAGCTGAAGTCATAAACTTATTACAAATATTAGGCTTTCAAGTTCTGGATTTGGAAGCAATGTCATTTGCTGAACAAATATCAGCATTTGCCTCTGCTAAAGTTATAGTGTCTCCTCATGGGGCTGGGCTTTCTAATTTAGTCTTCTCCAGTTTAGGTACTAAAGTTATCGAGCTTTTCTCTCCAAATTATGTCCATGTCTGTTTTTGGGCAATTTGTAGTCATCTTAATCTTGATTACTATTATTTAATCGGAGAGGGAGATAGACCACCTGATTATGTGCATAAACCAATAACTTACCCATACAGGGACAATATTGAAATAAATCTCGAAGCACTATCAGAGATTCTGCAATGCGCCAAAGTTGACTGAAAAATAATTTTTCACGAAAGCACGCCTATCGGTCATTAGCTTGATCTCGAATAAGTAATGAGTTGCTGTTTTCTGTTGCTTCATTTCGTGTTGTGAATTTAAGAACTATTCTCTGTGAAAACTTCCCCTAAAGAAATCCTACCTACGATGAAAGAATTAGCTTTTCATAAGGACAGAGGCTATATTAACAACTCTAGTTTGGTTCTTTTAGCTTTTGCTTCAGCTTACTTTCCTCGTGTAATACAGGCACTTGGATTTCCCCCATTCATTAACTTTGTCCATTTTGCGACCATCCCCTTAGTTTGCATATATGTACTGTCTAGTGTTCGATTCAAGAATCGTAGTCAAATTGATATCGTTAAAGGGCTTTTGTTTGGACTTGCTGCTTTGCTAGGAGTAATAACTACTAGCGCTCTTGTTAATGATGCCGGACTAATTAATGTTGTCCTGCAATTTTTTCTTCTGGCTGAGCCTTTTATATTTCTTTTGGCTATTGTCAGTATCCCCATGTCCGTAGAGAGTCTAGGAAAATTTCGCTTCTGGTGGATGCAATTTGGTCTCGCCAACCTTCTATTTGCTCTAATCCAAGGGTTTGTTCTGAATCTCAATTATTCAAATCCAGACAATATTAAGGGGATCTTTATAGGTCAAGGATCTGGTCATGTAGTCAGTGGCACAGTATCCATGACTTTTGCATTGTATTATTCTGTAACTGCAAGAGATAAACCAATCTGGGTTCGTGCATCTGTAATTTTCGCTGCATTGATCCATGTTGTTATAGGTGATGTTAAGCAAGCATTACTCGTGTTTCTCGTAGCTTTGCTAGTTTTTATATTATTTAAGCTCAACAATATTAGACTCTTGCTTCAATACCTAGCAGCCACTGTTGTGTTTATAGTTGTGATAGTGATACTAGCTAATACTGTAGCGAGGTCTCTATTGACTTGGGCCGATCTAGATATTCAAAGACAAGGTCTAGAACTCAAGTCAGTTGGTTTTTCTATAATTCCGACTTATTACCATTCCCCCCTAAACTGGTTATTTGGTTTAGGTCCTGGTCATACTATCGGGCGATTGGGAGGATGGATGATTCAGGAATATCAAGACTTATTACAACCTCTTGGAGTAACTAAATCTAAAGCTACTTGGGATGTTTGGCTAGCGACTAATAGGAGCTGGCTTGGCGATAGATCGAGTTTTTTTTCGCCCCTGTTTGGATGGGCAGGTATCTGGGGAGATGGGGGATTATTAGGACTAGCCGTGTATATACACTTATGGGTATTTACTTGGCAGAAGATTGGTTTAGACAGTATTTCTAGATACCTCATTATCACGGTATTGTGTTATGGCATGATTCTTTCTCAAATCGAAGAACCAGGTTATATGATGTTCGTCACTGGTCTAATTGGTCTCAGATGGCAAGAAATTTATCAATGTCATCTAGTGAGAGACAAAGGAAATTATGAAATTTTTTAATCATTGTGTTGCTCGTGATGACTAAAGTACTTCCCAAAATCTAGAGTTTCTTTAGATTGGTGGAAATATATAGTTTTTGTTTGCTTTTAAGTTCAAAATGTCAAAGTGTTAGATAAGCATTTCTATAGATTTGGAATAATATAAGCTCTTACAATGAAGATTCTGCATCTTAGTACTTCTGATATTGATAGTGGTGGAGCCATAGCTGCTTATCGCCTACACCATGGGCTACAGATTAGTGGGGTAGACTCCCAGATGTTGGTACGAGCTAAGTTTAGTCTTGACAGAACAGTAATAGCTGATAAGTCCTTACTGACTAAGCTAGGTCCTCCCATATCGGGGTTTCCATTGAGGTTTTACTCTAAAACCGATCCAGCAATGTTTTCATCTCAGTGGTTTTTGGATGCAATTTCTCCCAAAGTCGCTCAACTGAATCCAGATATTATCCATCTGCATTGGTTGTGCAATGGATTCCTTCAAATTGAAACACTTGCTAAATTTAAAAAGCCCATCGTCTGGACTCTCCATGATATGTGGCCATTTACAGGGGGCTGTCATTATGCTCGTGAGTGTACCCGCTATAAAAACTCTTGTGGCTCCTGTCCTCAACTTAATAGCAATAGAAATTGGGATCTATCTCATTGGATCTGGCAACGCAAAGCTCGAACTTGGAAAGATCTGGATCTAACGATTGTAAGCCCAAGTTCTTGGTTAGCTGAATGTGCTAGATCCAGTTCTCTTTTTAAGGATTTGCGGATCGAAGTGATTCCTCACGGACTTGATTTAGAAAAGTATAAACCAATAAATCAAGGTTTGGCAAGACAAGTATTGAATTTACCACAGGACAAAAAACTTGTTCTGTTCGGATCCTCTCCTGGTACGACAGGCGATCCCAGAAAAGGACTGGATCTTTTACAACCAGCGCTACAAAACCTCAGTCAGTATGAATGGAAAGATAAATTAGAGTTAGTTGTTTTTGGCGCTTCTCAACCTAGTGAGCCTGTTGATGTCGGCTTGAGAACCAACTATCTCGGTTCATTCCGTGACGATATATCGCTTGCACTTGTCTATTCAGCAGTTGACATAATGGTCGTTCCGTCAAGACAGGAAGCTTTTGGGCAAACCGCTTCAGAATCATTAGCTTGTGGTACGCCAGTAGTAGCTTTTGCCGCTACTGGGTTAAAGGATATTATTGACCACAAAAAAAATGGCTATCTTGCTGAACCGTTTAAAGTTGAAGATTTGGCTAGAGGGATTAACTGGATCTTAGAAAATAACAGTCGCTATGAACAACTATGTACTCAGGCACGAGAGAAGGCTGAACGAGAATTTAACATAAAATTGTATGCATCTCATTACCTTTCAATTTACAAAAGTGTCTAAAATGCCCAAATGCATCAAACAGCTTTTGACTCAGACAACTACTGCATCAAACAGCTTTTGACTCAGACAACTACTTTGGCAACTAGTTATTAACCTCTCTCCTGATAAAAAATCATATAATGAAACCCTTAAAAGTCTTGCTTTGCGCCTACGCCTGTAGACCAGACAAAGGTTCTGAACCAAGTGTAGGATGGAATGTCGCCCGAGAGATGGTTAAATATCATGAAGTCTGGGTACTGACGCGAACCAACAATTCTACAGCCATCGAAGCAGAACTCCAGCAGCATCCTTTATCCAAACTCCACTTCGTCTACTGTGACTTGCCAAAGTGGGTACAGTGGTGGGAAAGAGACTCTTGGGAAGTCCACATTCGCTACTATCTCTGGCAAATTGAGGCTCATGCTACAGCTCTCAACTTGCACCGAGAGATTGGCTTTGACCTAGTACATCATGTAACCTATGGGCGCTACTGTAGTCCAAGCTTCTTAGCATTTTTACCTCTTCCCTTTATTTGGGGGCCTGTTGGTGGAGGTGAATCAGCTCCATACCCTTTTTGGCAAGATTTCGGATTCCGAGGGCGAATGTACGAAAGGCTACGAGATCTATCTCGCTGGGTAGGAGAACGAGACCCCTTGGTGCAGATTACAGCTAAACAATGTGCTGCTGCGATCGCAACGACATCAGAAACTTCCACTCGACTGAAAACATTGGGGGTCAAGCAGATTCAAATGATTGTTGGACAAACTGGGATCAATCAGGAAGAACTGGAACGCCTCAAGATGTTGGAAATTCGTAGCTCGGAGCAACCCATACGATTTCTTAGTTTAGGACGCTTACTGCATTGGAAGGGATTTCATTTAGGAATACGTGCTTTTGCTGAAGCTCAACTCAATGAAGCTGAATATTGGATTGTGGGAGAGGGATCTCAGCGGCAGATCTTACAGAAGCTAGTACAGGATCTAAACATTAGCCATTGCGTGCGATTTTTCGGAGAACTTCCCCGTGAGCAAGCCCTATCTATCTTGGGTAACTGCGATGTCCTTGTCCATCCCAGCCTACATGATTTTTCTCCTACTGTCTGCTTGGAAGCTATGGCAGCAGGACGACCGATAATCTGCTTCGATTTAGGCGGCCCCTCTGTACAGATTACTGATGAAACAGGGGTTAAAATTGCCGCCCACACTCCGAAACAGGCAGTCCAAGATATGGCGATCGCAATGCAGCTTTTAGCCCACAATTGGGAGATGCGAGTCAGTATGGGACAAGCTGGTCAAAGGCGCGTTAGTGAATTTTATCAGTGGGAAACCAAAGGTCAGTTTTTAGCCCAATTATATGAACAAGTGACAAAAAAAGATCCAAGTTGTTTACAGCTTCTAAGCCATGATTAGTGTCGTCATTCCTGCATACAACGCGGCAAGGTTTATTGAGCCCGCCATTGAGAGTATCTTAAAGCAGACATTTCAGGAGTTTGAAGTGATTTTGGTCGATGATGGCTCGACCGATAATACCCTAGAAATATTAGAACATTATGCCCAGAAAGATCCCAGAATCAGGGTGATTCAATGCACACATGGAGGCTTGAGCTGCGCCCTCAACCGAGGAATCAGCGAAGCCCAATATCCTTGGATTGGCAGAATGGATGCTGATGATGTTGCCTTACCTGAACGTTTTGAGAAACAGCTTGAAGCAGCGCGATCGCATCCGCAAGTAGTTGCTTGGGGAACCTATGCCTATCACATCAATTCTTACGGAAAAATCTTAGGACTCGCGCAGACTGGTCCAAGCACTGAAGCCGAATTTTATCGGCTGCGTAATGACGGACATCTGGTTCAGTTGATCCACCCGACAGTTCTCTTGAAGAAAGAGATTGTGTTAGCAGTGGGCGGTTACAAGTCAGAATTTGAGCCAGTTGAAGAACTCGAATTGTTTGACCGCATGGCAGCTTATGGACCAACATTAGCGCTTCCCGAACCTTTGCTGCTGTACCGAGTGCATTCTGGCAGTGTCTCTATGCAACGATTTTTCTACCAGAAACAACTGATGCGTCACGTTGTAGCTTGTCATCGAGCGCGGATTTCAGGACAGCCAGAACTAAGTTTCGAGCAGTTTAGCCAAAGCCTCCAACAGCAACCCTTTTGGGTGCGGTGGCAGCGAGAACTAAAGACCTCAGGAATGTATTATTACCGCAAAGCTGGGCTGTCTGTCGGAGAAGACCAATATTTACAAGGGGGTATTTATTTGGGGATGTCAGCAATTCTCAATCCAAGCTACTGCCTACCTCGCCTTTGGCAGCAAATCCTCTCCCCCAAAATCCAGCGTATCTTCAGATCTCACAATCACCTTCTCAGTCAAGGAAATAACAGTCATGACAAAGATTTTTAAGCACAGACACTATCAAACTCTTGAAGAAGCCAAAGTCCACTATGAAATTGAGCGGGAGTTAGCCAACAGGTTACGGACAGCAACCAAAGAATAAAGAGCGATCTTGTAAACATGTTGGTGCTGTTTGGTACTTCATTCTCGAATAATAGTTTTTGGTACATATTATGAAAATTACAAGTGACTTCGATAGAGATCTCAGTCATCGCATTAATCGCCTTCCTCTGGGTAAAACTCAGATTACAAAATTCCTAAATTCATTTCGTAAGGGATCATTCACATGGGATCCTTGGCTTTTTAAAGATGAAAACAACTATCGTCTCTTTTATTTGAATGGAGCAGGGAAAAAAGATGCTTTTTGGAAAGAAGGGACAATTTATGGGGCGTTATCCTCTGATTTAAAGCATTGGACTGATCCCAGAGTCATTCTTGAGCCGAATCCTGCAAGCGAGTGGGAGTCAGGTCGAATGCTTGCTGGTTCTATACATAAAGAAGATAATGTTTATTACCTTTTTTATTCTGCTGCTGGTCAGGGTAACATAGACATTCTGCACGAAGAGATTGGTCTGGCAATTTCTAAGGATTGCTCAAATTGGGAACGCTTATCTCCAGAGCAGCTTTTTATAAATTTGAATGAGCGAGACCGATGGTATGGGAATTATTTAAATAATAATGGATCTAGCCATTTCTGGCGAGATCCTTATGTTGTAAAAGATAATACAGATGGAAAATACTATATGTTTATCAGTGCATATCTCAAGGGAGATAACTCAGGCTTTCAAGCATCACCTTATCTTGGGTGTGTAGGTTTGGCGGTGGCTGATAAAATTAATGGTCCTTATGAGATTTTACCTCCTGTAACTGAGTCGACATATTCCCAAGATCTGCCTTTTTTGGAAATGGAACGACCTCAGGTTATCTACAAACATGGTAAATACCATCTATTTTTCTCTTGCTGGACTAAACATATCAATCCAAAGTGGAAAAGCAAAACTGGTTGGAGTAAGTTTACTGATTCAACTTTATACTGGTATTCCTCTAATAACATTCGTGGACGATTTTATCCAGCAGGTGATCTACCTATTGTTGCGGGAAGTTTGCAAACTAGTATGTATGGAACAAACTTTTTATGCCCCCCCGATCAGCCCCAAGAAATAATTGCGTATGGATGGAATTACAGATTTTTTAACCTAGATGTTTCCTTGCTTCATCATCGTTTCTATTGGAATGATGACTTGACTCCTATGCTTGCGATAAAGAACTAATGTGGATGGAGATCTCTCTCATTTGAGGATGAAATCTTTACTTTCTCGTTGACACACGGAAGTTTTTGATCTACTAAGTGTACATGTAAATAACAAAAAAGGGTTCATGTTGAAAGAATATTCACCGATAACAGTTCATGGTTTGGTTTGTCACGACCATGTCGATATGGCATTTGCCAGTTATAGTTCACTACTGAAATTTTCTCTCGATCCTTTGCAGTTAATCATTCATGATGACGGCTCATTAACTGATGAAGATCGCCAAAAGCTGAGTAGTTTAGCAGGAGCAAGCATTCTTTCTCGTGTCGAAGCTGATGATTTAATGAATC
>Ga0209591_10007218_pt1 | contig 12252 bp, 7 predicted proteins | sample MAT01_FD_187207 | JGI IMG/M metagenome (GOLD analysis project Ga0209591, IMG submission 187207) | Freshwater microbial communities from Lake Fryxell liftoff mats and glacier meltwater in Antarctica - MAT-01 (SPAdes) (version 2) | ecosystem: Environmental > Aquatic > Freshwater > Ice > Liftoff...
AACTCGCTATTGGGAACGGCGCTAAAGTCCAATAACCAACGTGGCCCATCAACAATCATCCTCGTCTGTAAATCTTTAATCCAGAACTTCACAAAGAGCTTGGAAGTGAGTGATGGCAAGCGAACAGTCACCAGCATTGGTGTTCCAGAAATAATTTCGCCTGCGGGAACAATAATCTCAGGAATGGGAATTAGTTCTTGCTCAGATAAAGCTTGCGGTGAAGATTCTTGGATATTGCGAATAGTTTGGGCTGTCTCAGATAGAGTGGAAGCGGTGGAATTATGGCTTGATACATTACTAATCGGGAAGGTGTTGGGATCAATAGGATCTTCCCAAACATATTCAGTTAAAATTAGGTCGGGCTCAAAAGTAAGTAAACGATCCAGTTCGGCATCCAGTTCGACATCCAGTTCAGCAAGGCTAGCGGCTTCAGCGATCGTTCGGGGCATCTGTTCAGGATTGTCTAGATCGATGGATGCAATTAATGAATTTGATAAGTCTTCAGTTGCTAGTAATGGGTCGCTAGGTAGGAAGGTGTCAAGTAATTGTTCTTCGTTGCGTTGGCTAACTTTTTGAGCTGCGATCGCATCGGCGGATAGAGTTTGGAGTTTATTAAGAAAACGATTGCCTCGATTACGGGAACTTTGATTTTTTAGAGGAGGCAATGTTTCCAAAAGTGGCTGCTCTAGTAGCTCTTCGTAGTTTTGAGGAAGGTCGTCTTCAAAACTGTAAAGTAGTTCTGGTTCTTCCTGATCGGATGATGAAATCTGGTAATCGCTATCACCAAGATCGCCAATATTTGTTAGATCAAATTCTGGCTCCATTTCCTGAATTGGATTCGCTTCAGCCTGTGGAAAACTTTGAGGATAATTGTCAGTTGTTTCAGGATTGGGGAGATTAAACTCTTGGGTTAAATTTTGATTTTGTGGAGGTGGCAAAGGTGGTAATGATAAAGAACTATTGAGATTTTGAAGTTCTAATGACTCTCTCTGAATAGCTTTGGGCTTATTTGAAGGTAAAGGTGGAAGGCTAAGCGAATTGGCGGACTTTGACTTCTGAGGTAGGTTTTTGGGTTGATTTTCTCTAGATGTTGATACCTGTGGAAAACCCTGTGGAAATTGTGAGTAACTAGGATGCTCGATCGATGACTCGTTTGTTTGAGAACTATCTGACACATTCTCTGGTACATTCTCTGGCGACTTATATTTCTGGGCTGCTTTAATTAATTCGGGTAGGACTCGTGACGCAGGATAGGAAACTGCGATCGCTTGTTGAGTCATGTATAGGTCAATATCTTGCTGAAAGTCTTGCTGGGGATGGATTTGCACTTCACCAATTAGTACTTGAATCTCTGACGGTGGCGGCACGAAAATCTGATAAGCAAATGACCTTGCACCAGTTGCAGGATTGCGATCGCCTAAATTTGCGATCGCAAAGCGTTGAGTTACGATCACATCAAGAGTTTGCGGATCTTTGAGGGTGACTTCGAGTTCTCCTTGAGTATAAACTTCGCCCGTGAGATTGAAGCTATTATCTTCATTGATAATATATTGCGGCTGTCTCAAGCGTAATAAAATACGTGGTTGAAGTGGTGCGTTGGTTTCTTCTGTAGCCGTCGAACTATAAGGATTTATCTGTTCTAATAGATTGGGACGATCGTTTAGAAATTCTCCTTTTCTTTGGCTGTCAGATTCTTGATTATCGCCATCAAATTCATCATCTTCATCATTAAAGAGTGCAAACTCTTCAAACATTGATTGGACGAGTTCTGTCGATCTCTGCTCAGCAATATCGAGGATTGGCGAGCTATAAGTGAGAGGTGATGGCTCAGTTTGGACGATTCCTAGTGCGTTAGTATGCGCCTCATTTGGGATTTCTGTAGGAGTCTCGAAATCTTCTTCAAGATCGCTATATTGCCATTCTGAACCAGCTTCTGAGGAGACTTGAATGACATCAAACTTGACTGTTCTTTTCCATGTAGAACTTACACTTGCTTGTGCTGAGTCTGCGTCAGATTCCGCGTTAGATTCTGTCGCAAGACAATCAATTTGCCATACGCCAGGTCTAAAATTGGTGTATGGCATGACGATCAGCAAACCGTCATGGCTGATGCGCTTGGCAATTTTTTGTTGAAAAGGTTGATGCCGCACATCTGCAAGGGGGCGATAGGCGATCGCAATTCCAACGAGCGCATTTGCCAAAGCAGAGCGTGCAGCAAGTCGGTATTGCCCTTCCAAAATTTCCACGGTTGGAGATTCTAGGGGCAACCAAGACTTGTCACCTTTGCGTTGTAGCAAAAACTCCCAGTTTTCCATATTTGGCGATCGCGGGTTTAAGTGTGCCTAGTTATCGCAAATACTAACCCATCTAGGCTTGTATAGCAATTGTCATCAAATAACCCAAAGAGGTAGATGCGGTGCTTCGCGCCGCATCTACCTCTTTGGGTTTTATACTAAATAGAAAGACCGAGCTTAAGTCCTAGCAATGCATGGGCAACTAAAAGCACAACGATCGCACTGCCTAGATATGCATGAGCATTGCGAAGTAATGGCTGATTACCACCAAAACCAGTGAGTGAAATTGTGCCGTTGATTGCTAGTAAGGTCAAAACGACCGAGCCTGTAATGAAATGAGGACTTTCTAGCAGAGGTTTGCCTTGCATCACTAGTGACAATAATCCACCTGTGTATCCTGCTGCTAGGAATACGGTCATCAGAGGTGCAACTTTGCGATGATCGGCTTTGTTTTTGATAGCAACTTCAGTATCTGTAGTCGTGCGACTGCGCCATCCTGAAATTGCTACAAACGATCCCATCGCGAAAATGACGATCGCCATAAAAAATGGGTGACCCCAGTGTGTAATTGGTTCAGGGACATTGAGAGATTTGAATTGATCGGAAATTGGCTGGAGTGACTCAGCGAGCTTAGTGGCAAATGCAGTCATAGATTTGGAGTAACTTCGATGGGGAAATTATAAAAAACGCAAAAATCTTCACAATTTTTAACAATTGTAGCGTTTTTTGCTGTTGTCTCTAAGTTGCGATCGGCAATTCTCATTATAAAAATTGATTTTTTAAAAGGCAGCCTAAGGCTGTCTTTCAAAAAATGAGTTTTGAGGTTTGCAGTGCCGTAGGCGCTGCAAACCTCAAAACTGGTTTTTTACTGAGTGGCGATAGCTATACCTGTAGTAGTATGTCTGAGTAGACATACGATATTGCGATAAATAAAACAGGTGATTCAGGTCGAACAGTCGATCATGCCTTTGGAAGATACTTATTCCCTCAATGGGCGATCGCTAGAGACATTGGCTAGAGCGATCAATCTTTTTCAGGGATCTTTTTCGCTGATTGTTGTTAATTGCAATTACCGCAGTCTCAAACAAAAACTGTTGACCGCATTAGCCGCAAAAACAGGAACGCCATATCGTGAAATCTGGTTGCGAGAATCCCATGAGACCCTATATGCTAAATTGCAAACCCTCTGGCGAGATGGTCAGATTGAGAATATTCCCGCTCTGATGTGTTTGGGCTTAGAGCAAACTAGTCCCGAAACTCTAGAAAATTTATTTTTAGAAGCTAACCTATTTCGCGATCGCATTAAGCGACAAATTAACTGTCCATTGGTATTGTGGCTAAATGATCGTGAGCTACAACAATTGTGGATCAGCGCTCCTGAACTCGCCAATTTGGCAGCACCGCCAATCAAATTTGGATTAACCCTTACTGAGCTAGATAACGAAGTTCATCAACAAGTAGAGCGATTGTTTGAGATTTCCAAAGATGCTCAGATTCCTTTATTTTGGCAAGACACTAAAATTGATGCTGATCGCGCATCATTTTCCTACAGTGAGCTAGAGTTGGCACGGCGTGAACTGACAATTGCTCAGTACAACGCGCATCAAGATATTTCTCTAGAATTAGAAGCAAAACTAAACTTTGTACTAGGGAGATTATTGTGGCGATCTGCTGAAGCATCTGCTAGTGATGTATATGAAGAATCTCAAGGCGAAGTGCATAGTGTCTCGCAAATATATTATCAGTGCAGTCTTGATTATTGGCAAAAAGCCGATCGCCCTCTAGAGAGTGGTCTTGTTTTATTTTATTTAGGGAATTTGTGGTGGCATAATTCCTTTGTGAATGGACGGCAGGCTCAGGATTCTTGGATCAAGGCAAAACAGTTCTTTCAAGATGCGATCGCAGCTTTTAAAACTGCAAATCGACTAGACTTAATTGCTAAATATAGCCGAGCCTATAGTGGCGTGCTTGAGCAACTCAAGCAGTGGCAAGAACTAGAACTATGGATTGAATCATTATTGTCATTGCATCAACAGATGCCCCTTGAACTTGCTCAAGATTATGGATACCTAGCTAAAATTGCGGTAGAAAGGGGAGAATGGCAGCAAGTTAAAGATTATGCATCAAAAGCCTTAACCACTTTAGAGCAAGTTCCGATCTTTCAGGAAGAAAGCTTGACCTATAATTGGTTACGGTTACGCCATATTCAGATCGGTCAATATCAACTTCTCTTAACCCAAAGCTATCTTCAGCTTAACGAACTAGAGCTAGCCTCAAATGTAATTGAATTAGCGATGGCTAACTTTAATCTAAATTATGAACCGAAGCTCTATATTCGATTTCTTGATGCTTTTCATGATATTGCTTTTGCCCAAGGTCGCTATCTCCAAGCCTTTCAAGCCCGACAAAGACAGCGATCGCTAGAGCAGCAATATGGACTGAGAGCCTTTGTTGGCGCAGGTACTTTGCAACCAAAACAACTTTCTCCTAATTCCAGTATCGCGGAACTAGATGTAAGTAAGTTTGATATTAATGTGGGTGAAATCGCCGCATCAGGGCGTACTCAAGATGTGGAACGCTTGTTGGAACGGGTGCTTTCAGTTGAGCATCAACTCACGGTAATTCACGGCGAATCAGGAGTTGGCAAAAGTTCATTGGTAAAAGCAGGACTGATTCCTGCTTTATTGCAGCAATCTTTAGCGGGTCAAGATTTACTTCCTATCGAGATTGATGTTTATACAAATTGGATCAACGCTATCTCTTTTGCCATTTATAGAAGCCAGAGTCCTGATGTTAATGGCTTTAATAAAGCATATCCATTATTGAATGTATTAAGTGATCGTCGTGAAAATGGCGATCGCAATGCAGCAGATTTACTGCATAAACTTAGGCAACTGGCTGCTCAGGGTACTCAGATCATTTTAATCTTCGATCAGTTTGAAGAATTCTTTTCTACATGTACCCAATTGCAGGAAAGACAAACTTTTATTGATTTTTGGCAAAATTGTCTAAAAATTCCGCTACTAAAACTAGTCGTTTCCATCCGAGAAGATTATCTGCATTTATTACTAGAACTAGAAACTAGCCATGCCGAAGTCGATATATTAAGTCGTAACTTTCGTTACGCCTTAAGTAACCTCTCTGTTTCTGATGCTAAATCTCTGATCGAAAATCTCACCGAACATGCCAATTTCCCCCTTGAGCTAATTCTCATTGATGCGTTGGTGCGCGATTTAGCAGGCGATCGCGGATTGGTACGACCGATCGAATTGCAACTAGTTGGCTCACAACTCCAAGATCGCAACATCACCACGCTCGCCGCCTATCAGTCTGCTGGAGGCAAGCAACGCCTTGTCGAACAATCAGTTGAAGAAGTGATTCAAGCCTGTGGTAACGCAGCCTTTGTCGCTCAACAGGTATTGATTTTGCTCACTGATGAGCAAGGCAAACGTCCATTACGTTCTCACAATGAATTGAGCACAGGGCTATTTGCTTACTCTATCAATACAATCGATCTCGATCTGGTTTTAGAAATTTTAGTTGGATCGGGTTTAATCTTTGAACTACCAGAAGTACCAAGCAATCGCTATCAACTTGTGCATGATTATCTAGTTCCCTTTATTCGTGCTAATCAAGAAGCTGGCTTACTAAATGAATTATGCAAAGTTCGCTCCTCTGCTCAACGGAGTCAAGCTAATCTTAATCGGCTGATCAAATTTTCCTTGGTGGGAACTGTTTTAGGATTATTTGTGATGGCAAGTTTAGCTTTTCAAGCAAATCGTCAGCGCCAACTAGCGGAAGTCGGTGAAATCGAAGCATTGATTTCTTCGGCAAACTCTAGCTTTTTGCTCAATCGCCAATTAGAGTCACTGGCGACAATTGTACAATCAGCTAAAAAATTAAATTCCACTGACGAAGGAATCGACAAAAAAAGAATTACCCAAGCAAACTTTGAAAATTTGCAAACGATTGTCTATAACATCCGCGAACGCTATCGGTTTCAATCAATCAATCGAGATTCTCCATTTTATGCGGCAAAATTTAGCCCCGACGGTAATATTCTCGCCTTGGGCAGTTTTGACGGAAGTGTGGACTTATATCAAATTAACGGTAGGCTAATCACCCGTTTAGTTGGTTTACAGGCTAGGGATGTGCGCGGGTTAAGTTTTAGTCCTGATGGTAAAAGGATTGCATCCGCAGGACAAGGTAAAAGCGTGCGAATTTGGGATATTGAGTCTGGTAAGTTAATTGCTAAGTTTTACGCCCATCAAGATGACATTTTGAGAGTAGATTTCCATCCTGATGGGAAAAGGCTGCTTACGGGTAGTAAAGATGGCACTGTCAAACTTTGGGATTGCGATCGCGGTATTGAGTTACTAACCTTAAACCCTAAAAATGTCGGTAATAATTCGCCTAACAAAGAAGCTGGCTCTATTCAAGATACTAGTTTTAGTCCCGACGGCAATTTGATTGTAACGGCTAAAAACACCACAATTGCGCTCTGGGACTTGCAAGGCAACTTACTGGCAAGCAAGATCGCCCACGCACAAGAACTTTATAGTGTGAAGTTTCATCCCGATGGTAAACAGTTGTTAACTTCAGGTCGAGATGAAACCGTAAAGCTTTGGCAGATTACTGATCAAAATCGTCAAATTCAATTAGTACGGACATTTAAAGGAAACTTAACCGATGTGTTGAGCTTAAATTTTAGTGCCGATGGAACAAAGATAGCCCTTGGTTCTCAAGATAGTTCGATCCAAATCCTGAATTCCGATGGAACGCTGGAATTAAAGTTAGGAGGACATACTGACGGCATTTTTGATGTTAACTTTAGTCCTGATGGGCGCTATCTTCTCTCTGCTAGCAAAGATCGCACTGTCCGACTTTGGGATCTTAAAGCAACTTTGCTCGATACTCTCTATGGTCATACAAGCAGTATTTGGTCAGTCAATTTTAGCCCTGACGGCAAAATGTTTGCTTCAGGCAGTGTTGATAAAAGTGTCCGACTTTGGAATGCCAATGGAACTTTCAAACAAGAATTCAAAGGACATAGCGATACGGTATATGGTGTCAGCTTTAGCCCTGATGGAACCAAGCTTGTCTCTGCTAGTAATGATAAAACTGTGCGAATTTGGGATAGCAAAACAGGCAAGTTATTACATATTCTGAATATTCATGGATCAGAATTGATCTATGCCACCTTCAGTTCTGATCAAAAGATTTTAGCGACGCTCGGATGGGACAACAAGATTAAATTATGGCAATGGGACAATACCGACAATCCTAAGCTATTACGTGTGCTAGAAGGACATACAGGTACAGTCTGGTCGATTGCCTTTAGCCCTGATGGCAAGTCATTAGCATCGACGAGTAATGATCAAACAGTGAAAATTTGGAACGTGAATAGTGGTCAGAATTTGCACACAATGGAAGGAGCGCATTTTAATGGAGGACTTGCGGTTGCCTATAGCCCCGATGGCAGACAAATTGGCTCGGCTGGTAAAGATGGCATATTGAAATTATGGAACGCTCAAACAGGTGTTCTTGAAAAGGTAATCACCTTTACGGCTGATTCTTGGATCTATGGGATGACTTTTAGTCCCGATGGAAATGCGATCGCAACTGCCAATGCTGATAAAACCGTCAAAATCATCGATCGCGCCAGTGGAAAACTGCTGAAAACCTTGTCTGGACACACAGCCGAAGCCTATGCTTTAACCTATAGTCCTGATGGCAAAAATATTGTTTCGGCGAGTCGAGACAATACCCTTAAATTATGGAATGCAGAGACATTGACTTTTAATGAACTAGTCCAGAGAGGTTGTGTTTTATTAGATAACTATCTCAAATCTACACCCACATTACCTCCAGAACAAAAGCAAATTTGTAAGCAATAATTTCTGAATCACGGATTTGACGGATTAAAGGATGACACGGATTTTTGCAGCACCTTGTGCTGGAGTAAAGCCCCAATTTTCTATTGAGAGTGTGGCTTTGCCACACTCTCAATAGAAAATTGGGGTTGAGTTTGTTGCAAATTTTCTTGCCCCATCTTGTGCGGCAAATCAAAATCCGTGAAATCCAATAATCCGTCTAATCCGTGATTCAGAAATTATTGCTATATGATCGAAAGCCATAGATCATAGGAAAAAGTAATGCAAGACCAAGAAACAAACTGGCAATCCATAGTCCTAGTTGCCATAGTAGGAATTCTGGCGGTTATTAGCTTTAACTCGTTTGTAATCATCAACCCCGGCGAAGCAGGCGTGTTGAGTGTATTGGGGAAAGCCAAGGATGGAGTATTGCTGGAAGGCGTACATTTTAAGCCACCTGTAATTTCTCAAGTTGATGTCTATGACTTGACTGTACAGAAGTTTGAAGTGCCAGCCCAAAGCTCGACCAAGGATTTGCAACAGCTTACCGCCAGTTTTGCAATTAACTTTCGTCTCGATCCGATTGAAGTCGTGACGATCCGTCGTACCCAAGGCACTTTGCAAAATATTGTCTCCAAAATCATTGCCCCACAAACTCAAGAATCCTTTAAAGTCGCCGCCGCAAGACGCACAGTCGAAGAAGCAATCACTAAGCGCGATGAACTAAAGCTCGATTTTGACGAGGCTTTGAGTCAGCGCTTGAGTAAATACGGCATTATCGTTTTAGATACCAGCGTCGTTGATTTAAATTTCTCGACCGAGTTTTCTAAGGCTGTAGAAGAAAAACAAATTGCCGAACAACGCGCTCAGAGAGCCGTGTATATCGCTAGAGAAGCAGAGCAAGAAGCGGAAGCCACTATTAACCGAGCTAAAGGTCAAGCCGAAGCACAGCGACTTTTGCGTGAAACTTTGACTTCTGAGCTTTTACAAAAACAAGCGATCGAAAAATGGGATGGCAAGTTTCCTCAAGTATTGGGCGGCAATGGTGCTGTTCCATTTCTTAACCTTGATATTACAAAATCCCAAAAGTAATACGCACTACAGCGCTTTGCGCTGATATAAAACCCAGAGAAACTTTTGAAAGTGCCGCGAAGCGGCACTTTCAAAAGTTTCTCTGTACCATCTAAAGTTTCAACAGGCTGTATGCACTATAAATAAAAAGGGGCGCGAAGCGCCCCTTTTTATTTATATACTCTTGGCATAACTCTGAATTTCATTAATATCAAATACTACGCCAAACTTTAACCCCTCCTTGGCATAGAGTTCAGCCCCACCCTGCTTGCGATCGACCAGCGTTAATATATGCGTCACTGTATAACCTGCATCGCGCAACTTTTCGACCGCAAACAACGCCGATTGCCCTGTTGTGACTACATCCTCCAGTACGACTACATTTGTCTGCGGTGCAAGCTCTGGCCCCTCAATCCACGCCGCCGTCCCATGTCCTTTAGGTTGTTTGCGAATAATCAAAGCAGGAATTGGTTTATTTTCATAGGCGGATACTACGCTCACTGCACTAACGATTGGGTCAGCACCTAATGTCAAACCCGCCACAGCCCCTGCACCTTCTGGCAGCATCTCCAATAATACCTGTCCAGTCCATAGACCACCAAAGGGATGTAATGTAACCAACTTGCCATTGATGTAATAGGTGCTTTTTTGCCCAGAAGATAGGGTGAAGTCGCCGCTTTTATAAGCAAGACGGCAAAATAGGTCTAGTAACTTTTCACGATTTGGATGTTCCACAACTTTGGCTTAGTTTTTGAGTTTAATAAATACTTTTTAAGTTTAAGCTGAAATAAGAAGCAAGATTTTTGCTAAAAGTGTTGCAAAGCAACACTTTTAACAAAAATCTTGGGCGTTGTCTATAAAACCAGTCAATTTATGGCTGGATCTGCTACATTAGTCAGCGTCCAACTGTGAGGATGCGTATTTTTATGAGTACTAGATTCTCGTTGCTTGCTTCGTCACTAGTTACAGCCTCGATGCTGCTAGCTAGCGGAGCCGCTTTTGCCAATCCCCAACTCACGGATCAAGATCAATTTCCTCGAAACTTTCCTGCTACCTACCCTCAGGTACAAAACAAAGTCTTGGATATGACCTCTGATCCTAATTTGCCTGATGCCTTTATCCAAACCACATTTAGGGATCAATGGATTGAACGTCAAGCTAATTCTTTTCGAGCGATTAATCGAGAAATGATGGACTTGCAAACTCTTAGCGATGCGACTATTCGCACTCGTGATTTGCCAAGTTCTTATTGCTCATCTTTGCTAAGTGAAGGGTTTAATGCTTGTGCCGCTCCTGAAGAACCTGCTCCTGCTGTGCCTTTTAGGGTGGAAGCTCCAGCCGCAGTACCTTCTCGTCCTGTGCCTGCATTGTGGTAATCGTTTAAATTACCCTAATTAAGTTTTTTGTGTTGAGTCTATAGTAAAACCCCAAAGAATAAAGGCGGCGCATTGCGCCGCCTTTATTCTTTGGGGTTTTAATTTAAAGATCTGTAGCGCACGCTGCGCCTGCGCTACAGATCTTTGGGTTTTATAATAAATTATTCGCCCTGAGGCAAATTTTCAGTGAGAGGACGAATACTAACGATTGTGCCTCCCATACGCATAATACTCCGCATTTTTTCATTCATGCGATTATATGGCACTTGAATAAAAACATTATCAATGGGGCGAGTAGTATAGTTATCGTTTGCAGGCTGCTTGTAATTGTTTAGACCAGATACCTCATACAGGAAGTAGCGAGTATCTGCGGCTGAAGTAGAAGGTGTCATAAAAAATGGTTTTTAGTGAGTTTTTAGTGGTGAATTCTTAAAGTTGATCGAAAAAAGATCTTTAGGAGGGAAAATATCCTAAAAATCTTTTTCTACTTACTACTGAGCAATCGTCACGCTAGCAACTTTGCCGCCCATCTTATTAATGCGTTGCAAGGTGTTGTTCAACTGTTCATAGGAGACAATGTACTCACGATTGACACGACGCACTTGAGGATAACGCGGTAAATTAGCTGCGGCAACTTCGATTCGGTAAAGGCGATCGCTAGAACCTGTCGAAGAACGTCCAAAAGCACGAGTAGCCATAGCGCCTTTAGCAGGACGATATGCCCAGCCTTCATTACCGCCAGAAGGTCCAACGATCGCAGATACTGTATTTTGACCAAGTTCAGCCGCTAATCTTGAATTATTGCCTTCGGCTTGAGCGCGATCGCTATTTGCATAGCCACGATAGAGTCGGAACATTCTCGTAAAGCCAACAGTTCTATCGCCAACTTTATTATCAAAACCGCGATAGTAAGGTGCTGTCGCATCGCCAAAGTTAGTTTCGTATTCGTCTGAATCAATATAAGAATCAACATCAGCGTCAAAACCTTCATTTTGATAGCGATCGAGATGCTCAACTACTTCAGCTTCACTATAGGGAGCGCGTCCCAATAGGTGCTTGATGTTCAATTCAATTACGCGGGTGTGAAAGTTAGGGTAGAGAAACTTGGTTTTGTATAGCTCAGACTTGACCACCCCACGCACAAAATCACGCACGGTGATTTGTCCATTACATAGCAAAGACTCAAGGGCTACTAATCGCTCTGAAGCCATGATGTAATCATTTCCCAAAACATGGCGATACACAGCGTTAATTACCACTTTGGCATCTTCGGGTGTCCAGTTAGGACGAAGTTCTGTTGGCTTTGTTTCGCTATAGGCGATCGTCCCTAAACGGGAAGCAGCAGTTGTAATTGCCACAGTTTATGCTCCTTTAATATTTAAGTTATGCTATTTAGACCATTTTCAGCGTAAAACACTGAAAATAAACCAAGATTGTAAAAGTATTTCTTTCTAACAATCTTATAACAATTTGCAAATTTATAAACGTAGGGGCAATTCATGAATTGCCCCTACGTTTATAAATGTAGGAACAATTCATGAATTGTTCCTACATTTATAAAAAACATGAGGCAAGAGCCTTAAGCAAGGCTGATTTGGGTAATACGGCTACCGCGCTTGTTCAGTCTTTGCAGAGTTG
>Ga0209591_10007224_pt1 | contig 12246 bp, 5 predicted proteins | sample MAT01_FD_187207 | JGI IMG/M metagenome (GOLD analysis project Ga0209591, IMG submission 187207) | Freshwater microbial communities from Lake Fryxell liftoff mats and glacier meltwater in Antarctica - MAT-01 (SPAdes) (version 2) | ecosystem: Environmental > Aquatic > Freshwater > Ice > Liftoff...
CAATAGCGCGAAGTGATAGTCCTGAACGAAAATAAGGGCCGGGCCGCCTCGCGCTTCCTCAAGGACGGCCTCGGCAAAGAGTTCGTTGACTGCACGGTACTGTGCCCAGTGAGCAGGGTCGAATACAGGTCGCTGATAGGCCTGGTGGCACAGCGGCCAGAGGGCGCTATTCGCGAAACCGTAATAGTAACCCTGCTCCTGCTCAGGAGTCAGCCAGACGCGGCGGAGATCGTATTTCGGATCGTCGGGGGGAACTCGCAAGCGACCTGATGGATCGGCCGCGAGATGATCCGCATCGCCCGACCCGTGTGCCACCCACACCCCACCGCACGCTTGCATCACCGGGTCGAGTGCGGTTGTCAGCCCTCCGGCGGGGCGAATGCACTCGACGCCAGTTGGAGTCCGACGATGGATGTACGGTTCACGATTGGCGACCACAATCAACCGAGCACTGCCGATGCGAGTGCGAGCCACGGCTTCCAGGCGTTCTTTTGTCCAACCCATGGAGATGTCCTCTTGGAGGAGGGATGCTGGAGACGCACAAGGAACTTCACGGCGTTCGTTCGGAAATGGGCATCCGACTTGCGGTGAGGTTATGCAAGAGATGTTCCACGAATGGTGATGCGACCCTTTAAAGTTCTCCGCATCGACGCTTCCGGCTTTGCTCGGGTCATGTAAAGTGCAGGTGTGGAATGGAATGCGGCGAGACAGGAGCACGCAGAAGGGGCCACGCCGCGAAGTGTTCGATGTTGGAATATTGCCGCAACCCTCCCATGTTGATCGAACTGCCCCGTGGGAATTGGAACTGCGAATCAGCGAACATGTTCAGATTGTGATCCCGCTGTCCACAATCTGTACAGAGGATGGAAATTTCATGACTTCGCGTTCCTTCACACGTACGGCCTTGCCGTTGGCGGCCATGAGTCTGTTGCTTTTGATCATCGCCATTGGCTCGGCATGGTCGATCCGCAACATGCAGCAATCTTCGGCAGGCATGCTCGCCGAGCATTTGACGAGTATGCGGGCGGCCCAAGAACTCGAATTCAGTGTCCGCGAGTTGCGCACTCACGGCGTCCGATACCTTATCTCCGGACATTCAAAGCATCTGGAAGCGATCCCTCGGTTGAAGGAGCGGATCATGGCGGCCCTCGGCAATGCCGAAGGCCTGGCGTTCACACCCGCGGAGCAAGCGTTGACCCAACGAATCCGCAGTGGGTTGAAAACGTTCTTCACCGAATACGAGAACATGACGAATGGTAACCCCAAACAGGCGGAGTATCTTCGCACCCTCGATTTGGTTGATTCCGTGCTGGCGAATGAGGTGATCGAGCCGACTCAGGAATACTTCCGGCTAAACGAGGGGATGCTGGTGCGGGCGAACGCCGACAACCAGGCTGTCGCGTCCCGGATAACCACCGGCCTCGTGGCACTCGGGCTGTGTGGAGCGGGCGGTGGCTTGATTGCGGGATGGGTCATCGCCGTGGCCCATCGCCGCTCGACACTGCGAGCGGAACAGCGGTTGCGGACCACCGCACGCCAACTCGAGAATGCCGCCAGAACATCAGAGAATACAAGTCCCCGTGGCGGACGTGGCGGTGATGCGCTCGATGATGTCGCCGAGTCCGCGGCCGCCGTCCTGGCTCGGCTCAAGCGAACCGAACGGGAAGCCCTGCGGGCCGAACAACTGGCCTGGGTCGGTCAGATGGCCGCCGGCATCGCGCATGAGGTGCGTAACCCGCTCATGTCGATCAAGCTCTTGATCCAGGCTGCCGCCGATGGCCGACAGGGAGACCGTCTTCGTCCCCGGGACATGCGTGTGCTCGATGAGGAGATTGTTCGTCTCGAAGGCATCATCAGTTCGTTCCTGGACTTCGCCCGCCCTCCGCAACCCGTCAAAACCCTCCTGGACGTGGCCTCCTTGCTCGATCAGGTCGTTGCAGGCATGATGCCCCGAGCCGACATCCAGGACGTGTCACTCCGGGTCGAATCTCCTCACCGTCCGCTGCTCGTCGAGGCCGACGCGAACCAACTCCGGCAGGTGTTTTACAATTTGCTCATCAACGCCCTGGATGCCCAACCGGGCGGCGGCCGCATTGTCGTGACGGTAGCTTCCCTCAGCGACCGCGACGTACCGAGTAAACCTTCCGTGGAAGTACGAGTCGAGGACGATGGCCCGGGGCTCCCCGATCACCTTCACAACGACATTTTCGACCCGTTTGTCAGTACCAAGGAATCGGGAATGGGGCTCGGGTTGTCGATCAGCCGCCGCATCATCGAGGACCATGGCGGCACCATACGAGCGGAGACTCGCAGCGAAGCGGGTGCCGTTTTCACTGTCTATCTGCCCGCCGGTCCTGCGAGGAAGACCACACCCGTTCGGGTCTCCAATCTGTCCGTCGCACGGACCTCTGCGTGAGGCCTCCCATGCCAAAACTACTGCTCGTCGATGATGAGACCAATCTGCTCTACTCGCTCGAACAGGGTCTCGCCGCCGAGGATCTCGAAGTTTTGACGGCTTCGACCGGTCGCAAAGCGATCGCGCTGGCCCGAGACGCGCGCCCGGACGCGATCATCCTCGATGTTCGGCTCCCCGACATGTCCGGTCTGGATGTGTTCGATGCCATTCGAGCCAATGATCCGAAACTCCCCGTGATCGTAATCACGGCCTTCGCAGCCACGACAACTGCGATCGAGGCCACGAAGCGAGGCGCGTTTGAGTATCTGCTCAAGCCGGTGGATTTGCACGTCCTTCGAGAGGTACTGGAACGAGCCATCGCCCTGCGGCGGATGCAGTTGACGCCGGCCCTGTTTGAGGCAGATTCTTCGGTGCCGGATAGCGATCTGATCGTTGGACGATCCGCGGCGATGCAGGAGGTTTACAAAGCCGTCGGCCGAGTGGCCGCCACAGATACCACAGTTCTGATCCTCGGCGAAAGCGGCACTGGCAAAGAATTGATCGCCCGGGCCGTTTACCAGCACTCACCTCGCAAGGATAGGCCATTCATTGCCATCAACTGCGCCGCGATCCCCGAAACGCTCCTGGAGAGCGAACTATTTGGCCACGAGAAGGGCGCCTTCACCGGCGCCGATCGCAAACGAATCGGGAAGTTCGAGCAAGCCAACGGTGGCACCATTCTGCTCGACGAGATTGGCGACATGCCTCCCGCCACCCAGGCCAAGATGCTTCGTCTTCTTCAAGAGCAGACGTTCGACAGGGTAGGAGGAAGTGAAACGATCCGCACCGACGTTCGCGTGATCGCGGCCACGAACCGATCGCTCGATACCCTGGTCACCGGCGGCCGATTTCGCGAGGACTTGCTCTACCGACTCAATGGGTTCACGATCAGCCTTCCGCCCCTTCGTGAGCGGATGGATGACCTGCCGCTTCTTGTGGACCACTTCCTCCGTCTGGCGAACCTCAAATTCGGGAAGTCGGTGCGAACCGTGACCCCGGAAGCGGACCAGTTGATCCGGAGTCATCCGTGGCCTGGCAATATTCGCGAGCTGCAGAGCGCGATCCGATACGCAGTGGTTCAGGTAGTAGGCGACGTCATAACCCCGGTCAGTCTGCCGTCGAGGCTCCGCGAGATGACGAAGTCGGAACCGACTTTCACAGAAGTCGTGGACCGGTTGGACATCGCCGCGTTCGTGCGACGTCTGCTACAGGAGGGAAGTGATGACATCTACCGGCAAGTGACTCAAGCCGTCGACATCGCGGTTCTCACCACGGTTCTTCAACATGTCGGCGGCAACCAGGTCCAGGCCAGTGAACTCTTGGGCATGTCGAGGACGACTCTACGGGCCAAGCTCCAGCAACTCGATCTCGTAGTGGAGAAACAAGTCCGGGCACACGCGAACTTTGAGAAGTGATTTGCCGGGCCTCGTGAATGGGCTGAAGGAAAGAAAATCGTGTGGTGGACATCGTTCGTGAGTGCCGAGCGAAGTCCACCTCCCGTTCAATCATTTCGACTTACCTGGCATTCTTTGTTGCAGGGGGCGTCAGGTGCCTTATGATTGAAGAGATCAGAATTGATCCTGATAATGTCGACCTTCAACTCGGCATCCGGCCCTCGACATTCAATTCAGCACGAAGGTTCGTCCATGAATCCGCCCGATCCCACACCCGAGAATCGGATCGATACGATGCATCAGCCGACGGGGTTCCTCCCGGCCCCCTCGGGCAGCGGGGGAGGTGAGCCCCCGAGGGGGGGCGTCGTCCCGGGCTCGCGGATGATCGGTCGATACGAGATCCTTCGCAAGCTTGGCGAAGGTGGCATGGGTATCGTCTTCGAAGCCCACGACATGGTGCTGCATCGCTCGGTGGCCCTCAAGGTGATTCGCAAGGAAGTGGATGAATACAGCTTGATTCCCCTGCGGCACGAAGCCGACCTGATGGCGCGTCTGAATCACCCGAACATCCTGAAGGTGTTTGACGCGGAGCTGACAGGCAACGTTCCCTTCATCGCGATGGAGTACGCCCCGGGCGGCAGTCTCGACAAGCGACTCAACCGAGAGCCGCAGCCGCCGCGATGGGCCGCCCAGGCCTCGGAGACGCTCGCTCGCGCCGTGCATTACCTGCACACGGAAGCCAGCATTCCCGGTGTGGAACGTGGCATCATTCACCGTGATCTCAAGCCGCACAATGTCCTGCTCATGTTCGGTGGCAGTACACGTCCGGAGTTTGAAGGATTCAAGATCAGCGACTTCGGCCTCGCCAAGGATTTCGAGGGCTCGCAGGCCACCACCACGCGCGCGGGCGTTGGCACCCTGGCGTACATGGCGCCCGAGCAAACCATGGGCGGCACGGATCTGACCTGCTCCGTGGATGTCTATGCTCTGGGCGTGATCCTGTACGAAATGCTGACGGGCCACACGCCCTTCACCTCCGCGAAGCCTGCGACGCCGGACGCCCCGGCGGGCAGCTCGGCGAGGCGGGGCAGCGATCTCCTGGCGTTCATTGAACAGATTCGATGGACAGAGCCGACGCCGCCGAGCCGACTCGTACCCCGGCTGCATCGCGATCTGGAGACGATCTGCCTGAAGTGCCTGCGGAAGCAACCGCAGCACCGCTACGCAAGCGCGAAGGATCTCGCGGATGACCTGAAACGCTGGCTGAACAACGAGCCAATCGAGGCGCGGCGCACGCCCCTGTGGGAGCGAGCCTGGCTGCGCTGTCGACGGCGGCCCTGGCAGGCCGCGCTCGGCGCGATCACGGGCGTTGCCGCCGTAGCAGTGATCGCCCTCGGCATCAACGCCATCGAGCAGAGACAGAAACAACAGTTGAACACATTTCTCCTTGATCAGGAGAAGGAAACTCAAAGGCGGATTCGCGAGCAGCATAATCTCGCCGTGCAGACACTCGACTCCATTCGCGACCTCGTCCAGAAAGGCGACCTGAATCACGATGTGGGCCGCGACCGCCTGAATCATGAGTTAATGAATTACTACTTCCATCTCGACGATTCCGAGGCCAATGCCGATAAGCTGGCGTTGGCCACGTTTCGACTCGGGGAATTCGTGGCCCAGACGAGCAAGAAGCTGAAAGCCCGAGAAGTCTTCGCCAAGGCCCAGAAGCAGTTCGAGACGCTGACCGCGAGTCAGCCGACGCCTCTCAATCTGTCACGGCTGGCTTCGACTCACCTTGAACAGGCGAAATTGCACTCCGCTCAGGGCGACTACAGAGAGGCGACGCCGCATTTCGACCAGGCTCGAAAGATCTGCGCCGATCTCAGCCGCCTGCCCGGCGATGACAGACGCAAATATCTTCTGCTGGAGGCGGAAGTTCATCACGAGCGAGGGCTGATGCTCGCGCGGCAGTATGATCTCATGAACTCGCTCAAGGCATACCAACAAGGCCTGGAGATCCGGGAGCAACTGGCCAGGGAGTTGGACCAACAGAATCGCAAAGACAGGGATCTCGAGCTCTCCATCGCTCTCGCGCGAAGCCATGGATATATGGGCGATGTTTATCGCGATCTCGGCCAACTTCGCGAAGCGGACCGCGAGTACTGGAAATCGCACCGGGAACGCGAACTCATTTACAATTCTTACGTCTCGGACGTGCCTGCGGAGCAAGTGTTTCGCGTCGATCGGACCGATCCCAATTTCCCCCAGCAATGGGACGATGTGGAAGTCCAGTTCGCGCGAAGCTGGATGAACTTCGCGAACTTGCAGATTCAAACCCGGGCACTCTCCTCCGCCATCTCCACCGCACGGATCGCTTTCAAGCACCTCAACAACCTCCAGGTGCGTGGCTCGCGAAGGACCGATATTCGAATCGATATGGCTGACGCCCACAACCTGATCGCCGAGTTGGAACTGCTACTAGGCAATCGTGCCGAGGCTGACGCAGAATCGAATCTGGCTCTGGTGGACTTCGAGAAGTTGTACAAGGAAAACGATAGCGAAATCCGGATCCAGCGAGGTTACACCACGGCTCTACTGCTGCGAGCTTCCATACTTGTTGGTGCCGGTGGTCCCAACAACAAGGCCCGCGATCACTTGCAGGCGGCGGGGGAGTTGCTCGACAAGCTGAAGGAGGACCGCAACCCCGGGACGTATTTCCTGATGGCGGAGGCGAAGTCGCTCGCCTGCGAGCTTCACCTGCCCGGAGCCAGCGAAGACGAGGCGTTCAGCTATTTGGATAAAGCCGTCGATTCGAAGTTCCGCGATCGGCACCCGGAGGATCTCCGCGACTTCCCATTGTTCAGGTGCCTCAAGGAGAGCAAGACCGAGGAAACACGAAAGCGATTCGATGAAGTGATCAAGAAGATGAGCCTGCCCGCGTCCGCGATCAAGCCGACCTGACGTTAAACATACCACGTCCTCGCCGGAGCGATGGCGTCAGAGCCGCGAAAAGCCTTCTCTCCTCCACGGTTTCGCCCTACTCACTTCCCATTCCCTCACGCCGCCCGGTTGACCCTTCTCCAGAGTCGTCCGGTGGCCCCTCTTCCTCAACCCTTCGCAAGTCCGATTCCCTCGTCTCCATGGCCGAAGACCTTGATGGCTTCGTTCGCCAAGCCGTCACCCAAGGCTCCGACTTTGCCACCTTCAAACGTGACCTGTTTCAGCGACTCCTTGCCATGGGCAGCGCGGCCGTCGACCAGTTCCTTCAAGCCCCAGGCTCGCAAGGTCGAACCGCCTGACAACTCTAAGGTTTCGGGTTTGGGTCAACTCGTATCACCCGTCGCAGGCGGATCTCCCAGAGAGCAATCGAATCGGCGAGGCGATAACTCGTGAAGTCGTGATCGTTAAAGAATGTCGCCCACTGAGCCCGCTGCAAGCTATCCGCTGCTGTTCCGCCCGCCCGAGGAAAGCGAGTCATGAGATAGACGGTTTGCTTCGTTTCAGCGACATAGGCCTCGAGTGCTTTGACAACAGTTTCGAGGATCTGAGGTAAGATTTCCTTCCCCACTTCTGCGGTACGATAACCGCCGCGGATCCAGAAAAACAATTCGAACCAACGAGCGTTTGTATCGGCTTCATTGACGGATCCTCCGCGAAGCTCCGCCTCCTTGATATCAAGGTCCACCGTGCAAGGATCGAAGCCATAGTTCCACTTGCGTACCGCGGCAGCGCCGATGGGGAACGATGGGAAGCGATCCGGGGCTCCACGCAAATCCCAGTTTCGATTGGCCTCCGTCTCCCCCGTGCGAGAGTCATACGTCAATAGCCATGCCAGGCTAGGGGGTCCCATGTGGCGGCTGTGAGAACTCGTTGAAGATATCCGATTTCCCAGGTCGGGGTATTGCTGTCGAGATAGTTCCCCCATTCACGATCGAATTCAAGCTTCAGTTGTTCAAGATGTCGTTTTCCCTCTGGTGATCCCAGAAGACGATTGATAGGTACGGCGACAACCGGCACATGGATCACGTTGAGGATGTGTTCGCAGAAGCGGGTAAAGCCCCAGCTATATTGTGCATGGAAGATGGGCCAATACTTCTGGAACGTCGAGGATGCCGTCCACTGACGGAAGCAATTCATCCAGCCTCGGTTCAGAGGGTGGGCGAACGTCCGGTCGAGGTCCAACTCCATCCACGTCGTTTCCATCACTTCAAACATCTGGCTCAAGGCCCAGAACTCGGCAAGCCGGATATCGTCCTGCGATTCGATTCGTTTCAGCGTGTCCCGCACGGCACTTCGAACCGTGCTTGTTGCGACGCCAGGTATGGCACTCGCCAAGAGAGTTCTCAGTTCCTTGAGGCTGGCATTGTCTTTATCGGTTGGAGCCGAGTCGAGTTCCGGGAAAATGTCGTGGTTGAGCGCGGTGAGTTTGCCATCTCCTCCCATCGTCTTTTCCCAGTCCTGGGACGGATTGACGGATTTCGCATACTTCTCGTACTGCTCGGTCGTGATTTGCGACCATTCCCGACGCAGACTCGAGAAAAGCTCTCGGTTGAAGTGTCGAGGCGAATATTTGATGTTGCTATCCTCGGAAAGCTTCAATTCCTCCGTGGCTCGGCCGAAGATGGTTTGGCCGATATGAAGGCCGAGCACACGATAGCTTTCGAACTGGTCTTCATCAAAAAACTGGTCGATCGTGGGATGATGCGGGAATGGAGGATTGGTGGCCGCATAGTTCTTGAGATCGGCCGACTCGTCTCCCGTCATCGAGGAGCGAATGAAGACGAAGGTGCCGTTAATACCCTCGAAGTCGACATCGTTGTAGCGGATGACGCCGATGGCGACATGCGATCGGCTGTGCCCGTCGGCGTCTTTCTTTAATGCGGCCGTATCGATCTCGATGCGGATCCCGAAGTCGATGCGGACAAGCCGAATGAGGTTCGCCAGGTTTTCCGAGGCATCCGAAGGATCCTCGGCTGCGTCGATGGCGACGACATATCGGCAGCGTCGGCGAATCAACTCATACGCGCCCATGTTCTCGAAATGGCCGCCATCCGAAAGGTGAACGTAAGGCCCGTTCGCGCTGGTGCGGCCCAGCAACTCATCCAGGAGGAGAAAGCCATTCTTGGGGTTGCGTGCGATCCACTCCGTGCCCTCACGAAATCGAGACTTCGGACTCTGAATCCAGGAGCCGAGACGCAAATTCAGCAGAGTCAGGAGGGCGGTCAGCGGCGCGGACTGGTAATTCTTCATGTTGGGGTCGACCGCAGCGCCCGAGATGCTCAGCGCCCGGCCGATCGTCAGGTTCTCCCAAATGCTGCTGTCGGCGTAGTCGTTCGGCATGCGCGCGTAGCCCGTTCGTGAACTGCCGCAGTACTCCGGGGTGAGCACGAACGATTCTCCCTTGCGATCCTGCTCCGCAAGGGTCGATCCTCCCACCAAATTGAGCGTCGTGTTGAAGAGAGGGTACGGCCCATAGTAGCCCTGTTTTTTCTCTTCCTTCAAGCGAGGGTCGACCGTAGGCACCCGAGTGGGATCGCGACGCAAGCGGACCAGAGGCATGTCGTCGCGAGCGTCGAAATCGGTGAACTCGTTGGCTCCGCGCGGCGGGGGCAGAACTCCCGTCGGTGCTCCGTGCGGGCCATCCTCCTGGTAGGAGCATGCGGAGTCGCGAGGTTGCCAACGGTGGTTGTTGAGAGAGGCTCCAAGATAGCAACGAATCAGGCGATTGCCGTACAGGGCGTGAAGCGAGAAGGTGTTGACGCGAATGGAGAACAGCAAGATGAACCCCGCGCCCCCGAGAGCGATCGCTGCTATCAGAGTGTCGCACTGCGGTTGTTGATCGAGCGCCCGGAGATACGGGGGGCGTTGGGGCCGCACATCGATGGATGCCTTGTCAAACCCCGCAGCCGTAGGAGGATTCTTGGGCCATTCCCGGCCATTCATGAGATAGCCAATCCCAAGTGAGAGGCTGCCCACGAGGCCGACGAGTATCACAAAGGGGGCGACCATGGCGATGATCCGCAGGGTTTGACCGCCCAGGCTGGGTTTGGACGATTCGGTGGGCGCTCGTCTCGAGAGGTAAGTTCCCGCGACTCCGAGAGCCCAGACGATCGCCGAGTAAGCTCCTCCATCGAGAATGAGGTCCGGAAGGTAGAAAATCGTCGCGGCAATGCCGGCCCAGGCGACGGCCGTCATCAGGAGGAGACCGCCCATCCGCGAACGCCATTCGCGTTCCGGCTCCGTGATGTAGGTGCCTGCCAGTCCTGCCTCGGTATAGCTCGCGATGACGACCGCCAACATGAAGAGTGGTGGACCGAACGAAAGCACCGCGACAGGGTCGAAGGTCATCCCGTCGCGGAAGTTCAGGCAATGGATGATCAGCCACACCAGCAGTCCAAGTATCAAGCCGTAGGCGACTGTGGACAATGTCAGCCAAACCGCGCGGCCCCGATTGAATTTGATTGTGACGAGCTCCACCATGCGGGTGAGCAGCGCTCCGCAGACGCCGAGCATGCCATAGAGCAGCGCAGCCCGGCCCCAAGGACCAAGTGATTTATAATATCCAACGACTACGCTTCCGCTGGTGTCAGGAAGGGCGGACTGGATTAAGGCACTGATTCGGCTTGAGGAATTCTTGGGACCGTCGCGTCCGAAGACATAGTGAGCCATGACAGCCGCAAGGGCCACGAGTATGAGAATGATGAGGCGTACCGCCCAACCGCTGCCCGCGCGTTCAGGGGAATCTTTGGTATTGTACTTTTCTGGAATGGAAAGGAGATCACAAGGGGGCTCGCGGCGAATACCACGGAGGAAGTACCCGAAGAACATGTAGCCAACCAACAAGGGAAGCAAGAAGAGGCCAAGCCACGCCCAGACCGCGTACGGAGGCGTGACTGGGGGGCAGCAGAAGTGCCAGCCCAGGAGTCCGAGGCCGACCAACGAGAGAATGGACAAGACGGCAAGACTCGAGCACGCCAGTTTCTTGTTGGTGGTACTCTTCCATCGCTGATAAAAGGCCAAGAGCAAGTACATGAGACCGAGAATGGCAGGGGCGCTGATTGCGACTCCGGCAACCGGGATCCAGGAAGGCAGACCACCACAATAGAACGGCGAGACGGCAAGCCGGGCCAACAGGATGAAGGCGATGAGGAGCGGAAGGACCCCCAAGAGGTTCATCATCGTGTTACGCATGTAAACCGCGATGATGGCCCAGAGGTCGAGCGAGAAGACGCCAGGCCGCGGCGTCATGTATCGGCTGTAGCTCCTCAGATGGCGAATCGGTTCAGGCTCCTCATCAAGAACGTCGTTGGCTTGCGAAGCACCTCCACCCATCTGCTTTTTCTGAAGTGGCGCTCGCTCGGCTTTGGCTTGTTCGAGACGGTTGGGATCGAGTTGATGCTCGACATTTTCGACGCCTGCTTTTCCTGCGGTCGCATCATCAGCAGCAGCATCCACGAGTCGGGCGGCTGCGGTTTCGCGTCGTATCCAGGCGGCCAGCCAGGCCCCGATATAACCGCCACCGGAAACCGTGGACAGGTAGTCCACACGCCCTAGTAGTTTCAGGCTGGCGAGCGCTTGCAAGATCCCGAGGTTGAAGGTCGCGCTGCGGATGCCTCCACCGGAGAACGACAGGCCGAACAGATTGAGCTTGTGAGCCTGGGCACGGACGTTCTGAGAATTAGTTGGATTCTCCAGATTCTTCTTCACCTCTCCCAGGAGAGGATCCGGAGGCGCAGTGCTGTTGCCTTTCAGAACGGCATCGCGGCGCGCAGGACTTTGCTGAAGCTCGAAGGCCAAAACCGTGTGGAAATGCTTGCTCGACTCTGGTTCGCTCTCGTCGTGCATGGGGGCGACCTCACATCCAGGGAATCTGGTTCTATCGGCTGTTTGAGCCGATTGGAATGGGACTGAACAAATCGGACTGGAGTACGGAGATTATGGCGACATGTCAGAGCCAATGTCACGCGTAAAATCGCCAGAACCCGCAGATTCTCGATTTTCTGGTGGGGCGAACGTGCGGAAAGCAACCAAATCACGGACGGATCGAGAAGGAATTTGTTCGGATCGTTTCCCGAAGACAATCTCGAAAGGCAATTGCAGGGTAGGCTAACAGCATTCGTTCAACCTGATGACCAAACACAAGAGTTGACGCCATGATAAATCTCGCCCTGTGTCTCACAATGCTCGTAGGTGAAGTTCCAAAAGATTCACAGGTTCCTTCACGTGCTCCAACTTCTTCGCCTGCTCCAACCCCGTTGCCTGGCCCCACTCCTTTGCCTGCCGCTCCTATTCCGCCTTCTCCTCCTCATTCTTCCACTGTCATTCCTTTTCCTATTCACTTTCCATTTCCGGTTGACTTTCCTTTTCCTGCTCACGCTCCCGCAGATATGCCAAGTGAGT
>Ga0209591_10007225_pt1 | contig 12246 bp, 8 predicted proteins | sample MAT01_FD_187207 | JGI IMG/M metagenome (GOLD analysis project Ga0209591, IMG submission 187207) | Freshwater microbial communities from Lake Fryxell liftoff mats and glacier meltwater in Antarctica - MAT-01 (SPAdes) (version 2) | ecosystem: Environmental > Aquatic > Freshwater > Ice > Liftoff...
GTAGCAGCAATAGCTCCGTGGAATTTTCCTGTAGGTATGCCTGAGTCACTTTTAACACCGGCAATACTGATGGGGAATACAGTAGTGTTTAAGCCATCAGAAAACACACCAATGACGGGGAAAGCACTTTACGAAATTTACAACAGATATTTACCTAAGGGTGTAATTAATTTATTACAGGGAGCGGAAGAGGTAGGAGAGTATATAATAAATTCTGATATTGATATGGTTGCATTTGTCGGTTCACAGAATGTCGGTAAAAAAATAATGGAAGTTTGTTCGAAAAAACTGAACCGGATAATTCTGGAGCTAGGAGGAAAAGATCCTATGATAATTTTAAAAGATGCGGATTTGAAAAAAGCTGTTCCGTATGCAGTGCATGGTTCATTACGAAATTCCGGACAGGTTTGTGTATCAGTTGAAAGAATTTATGTGGAGGATAAAATTGCAAATGAGTTTGAAAAATTAGTATTGGCAGAAATAAAGAAATACAGAGTTGGAAGTGGTTTTGATGATGTGGATATTGGTCCGATGGTAAGTGAAGCACAGAGAGCGCACGTTTTAACACAGATTGAGGAGGCAAAAAAGAAAGGTGCTAAATTACTTTTTGGCGGAAATAAAATTGACGGAGACGGATTCTTTATGGAGCCGACATTGCTAACGAATCTAAGCGATAAACATGATATTATGAACACAGAAACTTTTGGTCCTGTGATTTGCATTCAGAGAGTTAAGAATGCAGAAGAGGCAATTGAAAAGGCAAATGATACTACATTTGGTTTAGGTGCAACAGTCTGGACAAAAAGTACAGAAAAGGGAAGGCAGATTGCTGAGAGAATAGAATCAGGAATGATAGGAGTTAATCAGGGAATTGGCGGAGTTTCGGGTACACCATGGGTAGGAATAAAACAAAGTGGTTTTGGATATCTTGGTTCTGTAGACGGAGTAAGACAATTCAGTTTTCCGAAGAAAATTTCGTATAAACATTAAAAATATTATTTATCAGGATTTTAAAATTGCTTCAGCTATTGTAGTTGAAGCAATTTTTTTTTCATCATATTCTTCATTAAAAATTCTTTTCAAATCATCCCACATCATTCCAATTTCAGTTTGAAGAGGAATCAGTAAGTCATCAATAATTTCTTCACCATCTTTAAAGTTTAATTCACAGGCAAATAACTTTTCCGGATTTTTGTAATCATAAACCGGCGGACCAAATCTTCTGCAGATAACCGGACGAGCTTCGTAAATCATACATTCGCCTACACCGTTTAAAGCAGGGCAGGGAAGTTTGGATTTAACAGAATACTCATCTAAGGAATTATTTTCTTTTGGAAATTGAGCAGATAATTCATTTAAATAAATTATTGCTTTTTCTTTAAGCCGGGTTTTATTTTCATTAGAAAGTTTGTTTAGATAATCTGCAATAATAATTGCATCTATGTGAGTAATTTTAAATATTTGCGAACAGCATTTTGAACAACCTTTCGTGCATTTAATTTTATCACCGTATTTACTGACATTCCGATCAAATTCTGTTTGAATCAGGTCAGTAATATTAAAATATTTTTTATTTAAATAATCGGATTCCAAAATTTTTATTTTAAAATAATTATAGTATATAAATAAAAAAAGGCTTCAGCAAATATTTTACTGAAGCCGGTGAGAGTTTGGGAATTAAAATAAAAGTATTTTTAAAACTGGAATGGAACTCCGATTTTAAGATTAAAGCTAATACCCGGATTTAAAGCATAATATCTGTAACGGCTTAGGTGGTCTACATACTTTACATTTGCAAGATTAGTAACAGAAAAGTCAACTGAAGTAATAGCTTTGGACAAAGCAAAATCAAATCCAAGTCCAGCATTCAGTAAAGTATAAGCATCTGTTGAAGATTCAAGATAGCCAAGCTGCGAAGCTTCTGAGACAAATTTCGTACCGAACATAATATATGGGTTATACAGAGTTCCTATATTTCCTTTTTCAAATCTCAGTTCAATAATGTTTTTTGCAGGAGGAGTATACGGCAGCGGATTTCCTTCGGCTTTATTATTTGTTTTTACATAATCACCTTTTATTGTCAGCAAAAACCATTTAGCCGGCTGAATCTGAAAATTGTATTCATAACCGAAGAAAGAACTATTGTCCTGAGTAATATTATAAATCTGAAAACCACTTGCGGAATCAATCTCACCCGAAGCTGACGGGAAAACAAAATTATTTACAAAATTATTATAAAGTGAAATTTCACCCGTGAAGTATTTATTTCTGATTCTTGTTCCTATATCAAAATTTAATGAATTTTCCGGTGTTGGATTATAAGCGGAGTTTAGAGTGACTAAACCTTTTTCAAACCTTCCGGTACCTTCATGAACTCCGTCAACAAACAATTCAAATTCTGATGGAGGTCTCCAGCCGGAGCCAACGTTTGCAAAGATATCAACAGATTCATTTGGTTTATAGACTCCTCCGACAGAACCGGAAAAAGAATTGAAATTTAAACTTTGTGAATTTAAAGTTCTTTCTTCATCAAATACAGTTTCTTTTATTCCTAAATTTTTTGCATCAAATCTGATACCACCGGATAAAGTAAAATATTTTTTATAATAATTTTCCTGAATATAAATCCCAATTCCGTAAGAATTATAATTTGGAATTAATTTTTCTTCGGCTAAAGATTTATTATTGCTGAATGTAAAAGAAGCACCGACAGTGCCTTTCATTTCTTTAGACAATTCATGGTGAAGTCTTATATCTCCCTGATACAAACTAAGATCAAGATTTAATGCCTTAATATTTTCATTTTTATCTTCCGAACTTCCAAATTCAATTCTGTTTTGATTTTCAAAAGAAAAAATCGGTTCAAGTTCTAAATTATTTTTTAAATAAAAGCTTCCTTTAATATCAAAATTATTTGTAACAATTTTTTGATTAGGAGTTGCAGTTGGATCTTCTGCGGGATCATCATGGAGCTGAATTTCTCTGTTAAAATTTTCATAAGATGCATTGACAATTCCGTAAGACCCTTTAATTCCGAGGTTTAATCCTGTCTGAAACTCTTTATCTCCGCTGTTAAAAAGTTTACCGCCTTGTATTACATTCGAGCCTTCGGGAGTATTAACAGTATATTCACCTTCAGGAGTGGTTATATTTTTTCCATCTCTGTAACCTATGTAGCCGTTTATCCCGAATTTTTGAGTTCCAATTCCGAGATTCAGATTTCCAACTCCTTCTGCATTTGCAGAGAATCCATTTAGAGTAATGGCACCATAAGTAATTGCACTTTTCTTATTTGAAAATTGCAGAGGTTTTGTAATAATATTTACTACTCCGCCGATTCCATCAGATCCATAAATAAGACTTGAAGGACCTCTGAGAATTTCAATTCTGTCAATATTAAAAACTGCGATTTCCGGACCATGCTCATCACCCCATAATTGAGATTCATGTTTAATTCCGTCATGAAGAATCAAAACACTCTGATAAGACAATCCTCTTATAATTGGTTTACCAATAGAGCTACCAGTAGAAATATTGTTCACACCCGGAATATTCTGAATAGTCGAAGCAAGATTTTCGTTACGAGTGCGGCTCAAAGTTCTCGCACTAATTGATGTTATAGAGAAAGTAGAATTTGTAATACTTGTTGGATTAAAGGAACTTGTTACGTCAATTGTAGAAGTTTCAATAAGACTTTTATCAATATTAATATTTAAAATTTGTTCAGAAGAATTTAGCTGAATTTTGACAGTTTTATTTAAAAAACCTCCCCGATTAACAGTTAAATGATAATCTCCTGACGGAATTGATGCAAATGCATATTCACCATTTTGGTTGCAAATTGTCGAAACTGATAATTCCTGAATAGTTAAATTAGCAAATGAAACAGGATTTTCATTTTCATCCAGAATTTTTCCTTTGATACTTACGTTGTTTCCTGATTGAGAATAAGAAAAGCTGTTCAGAAACAGAATGGTAGCAATAAATAATAATTTCACTAATTTATTCATGATATTTTTTATTAATAAATTTAATTAAAATAATCAGCACGAACATTTTTGAATATTTTTAGAAAGTTTTCTGTTTATAAAATGTGAAATTCCAATTAATATTGCACCAATCGGTGCAACAATAAAATAAATATATTCTGTGTGTTCTTCATTCACGTTATGGATATCTTCTATATGCGAATGATTATGAAAATATTTATGTCCTAAAATTATAATCAGTAAACCAAGTATGAAAATTAAAAATGGATATATTTTTTTATGATGCTTTATGTATCCATGGCTGAAAGTAAAAGCACCAATGATAATACTGGACCCTATAAATATGTATTCAACTATTGGATTTGCTATGAATTGAAATCCATATAATGAAAGAAAGACTATGATAAACGGCATTGCAGCGCAGTGAATTGCGCATAAGGTTGATGCAACGAATCCAATCGAGTCTAATTTGAGTGCAATGTTATGTTTAATTGTTTTTATCATAATTTATTGTTGCGAATCATTTGCAAAATATATACTATTTATGTTGATAGCAAGTCTAATCAATATTTTCCGGATGAAAATCATCAATACTAACAAAATTTTTTTTTCGGAAATTCATTTAAATTCAATTCTAAATTGAAATCTTTCTGTCTTTTATGAAATCATCAGATTTTTAATTCAACACTTAAATGTATTCTGTCGAGGTTGAATAAAATTAATTTTGCTGTCCAATTAAAATGTATTAGTTTTTAAACAAATATTAGTTTTATTTGAGCAATTCGAAAAAATTTGCGTAATTCGCCCGCCTGCTTGCGAGGCAGGTGGTAAAGCTTTTCAAATGTTTTGGACGGATGTGTAAAATAGTTGAAAAAATATTTTAAAAAGGGTTTTTTAGAAAGAAAATAATGATTATTTTACAGATTAAAAAAGCGAGAATGGCGGAATTGGTATACGCACCATCTTGAGGGGGTGGCGCTGGAAACGGCGTGAGGGTTCGAGTCCCTTTTCTCGCACAAAAATACACGCAAAAACGCTATGTTTATGCAATAAAATTTAGATATTTAAAAATCCACAGAATCTTTCATGTTTGGAATTATAATTTGCATTTGTGAGATATTTATTGCCAATTATCTTGTAATTTATTTATAAAAGAGATATATTTGTCGTTTAGTTTATTAAATTTAAAATAAATCATTACATTGAGTAAAAGATACTACGAATCTTATTTAATAATTGATGGTAATTTAGAAGATTCCGCAATTGAAGATGAAATTAAGAAATTTGAAACATTGCTATTGAAAAACGATGTAGAAATAAAGAATGTTGACAAAATGGGAAGAAAAAGATTGGCTTACCCAATAAAAAAGAGACAAAACGGTTTTTATGTTTGTTTTGAAGTGATGGCATCACCTGAACTCATAGTAAAAATTGAAAGAGCTTATGTTTTGGATGAGAATATTTTAAGATATTTGACGATTTTTATGTCAGACAGAGCATTAAAAGAAAAAGATGAGCATTTAAAGAACAGAGCAATAATTCAGTCAAAATTTGAAGAAACAAAGAGTATTCAGGCAGCTGAAGAAGCTAAAGCATTAGAATTAGCAGCAGCAGCAGTGGATGCAAAATCGGAAACAAAATCGGAAACAAAACCGGAAACAAAACCGGAAACAAAATCGGAAGCAAAATCGGAAGCAAAATCGGAAACAAAATCGGAAGCAAAACCGGAAGCAAAACCGGAAACAAAACCGGAAACAAAATCGGAAGCAAAACCTGAAGATGTAAAACCAGAAGTAAAAGAAGAATCTAAAACAGAATCAAACTTATAAAATTAAACCAACTATTTAAAAAACCTATTATTATTTTTGGAGGAAAAACATGGCTGATTTTAAGATGCCCGAACTAAACTCGGTAGTAATTGCAGGAAATTTAACTAAAGACCCGATATTCAGACAAACAACATCTGGAACACCGGTAGTAAATTTCTCAATTGCCAGTAACAGAAGATTTAAAGATAAGAATGAAGAATGGAAAGAAGATGTATGTTACGTTGGCATAGTTGCCTGGAACAGACTCGCAGACAGCTGTAAAGACAGGTTAAAAAAAGGTAATGCTGTTTTAGTTGATGGAGAGTTACAGAGCAGAACATTTAAAACTGAAGACGGAATGAACAGAACTATTGTAGAAATAAAAGCCAGAAGGATTCAATTTTTAAATAAGAGAGGCACAGGAGCACCTGAAAAAGAAGAGGATGTTTCATCTTTTACAGATGATTCATTTGATGCATTATTATCACCTGAAGATTCAGATTTAATAAAAGAAAACAATACCAAATAAACGAATTTAATTCTATTTCTAAAAGATATAAATAATCAATAAATAATAATGAAAGTAATATTAAAAAAAGATTACGAGTTGCTGGGAGATGAAGGGCAGATTGTAGATGTTAAGAGCGGATATGCAAGAAATTTTTTGATCCCAAAAGGAATTGTTACTTCAGCAAATGCTGCAAATTTAAAATCCTTTGAGGAAATTAAGAAACAAAGAGGACGTAAAATTCAAAAGTTAACAGAAGAAGCAAATAAATTTGCATCAGATATTTCAAAAAATGCAGTTACTATTTTTGTTAAAACCGGTGAAGATGACAGAATTTTCGGATCTGTTACTTCTCAGATGATTTTTGATGCACTTGTAGAAAAGGGATTTGATACTATAGATAAGAAAAAAATAGTAATCAGAGAACAGATTAAATCTTTAGGTGAGCATGAAGTTGAAATCAAACTTCAGCATTCAGTTGTAGCAAAAATAAAAGTTAATGTGAAAAATGAAGTTGCAGAAGATCTGAAAACTAATGTCGCAGAAGATCTGAAAACTAATGTTGCAGAAGAAGTAAAAGTTGAAAAAGAATCTGAAGTTTCAGAAGCAGAAGTATAAAATAATTTTTATATAAGTTATAAAAAAAACCCGTGAATTAAATTTCACGGGTTTTTTTATTTTAAATTTATTCATTTGATTAAAAACCATAACCGAACGAGATGTAATAAATTGGCGAAGTGAATTTATCCAGATTATAACCCCAGGCAACATCAAACATAACCGGCTGTCCAAGAAAATTTACTCTTGCACCAAACCCTGTACCCGCAAGTAATCTTCTGGTTTGAATTTTTCCATTCACATTGGTCTGGAATAGCTTCAAATCTTTATCATTAGTCCAGGCAGTTCCAACATCAAGAAAAGTAACACCTTCGATATTTGCAAATCCAAGAGGTAATGCACCAAAAATCAAATATCTGAACAAAGGGAATCTCAGTTCTATATTTGCTAAAACATATTTTGAACCTGACTGTCTGTCATAATTAAATCCTCTTAAAGGAAGTCCGGGTGATGAAAAAGAAAAATCCCCAATATTATAAATTGGCAGATTGAAATTTTCATAAGTGCTGTTTATCCAATTTTCAACTCCTCCAATAAAAAATCTCTGAGGGTTAGGACCGGTACTTGCACCACCGGATAATCTGGTTACAAAAGTATAATCATCACCAAGTTTAATATAATTTCTAAAATCATAAAGGAATGATGCAAATCCAATTCCATCTGAGCCTAATTTTGGAGAACCAAAAAGTGTAAGATTATATCGAAGTCCTGAAATCGGTGCTGTATATCCAAACAAAGTATTATCATATACATAGCTTAATGTAGGAATAAGCAAAGTTTTACTTACAATTGGTACAGCTGCAACATCAAGATTTTCCTGCGAAACGTTTTCTATCTGAAGTCTTCCATCAAATCTTTTGAAACGGGATATCGGATAAGAAGCCTCAAAACTTCCGCCAATAGTTCTGTATCTGTATAAATTACTAAAAAATCCATTTGTAAAAGTTATAAATCTGGCTGTATGGAAAAGTGTAGCCCCATAATCAATTCTTTTTGGCAAGTATTGATAAGAGACTGCATAATCACTGTTTTTTAAATCAATAACCAATGAAGTCTGTATAAATATTTTATGATCTCCGAGCATATCACTTAACACAACCTGCGCAATTCCCTGAACTCCGTAGAATGAAGTATAAGTAGCATTTCCATAAACCAGATCAGGTGAAAATTTAATTTTATATTTATTAATTTTAAATGAACCATCATCGTTTGTATTATCACTGATTTTAAAATTCAGATTTTCAAGATAGACAGAATCTTTTTTTGAACTATTTGAAATTTTAGGAACATCAAAACTGATTTTAACATCATCACCATAATATTTAGATGAATCTTTTTCTTTATTGGTTATTGATGAAACAGAATTATTAAGAGAATCTTTTATTGATACATTATTAGAATCATTAATTTCTTTTTCCAATGAATCAAGATTATCGGTTAAATTGGAATCAACAAAGTTTAATTCTGAATTTGCTGTACTGTCATTTAACTTTGAATCAACAGAATCTGTAATAGCAATATTATTGCTGTCATTTTTTAAATATTTGATGCTGTCAGATTTCATAACTATATTTGAGTCCGAATAATCCTTTCCTTCTTCCCTTCCGAATTTATTAGTAACTTCCATAGAGCTTTTCTTAAAATCAGTTAATACTAATTCCTTTAACTCGATATTCCTTTCAAAAGGATTATCAATAGAAAAAATATCATAACCGCCTTTATTGAATGTTGTAAATAAAAGTTTCTTTCCGTCTTTAGATAATGACAATTGATCTATAGCAGCTAATGAATTAGTAATTGGTCTGTTTACAATTTTTCCTGATGAATCTGTCTCTCTTAAATAAATATTGGTTATGCCGGATACATCTGATAGGAAAAGAACTTTTTTCCCGTCAGGACTTACCTGTGCATAGCTTTCTTTAGAGTCTTTTGTATCACTCATCCTTGTCATTAACTTTGTGTTCAAATCAATACTGTAATAATCTGTATTTGAATAATCATAATTCCACATTTTCAGATTCTTGGGGATAGAGTCACTATTAAGATAATTTCCTCTGTCGGATGTAAAAAAAACTTTCTTTCCATCCCATGACCATGTTGGATTAGCATCACTGAATACATCATCTGTAAGTGCTTCCAAATTCTTTGTCTTCAAATCATAAGTATATAGATTTGATCTGTTTCCTTTATCTCCAATGAATGCTAATTTATTTCCTGAAGGTGACCAACTTACATAATTTATAGCATTAAATTTTAATGGAAGTTGAATTCTGTCTTCGCTGTACACATCTATCAGAAATATGGCATCTTTATCACCTGCTTTAACACTGATTGCAATTTTACTACCATCAGGAGACCAGCTTAATCCTGGAGTTAATATATGCAATTCCTCAAAATCAGAATTATTATTTCCCTCAATTAACTTTTTTACAATTTCACCATTTTTAGTTTTTGCAATATAAACATCAAATAAATCATCCCTGTTTGAAATATAAGCAAATAGTGAACCGTTAGGAGAAACAACCGGTGAAACATTATAGCTGCCTCCGTTTTTTTCATGAAAGGTAAGTTGTTTAGAAAAATCTTTCACATCTTCCCTGAATTTAATATCAGGCCAGTACATCTTTTTTAAATATGACTGCCATTTTTCATCAAGCTGTGTGAGTGTAAATTTAAAAGTTTCTTCGAATCCCTGATCCACATCACCAAATGTTTTTATATTATTCATAAGAATTCCGAGTTTTTCTTCACCATATGTATCTGTAAGAAAAGCAAAAAAACTTTGACCACCACGGTATGCAAAAAAACCATTCAAATATTCAAGCGGAGGAACGTAAGTATTAATAGAAGCATCTCTCATGAACATATCTGTAGCTTCATCTAACCCGTATAAACTCTGAACTTCTGCCATTCCTTCACTAAACCATAGCGGAAAAGACAATGAAATATTTTTTGAAATTATATTCTGAAGTGAACCGCCATAATACATTTCATTCATGAATGCGTGAAGCAATTCATGATGAATAACGTGTCTGAATTTTTCATAATTCCCTTCAAAAGGAATACTAATTCTGTTTTTGTATAATTCAGTAACACCTCCGACTCCTTCAGGTAAATATTGATCGATTACATTGTTTTGTTGAAATTCATTATGTGAGTTAAATACAATTATTGGAATTCTGTTTGTGATATTGTAATCAAGATTTTCCTTCATGTTAGTCAGAGCATGCTCCGCAGTATGCGCCGTGAATTGTGCGAGATCATCCCCCCCCTGATAGAAATATACGTCAAAATGTTTTGTCTTAATAAATTTCCAGTCGAATTCTATATACTGTACTTTATTCTGCCCGAATTTCTGTCCAAATGAAATACCGGAAATAAAGGAAATACAGAAAATAATTATGATGATTTTGAATATCAGAAATTTTGGGATTCTCATATTAGAATATTTTATTAGAATGTTTTATTAGAATGTTTTAAATTTCGGTAAATTGATTTTAAATTTTAACAATGATTTGTATAAATTCGTTCTATAAGTTCTAATTTTGAGGGTTTGTTTGATGTTACTCTGCAATAGCAGAATGTATTGACGGAATAAATTTTATTTTTAAAGTTTAGTTTGACTTAATCTAATAATGTTCTGAATAATAAAAAATATAATAATATTTCAATATGCCATTTGTATTTTGTATCAGGTTTCCAGGATTTTTTCCGTAATATTTTTTCTTTTCAAAATTATTTTCACTGATAAATATATTAAAACTGAATAAATTATTAATATTACAGGGTAAAAGATAAATACTAAAATATTGTAACCGTGATATCTGCCTGCATTTACTCCTATCACACTGTCAGTAAAGCCATATGAAATATACCAGATTACTAAAATTAATAATGGAATAAATATACAGCCTGATATCATTAATACGGAATATTGTCGTGATGAGATTGTTTTAATGAATAAACGTATTGTAAAAAAATGCAGTAAAAATAAAATGATCCCGGAAATTAATGTTAATTCAAACGGTGTATTCTGAATTAATATTTTTGCAAATGAACTGATTTGAGGTTTGATTTTTATTTCAAGTAAATCTACAGGAATTTTATTGTAACTCCATTTTGAATTTGTTTTAATATTTTCAGAATTTGAATCGTCTAAATTTGTTGTAATTTTTGCATCTGTATTATTTGTATTTAATACAACTTTGAGTTCACCAAATGACTTCCAGTATTTTGCGGGCAATAATGAATATTTAAATCCAAATTCTTTCACCCACTCTGAGCGGTCTGTCCATGAATTTGCAGTATATTCTACACGGATTGTATGCTCACCTTTTGTTAAATTAATTTCAAAATATTTCAAATCTGAATATGAATAATGAAACCCTGCTATTTTATCGTGAAATTTTTCGTTAACGTCTTCATAATCTTTCCCTTTAAATGGAACTGATAAATTTTTAAAAAAAGAATCACCCAGATAGTTATATTCTTTTTGAAAATCATAATTATTAATATCTGAAATCAGATTCGTTTCAATATTATCTACCCAAACTTTGAAACTATCTTTATTCGATAAATTAATTGCATGAAAAATTAAAGGCATCTGCACTCCATCACGATCAGTTTTTACAAAATATTCTGCAACGAATTTTGCCGTTGTCAGATTTTTATCCAATGCAATTGTCAGAATTTCCTTAAGTATATCGACATTTCTGCTCGAAAATGCTTCAGACATTTCCGAACCTTTCTGTATCGGGGAAGCCATATTTGCTTCAGCGAATCTGCAAAAAAATATGTTTATGATAATTAATATGAATGATATTTTCATATACAGAAAAATATTTTTAAATTAATTGTCTTTAATTATTTCACTGTTTTCAAAATCAATCTTTTCAATTAATAAACTTTCTTCGATATGCGAAGGCAATACCTGCACGTCTTTCAGTTTCTTTTCAATTGCTCTGCTGCGCACACCGGCTTTGTCAATACTGTCTGTAGCCTGCTCTAATTTTTTCTTCGTCTGATCAAGTACTGTTGCAAAATTACCGAATTCATTTTTTACCGAACCTAATATTTCCCATACTTCACTCGATCTTTTTTCAATCGCAAGTGTTCTGAATCCCATCTGCAAACTGCTTAAAAATGCTGACAATGTTGTCGGACCGGTAATGATTATTTTAAATTCTCTTTGTATAATTTCAAACAATCCTGCATTATTCAATACTTCAGCGAACAAGCCTTCAAATGGCAAAAACATTATAGCAAAATCAGTTGTATTCGGCGGGTCAATATATTTATCCCTGATTTCTTTTGCACTGTCTTT
>Ga0209591_10007227_pt1 | contig 12240 bp, 7 predicted proteins | sample MAT01_FD_187207 | JGI IMG/M metagenome (GOLD analysis project Ga0209591, IMG submission 187207) | Freshwater microbial communities from Lake Fryxell liftoff mats and glacier meltwater in Antarctica - MAT-01 (SPAdes) (version 2) | ecosystem: Environmental > Aquatic > Freshwater > Ice > Liftoff...
GCTGTTCTGTCGATTTTTACGACTATCGGTATTGTCGCTACGCTAATTCTCGAAACCATCAAATTCTTTTCTCAAGTTTCGCTAGCTCAGTTTCTGTTCGACAACCAGTGGACCCCACTGTTTTCTCAGCCCCGCTACGGCATCTTCGTACTGATCAGCGCTACCTTCTTAACCTCGCTGATCGCACTGTTGGTAGCTGTACCGTTGGGGTTACTGGCAGCAGTTTGCTTAAGCGAATATGCTCCTCGCAAAGTGCGAGCATGGCTGAAGCCGGCGCTAGAAATTTTGGCCGGGGTGCCCACAGTTGTGTTTGGCTTTTTTGCCTTGCTCATCGTAACGCCCCTTCTGAGAACATTTATCCCTGGGCTGCAAACCTTTAACGGATTGAGTGCTGGGCTGATTTTGGGAATAGCTCTACTGCCCACGATCGCCTCTTTGAGCGAAGATGCTATTTTTGCCGTTCCGCAAGACCTTCGGCAAGGGTCTTACGCGTTGGGAGCGACAAAGCGAGAAACCATTACTGATGTGGTGTTGCCTGCTGCCCTGTCAGGGATTGTGGCTGCCATCCTTCTGGGGGTAGCCCGAGCTGTGGGTGAAACGATGATCGTGACCTTAGCGGCAGGTCAAAATCCTACCCTGACCCTCGATCCACGAGTGCCCATTCAAACCATGACCTCGTTCATCGTGCAAGTGGCAAAGGGCGACGTCCCCGTAGGCACACTCAAGTACGACACTCTGTTTGCGGTCGGTATGACTCTGTTTGTGATTACCTTACTGCTGAATATTTTGAGTTTCTGGTTTGTGCGTAAGTTCCAGGAGAAATACGAATGACGACTACCGATCCGAAGGCATTTATCCCTGATGAAGGCATTGCCCTAGATGAATTTGAACCTAACTTGGTAGGCCGCTATAAACTCGACAAGGTGTTTGCTTATGCCACTTGGGTTGCCACCATTATTGGTTTAGTAGTGTTGGCATTTCTGCTCATTTCTACCTTTGCAGATGGTCTACCTCGTCTAGGTAGCAGCTTCTTAACGAGCTTCCCATCGCGTAATGCAGAGCGCGCGGGGATTGCATCTGCCCTGGCTGGAACCGTTTGGCTGTTATTAATCACGGCTGCATTTGCATTTCCAATTGGGGTGGGGACAGGGATTTACTTACAGGAATTTGCGACTGATTCTTGGTTTGCCAAGATATTAGAAGTTAACATTAGTAACCTGGCAGCGGTGCCGTCGATTATTTATGGTCTGCTAGGGCTGATGGTGTTCGTTCGCCTTCTAGAACCAATTACGGGTGGCAGAAGCGTACTGGCGGGCGGTTTAACCTTGGCGCTGCTGATTTTACCCGTGATTATTGTGGCGACACGAGAAACCTTAAAAGCAATTCCTGACAGCTTACGCATTGCCGGGATGGCGCTGGGTTCTACGCGCTGGCAGGTGGTACGCGATCACGTCTTGCCTCTGGCATTACCCGGAATTTTGACAGGAACGATTTTGGGTCTATCGCGGGCAATTGGAGAAACAGCTCCGCTCATTGTAATTGGTGCTCAGACCTTTGTACCGTTTTTACCTACAGGTTTGCGGTCTTCGTTCTCGGCATTGCCTATTCAAATCTTTAACTGGACCTCTCGCCCTCAGGAGGCATTTCATGCCAATGCAGCGGCAGCCAGTATTGTACTACTAGTTGTGTTGGTATCAATGAACGCGGTGGCAATCTATCTGCGTAATCGGTTCCAGAAAAATCGATAGGTTCAAGTCTAAACGCATTGCTGGTGCGACTTGGTCGTTTTATCGTTGAGTTCTATAGGGGTTTAATGTCATGCATTCTAATTCTGCTGCCGCTGTCGTCACGAGCAATGCCTTTAATGTTGAGAGAGCAAATTACTATTACGGCTCGGTCTTGGCGGTTCGAGATGTCTTCCTTGAGATTCCAGAGAAGAAAATTACTGCGTTTATTGGGCCATCAGGCTGTGGTAAGAGTACGGTTCTGCGCTGCTTTAATCGCTTAAATGACTTGATTCCCACCGCTCGGGTTGATGGCAAGATTACCTACCGTGGCGTTAATATCTACGACAAAAGTGTAGATGCAACCGAGTTGCGGCGGCGGATTGGCATGGTGTTTCAAAAACCTAACCCTTTTCCCAAATCAATCTATGAGAATGTTGCCTACGGTGCCCGGATTAACGGCTACAAAGGCGACATGGATGTATTGGTAGAGCGGGCGCTGCGCGGATCGGCGCTGTGGGATGAGGTGAAAGACAAGCTGAAAGAAAGCGGCTTGTCGATTTCGGGTGGCCAACAGCAGCGGCTGTGCATTGCTCGGGCGATCGCCATCGAACCCGAAGTTTTGCTAATGGATGAACCCTGTTCAGCCCTAGACCCTATCTCGACTCTGCGCGTCGAAGAACTAATGCAGGAGTTGAAGAAGCATTACACCATTATCATCGTGACCCACAACATGCAGCAGGCTTCGCGGGTGTCGGATATGACCGCTTTTTACAATGCTCAAGCGACTGACAAGAGCGGCAAAATGGGCTACCTGGTAGAGTATGCTCCCACTCAGACCATTTTCAACAACCCCAGCCAAGTCGCAACTCAAGATTATGTTAGCGGTCGATTTGGTTAAATGATTATTTCAAACTATTTAGAATTACAACGAGAGAGATTTTATTTTGACCATTGAGCTTTTGGCCGTGGATTAGGCTCTCCCTAGAATCAGTTTTGTGGTGGCTCGTTTCCAACAGCAAGGACTAGAATTCGCATGGCTTCATTACATCTCCCGGTATTGCTCAAGATGCTTCTTCCTAAAAAGCACACAGTCAGTAGGTAATCTTAACTCAACTGAAGCGAGTAGGAAGTTGAGGCGAGCCACTTAGATTACTTCATGCAGAGTTACCCGGCACTAGAGGAGGTTACACTACCGCTAACCTGGTTTGCAAATAATCATGCTGCTGGTGATCAAAGTAAACAACACCTAAATTAAAGCAAAGTTCTATTAAGAATTAGGATGCTGAGCCTAGCATGTTTACTGAATCGTTTTTATACACCGAATTGAGCCTTCATCAAAACGTTAAAGGAATGAAACGATTTTGTTGATTGCTTCATCCTTTCTTGATTTATAGCCAAACTCAAGCGATTACAATATGTAAAACCCCACATCTTTTACTTCATTTCAATTGGCAATACAAACGACTATGGGCTATTAGGCTCACTCTCACCAAACTTGTTTGATCAAAATACTATTGGCTCGTTGCTAGTTGTCACTTGCTCAAGGGGTACTCTAAGATAAAGAAACTCAAATTCTTCTGCGCAAGAGTGCTCAAACGGAACAAAGGCAAGTTAAGTTGTATTCTTTGCGAATGAAGTTACTGAAGAAGCGAATGTTCGAAATTGTGATGTAGGTAAGTTCATGAACGAAGCTGCTTTTCCATCATCGATTGTAGCGGCTGTGAAAAGGCATCAATTGATTGCTGCCTTTGTTTTTTTGTCAGTCACTTTAGGATCATCCTGGCTTGGCTTAAAGCTCTCACCTCGTCTGTTTGAAAGTACGATCAGGCTGATTGTAGCTGAACAAGAAGTTGGCATTTCACCGGTTGGGCAAGCACTCACCGAAAATACAGCACAAGTTCCTGGGAAGGCCGCCGATCCAGTAGCAACGCAGGCAGAATTAATCGAGTCACCCGCCGTACTTCAGCGAGCGCTCAAGAATTTTCAAGCACGTACAGATATATCGGTCAAGGAAGTACCCAGTCTCATCGAATTGCGGCAGTCCATGAAAATAAAGGTTGTCCCCGCAACCAATATCTTAAGCATTAGCCTAAAGGGTGCATCTCCAGAAGTTTCAGCTGCTCTTTTGAACGAGGTGGCACAGGCAGCCGTTCAAGAAAACACCAATTCGATTCGGACTGGAGCGAGCGTGCTCAAAAACTTCTTAGAGAAACGTGTTGTAGAACAAGAAGCGATTCTACGCAGAGCCGCTAATGCTCAGCGCCGATTTCAAGAGCAAAGTAGTATTGTAGCGGTTGAAGATCAATCGAAAAGCTTGGTCGAAAGCGTAGCTGCGCTCGAAAATGAGGAGCGCACATTGCGATCGCAGCTCCAGGATGCTACTACTCAGGGACGACTACTACAGCAGGTAGTGCGGGTAAATTCGCCCCAGCAGGCGTATGCCATTGCTAGTATCGCGCAAGATGAAACTCTAAAATCGTTGCAAAAGCAGCTGAGCGACATCGAAGTTGCGATTGTGGATGCCCGGTCACGATTGGGCGATCGCCACCCCGATCTGCTTGCTCTGCTGCAAAAACGCGATGAACTGCGTGCCTTATATCGTCAGCAATTTGCACAGACGGTACCGGCAACAGCAGGCGGTGCTGCAAATACAACGACAAGTCCACTGGGTCAAGATTTAATGTCTCGTTATATTACGAATGAGCTTGAGCGTCGCGGCTTAGAAAGTCGATGGCGAACGGTGCAAAGTGATCTGGGGCAGTTACAATCGCGCATTTCACTGGTGCCCGCCGCCCAAGAGTCGCTTGCAGTACTCAGTCGGCAACGGGCAAGGGCTGAAAGTGACCTGAACCAACTAGAAGACAAATTGCAAGAGGCTCGCATTGCCGAAAGCCAAATTCTTGGCAACATGAGTGTTTTAGGAAATGCATCTTTCCCTACTGAACCCACCAGTCCAAAACCTCTTGCTATTCTAATTCTCAGTTCAGTGGTGGGCTTACTTTGTGCGGCTGCCATTGTTGCCCTCCTTGAGCTGCTCGATACCTCTTTGCGCAGTGCATCTGACACAGAAGCAGCGCTCAGTCTGCCGATCTTAGGGGAGATTCCAAAATCAAACCCTGCAAGCACCTGTTTTGATCTAGAGCGGTTTCTCGATCAATCCGACCAAGTTGAACCCTATCGCGTTCTGCTGAAAACCTTGCAGGCGATCATCGACCACGAGCACCCGGTCATCATTTGTAGCAGTAGCATCATTGGAGAAGGAAAAACCGCAGTCGTTCGCCATTTGGCCGCAGTTGCAGCCAGCTTGACCCAGCGAACCCTGCTCATCGACGCAGACCTACGTCATCCAATGCATCACGTGCTGCTTGATGATCCCGCTTCGAGAGGTCTAGCAGAAGTGGTTACAGGTGATTTGCATTTTCTTGATGCGGTTCAATCAACTGCTGTGACCAATTTATTTGTGCTGCCTGCTGGTCAACGATTGAGCCGCCCGTCTACCATTATCGAGATGCTGTTAAAAACGACGTTGCTGCAGGAAGCAATCGCCCACTTTGATTTAGTTTTAATCGATACTTCACCTGTGAATGTTTGTACAGATGCAGCTACGCTGAGTCGGGCAACAGATGGTATTTTTCTCATCGTTCGTCCTCAGTTCACGCCACGCCACGCGGCATTAGAGGCGGTTACTAAATTGAACAAGATGGAAACACCTCCCATAGGGATTGTGTTTAACCAAACAGTTTTGACTGCCGAAACCAAGCCGCCGATTCTACCTACTCCTCTCGCTTTAGAATCAGCACCAGCACCACGATCGCTACCCTTTTCGAGCGGACATGACCTGAATAGTCGCTCTCACAATACGACTCGATCTTAAATGATGAAATATTTACCTACTTTTGCTGCCCTCCCCTTGTTCCTGATCATTCCGGTTGGCTTGACACTACCTGCCGGCCCAAGTCTGTCACAAATGCTTTCTACTACACCACTTTCTACATCAACCAATCAAGTTGCAATTAACGCATCAGCAGACCCATCTATTACTCGGTTTAAGTCTGGCGATCGCCTGCGGTTGATGGTTGTTGGGTTTCCAGACTTGTCCGGCGAGCAGGTAATCTCAACCGAGGGCACGGTGCAACTGCCTTTGGCCGGATCGGTTCCAATTAGCGGACTGACAATGGTCGAGGCGACCGAGCAAATTACCCAAGCGTTGCAACCCTATGTCCGCCGTCCTCAAGTTGGGCTAGCGATCGTCAGCCTCAGTCCAATTCGGATTAGTGTTACCGGAGAAGTTGTTCAACCTGGCCCTCGCATGCTTGCGGCAACAGAAACCGAGAATAACACTTCCATTCCTTTAAGCCGGGTGCTCACTCTAGTAGGTGGCATTACACCCAATGCCGATTTGCGTAACATTACCATTCGTCGCAAAAACCCCACTCGGATGAGCGATCGACTGGGCATGGCCCAGACTGAGACTGAAGTGACGGTAGATCTCTGGGAGGCTATTCAGAGTGGTGATTTGGCGTCAGACGTCAAAATTTACAATGATGATGAAATTGTCGTACCCACTGCGCTAGTGAGCAACGCTAATCAGCAAGTATTGTTATCTTCTACTCTGGCTCCCAACAAAATCACCGTCAATGTCTCGGGAGAGGTTCACGAGCCAGGGCAAGTGGAAATCGCAGCTACGTCAGATGTGAGCGCAGCGGTGGCGGCAGCGGGAGGGATTACCGAAAATGGCAGCCGACACTCGATTTTGCTACTGCGGATGCTGCCCGATGGTCGGATGGGTAGCCAACCCTTTGAATTTGGCAGCACGTCCGAACCGCTGAGAAACGGAGATCTCGTTTTAGTACAGCAATCTGGTCGTGGTCAAGTGAATGGATTCTTTGAGTTACTAGGAAATATTATCTCTCCACTAAATCCACTCATTCGATTGTTCGGCAATTAACTTGCTCAATTCATTTACGGTCAGTCTTTACTCGCTTCCAGGTTCATCAACATTGTGAAACCTTAAACTACTGTGTCAATTTATCCAGTTCAAAAATCTTTTTTCCCAACACTCGGACTTGTGAGCGTAGTGACGCTACTTGGCATCGCTACGGGTGTTCTCGCTAATTTTGGATTGATTTATCTAGTTGGGATTGCGGTGGTGATCATCACGCTCTACCTGTTTTTTAAGCACTTTGAATTCACCGTTCTAGGCCTGCTCATTCTGAGAAGTACGCTTGATGCCTTTTCAAAGCAGCAGCTTCCATCCGTTTTTGCGATTGGTGTTAATTTGCTGGTCTTACTTTATGTCATCGTCCGACTGCTGAAACGGCAAACAGTGAAAACAGATGGCTTTTTCTGGTTTCTCGCAGCATGGGTTGCTCTCCAAGCCGTGTGGGTGGCGCTGTCAGGCTTAGGTGCACTAGGTTCTAGCAGTTCACTCATGATGGTCGGTGTGCGCGAATGGATTCGAGTCTTTTCTGGGGTGATGGTCTACCTACTGGTGATGCAGCTTAGAGGGCGAATATCGGCTCAAAAAGTCATCATGAGTTTGTTTTTAAGCTTGGTCGTGCCGCTGTTAGCAGGCACCTTGCAAATGACAGTGCCGCCCTCCATGTTACCTTCATTTCTTGTGTTTCAAAGTGGCTTTTCAATCGAAGCAGGCTCCCGCATAAACGGCACGTTGGGCCATCCCAATGTATTCGCTACGTTTTCATTATTTTTTCTAGGTTTAACGCTGTGGAAACTCCCTCAAGCGAAACACCGGTTGCCTTGGCTGATTCTGGCAGGGGCATTGGCTTTCTTTCTAGTTAGCACTAAGTCCCTCACTGGACTGGTGATGCTGGTGGCATTTATCCCGGCCTATCTTGCCCCTCGGTTGAATATTATCAACTTCGTAGGAGGGCTGGTGCTAGCGGTCATCATTATTGTGTTGTTCTCCAGTTCGGAATTAGGGCAAGAACGCCTCATCTCGTTGTATGGAACGCCGCTGCTCAATCCAGATATTGATATTTCTCGGGCTATTTTGATGAGTTGGAACGATGGCAATAGCTTTAACTGGCGGATCTCCCAGTGGTCATATCTGCTCAAAGCTTGGCAAGATTCTCCCCTATTGGGACATGGATTAGATACATCTCGTTTCCTCACGCCCCTTGCTAGTTATGCCCACAATGACTATGTTCGGTTCTTAGCAGAGGAAGGAACCGTGGGATTTATTTTATTTTTGGTGCTGATTGGCATTTTATTTTTGCGTCTGACTCAATTGGCGGTTGCAGTACCACCGCGATCGCCCAAACGCAACCTTTGTTTAATCATGATAGCGATTCTTAGCTCAATGCTAGTAGCTATGTGTGCTGGAAATGTTTGGAATCATACAACTTTATATTTTTATTGGTGGAGCCTCATGGCAGTGTTGGGTTGGGATTGGGAACATGTCCCAGAAAATCAGATAGAAGCGTATCAGGAGAGTTAATGCGGGGGCTGCTGGCGATCGCCAGCAGCCCGTTTTACCTACTAGTCTAATTTTTAACTAAGGCTGTATCCCAGTATGTCTGACAAAAACAATCTGAAAGAAAAAGTGCTCCGAGGGGGAGTTTCTATGACAATACGGCAACTGCTGGTTGCTGGCTTGTCACTGCTGAATGTGCTGGTAATTGCCCGCATGTTAGGCCCTGGAATGTATGGCATCGTTACCATCATCCTCAGTATTTTCTATTTCTTAAATCAAGTTTGCCGCCTAGGATTACAGGTTTATTTGGTACGCAAAACGGATTTAACCCCTGAAGAACCGATTCAAATTCAGGCATTTTATAACTTCCTTGGCATTGCTTTATGCATTATTTTTGCAGGCGTCGCTCCTGTAATCGGTTGGTGGACTGGTAAGCATGAAGTGACCATCGGCTTGCAGGCTATCTTACCTGCCCTTTGGTTCGATCTGATGGCACGGGTTCCAACCAGTATGCTGGAACGAGAACTTAGCTTTCATAAAGTCGGAGTCCTAGAAGCCGTTTCCAAGATTGTCATGTATCTTTCCATGATTCCCTTGGTACTGATGGGCTGGGGATATTGGGGAGCGATCGTCGGAACAGTTTTAGGTTATGTCGTCCAAGCAGCAATGGCCTACTACTACTACCCAGTTCCCTGGCGCTGGACCTGGAAGTGGCAGGTAATTAAACCTGCCTTGGATTATGGTCTAACCTACTCTGGATCTGATTGGATTTTGAACCTGCGGCGGTTAAGACTGCCCCTGCTGGTCAGCCGCTTGGGTGGAGTCGAAGTAGTAGGCTATATCAGCATCGCCATTCGCCTCGCAGAACAATTGGCAATCTTGCGACTCGTGGTACGCCGGATGTCGATTAGCGTGATGGCAAAATTGGTAGATAACCCCGAGCGAGCACGTTATGCTATCAGTCAAGGGATGTCTTACCAAGCGCTATTAATTGGCCCAATTTGTGCTGCATTTGCCTGTAGCTCTGCCTGGATTATTCCGCTCATGTTTAGTAATGAATGGCTAGTCAGTGTCAAAATCTTTCCGTTTATTGCATTGGGTCTGTTAGTAGGCGCTATTTTTGAAATGCATACTTCGGCGCTCTATGCAGTTGGTAGAAATTATGAAGTTGGGAAAAGAAATATTTGGTATGTAGCAACACTTTGGCTCGCTACGTTGATCCTGTTGCCCATTATGGGAATTTGGGGATATGGACTTGCAGAAATTTTGGCGCTGCCAAGTTTCTATTTCCTCCATCGATCGATCGTCAGGCTATTTGGCTCTCCTAATTACACAAACGCACTTTGGATTACGCTTGCTTCAACCATTGCTATGTTTGCAGGTGCTTTTTTACCACCTCTACCAGCGATCGCCGTACTGATTGTCAGCTACGGAGCGATGTTAATTGGCTGTCCGAGTGTGCGTCAAATTCCGTTAGATCTGTGGGCAGCTCGCCGCGTAAAGCCGAGTGGAGTTCAGTAAATAGCTTGACTCCTATTTAATTCTCTCCTTACTCTAAAATGGTTAGGCAAGCGACTGAAGCCGCTTGCCTAACCATTTTTTTAATCAGATTCCTCAGAGAACAATCTACGCACCTGGCAACTCTTTAAGCCCTTGAATCAGGACAGTAGACTTACTGTCAGCACTCTTCAGGGTGTACTTGTTATCCGTGACTTGGCCTCCTATAACTTGGAGTTTACCTCCATCAACGCTAAAGACGGTGTTGTCGATAGACTTAGACCCTGTGAATTGAGCATCCTTAATCACGACATTAGCATTTGCTCCGATCCAAACATGTGACGTGGACCCAGTCCCACCTCGCTTGTAGGGTTCGTCACTGATGATGTTGCGCGCTTCAGCCGTTCCCCAGAAGCGGAAGTTCCGTTTGTTGTCGGCAGCCCTAGCATTGATCAGGAGTGTATTGGTTGACTTCAGATCATAGCCTCCATCCGTACAACCAGCCGCATAGGTATTGTCAAATGTGATGTTGTAAGTACCTCTTTCAGCAGTAAACCCATCTGCATTCCAATAAACTGAAGATGCTGCTGTTTGAATGGCATTCAGCATGGTGACATTACGCATAGTGACATTGTGGGCTGTTCCTTCGAGATGAATTCCCATGGTGAAATTGTCACCATCTTGGCGTTCTGAATCACCCAAAACATTTTCGATGAGAACATTATTCGTATCGTAGTTAAGGCGAATAGTTCCCTTTGAAAATCCGCGCACTTCTACATTGCGCACAACCAATCCATTCACGGTTGCGTCACTCTGCCCGCTTTGAACCGCGTTCTCAATGAAGCGACGGACGTTGGTGGCTTTGACATCCTCGATGGTGAGGTTGTCGATATTGCCTCCTAATCGAAATGCACCGTTGCCGACGTTTTTGAAATCAAGGTTCTTAAACGTCAGGTTATCTGCATTTCCCAGCAGACGGAATACCTCCTTACCCACAGACATGCCTGCTTTCCAGTTTGCAGCACGACTACCAACGATCAAGGGAGTAGCACTATCAGAGCCGTTGGCCGCAACCCCACGAATGGTAATGGGAACCTTCGCACTGCCTCCAGCATTAATGGTAAACGTCGATTGGCCGATGTTGTAAGCTCCTTGATCACCGCGTATCCAGATCTCATCGCCGGCATTGGCCTTATCAATGAGCGTAGATAAGTCAGCCAGAGTGGCAGCGTTGCTCCAGCTTGATCCATTACTGGAACCCGATTGCGTCGGTGCAATATAATAGATGCTGCCGTTACTAGTCGATGGTGGTGTAGGTGTTCCGGGATTTCCTGGTGGTATGGGCGGTGTAGGTGGCGTGGGCGGTGTAGGTGGTGTGGGAGGCGTAGGTGGAGTGGGAGGTGTGGGAGTTACACTGCCACTGACCGGGATAAACTCGATGTAATCAATCCGAGTGTGTTCTCCACTGTTTTCTTTGCCTAGCAGTTCCAGCGATGTCCCTTTCGTCAGGGTAACTTCGGATGCAATTGTACGCCGAACTAGGGTTTTGTTGTTGACACCACTGCTGCCTAATTTTTGGTCGAGGGTGATGCTACTAACCGTTTTGCCGCCAATGCGCGCTTCAATTTTTCCTGCTCCATCGTTCTCGTCGTAGTAACCCAGGACGACGTTATATTTACCGGTGGTTCCGGTAAAGGTACCCGATACGGTGCCTGATTCATTTGATCTACTACCCAGCAAACTGACCACTTTGCCACCAGAGGCGATCGCATTGGTTTCCGTTCTGAAGGTTTTGAGCGTCATGCTCTCAGCTTCTAGCCGCAGCGGACTGCTGGTAGCAGTGGTCGTAGCTCGTAGTGCATTCCGCCTCCGAGTACTGGCGAACCCTCCATTAGTCTTAGATTTGCGCGTTAGACTATCATCTTTTAGATCACCAACCAATTGGTTATGATCAGCATTTCCCAAAAGCTTGTGCGACGTGTTCGTTTCACCAAAAGGGGACTGATTAGCAGACCGAGCAATCAGTGATTGGCTAGATGACGTTAAGTCATCATCTTTAGAAGACAGTTGGGTAATGGGTAGAGAGACGAGTGGAAGCTTCCAATCCGAATGTAATGCACCATTCCCTACCACATCTTTACCCAGTTTAGGAGTAAGAGTATCAGGCTGTTGCACAACTGGCATCAAACCTGTTTCGACGTGATTTACGATGGTTTCAATGTTCATGGTTTCGAGCCTCTGAATAGCTCCAAGTGGTCTTGGAGGTTTCCAGTTAAGCTTTCATGAAGCGGAGTAAGATACCGGATACTTTATTGGATAAAACGCTATTTTTACGTGAATTTGGTTGGTATTACGCAATTTAAGCTTGCTCACTTAATTCAATTCAGTGATATTCTGCGTGATACTACTGGTGTTGTTTACCAAATCATTCAAATGATATTTAAACAATAGTCCGGACAGTTTTTTAAGAGAGAAATAGAGACTCTAGACAAAAAGCTACCTCTCTATGTACGGTGCAGATGTAGAGTCGAACACCCAAGAGGTAGCACTATGGATATTCTACAAGCCCTATTGGCCAAA
>Ga0209591_10007228_pt1 | contig 12239 bp, 8 predicted proteins | sample MAT01_FD_187207 | JGI IMG/M metagenome (GOLD analysis project Ga0209591, IMG submission 187207) | Freshwater microbial communities from Lake Fryxell liftoff mats and glacier meltwater in Antarctica - MAT-01 (SPAdes) (version 2) | ecosystem: Environmental > Aquatic > Freshwater > Ice > Liftoff...
CGGTGTTTGTGACATGGGCAACATGAAAACATAAACAAAAAAAGCATACAATCTTTTCAAATTAAATAATTGAAATAAAATGAAACCCGTACTAGTTCCCGTTGACTTTTCACCCACATCTTAAAAGCACTACGGCTTACGGTTGATATAGCTTCAGAATGTAAATACTATATAATGTTGTACCTTGTAGCAGAGCCATTGGGAAGTACATCTAAAGGTATGAAGGAAACAATATAATACACTAACCGAAGCTAACTTGGCGAAACGGTTGCAACGGTTAAAAAGAAGGAAGCCGCAAATGATAAGGCACTTGCCATTTCTACTATAACAGGGCATTCGCTCATCATTGACAACAATCTTAATTCTACAGAAGATGACCAGATTGATTTAATAGTAATAGATACTCAGTGAGCCAGCGGTTTAAAAAAATAATTATTGGTTCAGTAGCCGCCCGAATCATAGAGAAGAGTGATCTGCCTGTGCTGCTGGTTCCTGAAAAGTTTAGTTGGAAAGAACCGCAACATTTTGTTTTTGATACAGATTATCATCAAACAGACATTCAGGCTTTAACATTGGTTGTTGCACTAGCGAAACTTCATAAAGCTAGTGTTACTGTTTTACACTTGATTAGTGATCATACAACCGGGTCCAAAAGACTAAAGTAAGAAACAGATTTTGATACGCATGCTATTATACTGCAACGGACTTCTACCGATTTTAATATCAAATTTAATTTGTTGAGAACAGCCTCAATTATTCAAGATAAGGATAAGCTGCCTAAGAAACTCTGTGACAAATTGTGGCAATGGTGCAAAGGAAAAAAATTTTTATAAAGTAGTTTTTTAAATGTTTTATATAATGGCCTATGCAACTACGCACCCGTTGGTATTAGTGTCACAAGTAGAATATCGAACAGGCAGTATAAAAGCCTTAGGGTACATAGGCGCGTTACATGGTCGTTGAACGAAGAAATGTAGTTGTATGCAAAAAGAAGATAATCATTTATGAATCATCTAAAATAACTAAAATGAACGCATTGATCATTCCTTTTAAAAAAATAAACCTAACCCACCTTTCAGAAACAGGTGGCAAAAATGCTTCGTTGGGAGAAATGTTTAACAAGCTGCAACCGCTGGGCATTAAAGTACCAGATGGTTATGCTATAACATCTTCAGCTTACAAATATTTTTTAGCACAAAATAAGATAGAAGATAAATTAAAAAAACTGCTGGATACTATTGATTCAAAAACCCTTTCTAATTTACCGGAAGTAGCCAAACAATGTAGGGCATTAGTAGCATCAGCCAAATTGCCTGAGGATGTGAAGCAGGAAATAGTAAAGGCATATAGAACATTAGATATACCCGGTGATCAACCATTTGCGGTAGCGGTAAGAAGCAGTGCCACAGCCGAAGATTTACCTACCGCCAGTTTTGCCGGTCAGCATGATTCATTTCTCAATATAGAAGGCGATGAAAATTTATTGCTTGCGGTTCATAAATGTTATGTTTCTTTATTCAACGACAGGGCCATTAAATACCGTATTGACAATGGATTTGAACACATGCTGGTAGCTTTATCTGTTGGTGTGCAACGTATGGTTCGATCTGATAAAAGTTGCGCTGGAGTAATTTTTACCATTGATCCCGAAAGCGGATTTCAAAATGCCATTTACATTACAGGTGCCTGGGGTTTGGGCGAAAATGTGGTGCAGGGCGCTGTTAACCCAGACGAGTTTTGGGTATTTAAACCGTCGCTTGATAAAAATAAGGCAGCCATCATTGGTAGAAAGTTAGGCGATAAAGAACATACCATGGTGTATGCAACAGATCCGTTGGCAGATAAACCCATCCGCAATATGGAAACACCCGCTTTCAAACGTTCACAATGGATATTGAATGATGCCGAGGTGCAGCAATTAGCCAAGTGGAGCTACGATATTGAAAAGCATTATGCCATGCCAATGGATATTGAGTGGGCCAAAGATGGCGAAGACAACCAGATTTATATTGTACAGGCAAGGCCCGAAACAGTTCATTCACAAAAAACCTACGGCAAAATAAAAAATTACAAGCTATTGGAAAAAGGCAAAGTAATTTGTACAGGAAAAGCAGTTGGCAGAACTATCATTAGTGGCCGCGCATGTATTATTCATTCATTATCAGAAGTACATAAACTGCAACAGGGCGATATATTGATAGCTGACATTACCAACCCCGATTGGAATAGTTTATTACGAAAAGTCGTAAGCATTGTTACCAACAAAGGTGGCCGCACCAGCCATGCTTCTATTGTGGCTCGGGAGTTAGGAATAGCAGCTATTGTTGGAACGGGAAATGCCACACAGGTTATTAAAGACGGGCAAATAATTTCTGTTGTTTGCACCGAAGGAGATGAAGGACAGGTTATGGATGGTGCCGTTGCTTTTGAAGAAACAGAAACAGATCTCTCCCAGATTCCGGTAACAAAAACGCAGCCCATGTTTATTTTGGCTGACCCAGACCGGGCTTTTGAATTATCTCATTTCCCTGCAAAAGGTGTGGGTTTGATGCGGATGGAATTTATCATTAATAACAGCATCCTTATCCACCCAATGGCGTTGATACAGTTTGATCAACTGCCCGAAAGCCCGGAAAAAACAACCATCGCCCAACTCACTTCGGGGTACAACAGCAAGCGGGAATATTTCATTTATAAATTATCAGAAGCCATTGCAAGAGTGGCTGCTGCATTTCACCCGCATGAAGTGATTGTAAGGATGAGTGATTTTAAAAGCAATGAGTATGCTTCTTTAATCGGAGGAAGAATGTATGAACCAAAAGAAGAAAATCCTATGATTGGTTTTCGTGGAGCATCCCGTTACTACGACGAACGCTACAAAGCTGGATTTGGTTTAGAATGTGAAGCCATACTGAGGGTACGCAATACAATGGGCCTGGATAATGTGAAAGTGATGATACCTTTTTGCCGCACATTGAACGAGGCTAAAAAGGTTTTACAAACAATGGAAGCATTTGGTTTGAAACGCGCTGAAAATGGATTGGAAGTGTACGTAATGATTGAGATACCCAGCAACGTGATTCTGGCAGATAAGTTTGCACAATTATTCGATGGTTTTTCAATTGGCTCCAACGACCTCACACAACTTACACTAGGCTTAGACAGAGATTCAGAAATTGTAAGCCATTTATTTGACGAGAACGATGAAGCCGTTACCACCATGATTGCACAAGCTATTGCTGCGGCAAAAAAAGCTGGCATCAAAATAGGTTTATGTGGCCAGGCGCCCAGCGATTTTCCGGAGTTCTCCCAGTTCCTGGTGGAGCAGGGAATTGATTCCATTTCATTTACACCAGATGCACTGGTGAAAGGAATAGAAAATATTGAAAAGGCAGAAAAAATATTTGCTGAAGCAAAAATTAAACAGAGATAAATACATCCACAATTTCGATGCTTCAAAAAACAATAATTAAAAAGGAGTTCTAACTATTATTTTATAACTTATGATATAATACTGGAAGCAGAAGGTGAACCCGGGGCTATTAAATTGGTAAATGTAATCAGAGAGATGGCTAGTTAATTGCCGTTGGGTAAATAAAGTATTTTCAAATAAAACTTAACGAGATGAAAACAATTATATATAGCATCAAAGACTTTGAACGTTCGTATTTGCTGAAAGCAAATAAAATGAACCATGAATTAACCCTGGTTGAAGAACCATTGATTTCTGATACGGCCGCTTTGGCAAACGGACATGAAGCGGTAATTGTATTTACCGGAGATGATGTGTCAACTACGGTAGTGGAAAAATTACATGATGCAGGTGTTAAGTACATTGCCATCAGAGCCGTTGGGTATGATAATGTAGATATTAAAACTGCCAAAGACCTGGGAATAAAATGCGCCAACGTACCGGAGTATTCACCCTATGCTATTGCCGAACATTCAGTAGCATTAATGCTGGCACTCAATAGAAAAATTGTATTGGCAAATAAACAGGTACATCGTTACAATTTCACCGTGGGAAACCTAGTGGGTTTTGATTTACACCAAAAAACTATCGGTATTGTCGGAACGGGTAGAATCGGAAGTGTTGCTGCAAAAATACTGCATGGCTTTGGTTGTAATTTATTGGGCTACGATATTGAAGAGAAGCAAGAATTGAAAGAAAAATATAACCTGAAATATGTTAACTTAAAAACATTATGTAGCTCATCTGATATTATAACATTGAACACTCCTCTGAATACCACTACAAAATACATGATTAATAAAGAGATGCTGGATGTTATGAAAACCGGCGTGATGCTGATTAACACTGCAAGAGGCGCTGTAATAAATACGGAGCATGTTATTCATTCATTGGATAATGGCAAAATCGGGTATCTTGGACTAGATGTTTATGAAAGGGAAAAAGGTGTTTTCTTTTACGACTTATCCAAGAACAAAGTAAAAGACGATGTATTGAAAAAACTGATGAGCTACCCCAATGTAATCATTACACCTCACCAGGCATTTGCCACCAATGAAGCCTTATCAAATATTGCAGATACTACCTTTTATAATTTGGATTGCTGGTCAAATAATAATGCTTCAGAAAATGAGCTTACTAATAAAGGGGAGGAAAATACGGACTACATTCCAACGCCCTTCCGATTAAAAGTAGTTAAGTTGAACATGCCTAAAAGATAGAACAGATGAGCATCACTTTCAAATATCCTATTGGTTTAATACAGGTTATCAACCCCTCGTGGCTTTTTTCGTCGCGGAGTTTGCTATTCGCCAAAAGCTGAAAACCTAGTTAGGCGGGTTGGAATATGTATTTGATGCTTACCTGCATAGCGTGTTTAAACTGAGGAGAAACATTGCCGAAATCGGCAGGTTATGGGAATACGGTGATTATTGAGGAATTCAAAAGCAAGATCAAACTATGTATGTAATATTTCAGAAAATGCTTTGTAGCTTTCTGAAAAAACGCGTACGGTATGATTACCAACGACGCAGCTTGGGCTAATTGTATTGGAAAGGATAAGTAAAACGGTGTTGAATGGTAAACTGTGAATGCGTTTTTTACATTAGTAATTATTGAATAATGAAAATAAAGTATGGTTATACCCTTGTATCGGTTTTGCTTTTTAGCATCCTGCTTTTTCAAGCCTGTGAAAATGGGGAAAGAAAAGCTGCAGTAAAAATAGAAAGTTATCAAAAATTTCGGGATTCGGTTCTTGCCGTGAATAGAAACATTGCACCAGATACCAGTAATATTTTTGATGATGAGACTTCCTTTACACCCGGCGTTGATTCTGTAAATACATTGTTGGCCACTATAGACAGCATGCTTCACCGGGAAGTTTCTATCATGGAACAAATGGATACGCTGTTAAACCGGTTGAAGAAAGCAGACAGCTATACCAAAGAAGAAAAAGAAATATTGAAAGAAAATATCAGAATACTTGATTCATTTTTTGTCATTAATAAAACCGAAGAGGAACCAACCTGCACGGGAAAAGAATGCTACTTGTATGTAGAAATCATTAAATCTACACAATTGTTTTATTTACACCTGGATGGGGAATTAAAAGACAGTTTTCCTGTTTCAACGGGAATAGGAAAGTATAAGACCCCGAATTTAAATGTAAGACCATCGGGGCCGTTTTTTACCAAATACACTTCCAAGAAGTGGCCCGGCGGTAATTACAAGGGGCTTGGGAATATGCCTTATGCTGTTTTTGTTAGGGGCGGATATGCCATACATGGTACTACACCGGGTAATTTTTCTACATTAGGAACCCCAGCATCGCATGGATGTATAAGGCTTCACCCCGACAATGGAAGAGTATTTTACGAATTGGTTAAACTTATCGGGCTTTCTAATACATGGGTAACTGTGAGAGATTCGCTGTAGGTGAATAAGAAATTAACTTTATCATTTACCAATAAACAATCCTAAAATATGCCTTCAATCGTCACTATAACATTTAATCCTGCCATTGATAAAAGCACAACAGTAGCAGCATTGATACCAGAAAAAAAACTGAAGTGTGCAGAGCCGTTTTATGAACCAGGTGGCGGCGGCATCAATGTAGCAAGGGCAATTAAAAAGTTAGGTGGAGAAGCAACCGCCGTTTACCTGGCAGGAGGATATACTGGAAAAGCTTTTACTGATTTACTTGTAGATGAATCAGTTGCATACATAGTAATTGAAACAACAGAAAGTACAAGGGAAAATTTAATTGTTGTTGAAACAGCCTCCAATCAACAATATCGGTTTGGAATGCCGGGGCCACAAATCCGGGAGGAAGAGTGGAAAGAATGTCTGAACATTATTGAAAAAATAAACGAGGTAGAATATATAGTAGCCAGCGGCAGTTTGCCCAAGGGAGTGCCTACAGATATTTTTGCAAGAATAGCCCAAATTGCCAAAAGGAAAAATGCGAGATTGATTGTTGATACATCAGGAGAAGCATTGAAGCAGGCAGTGAACGAAGGCGTATATTTAATAAAGCCCAATCTTGGCGAGTTGAGTTCATTGGTAGGAAAAGAAGCATTGAATATTGAATTGGTGGATGATGTGGCAAGAACCATTATTGAAAAAGGGAAATGTGAAGTAGTAGTGGTGTCTATGGGCCCTGCCGGGGCTATGCTAGTAACAAAAGATATGGCACAACAAATAATACCACCGGCAGTAATACGAAAAAGTACCGTGGGCGCAGGAGATAGTATGGTAGCAGGTATGGTGTTGAGTTTATCGAGAAATAAAAGCCTGATCGAAACAGTCCAATACGGTGTGGCCTGTGGTACTGCTGCTACCATGAACCCCGGTACCGAACTGTGCAGATTCCAAGACGTGGAGCATTTGTATAAGTTAGTGCAAAAAATAATGTTGAATAAAAATATTACTCATTCACCACAAAAAAGTTGAACATCAAAAATAAATAATTGGGTTTCTCTGCAACGTAGAAACTTACAGAAGTTGTAAAAGTGAAACAGGAAATTTTTCATGTCAGTATTTACCCGGTTTCGCTACCCAATAAAGCCATAGCAAAAGCTTATTGTGGAAATAATAAAGAAGAAAAGAGTGCTGAATAGAATAATTAATTTGTTTAAAAAATAAAGCCATGTCTGAATTCTTTTTAACCATAGTTGGATTTACTGTATGTGCCGGGTTTATATTTTTCAGCGGAAGATACCTGGCAAAATACGGTGATATTATTGCCGACCATCTTGGATTGGGAAAAGCATGGATTGGAATGATTTTACTGGCATCAGTTACTTCTTTGCCGGAACTTACGGTTGGCATCAGTTCTGTTACAATTATTCAGTCAGCAGATTTGGCTGTAGGTGATGTATTAGGCAGTTGTGTATTTAATTTACTCATTCTTTCATTGCTTGATTTGTTTGTGAAAAAGAAATCATTACTTGCTACGGTATCAGGTAGCCATATCCTGGCAGCTTCCATGAGTATCATTTTAATAACATTAGCCGGGGCCGGCATATTTCTTCCGGCAGATATTATCATTACGCCATGGATAGGGTTAACGAGCATTATTTTTATTGTAGTGTATCTTTTTGCCATGAGGATGATTTATAAGAATGAAAGAAGAATCATGAAGGAAAACGTGTCGCCGGTCCAGCCTCATACGCACCTTACAGTAAGCCTTAAAAAGGCAGTAGCATTATTTATTTTAAATGCAGCCGTAGTTTTAATCGCTGCGATTTTTTTACCAGGTTTTGCAGAAAGTATTGCAAAAGAAACCGGATTGGGCGAGTCATTTGTGGGCACGCTCTTCCTTGCGGCTTCCACATCACTTCCGGAAGTTGCCGTGTCAGTGGCTGCAGTACGTGCAGGTTTGATAGATATGGCAGTTGGTAACCTGATTGGCAGTAACATTTTCAATATCGTCATATTGTCGGTAGATGATCTGCTATACACCAAAGGCCATTTACTGAAAGACGCCTCTGACATTAATCTTATTTCAGTTTTTTCAGTTGTGATTATGACTGCCATTGCCATTGCCGGGCTCAATTACCATAATACTGCAACAAAAAGGTTTTTTCTTGCAGCAGACACATTACTGATCCTACTTGTATTTATTATGAATTTAATTTTATTATATAATCTAAGACCCCAATAATATGAACTGGCACTTACTCAATCAGCAGGAAATAGTAGAAATGCTCGGCTCAAAGCCCGACGGTTTACACCAGGTAAATGCCGATGAGAAACTGCAAACCCACGGACTCAATGAATTGGTTCGGGAAAAGAAAAAACCATTATGGTTGAAATTCATGATGCAATTCAAAGATTTTATGATTGTTGTATTGATGATAGCCGCTGTTATAGCTGGTATCATGGGCGATGTAACCGATACGGTTATCATTCTAATCATTGTGGTACTTAATGCTATTATCGGTTTTGTACAGGAGTACCGTGCCGAAAAAGCAGTGGAGGCTTTACGCAGCATGGCGGCGCCCGATGCCACTGTGATGCGTGACGGAAACATAAAAGTAATTCCTTCTCATCAATTAGTGCCAGGTGATAAAGTATTACTGGAAGCCGGACAGATTGTACCTGCCGACATCCGTCTGCTGGAAGTACACAGCCTTAAAATGCAGGAAGCTGCTTTAACAGGTGAATCGCATGATGTAGAAAAACAAACCGACGAATTGCAGGGCGAAGATATGCCGCTCGGCGACCGTAAAAACCTGGCCTTTAAAGGAACCTACATTACCAACGGAAGAGGTGAGGGAGTAGTGGTGGAAACTGGTATGAGAACTGAAATGGGGAAAATCGCAAAAATGCTTGCGGGTGAAGATAACACTACCCCATTACAAAAAAGGATGGCTGCTTTCGGAAAAAAATTGTCAGTGGTGGTGCTGGGAATTTGTATGGTGATATTTGCAACAGGCTACCTGCGTGGCGAAGACCCATTGCGCTTATTGCTTACTACTATTTCTTTAGCAGTTGCCGCCATACCCGAAGCATTACCTGCTGTAATCACCATTTCATTGGCGTTAGGTGCAAAGCGAATGGTAAAGCGACAAGCCCTGATACGAAAATTGCCTGCAGTAGAAACGCTGGGTTCTGTTACTTATATCTGCACCGATAAAACAGGAACGCTTACGCAAAATAAAATGCAGGTGGAAAAATCTGTTGTAATAAATAAAGAAGGCAACGATGAAGTAGTGAATCGGCTTTTATTATTGAACATGGCCCTTAGTAATGATGTGCAGGTAAATGAAAGTGGAAAATCTGTTGGCGACTCTACCGAACTCGCATTGTTTGAATATGCTGCTTCAAACCAATACAATAAAAACGATTTGCAAATTCAATATCCCCGTGTTGCAGAAATCCCTTTCGATTCGGTACGCAAATGTATGAGCACCTTACACCGCTTCGAAAACCGTTACTTGTTATTGGTAAAAGGCGCATTGGAATCTTTATTGGAGCGTTCAGCATTAAAGGATGAAGTGAGTGCTGAAGATTTACATCAGCAAACAGAAACATTGGCAGCAGAAGGTTATCGGGTACTGGCACATGCTTACCGCTGGATAGATGATTATTCACCAGCAACCTCTTTAGATGAATTGGAAAAAGATTTAACCATCATCGGCCTTACAGGCATTATGGACCCACCCCGATTGGAAGCAGCGCAGGCCATTGCCGATTGTTATACAGCAGGTATACAACCGGCCATGATTACCGGCGATCATCCTGAAACCGCCCGTAGCATTGCATTAAAAATCGGCATACTCAACAAAGAAGATGCAAGCAACAAATATGCAGTGATAACCGGTAAAGAACTATCAAAATTAAACTGGGAAGATTTTTTAAACCGGGTTAAAAAAATAAGAGTCTATGCACGGGTATCACCCGAACAAAAATTACGCATTGTAAAAGCATTGCAGGAACAGGGACAGTTTGTGGCCATGACAGGAGATGGCGTAAATGATGCGCCTGCATTAAAGAATGCCGACATTGGCGTGGCCATGGGTATTACTGGAACCGATGTATCCAAAGAAGCGGCTCATATGATTTTATTGGACGATAATTTCGCCACCATTGCAAAAGCAGTTCGGGAAGGTCGCCGCATTTTTGATAACATCCGCAAGTTCATTAAATATACGCTCACCTCTAATGCCGGAGAAATATGGGTGATTTTTTTAGCACCATTGGTTGGCTTGCCTATTCCGCTACTACCCGTTCATATATTATGGATTAACTTAGTTACAGATGGCTTACCCGGCCTTGCACTTTCCAGCGAAAAGGCAGAACCGGATATTATGCAACGACCACCACGGCACCCTAAAGAAAGTATTTTTGCAATGGGGTTGGGTGTGCATGTAATGTGGGTTGGTTTGCTAATGGGTGCCCTGGTGCTGGCCACACAGGCATGGAGCATACATGAAGGAAATGCTCATTGGCAAACGATGGTGTTCAATGTACTTTGCCTGAGCCAGATGGGCCATGTGCTGGCCATCCGTTCAGAAAGTCAGTCATTTTTTAGCATGGGTATGTTCAGCAATAAACCATTGATTGGCGCAGTGTTACTTACTTTGTTGCTTCAGATTGCAGTAACATACGTTCCATTTTTACAGCCCATCTTCAGAACCGAATCATTAACGTTAAATGAATTTTTGTTGGTAGGTGCAGTTTCGTCATTGGTGTTTTTTGCTGTGGAAATGGAGAAAGCAATTGTTAGAAGAAATAAGAAAATTCAAATGAAGCAAAATTGATATTGTTAAAACATGCAGTTTATGGATGTATGGAAATTTTTAGCGGGTCTTGGATTTTTTCTATTCGGTATGAGTCAACTGGAAAGTATATTGAAAAGTATATCCGGTCGTTCGCTGAAACTATTCCTGAAGCGAAATACTCAAAATTTATTTAAAGCAATTGTAGGTGGTGCATTCGTTACAGGTATTGTTCAAAGTAGTACGGTGGTTTCTCTTATTATCCTGGCATTTGTAGAAGCCGGTGTTATCAAATTTCGTAATGCGCTGGGAATAATTTTGGGAACAAACTTAGGCACCACGTTAACTGGTTGGATCATTGCGGTTGTTGGGTTTAATATTGATGTTTTAAAATACTCTTTGCCTGTAATTGCAATTGCCTCCATTGGTATTTTTATTTTTGAAAAAAGACAAACACTACGCAATCTATTTGCACTTTTCTTTGCGCTAGGTGTTTTGTTTCTTGGCTTAGGGTATATGAAAGAAGGAGCACTTGCAGCAGTAAAAGATTTCGATGTGCAGGCATATTCGGGGTATGGCACCTACGTATTTGTTCTTATTGGCTTCTTACTTACCTCAATAATACAATCAAGTTCGGCAACAGTTGCCATCACATTAACTGCTGTATATGCAGGTTTATTAAATTTCCCATCTGCCCTATCTATGGTTATTGGCGCTGAAGTAGGCACAACCCTTACTATCCTGTTATGGGGCATGAAGGGTTCTTCGGATAAAAAAAGGGTAGCCTGGGGAAACTTTATTTTTAATGCTTTTACCGCAACTATTGCCTATAGTTTTTTACAGCAATTCATTTATTTTATTGAAAACATTGTGCATATAAAAAACCCATTGATTGGCATAGCTTTTTTTCAAACAGTCATCAATGCAATTGCAGTAATGCTATTCATACCTTTTTTAAAACCTTTTGCAAAGTGGTTAGAGAAAAAAATTGTTGACAAAGATAGCAGCACAAATACTTATGCATCACATGATTTGCCATTACTGCCCTTACTTGCAACAGATGCTATGCGAATTGAAACTGAAAAGCTTTTGCGAAAAACCTTACAGTATATTAAAACTATTTTGTGTGCTGAAAATAAAATAAATGAAGGATGGATTGAAAACTTCAAATCACTGACTCACCCCTTTATTGGAACAGATCAAGAATATCAACGTTTAAAAAAAACCGAAGGTGATTTGTTGGTTTACTATTCCTATATTCAGGAAAACAAGTTGAGTAAAGAAGAAACAACTATATTACTTCATTACGTAAATGCAATAAGGCAATGTATTTATGCCTCAAAAGCTATTAAAGATGTGGAACATAATATTAAAGAATTCGAAGCTTCCGTAAATGACACTTTGCACTTGCAATGCATAGCTATCTGCAACGAATGGAATCAATTTGATAATCATCTTAATCAATTGTTCATTAATTCAGATAAAAGCAAACTGCCATCGGAAGTAAATATTGTTATGGATAAGGTTTTCAACCAGGACAAAAA
>Ga0209591_10007229_pt1 | contig 12238 bp, 12 predicted proteins | sample MAT01_FD_187207 | JGI IMG/M metagenome (GOLD analysis project Ga0209591, IMG submission 187207) | Freshwater microbial communities from Lake Fryxell liftoff mats and glacier meltwater in Antarctica - MAT-01 (SPAdes) (version 2) | ecosystem: Environmental > Aquatic > Freshwater > Ice > Liftoff...
CTCCGGCGGCCCTGGCTGCGCGCAACAGGGCCGTCTCGCGCGGGTGGTAGACGATGTCCGCGACCACCTGACCGGCATGAAGCACGGACGGATCGCAGGGCACGTCGTCAGCGACCATTCCGAGCGACGTCGCGTTGATCACGATCTCGGCCTCGCCCACATCGGTGGCGCTGCCGACGACGCCGATGGCGCCTGCCAGTACAGCCGCCTCCTCCGCAGCACCAGTGGTGCGATTGACGACTGCAATTCGCGCTGCGCCGTCCCGGGCCAACTCGTCGATGATGGACCGGGCAGCTGCACCGGCACCCAACACGCACACCTGACGACCAGCTACCGCGACGCCAGCGGCGGCGAGAGAGGCAACGAAACCAGCGCCGTCTGTGCTGTAGCCCTTCAGCGACCCATCCGCCTGCGGCACCACGGTGTTCACGCTACGTAAGGCGGCGGCCGCCGGATCGAGTGAGTCGACTGCGCCTGCGACAGCCTCCTTGTGCGGCATGGTGACGGACAGACCGCCGAGCCTGAACGTCCGCATGGCATCAAGTGCCGCCTGCGCCTCGCCGGGCGACACTTCGAACGCTGCATAGACCCAGTCGAGCCCCAGCTGAGTGAACGCCGCATTGTGGAGCGCGGGCGACAGGCTGTGGCGTAGCGGGCTGCCGATCACCGCCGCGACCCTTGTGGCACCGGTGATCACAAGAGACCCTTCCTGCGGGAGATCTCGATGTTGGCCTCCTGCTGTTCGAGCGTTGCGGAGAATGCATGCCCCCCGTCCTCGTCGGCAAGGACGTAGTACAGGTAAAGGCAGGGTGCCCCCTTGGGCAGTCCGACGCAGATCGGATCACCAAGCGAAGGGTTCGCTACTGGACTGAGTGCTGCTTCGATGCTGGCGCGCCCCGGGTTCGCAATCGGTGTCGGCGGCAGACCCGTGTGCAGATACGTGTTGTATGGGGTATCGATCGCCTTGACTTCGCTGAACGACAACGCCGGGTCTTGTCCGTAGAACAGGGCCGCATCGATGCCGAGCGTCATCCCGAAGAAGAGCCGGTTGTAGATGACGCGTGCGATCTTGGCTCTGTCCTCCGGTACCCGCGCTTCGCGCTCGATCAAACTGGCGACGATGAGTACGCGGTACGGATCGAGACCAACGGCACGCGCCCGTTCCTCGATGTTCTCTTGACGCCCGACGCGTTCCATCAGTTTGACCATGCGCTCGAGCATCTGCGCGGCGCTCTCACCGTTGGACACCTGATACGTATCAGGGAAGAGTAAACCTTCCAAGCTGTTGATTCCTTCGGGCGACCACATCGACCGGATGGTTCCATCGGTTGCCGCGACGTTGAAGTCGATTGCGGAGAGGCGCGGCACCTTCTCTTCCAGCCGCCGGCCCATCTTCTCGAACGTGTAGCCCTCAGGGAAGGTGACCTTGGTGAACGTCTCGGATGGAGGCGTTCGCAGAACACGCATGATGTTGCCCATGTGATCGTCGGGGCGCAGCCGGAAGTAGCCCGGAATCAGCACCAACCCATCGTGACGTTCGACGTACCAGCGGAACACCGACGCGCTCTCAACCAGACCTTCGCCATGCAGCCGTTCACTGACAGTCTCCAGCGTGTCGTCGGCGCTGACGGTGAACGTCACGGGCGCTCCGGGGTCGCCTTTCGGGTTGACCTGTTGGCTGTACCAGAGGCCAGCAACGCCCACCGCAACGATGCCTGCGAGAGCGAGAAAGCAGAGCAGCCACATGATCCACTTGACCGGTCGACGCTGCCGACGCGGGCGTTCGACCACCAGCGCATCGGTGACGTCCGCGTCATCCCACGGGTCGTGGTGCCACGAACGATCATCGACGTACGTCATCGATCTGCACCGGTCACTGCTGCGCCGCCCGCGAGTCCAGCCACGTCTGCAAGATCACCGCGGCGGCCACCTTGTCGACCAACTTGCGACGCGCGCGTGCGCTGATGCCCGCCTCGATCAGCGCTCTGTCTGCGGTGACCGTGGTACGGCGCTCGTCGAAAGTGATGACCGGCACGCCCACCACCGTAGCCAAGGCCCGCGCTTCAGCGATGGCAGCCTTCGCCTGCGGTCCGGAGCTGCCATTCATGTTGAGCGGCAGCCCGACCACGAGCAGCTCGACCTCTTCCTCGACAGCCAGCTGCCGAATGGCTTCGTGATCGCGTCGCGCAGAACCCGAGCGTTGAATCATCGTCAACGGCGATGCGATGGTGCCTGAGCGGTCGCTGATCGCGATACCGATGCGCTTGGAGCCGAGGTCGATGCCGAGCGCTCGCATGCTCAGCCGGCGACAGCCTCTTCAGCAGCGGCCGTGGCCAGGCGCAACGCCTCGTCGAGCCCTTCCGGGTTCTTACCACCGGCGGTCGCGATCTCGCCCTTGCCGCCACCGCCACCACCGACGGCCCTCGCTGCGTCCTTGATCAGGTCGCCAGCAACGATGCCCGTGGCGGGTGTGACGGCCGCGACCAACGACACGCCACCGGTGTCGCTGACACCGCCGAGGACAACGATCTCGACACCGGCTTGCTGACGGATCGCGACTGCAAGGTCGCGTAGGTCGGTGGGACTCATCCCGTCGATGCGCGTGATGACACGGCCATTGACGGCACCGGCGGCGAACTCGCCGGCACGTCCGGTGGCGAGCCTGCTGCGCAACACCTTGAGCTCCTCATTGAGCGACCGAATCTCGTCGAGCCGGCGTTGCACGCCGACCACCAGTTCGTCGGGGGGGCTGCCAACCAGGCGAGCGGCTTCCGCCACGGCGACACTGTTGCGCTGCAGCAGCTTGACGGTGTTCTCGCCGGTGGTGGCTTCGATGCGGCGCAGGTTGCTGCCGATGCTGCTTTCGTTGATCACCTTGATGGTGCCGATGTCGCCCGCGGCACGCACGTGCGTGCCGCCGCACAGCTCGATGGAACTACCTACTTCGAGCACCCGCACGACATCGCCGTACTTGTCGCCGAAGAAGGCAATCGCGCCCAACGCTGTCGCTTCGTCCTTGGTGGTCTCGTAGGCACGGGCCGGAGCGTTGGCCAGCGTCTCGCTGTTGGCAATGTCTTCGATCTGGCGAATCTCGTCGGCCGTCACAGCCTCATAGTGGCTGAAGTCGAACCGCAGTCGCTCGGGCCCCACCAGCGAGCCGGCCTGCTTCACGTGCTCGCCCAACACCTTGCGCAGGGCATGGTGCAGCAAGTGGGTGCCGGTGTGGTTGCGACGAATCGCGTCGCGACGAGCAACGTCGATTGCCGCGATCGAGCTATCGCCCACCAAGATTTCACCACTGTCGATGCGGGCGACGTGGCGACGCAGGCCAGGCAGCGCGTAGGTGGTGTCGAGCACCTGAGCGATTCCACCGTCGGTGCGAATAGTGCCGGTGTCGCCCACTTGGCCGCCAGCTTCGGCGTAGAAGGGTGTGCGGTCGAGGAAGATCTCGACGGTTTCGGTGCCGTCCTCCAGCGTGTCGCCCGGTAGCACGGCCACTACGGTCGACTGCGACGTCTCGTCGCTGTACCCGACGAAGTCGGTGATGCCGTGCTGCTCGACCACATCGCGATAGCCATCCAGGCGATCGTCGTCGGTCGCAGTCCCCTTGCGGCCAGCCTTGGCCCGCTCGCGCTGGCTCTTCATCTCGACTTCGAAGCCAGCGTTGTCGACAGCCACACCGCGCTCGCCGGCAATCTCCTGTGTCAGTTCCAGTGGGAAGCCGTAGGTGTCGTGCAGCAAAAAGGCGGTGCTGCCGGGCAGTGAGTCGGCATGCGTGGTGAGCTCGTCTTCGAGGATGACCAATCCGGTCTTGAGCGTCTGACGGAAGCGCTCTTCCTCGCGAGTGAGCACGTTGGTGATGAAATCGCGGTTGGTCTCCACTTCGGGGTAGGCGTTGCCCATCACATCGACGGCGGTGTTGACCAGCGAGGGCATGACCAGCTTCTCGGTGCCCAACAGGTAGGCGTAACGGACTGCTCGACGAATGATGCGCCGAAGCACGTACCCGCGGTTTTCATTGCTGGGGAACACGCCGTCGCTGACCAACATTGCAGCAGAACGTGCGTGCTCGGCCAAAACGCGCATCGCGAAACTGTCGCGGTCGTCGTAATCGCCGGCACGATAACTGCGGCCGGTGAGGCTGCATGCCTGGTCGATGAGCGGTTGCATGAGTGTGGTTTCCCACACGGCGTCCACACCCTGCAGCAGGCACAGCATCCGCTCGAGGCCGAGACCGGTGTCGATGGAGGGCTTGGGCAGCAGCGTTCGGCTGCCGTCGGGCGCCTGGTTGTACTGCATGAACACCAGGTTCCAGAACTCCATGTAGCGGTCGCCATGGGTGTCGAGCAGCGGGCCACCCTCGGGTCCGAACGAGGGCCCACGGTCGATGTGGATCTCGCTACACGGGCCGCACGGACCGGTATCGCCCATTTGCCAAAAGTTGTCCTTGTCGCCCAAGCGCTGAATGCGGTTCATCGGCACGCCGACCTGCTCGTGCCAGATGGCTTCGGCTTCGTCGTCGCTCTCGTGGACGGTGATCCACAGGCGGTCGCCATCGAGGCCGAAGGTTTCGGTGGTCAGCTCCCAGCTCCACGGGATGATCTCGTTCTTGAAGTAGTCGCCGAAGCTGAAGTTGCCCAGCATCTCGAAGAACACGAGGTGGCGCTTCGTACGGCCGACGTCGTCGAGGTCGTTGTGCTTGCCACCGGCGCGGGCGCATTTCTGTGAGCTGACCGCGCGGCTGTAGGGCGGTATTTCGTCGCCGACGAAGTACGGCTTGAACGGCACCATGCCTGCCACCGTGAACAGCACCGTCGGGTCGTGCGGAATCAGGCTGGCCGAGGGGACGACTGCATGACCCTTTCCTGCGAAGTAGTCGAGGAAAGCGGTGCGAAGCTGATCGGCGGTTTGTGGTGGCGTACCCATGGTTCGCCAAGCCTACCGAGCACGCTGTTTCCGGCACTGTGAATTGATGGGCCATGCATTGGGTGACCGCGTGTTGCTAGCGTCGCCGTTCGTGCCGCTCGACACCCATGAATGGATCAGTTTCGAAGACGACCACACCCGCCGTACGTGGGTGTTCGATGCCACGTTCCTGCGCAGTCGATGGAGCTGCATTTTCGGTAACGGCTGCCAAGGCGTGCTGGATGAGGACGCCACGGAGTTGTCGCAAGGGTGCTGCAGCTACGGCGCGCACTTCATCGACGACGCCGATGTGCAGACGGTTGTGGAGTCGTCGGCCCGGCTGAGCAAGCGCCACTGGCAGTTCAAGAAGAAGGGCAAGGCCGGCGGAATCTTCGATGTCGTCGATGGCGTCACCACCACCCGCCTGGTCGACGACGCGTGCATCTTTCTCAATCGACCAGGGTTCGAGGGTGGCGTCGGTTGCGCGTTTCACATCGCCGCACTCGAGCTCGGCGAGCGCCCGATGGACTGGAAACCAGACGTGTGTTGGCAACTACCGCTACGCCTGGAGGAGACCACCGACGATCACGGCTACGTCACCTCCACGCTGCGCGAATGGAAGCGTCGCGACTGGGGCCCCGGCGGTGCCGAGTTCCACTGGTGGTGCACCGAGACCGACGAAGCGTTCGTCGGTGCCGTGCCCACATACCAGTACCTGCACGACGAGATCATCGAGATGGTCGGCGCCGACGCCCACGCCAAAATGGTCGAGCTCTTGGAGCGCCCGAAGTGGACGCCGCTCCCCCACCCCGCCACCCGCCACTAGCGCAACGCAGGCCGTCTGTGCCGTGACACAGATCGCGGTCAGCTGGACTTTTTGTTGGACTTGCGGCGCTCTTCGAGGCCGAGGTGGCGCTTGCGAATGCGGATGTACTTGGGCGTGACTTCCACCAGTTCGTCGCCGGTGATCCACTCGATCGCGGTCTCGAGGGTGTGGATCTTCGGAGCCGGCAGCTTGACCGCGTCGTCGTGGCTGTGCGTACGGATGTTGTTCTTTTCCTTGGCACGGACAGCGTTGATGACCATTTCGTCTTCACGCGAGCACTCGCCGACGACCATGCCTTCGTACACGGTCTCGCCGGGGTGCACGAAGAAGCCGCCGCTGAGCTGCAGCTTGTCGAGCGCGTAGCCGGTGGTGACGCCCATACGGTCCGACACCATGGCGCCGCCACGGCTATCGGGCATGTCGCCGGCCCATGGCATCCAGCCCATGTGGTGCTGGTGCAACAGGGCCGTGCCGCGAGTGGCGGTCATCAGTAGCGACCGGAAACCGATCAGGCCGCGGCTGGGGCACTCGAAGGTGACGATGGTGCGGCCGGCGTCGCCGGTGCGCAGGTCGGTGAGACGGCCCTTACGGGGCGCCAGTTCCTGCGTGATGGTGCCGACGTGCTCGTCGGGGACGTCGCAGACGCCACGTTCCTGCGGCTCGAACTTCTTGCCGTTGACTTCCTTGGTGATGACCTCGGGCCGGCTGACCTGCAGCTCGTAGCCCTCACGGCGCATCGATTCGATGAGCACGGCCAACTGCAGCTCGCCACGTCCGGCAACTTCGATGACGTCGGGCGTACCGGTCTCGAACAGCTTGATGGAGACGTTGCCCAACAGTTCCTTGTTGAGACGATCGATCAGGTGGCGGCTGGTGAGGTACTTGCCGTCCTTGCCGGCCAGCGGCGAGGTATTGACGCCGAACGTCATGCGCAACACGGGCTCGTCGACGACCAGGCGGGGAAGCGCGATTGGGTCGATGACCGAGGCGATGGTGTCGCCGATCTCGACTTCGGGGAAGCCCGCCACGACGAACAGGTCGCCGGCACTGAGTTCTTCAACTTCATTGCGACTGACGCCTTCGAAGGCCATCAGTTGCGAGAGGCGTCGCTTCAGCGGTGGCTGGCCCTCGAGGAACTCTTCCTCCAGCAGGGCGACGGTCTCGCCACGCTTCATGACACCGTTGACAACCCGACCGATGGCCAAACGACCGAGGTAGTCACTGGCGTCGAGCTGGGTGACCATGGCCTGCAACGGCGCATCGATGTCGCCCTGCGGAGCCGGAATGGCCTCCAGAATGGTGTCGAGCAACGGCCCCAGGTCGGCGTCGTCGTCGGGGTAGCCGATGCCCCGCATGGCCTTGCCATCGCGAGCAATGGCAGAAATGATCTCGAAGTCGATGTGCTCATCGCCAGCGTCGAGGTCGATGAACAGCTGGTAGACCTCGTCGAGGACTTCGTCGGCACGTGCGTCTTGACGGTCGACCTTGTTGATGATGACGATGGCCGGCAGGTTGCGGGCCAGCGCCTTCTGCAACACGTAGCGGGTCTGGGGCAAAGGGCCCTCGGCGGCGTCGACGAGCAGCAGCACCCCGTCGACCATCGTGAGAGCTCGCTCGACCTCACCACCGAAGTCGGCGTGGCCAGGCGTGTCGACGAGATTGATCTTGGTGCCCTTCCATGTGATGGAAGCGGCCTTGGCCAGAATGGTGATGCCACGCTCGCGCTCCTGGTCGTTCGAGTCCATGACTCGGTCGACGACCGCTTGGTGCGCAGCGAAAGTGCCGGTTGCACGCAGCAATGCGTCGACCAGGGTGGTTTTGCCGTGGTCGACGTGAGCGACCAGAGCGACGTTACGAATTTGGGAGGTTTTCAGCGAGGACATACGAGCCAGGGTTCTTGATGAGGACCAGGCTCGGCAGCCGCGCGGTGAGAATCAGTCGTCGGACTCGTCGTCGTCTTCGTCGAAGGTGACACCGTACTTCTCCGCCAACGCGGCGTACTCATCATCTTCAGTGCTTGGACGCTGATCGCTGCCGCCGAACCCCAGATCGAATGCGCTGGGACCAGCCTGCTTGAGTTTCCGTGCTTCTTCGAAGCGACGGTGACGACCCTTCTTCACAGTAGGGCTCCCGAACCTAGAGAGTTGACATTGGGATTCACTCTATCGGCTGTCTGTTCGATTGAGCGGGACCGGCAAGGTTCTCGGCGCATATGGTGGCGTTCATGGCCAGCTCACAGCCCGAATGGTGAAAAACCACCGTCCGCTGCCCTCTTGCGTCACCTTCGTGGCACAAAGAGATGGCACGATGTAGCCCATGGGTCGTGTCGTTGCTGTTCTCAATCAGAAGGGCGGGGTGGGAAAGACCACTGTCACGCTCGGTCTCGCCTCCGCCGCGGCTGCTGCCGGCCATCGTGTGCTGGTCGTCGACCTCGACCCGCAGGCATCCAGTACCTGGGTGCTGGGTATTGATCCTGCGACTGTCGAGGTCTCGTCTGCCGACGTGCTCAGCCGAACCCCGGCCAGTAAGGCAATGGTGCCGTCTGCGTGGGGCGGCGAAGTGTGGGTCATCCCTGCCTCCTCGAAGCTGCTCGGCCGCGACCACGGCGGCAACCCGACTCGGTTGCGCGATGCACTCGCCGAGGTCAGCGATCAGTTCCACGCAGTCATCATCGACTGCCCACCCTCGCTTGGTTCGCTGAGTGCCAGTGGCCTATCTGCCGCCAATCACGCGGTCATCGTGGTCGAACCGTCCTCACTTGGTCTACGTGGCATTGGTGCTGTGGCCGATCTTGTGGACGAAGTGTGGGATGCACACAACCCCGATCTCGAGTTGTCCGGCGTCATCGTCAACAAGGTGCCCGCTGTCAGCAACGAAGCAGACCGGCGCTACGAAGAGCTTGCTCGAATTGTCGGCAAGCGCGCCATCTGGCAGCCGGTCATCCCGCAACGGGTGATCGTCAATCAGGCCATCGGCGACCGCCGTCCGATTCACACCTATGGCGTGCGCAGCGCTGAGGTCTCGGAGGCCTTCGACAAGTTGTGGGCGAAGCTGCGTCGTATCACCAAGCCGTAGCTACGACTCGGCGATCAGCGACTCATCGCTCAGCTCGGCGGCCTCCGGCTCGACGACCGCTTCAACGACAACGGCCTCGACCGTTGGCCTCGCCGGCGGTGTGACGTCGATCAGGCTCAGTCCACCGTGGCCGTCGAAGGTCAGCGCCGCCCGACCGGCAACGAGCTTGCGAATGCCTTCGCCGAGGAACTCACCCCGCCACCCTGAGGCCAAGCGTGCATCCTCGTCGCCGCGTAGGAACGCGACAAGATCGTTGCGGGTGGCGAGCAACGCCGTATCGATCCGTCGTTGCCGAGCCACTTCACTGACCCAGGCGGACACCAGCGTGACCGCCGGTCGCAGACTGCGGTCAAGATCTTCACCGTCTCCTGCCGGCATGGACGCCTCGCTGGCCTTGCCAGCTTCGACCGCGGCAAGAATTTCCTTGGCGATGACACCACGTGTATGCCGATCGTCGACGCCGCGACACTGACTCAGCTCTGTGATCGACGTCGGCTGCTTCTGCGAGATACCCAGGATTGCGAGGTCTGGCAGCACCTGACGAACCGGCGAATCAAGCGACATCGCGCGACGCTCGCGCCATGCTGCCACCGCACGCGCAACTCCACGAGCCTTGGCCTTGAACGCCCGCACGTCCTTCAAACGGGTCCATGCCAGTTCGGGCTCGGTGCCGCTCACGGGGCGAGTGCGGAGTTCTTCACATGCGTCGGCAACCCACTGAGTGCGGCCGTCCGCCACCAGCTTGCCATCGAGCTTGTCCTGCAGTTCCAGCAGGTGTGCAACGTCGCTGGCGGCATAGTCGCGCTGGTCCGCGCTGAGCGGGCGGCGCAACCAGTCGGTCAAACGGTCGCCCTTCGCCGCGGTCACGCGCAGTTCGCTCTGCAGCAGCGACACGAGGGAGGGCGTGCTGTAGCCGAGGAAACCCGCCGCCAGCTGTGTGTCGTACAGGTGCAGCGGCACGGCACCGACTGCATGGGTCAACACGTCGAGGTCCTGCTGGGCGGCATGCACCACGCACACCGATTCGCTGGCGAAGAGCATCTTCAACGGTGAGAGGTCGCATGCCAGCGGGTCGATGAGCACGATCTCCCCGGCACCGGCGATCTGGATCAACGCCAGTTTCGGAAAGTACGTGCGCTCGCGATGGAACTCGGTGTCGAGTGCGTAGCGGGGCTCGGAGAGCAACCGCTGGACGTATTCCGCAACCTCGTCAGTCGAGTCGATCCAGCGATACGTCACAGAGGCTGGCTTCCGGCAACGACCGTACGGCCGCTGACAATCCACTCCATCGTGCCGCCGGCCACGTTGATGGCCTCGATGCCTTGCTGCGCCAAGAACTCGCAGGCCCGCATGCTGCGCCCACCCACCTTGCAGATCACGTAAGGGGGGCCATCACCCTCGGCAGCGGGCAGAAAGGCCGCGACGTTGGCCGCCACGGCGCCCAGCGCCACGTGAACGGCGCTGGCAACATGACCAGCTTCGTACTCATCGGCTTCACGAACGTCGATCAGTCGTGCGCCCGCGGCCAGTGCCGCTTCCAATTCCTCCACGCCGACTTCGATGACTGACATAGAACCGAACGCTACTGGGGCAGGTCACCAGGCGCGTTCACGTTGGCCAGATCTTGAGGATTCACGGGTACTTGACGGCTATCCAGTTGGTCGAGTACTGCGAACAACCGCCGTTCTCCGCCGGCAAAGATTCCACGCACCTGACCAAGCGCGGTGCGCAACCACAGCGCACACATCGGCTCCAGACGATCGGTCACCGCAACCGCCACGTGCTCCGCGCCCGGCCGTTCGAGGAGGGCACGCACCGTTCCAACTGTGAGGTAGGGCACATCACACGCGACCACCAGAACAGCCGGCGCGTCGCAAGAGGCGAGCGCAGTGATCACTCCCCCGACTGGGCCTTCACCGGGATAGGCGTCCGCAACGAACTCGATGCCCAAGGCTTCGAGTGCCGCGCGGTCGCCGCCGACTGCGAAGACGGGCTGGCACCCCGCAGCGCGCAGCACATTCGCCACACGCACCACCATGGCAACGCCGTCAATTTCGACGAGTGCCTTGTCGCGACCCATCCGTCGGCTGGCACCGCCACAAAGAATCGCACCGGCGGACCCTGAAGGCGCGACGTCGCTCAGGCAGCACCACCGGATGGGTCGAGTTGGCCGAGGAACAACGCGATTCGTTCAGCTTCGTCGTTCTCGCCAATCGCGGAGGCCATCGCGCCCAGGCCGCGGAGACAGCCGAGGAACGGGCGATTGGTTTCGTCGGCCCAGCGCACATAGCCCGAACCGCGCCAACCGTTGGCGCGCAACGTGTCGAGGCCGCGGTGATAGCCGACCCGATAGGCCGCGTACTTCTCGATGGTGTCGGTGGCGACGTCGCCAAGCGTGCACCACCCGATGAGCGACCGTGGGTTGCGCGCAACTATTGCGGCAGCCAGTGCTCGACGGTCTTGCGCCGGCGCCGCCAGCGCCTGCTGGACCGCGTGGCGCACCGCCGCATCTTCCGCTGGAAGAACAGTGCGGGGTGGCCCCTGAGGGGTCAGCATGATCGGTTGGTCACTCACCTGACCACCCTACGGCCTATGGTTCGCGCATGATCGCACTGACCCTGGAAACCGCCAAGACCATCGCCATCGTCGTAGCCGTCGCATTTGTTGCGCTCTCGGTGATCTCTGCACTGGTGATCAAGAGCATCGTCACCAAACTGATCATGGTGGTGCTCATGGCCGGCCTGGCGTTGGGTGTCTGGACACAGCGAACCAGCCTGCAGGACTGTGCCGACCGTGCTCAGGCCAAGGCCGAAGTCCTTGACGGGAGCGGCCTCACCTGCACCTTCTTCGGCACCGAGATCAACGTCGGTTAGCGCGCTCGGCGGCCAAGTCTCGGGGTGCGGCCACTGAGTGTGGGGCATGGCTTCAAAACTCGCCGGCTGCGACCGAGACCGACCAGGGCGAGCCAACGCGCTGGAGCAGCGGACCAACGAGCCCCTTGCAGAAGACGGCAGCATCCCCGTGGGGAGCATCGTGGCCGCAGCCGTCGAGCACGATCAGTTCGGCACCTGCGATGGACGCGGCCACTGCGGCCATGCCCTGCTGGTGGTGCGCTGCACCGCGGGTGCCGCAGCCAACGACAACCGGCACATGAATCAGATCGGCATGCCACGGCTGGTGCTCACGAAGATCGGCCAACTCATCGACCAATGCCAAGCCCTCGGCACGACGGGTCGCCCGCGTCCGCGCTGGCAGTGCCTCCCACCGCTGGGCGCCGATGATGCGACGCATGAAGGCTTCAGCTGCCTCCTCCGGCCGACCGGCCGCTTTGATCGCCGCGGCGCCAGCCGTCGAACCCGGCCACCACGGCTCCCACGACAACGGCGTCTCATAGATCGCGACCCCCGCCACGAGGTCCGGGCGCTGCTCCGC
>Ga0209591_10007232_pt1 | contig 12234 bp, 7 predicted proteins | sample MAT01_FD_187207 | JGI IMG/M metagenome (GOLD analysis project Ga0209591, IMG submission 187207) | Freshwater microbial communities from Lake Fryxell liftoff mats and glacier meltwater in Antarctica - MAT-01 (SPAdes) (version 2) | ecosystem: Environmental > Aquatic > Freshwater > Ice > Liftoff...
GCATCCTTTGCCTCATCACTGAGTTGCTTTAGGTCAGGAAGTTCTGTCATACCGTCACTCTATCCGCTTTTGAAATTTTGTCAATTTACCCCAGTTGAGCAATTACCAAACTTCTAGACATTCTGAATCGGCTACAGATTGGTCAAATAGGAGGGATCTCGATGTCCAGCCACCCTTACTTGACCTACAAACTTGGTTTGATGTGGGTCAAGCTGCTGATCAACAGGTGAATCAGATCTGCCTCGAAGCAATGCAGGCAGCACCGATTGCTCGGATGCAGCGATATTTAGAATCAGGTGATCCGATTTTGATGGCGGAAGCGATGGCGTGGGCTGAAATCAATCCGGGTATGTTGCAGGTAGAGCGCACGAATCTACCGTTATTCGAGGCTTTGGAGTTAGATGACTCGGCGCGTGACTTGTCAGGGGTACTAGCTGCTATATCGGTGCATATTCAGCGATTGGAATTGACGCGAGAACAGGTGGGCGATCGCCTATGGCACCTATTTGGTAAGCGCAGTCAAGCGTAATTAGATGATATGGAGTTGGCGCTGTGGAACCTTTGGTTGGAGGAGCAATCTGATCCCAGAAGGCATGAATCAGGGGTGCAAAGAGAGGCATGGTGAAGTGATAGGCTAGCTTTTCTAGTGCAGCGACTTACGACAGTACCAGTTAGCATTGAGGAATGATACAAAATCATTGGTGGCTTTACCATGCATCAATGAAGCGTAGAATCAATCCAAAATCCAGCCTAAAAATGAGGTGATCTCGTTGGTCATGTCGTTGCAAATGATGCAGGAGCATTGAGCTATTTTAGAACGCAGAGCGACTGCACGGATGCGATTTATATAGTTTACTTGTACCATCAAACTGATGCTGCTGTGGTGCGCTGATGGTAAACCTACTGTTGATCGAAAGTCCGGGCAAATCCCAGAAGTTGAGTCAGATTCTTGGTCCTGGTTGGATCGTCAAAGCCAGCATGGGGCATGTGCGAGAACTGGCAAATGACGGTGAAGATTCGTTGGGATTTGACCTGCTCGATCAGCGTATTGAGTGTCGCTATGAACCGAGAGATGCCAGAAGCAAGAAGGTGCTGTCAGACCTGCGGCAAGGGGTGAAGCAGGCTGACGTAGTTTATATCGCCACTGACCCTGATCGCGAAGGTGAAACGATTGGCTGGCATTTGCAACAGGAATTGCGACTCAAAAATCCGCGTCGAGTAGTCTACAGCGAAATTACACCCCAAGCGGTTAGAGCCGCGATCGCCCAACCGCGATCGTTGAATCAATCACTGATTGCCGCTGGACGGGCACGAGATTGTCTCGATAAGCTGGTGGGCTACAAGGGCAGCAAGCATGTGGTCTGGCGGCTCAACATTGGCGCGAAGTCAATGGGGCGGGTGCAGAGTGCAACGCTGCATTTGTTGTGTATTCGAGAAAGGGAAATTCAAGCGTTCAAACCCCAAGATTACTGGAGCGTTTGGGTGGAGTATGGGGAAGGGTTTAAGGCGTTTTATCGTGCCAAACTGAATGCCAATCCTGGGACAAACTCGGCAGAGGCAACTGAACAACCCGATGATGCGGCAGAAGGCAAGGAAAGCCAGGAATCCGATAAGGCAACCAGTCAGGCAGAGGCAGATCGATTGGCGGCGATCGCTCGTTCTACGCCGCATCAAGTGGTCACAGTCGAAGGTAAAGTCGCGCATCAATCGCCGCCGCCGCCTTTCATCACCTCCTCGTTGCAACAGTCAGCAGGCGCGAAACTGCGCTTCAGTCCTGATAAAACGATGAAGGTGGCACAGTCGCTCTATGAAGCGGGTCACATTACCTACATGCGAACGGATTCAGTGATGTTAGCCGAGCCATTTTGTGCAGCCGTGCGGCAATACCTGGAGCAGCATGACCCAACGAATGTGCCCAGCAAAACAACACGGCATCGGGCAGTCAAAGGAGCACAGGAAGCGCACGAAGCGATTCGTCCCACGGATGTGAATCAAATGCCTGCCCAACTACAAGCCAGTGTAGATGAAGTGAAGCTGTATGAGTTGATTTGGAATCGAGCCGTCGCGTCTCAATGTTGCCCTGTGCGGTTGCGAAAAACACGAGTCGTAACACAATCTGGTTCAGTGCATTGGGAAGCGAAAGGGCAGGTGGTTGAGTTTCCCGGCTATACCCGCTATTGGAATAATTTGAGTGCTGATACCTGGCTGCCCGTATTGCAGCAGGGACAGCCGTTGACGCTAAAGCAGGCAGACTCAGAAAAGAAGCAAACCCAACCACCACCGCGCTACACAGAACCTAAACTGGTGCAGTTGATGGAACGCAAAGGCATTGGGCGACCCAGTACCTATGCGCCCACGATCAAGACACTGAAGGAGCGCGAGTATGTGCAGGTGGAGAAGGGAAAACTGCAACCCACATCGTTAGGGATGGCATTAGATGAGGCGTTGGAGAAGTTACTGCCGGAGTTAATTCAGCCAGAGTTTACAGCACAAATGGAGTCAGCATTGGATACAATCGCCCAGGGAAAGCAGGATTGGCAGGGATACCTGACCGATTGGCACCGCACCTATTTTGCACCTGCATTGGAGAAGGCGGGTGAACTGCTGAAATCAAATGCGATTCAAAGCGGGAACTCTACGGTCGCGCGATGCGCTAAACCCACTGCTACGCTATGCTCTAGAGGAGCCGCTGCGCGATCGCCAAGCTCAACCCAGTCAAAGCCGCAGGCAAGCGTGACTAAAAACGCCTGTCTCAAGTGTGGGGAGGCGATGAGCAAAGTTCCCTCCAAATCCAAGAAGCTGAAGGCAAATCATTTTCTCAAGTGTGAAGCGGTTGGCTGTGGCACGGTGATGTTCTGGAATCCGAAGGGGAAACGGTATGAGGTGCCCTATGCTCAGCGCATTCCTGATCCAGAGGCGTTTACGGATGTTCCTTGTCCAGTGTGTGGTGCGTTGCTGGAACGGTATCGCACCACGAAGGAGAGTAAGGAGAAGGTGATGCTGCGCTGTTCGCTGCTGGAACATCGACGAGGAAAATGTAGGGAGGTAGCGTACTTTGAAGGACACGATGGCTTTTGGTCGCCGAAGTTTGGCACGCTGAAGATCGAGAGTTTGGTGAAGGGGTAAGGGTAATCGTACCCTTATGTTCCCTCTGCAATCGCACTACAAAATGAGATATTGAGAGAATATAGAATTAAAGTTATTTTCATTCCAATTAAATCTATGCGACCTCGCCTCAAACTAAGTCTAGCTCCTGCTTTCTGGGAGATGGACCCAATTAAGGAATTCCAACCAATATGCCGTGAGCTTTTGAGTCAGGAAGTAGGTATCAGCAGTGCTGAAGTTTATGGTGTGTCGGGACAAAAGCAATACGGAATTGACATTCTGGCTAGAAACCAGAATAACCAGCCCTATGCTGTAGGGCAATGCAAGTGCTATCAAACCTTTACACAAAAAGATATTGCTAATGCAGCCAGTGAATTTCTAACACATTTTGATTGCTGGTACAGACAGGGAGTTAGAAAGTTCATTCTCTTTGTTGCCTGTGACCTTGATACCACTCAACAGCAAAATGAAATTATTCAGCAGACTCAACAATTTTTGGATAAGGGGATGAGCTTTGAGGTTTGGTCAGGATCTACACTGCGGGATCGTTTGGCACCTCATCCTGATATTGTTAACCGCCACATCCATTCTCAAGAAATTTTGAACAACATTTGTGGACCAGCAGCACAACCTGTTGTTTTCAGTAGCAATAACCTGAACACTATTCTTACTGAATTGCGTCGGGCACTAAAAGACCCTGATCGTTACCACCAAGACATAGAAGAACTGTTAATTCAAGAAGCAAGGACACTACATGATCAAATAATTAATCCAGTTTCTCATTATGGGTGGACGATTAAATCACATGACCAAACAATTTGCTTAGAATATCTCAACCACCTTGGAGCTATAAGTGAACGATTAATCCGAATTATCCTAGCTTTGATTAAAGGAGACCGACAAGGACAGTTTCATAGAGAGATTGTAGATGCTATTGGAGTTTTGGCACAAGAGACTCGACCGCTTAGCACAGGCTTTACTCCAGGTATACCAGAGGTTCGCCTGTATCCTTTGGTACTTGTCACGTTCGCAATTTTTATTATTGGAGTAGAGCGCCGATGCTATTCCTTAGTTAAACAAATTACAGAGATTCCATTCCGCTCGAATAGTTCTAAACAGAACCGATTAACATTGATGACCGCAATAGACCTTATATGGGATTATGAACCTCATCGATTCTTTGAAATTGCAAAACCTAATAATATTGCTTCCATTCCAACTGTTATTCAAGAACATTTACTTCCTTATCTCAATGATTTTCTTATCTATCCCAGTGACTCTTTCTGGAAAGGGGAATTTATCCTAAGTCTCGTGTATTTGCAGGCAAATCAGCAATATATATGGACTGGATTATTTCTCTACTCTGATGAAGCTGTCAATGTCCTAGAAAAATTCGTCAAACCAGAAAACTTACCTGGTGAGCTTTTCTCAAAAATTGACTCATTGTTGAGTGAGTTTGATCAAATTTCTAGAGAGATTGCTAATCACGCCCCCTTTGGAAGGGCTTACGGGTTTCACAGTATTGCTCACCATGTCTATCTAAACTCACAATAGCTGGCTGCGATCGCACACTCTCCCGCAGCCGATCCCAAAGTAATGCATCGTGATGAAATCAAATTGTGCGACATTGAAATCGAAATGTCTATATCGACAATGCTTTTGTCGTAGCGCAACTTTCGATATATGGAGAATACATCTAAGAGGGATCAGGCACCATGCTTTTGCACAGTCTGAACTAAACAATGGAATGTGATGCAATCTCAATACGAGGTATTACATTAGAATTTTCTCTATCAACAATGCTTCTGTCATCAATCGAATTCAATAGTGTGGATAATCCATTAGAGGGCGATCACCCCGCATTATTCTCCGTAGAGTTCTTTCAAATACGCTTGGATGTTTACTTCCAAATCCAGCAGTGCATCGTCCAGCGATTCGTATTCATCCTCACCTTCCCAGGGCATTCCACCCATATAGATCGCCCGAACAAACGACGTTAATGGTCCATCTGGGTCATTACCAATTTCAATAATGCCCTGATGTTCGTAGACCCATCGAGCAATGTTGGGATATTTATCTTCAAAGGATTTTTTCGGCATCATCTTCAAATCGGCTATCTTATAATACGTTTGTCCTGAGTAATCAGAGAAAGAGAGTTGAATGAGCAACGCCAACAACCAGGAACCCATCAGGCTCCTCCCGTGGAGTCCCTGCAAGGCGTGGTCGAACGGCTCACCTACCACTCGGAAGAATCGGGCTACACCGTCGCTCGTCTGAAAGCACCCCGCACCAGCGAACTCATTACCATTACAGGCAGCTTTGCCACCATCCAGGCAGGACAAACCCTGCAACTGCAAGGCATTTGGAAAGACCATCCCAAGTTCGGTGCCCAGTTTCAGGTGACGCAGTACCGGGAAACCAAACCCGCCACTATCACGGGCATTGAGAAGTACCTGGGCAGCGGCTTGATCAAAGGCGTGGGATACGTCACCGCGAAACGCATCGTTGCTCACTTTGGGCTGGAAACGCTGGACATCATTGAGAACCAGATTGAGCGCCTGGTGGAGGTTCCCGGTATCGCCCACAAGCGGGTGAAGCTGATTCAAACCGCCTGGGTGACGCAAAAGGCAATCAAAGACGTGATGCTGTTTTTGAAAAGTCACGGCGTTTCCACCACCTACGCGGTCAAGATCTACAAGCAGTATGGGGATGAATCGATCGCCACTGTCACCCACAATCCCTATCAACTGGCAACCGATGTCTACGGCATTGGGTTTGTGACTGCCGACGCGATCGCTCGAAATCTTGGCATTGCTCCCAGCTCCCAGTTTCGGTACCGCGCGGGGATTCTGCATGTGCTGGGGGAAGCCTCTGAAGATGGACACTGCTTTCTGCCCCACGATGAGTTGATTGGGCAAGTGGTGAAGCGATTGGACATTGAGGAGCACCATCCCAATCCTGACTCTGTAGAGTTTTTAATTCACTTGATGGTGCAAGAGCGGGAATTGGTCAAAACTGAAACGCCGATCAGTGGACTGGAGCAATTTGGCTACTATGCGCCACCCTTTTTTGCAGCCGAATACAAGCTAGCCGAACGGTTGCACCAGATTTTGAGACAGCCGCTTCAGGTCGATGCAACCCGTGTCCAACAGTGGATTGAGCGGTTTATTGAAAAAACGGGTACGCCGCTTTCGGAACAGCAGCGCCATGCGGTCGAGATGGCAGCAAGCCAGCGAGTGCTAATTCTCACAGGCGGACCCGGTTGCGGTAAGACATTTACCACGCGGACGATCGTGGCATTGTGGAAAGCAATGGGGAAGTCAATTGCCCTGGCATCGCCCACGGGACGGGCAGCCCAGCGGCTGAGCGAGATGACCGGACAGGAAGCGAAAACGGTGCATAGGCTGCTAGAGTTTGACCCCAAAACGATGAAGTTTAAGCGCGATGTAGACAATCCCATCCCGGCTGAGGCGATCGTGGTGGATGAAGCCTCGATGCTGGATCTATTTCTGGCGAACTCCTTGATGAAAGCCGTCTCCTCCGATGCCCAACTGTTACTGGTGGGAGACACGGATCAATTGCCCAGTGTGGGACCGGGATCGGTGTTGCAGGATTTGATCACCTCTGGACAGGTTCCGGTGGTGCGGTTGACTCAGGTGTTTCGGCAAGCGCAAGCTAGCCAGATCGTTCGCAATGCTCACCGGATTAATGAGGGACAGTTCCCGCAGTTGGAGCCAGTCTCGAATGCGCCTCAGTCAGATTGTCTGTGGCTGGGTGCCTCAGAGCCAGAACATGGAGTCCAGGCAATTCGAGAGTTGATGGGCGACTTGATTCCCAAGCAGGGCTTTGATCCAGCCAGCGATGTGCAGGTGCTTTGTCCAATGACGCGGGGAGAGGTGGGCACTCGCAATCTCAATATGGTTTTGCAACAGTTAGTCAATCCACCCTGCCCTAACAAAGCTGAGATTATCCGGGGAGGAATGACTCTACGGGTGGGCGATCGCGTGATTCAAAAGGTCAATGACTACAACCGGGAAGTGTTCAATGGCGACCTGGGCATGATTGCAGCGGTGGATGTGGAAGAACAAGAAGTGGTGGTGCAGTTTGGAGAGCGATCCGTCAGCTACGACTACGCGGATCTGAACGAAATAAGCCTGGCGTGGGCAGTGACAATCCACAAGAGCCAGGGCAGCGAGTATCCGGTGGTAATTCTGCCCATTTACATGCAGCACTATCTGATGCTGTCGCGTAATCTGATTTATACCGGGTTAACCCGTGCCAAAAAGTTAGCAATTGTAGTAGGTCCGCAGAAGGCGATCGCTCTGGCAGTCCGGCAGGTCAAAGATCGTCAACGCTATACCTTGCTGGATAAACGGCTGCGAGAGAAATAGGCTGGATGGGATTAACGTAAGGTATGGAGAAGAGTAGAGGAAAGTGGCGTGTTAAGCAACTCGTCGATTGTCAAAAAATTGAGATATTGATTTGGAGACAAGTTGATTTACCCTTTTTGAGGGCTGAAAACCTAATTTTAGGTCGGCTCAGCCGTGTGTAAACAAACGGTTGTTCTCAATACTGATAAGGTTTCAAGATACTAGGCAACCTGGCAATTTTTGGCAATTTTTGGATAATTGACTATATGTTGCTGGATTCTAGAGTCTGCCGTCAATTTGTCAATCCGCTACTTAAATATAAGGCTTTTGTTACTCGAAACTAGTGCATTAGGCAATTCTGTCAACGCGGACTGTTGACCGTAATAGAGAAATGCATTTAGTAATAGGATCGGCAATGTAGCTAAATTCTAGAAGCCGTGTCAATTTTGGCAATTGTTAAATCTTCTAAACTTTTAGCAGATTTTACTTGACTCTAGTGGTTTTCCAGAGCAACTAGTAGGATCGCTACTGTTAAGAGATTTCAGTATAAACTGCCTATCAACATACCTTGACCTATCGACAACAAGTCAAGGTATGTTGATAGATTCTAGAGTTAAAGTTGCGTGATTCTAGTCTTTTATGGCAAAAAGAAGCTAGAGACGTAATCGTCGTATCCCTACGCCTGAAGGACACTGATGTTTTTTAGTATGTGATGCTGGTCTGTGATGGTTTCTCTGTTGTTGACAGTATAGTCTGCTGGATTTTGGATTTTCTACTCTCAACGCTATACTATGTCGGTATTAATAGGCTTTGCATAGTGCCCGTGACTCAGCTTAATGACCTTGCTTTAGACTCACCTTCAATCCTGACTGACCCACTCTCCTCTGATGTCACGTCAGATTCTCTAGATCATAATCGGATGATGTCTTATGCTGCAAAGTTAAAGGCGGACAAGGCGTTTCTGAATCTGGTTCTGGTCAATGTTGCAACTGGAATCAATCAGTTCAGATTACATCTGACGCACGCCCGGCTTAAGGGTGATGCTGATATGATTAATCTCTACGACGAGACTGAGAAGATTGGTGCCCTTCAAAAGCGAACTATGATGCGGCTTGAACGTCGATTTCGCTCAGTATTGAAGACTGATAAGTTTTGGGGTCAGACAGCAACTTGGATCTTGCTGCGGCTTGACCAATGGCAGCAAGAGGGGCTGATGCCATCTGATTGCTCTGTCATAGGTATGTTGTCTTTAGAGTCAGGAGTCGATTTGACGGATAGTGATGAGTGGCGCGAGTTATTAGTGACGAGTGCTTGTGCTTTTCACACTGCTAGTCAGTGGTTAAGACATCTAGATCTGTCGGGGCATAGTGCTGCTGAAATCGATAAACTGCTGGGTGTTAAGTCCGTTGATGCTGCTACCGCGCATGAGCCTTTATTTCAGGATACAGAAGTTGAACGAGTGGCAACTGGCTACCCAATTCTCACAGGTGCACAGGCGCTGATTAATTCTCAATGGGAAGATGGGGAGCATCCCTACTGGAAAAAACTGGTAGGAGAAGGCTTTATCCAGCACCAAATTGTACGTCAGAGTCCCTCAAATCAGCAAATTGAACTGGTGCCAGGTAAGGCGGCGTGGGAAATTATCCAGCAGTTTGGTCCTGAGGCAGCGTATGTCTTCTTGATTTTCTCCTCTTACGCAACTGATTCAGAAGAGCCTTGGGCAGAGCAGATTCGACTCAAGGGTACTGATCTAATTCGGCTCTTTGGATGGGACAAGCGCACTGACATTACGATCGCACAAAAACTCAAGAAGATTGGGCATCTAGTAGAGTTAGTTTGCAGTCTCTCTGTGCTTGTGAGTAATATCAACATTGGCGCAAAACGTTACAACGTTGAGCGAGGTGCAATGTGGACTTTGGAGGGGTTGGGATATGCGGGGCAGCTAGCACTAACAATGGACATTAATCAACCCGATTCTCCGACCTACGAAGCGGGTGAGCCAGATGAACTGTACATTAAGGTGCGCCCCGGCGTTTGGACCGAAAAGTTCTTGAATGCCAGCGATAGCAGCTCTAAAGAAGCTCTCTTCCAATATGGCTATTTGGCAAAGAGTACGCTTCAGATCAACCCTTACCGCCAACGATTAGCTTCAAAGCTTGCGATCTTCCTCACTATCATGAGTCGGATTCGAGACGATGGGCGTTATGAGGTGCGAACACTGCTAGAGCGGTTGGAGCCGAAGGATCTTCTGGAGAGTGTTCAAGAAGATCGGTTGCGCCGAATTAAATTGATCACCCAGTGGGATAGCGCTTTGTTGACCCTCAAAGAATTGGGGTGGGATATCAATTTTGATCAAGCGACTTATCCGGAGAGTATCAGACCCGCCTGGTCATTGAGTGATGATTTAGATTCTGGCTATCGTCCTCGCAATTGGTTGACAACCTGGCTCAAAGCGATCGTGATTATCAAACCTTCTGTAAAAATTCAGGAGAAGCTTGGTAGTCATGTGCCTGCCACCCTGAAGCCTGCACGTTTGCCTGTTCAATCGCCCCTGCTAACGGGTGAAACAATTCAGGCTGCGCTGGATGTGAAGGGCATGACCAAGGCTCAATTAGCAGATGCTTTGCAAGTAGACCGATCCTTGGTTACTCGCTGGTTAAAAGGTCAACGAACAATTCAACCAAAGCATTGTATGCAAATCAAGGCATTGCTTGGAGATTTTGATGGCCAGATGTAGGTGTAAAGATAGTGAAGCCAATGCCCCTTTCTACAAAAGAATTAGGAAATCTAGATTTTTACGCTGATGAAATTAATACTGAAGGTATTCTTCCTATTCTTTAATTAAGCTTTCCAAGCTTTTTAACAGCCTATTAATCTCTTCGCATTTTTCTGGATTTTCTAGCAATCCCTTACGGCGGATAGCCTGCTCAATCTTGGAAATACGACGATTGAAACTGAGTGGTTCTGCTTTGGAAAGATATTTTGGTTTTATTTCCTCTTTGATCTTAGTCAGGGAAAGCTCTTCAACGATAGCCTTCTCGAGAAGCTTCTGGCGTTGGTCAGAGTCTTTGAGTTTGGCGATAGCCCTGGCTTTTGTATATTCTAGTTGCCCCATTCTGAGAGCATCTAAGACTTCTTCAGGCAGATTTAGAAGGGGTAAGCGATTAGTTCTAAAACTTTCAGGACTTAGTGTTCCTACAAGGGTGAATACCTTTTCTATTTCGTCTAAGTTTTTGCGGATAACGTTATCCGCAACTTCTTCCCCTCTACGTTTTGCGTGTGCTGAAATATTTAAAGTACTGATGATTTCCTCTCTGGAAGTCTGTAGTGTAATTGCTAACAAGTCAAGAATGCCTTCAGTTTCCTCAACTGGGTTAAGGTCTTCGCGCTGGAGGTTCTCAATCAGAGCAATTTGTAACGCTTGTTCATCGTCTAGCTCTCGAACAGAAATTGGAACTTCTTCAAGTCCAGCTTCTTTCGCCGCACGATAGCGCCGCTCTCCAGCTACTAGTTCATACTCGCCATCCGGTAATCCCCTTACCAAGAGAGGTTCCAGAATGCCATGCTCCTTCACTGACTGGGTAAGCTGCTCCATCTTGGCAGGGTCAAAATATCGGCGTGGCTGTCGATGAGGAAGTCGGATGTTTTCAATAGAGGTGGTGTTGCCTGCCTTATCATCATCCTCTTTCTTGCCTCCACTGCTTAGAAATGCATTGACTCCACTTAAAGCTGAATATTGGGTTCTTTGCCGCTTTACGCTCAAGGTAACTTCTCCAAATCTTTCACTATTTGATTGAGAATGCTAATTGCTGGATGTTTAGGGCTAAATACTGCTAATGGTAATCGCTCTTGAGATGCATCTGGGAAAGCAGTAGAACGTGGAAGCGGTGGATAAACTTTAGTAATCGCTGAAAGCTGATTTTCAAGCACACTGAGGGCTTCTCGATCCTGCAATGTTCCTTTCGCATAGATAGTTGGTACAACCCCAGCAAGTTCGAGTTTGTGATCGATCGCATCCCTAACGTCGGCGATCGTCTGAAGAACTAAATTTGTGCCTTGAATGCTTTTGAATTGAGTTTGGCTCGGAACCAAAACATAATTAGCTGCAACCAAGCTTAAAGTGCTGAGCATTCCTAAGCTTGGCGGCGAATCAATCAGAATAAAATCATATTGCTCTGTTATTTTATCGATTGCCTGTTTAAGCCGCAGCTCACGTCGAAGTACGGAAGATAACTGCATCTCCGCCGCACTTAGCAGAATATTGGACGGAACTAAATCCATGCCATGTATTTCGCTATGGATTGGCAGGTTCTTCTTGTCAAGAATTGCATCTTTTACAGTTACTTCTTGTTCTGTTGGATCTAATCCCATAAAGATTGTGAGACTAGCTTGTGGGTCCATATCAATTAGGAGGACTTTCTGGTTTTTCCGTTGCCCTAACTGATACCCTAAGTTCATTGTTAGGCTTGTTTTGCCGACGCCACCAGCCTGGTTAAAGGTCGTAATTACTTTTGCCACTGGGTGATCCGTAAGTTAATTTTCAAAGTTTATGTAGTAGAGTGCCCGAAACGCAGTTGATTAATCCTTAGATGAATCATACTAAAACAGCTGCCGTTTGGAGCGATGATTTTGTGTAATTGCTCAACTGGGGTAAATTGACAAAATCTCAAAAGCGGATAAAGTGACGGTATGACAGAACTTCCCGACTTAAAGCAACTGACGGATGAGGCAAAAGATGCCTTGATTCTAAGGCTGTGGG
>Ga0209591_10007237_pt1 | contig 12230 bp, 8 predicted proteins | sample MAT01_FD_187207 | JGI IMG/M metagenome (GOLD analysis project Ga0209591, IMG submission 187207) | Freshwater microbial communities from Lake Fryxell liftoff mats and glacier meltwater in Antarctica - MAT-01 (SPAdes) (version 2) | ecosystem: Environmental > Aquatic > Freshwater > Ice > Liftoff...
TGCCAATATTTCCCAGAAGCTCGGCATCATTAGGTTTAAGTTCGATCGCTTTACGATAAGCTTGACTCGCGGCGGCTAAATTTCCCCGCATTAAAAGAGCATTACCCATTGTCTTGTAGGCAAGCGCAAAGTTTGGTTTGAGTTTCAGAGCGGCTCGACCCGCTTCGATCGATTCGGCCAATTTTCCTTTGGCTAAATACTGCTCAGCTTGCTTATGTTGCTTCTGAGCCTGATTATTAATTTCAGCTAAACCTGACTTTCTCATAATATTTCTTTTTTGTGATCGTAAAACCTTTTTAGGGTTACAGAATCATAGCGATTAACTGATTGAAATCACGAATTTACCGTTTCAACATACCAATCTTGAATTGATAAATCTGCCACTTCAATAGACTTGAGACATAGAGCATGAATATCTTTTGCCGAAAAATTGGTTTCAATAAAAACCCCGTTATTTAACTTTCGATTACTACGAAATTTCTTCTCATCCCAACCGAGTAATCGAGGAAATTGTTCCATAATTTCTTTAAAGCTTTCAGGCTCAAGATCGGCAATAGTATTTAAAGTTATTTCCAAAACATCTCGCCAACTCTTTACGAAATATTCTTCGCCAAAGATATGAAGTAGTTTAGGAATACTACCTTTTAAACTACTCGGTTGGGAAGTCTGTATGGAGTCATCACCAAAATAGCTCCAAATGTTGATGACTAGATTCGCTAAATCTTCAGCTCTAGATTCAATATTTTCTCTACGCCATACTTCCTTGTCGTTAAAATATCTATTTACTTCTAGGTGACTTTTTTGAAATTCAGTTCGCTTAGTCAAAAAGTCAGAGTTAGAGAGTTCAGGATTATAGGCTGTTAGAGTTAAATTACCTAAAGTATGAACAAACAGATCATATATAAGTGCCCAATCTTCTCCCAAATGATTTTTCCACCAGTCACTTAAGGTTTGTGGCATGATATGTTCGATAGAAAGATTGCTCAAACTTGCTTGCTCCTTGTGTTTGAATGATTCTTCAATAGTTTCGAGTATAAGCTTGGCTTTCCCAGTACGATTGCTTCCGTATAGTTTTACATCCAATAATCGTTCTTTAAATACAACATCTTTAGGATAGTCTTTGGATTGCAAAGATATTTTTAATCTATCTACAAATGAACTAGAAGCTATAACAGTGTCCTTTACCACCTGCGAATATAGTAAGGCAAAAGTTCTATTTAATCCCCTTGTTTGGACATTACAAACAAACCGACGAAGTATGAAATTCTCTAAAACTTGAAAAATAGAAATAAAATCATCTGTGGTGATTCTATTTTGCATCCAATCGTCATAGCAGTTCAGTAGAAAAGGATAGACGGTGGCAACTTCTAATCGATTGATACGAATAAGATACTTGCGGATTTTCAGATTTTCTTCACACTCTGGATTTAGTAGTTTTGAGTAGTAGTTAGCAAACTTATGTAGATCCTGCAAATGAGGCAATGCATCACCCTGATTAATTCTTTCTTTAACTTGAAAGTAAATTTCGCTTTGTTTAACTTCGATTCCATTCTTCGTCAAATAATGTCGAATAAATTCAGACAGATCCTCTCCCAAGAGATTTTGCATCGGTTCCCAATACTGCGAGTAGGTTAATTCTTGGGTGTCTGAATGAATCCGCATAAAAAAGTAGTTGCGAATGAGATCTGCTTGCGTTAAAGCTCTACCTTTAGCATTAAGACTTTCAAATACAAGATAAGGGTCATCATTTGTGCCAAGTACTACACTGACAATTGACAGATTATTACAAATTATCTTTTGAATCTTATAAATATCCACCTGAAACTGTCTGATTTTCTTTGAGAAAAAGCTATAGCATTCCAATATCCCAGAATTTTCGGTTTGAGACTCACTTCTAATAAGTTTATGGAAAACTTCACGATCTACCTGTGTAGGCTGCAACTTGAAGTAATCTAATCCTCTCTTATACGGATTCACCAAAATTGTATTGTCAATTTCTGCTACAAGTTCTTCGCCTTCAGTTTGCTTCGCATAATCGCGTAACGCACAAAGTAAAATGAATATCGTTGTAAGACGTTGCTGTCCATCAATCAATAAATACTTGCTTACACCTTCAGGGATTGAGTTTGTGGGGATAGTGACAATAGAACCCATGAAGTGAGTGCGTGGATTTTCTGACTCACAGAGTTCGATCAGATCGTCCCATAAAATTTGCCACTCAGATTTTTTCCAGCTATACGGGCGTTGAAATAAAGGCACAACATACTGTTTTGTTCCTTCGATAATTTGTTGTAACTTAGTTTCAGACGCTTGCATTAGCTATCTCCCTTTCTCACTTACTTTATAGTTGTATATCTTATCGCATCTGCAAGTAAGAAATTCATTCAGGATTCTCAAATTTAATATTGGTAAACAGATGAGACATGGGAGAGGGTGAACGACAAATTGCGGGAGTGGGTATGGGTATCAGAGGAACGAGACCCAGGGTCTAGTCATGGTAGTAATGACAGCCGCAGACATTAGCGATCAAGAAGGGGCAAGGCAGGTGTTTCAGCGTTTATCCCAGAAACGGCAAAGGCTTCAGAGGTTAGTTCGCAGCCTGACTATTAATTTCAGCTAAACCTGACTTTCTCAAAATATCTCTGTTCTGCGACAATAAGCAAAGAGATAATAATCATGACCTGTGTTACAACTAAATCGAAATGATGTTTTATGAAAATATGTGGAGTCTAGTTGGAGCCATTTTGCTGACCACTTCGGGACAGTTGCTGAGTGATGCATCTGCGGCTGATGTATCGCTTTCACTTTTAGTCAAGCATCCTCCCTTAACAGTGGCAACCGAGGTGGCATCGCCCGACTCTCAGTCAGCTTGGGTTGCCGAGCAAGCAGTTCAGAACATGATTTTAACCATGCGAAAATCTGGTTATGCTGATACCGCACAGGGCGTGTGGATTCAGTCCAGTAGTGGCGTGCTATTTGCTAGTCGTCAGGCGAATAAACCACTTCCTGCCGCTTCTCTCACAAAAATTGCCACGACACTTGCCGCCCTATCAACTTGGGGAGCAAATCACAAATTCACTACCACCATTAGCACTACAGGCAAACTTGTCGGTGACACCCTGCAAGGCGATCTAGTGATCCAAGGCGGTGGCGATCCTCTATTCGTGTGGGAAGAAGCGATCGAATTAGGTAATGCGCTGAATCGGATGGGGATCAAGCGAGTCAAGGGCGATCTGGTAATCACCGACCAGTTTTACATGAATTTTGAGACAGACCGCAAACTCACAGGCAATTTGCTCAAACGTAGCCTGAATGCGGCTAATTGGACGGATGAAGTTGTCGCCCAGTACCAAACGATGCCTTTTGGTACGCTCACGCCTCAGGTATCGATCGATGGCAAAGTGCGTTCCAGTCCCGATCTCAATACTCAGGCTAATGCTCGAACTACAGTGCTGGTGCGCCACTCTTCTCTACCGCTATGGCAAATTCTCAAACGTATGAATACGTTTAGCAATAACGAAATGGCAGAGATGCTGACCGCCTCGGTGGGCGGAGTCAACACGGTGAGGCAAAAGGCGATCGAAATCGCAGGGGTATCGCCGCTAGAAATCCGTCTGATCAATGGCTCAGGGCTAGGACAACAAAACCAGATCTCGCCCCGTGCGATCACCGCGATGCTGATTGCTTTGCAAAACTTGGCACAGACTCAGAATCTGTCGATCGTCGATTTAATGCCAACTGGTGGTTGTAACTGTGGCACGATCGAAAATCGAAGTATCCCGTTTGGCGCGGTTGTCAAAACTGGTACACTCTCAGATGTCAGTACTTTAGCAGGCGTACTTCCAACGCGCGATCGAGGTCTGATCTGGTTTTCGATCGTCAATCGCGGCACAGGTGATGTTTCAGTGTTCCATCAAGCTCAGGATCGATTACTCAGAATGCTGTTAGATAAATGGGGTAAGTCCTCAACTACTCGATCGATCTATGGCTTTTCACCTCAGCCTTGGCAAGATCTCGATCGAAATGAGATTTTTGGCAAACAATAAAACTAAGAAAGCAGGATGCAAACATGAAAACTAGCTTGGTAAGTGCAGAGACCCAGAACAGCCTGGGGATAAGGCTGGCTCAGCAAGGTAAGTTAGGAGAGGCGATCGAGGCTTTTCGACAAGCGATCTCGATCCAATCTGATTATGTTGATGCTCACTACAATCTCGGTACTGCCTTAGCGGAACAACAAGATATCGATCGAGCAATTAGTTGTTTCTTTAGCGTTATTCAGTTAAATCCTATTCATACTGATGCCTTATTTAATCTAGCGGTGCTTTTGAGTCAGCAGGAAAGATTAGAAGAGTCGATCGCTTGTTATCAAGATCTGCTCCTAATTGAGCCTGAAAATATTGATGCTCTGTTGGGCTTAGGTTCGCTTTTTCATAAATTAGATTTACTGGATCAGTCGATCGAATGTTACGAATATATCCTCAAATTACAGACGGATAGCGTTGAGGTTTACACCAAACTTGGAGATTTGCTATGTGGACAGAATAATTTCGATCGAGCTGTGGAAAATTATAAGAGTGCATTAAATCTTAGCCCCGATCTAGAAGCAGAAAAGAATAGGTTGAGAAGTTCCTTGAGACATGCTAAATGGTGTCAAGAAATCCAACAAAAATTCGATCGATCCCAACCGCATCTGGTTCTTCATGTTGGTTGTGGTAGTTATTACCCAGAAGGATTGCATGAAGCATTTCGTCACGATCGGTGGATGGAAGTTCGATTTGATATCGATCCTGCGGTCGAGCCTGATATTATCGGTAGCCTCACAGATATGAGTGCTGTAGATAGTGGCTCAGTCGATGCGATCTGGTCATCACATAATGTCGAACATCTCTATCATCATCAAGTTCCGATCGCTTTAGCTGAGTTCTTTCGTGTTCTTAGTCCTGGCGGCGTAGCACTGATCACTTTACCCGACATCCAAAAAGTCGCAGAACAGGTCGCCACGGGAAATTTAGAAGATCCGCTCTATTTTACTGGTGGCGGCGCACCAATCGCGGCAATTGATATTCTCTATGGATGGGGAACAAGTATCCGTGATGGCAACCACTATATGGCGCACCTTACCGCTTTTACTGCCGAGTCTTTACAGCAAAAATTAATCGCGGCAGGATTCCAAGATGTTGTGGTTTCTAGAGAAGATCTCAATCTTTGGGCTAAGGCATATAAGAGGGCGTAGGAGTGTCTCCCAACTTAAATCACCTGCTGGAAATTATCTCGACATCGCTAAAGTTGAAGACTTTTAGGGCTTCTGACAATACAGCTTTGTCTGAGGCGATCGAACTCTTAACCGATCATGTAGCTGGTTCGATCGAAGATATCAGTCTGGTATTACAAGTATTGAGGCAACTTCTGATCTTTTCTCCGCACGATCGCCAGATTACAAACTTTTCTGAAGCCTGTGTTAGATACTATGAGAGATCGATCGATCTACATCCAACTTCAGCAAAACTACATTGGGAATTGGGTAATATCTATACTGAACTCAAGCAGATCGATCGAGCCGTAGATTGTTATGACAGGGCATTGAGTCTAAAACCAGAGTTTGCTGAGGCGTACTTTAGTCTTGGTAATATCGATCTGCAATTGGGTAAAGAGCTTGAGGCGATCGATAAGTTTGAACGCGCTATCCAACTCAATCCTAACTTCGCTAAGCCTTATGTAAATCTGGCATATCTCCAATCAAAGCAGGGCAAAATCGAGGAGTCGATCGTTAATCTCCAAATTGCGATCCAGACCGATCCTAGCTTTGCCGAAGCTTATGGGAATCTTGCTAGCATCTTAATCCGCACACAACGCATCGACGAAGCGGTTGTTCATCTCCAAACTGCACTCACACTCAAACCCGACTATCTTGCAGCGCGACTAAATTTGTTGGGAATCTGGGAATGGCAAGAGAAAATCGATCGGGCGATCGAACTGCTCAACCAAGCCCCGATCCCAGAAATTGACTTCGCCGATCGTTATGCAAATTTTGGCGGAATCCTAGCTAAACAAAATAGAACACTAGAGGCAATAGATTGCTTTGAGCGAGCATTGGTCTGTCAACCCAATCATGTTTATGCCCTGAGGATGAAGCTGTTGGTATTGCCAATCCTCTATGATACCAGTGAGATATCATCTTGGCGACAACGCTTTACGGATGGATTAGACCAGTTTGTGGAGCGTGTATCTCAGATGCTTGAAGTCGATCGAGCTTGGGCGTTAGAGAGCATCCAATCTGAAACTAATTTTTATCTCGTCTATCAAGGTCAAAATGATTTAGACCTACAGGTTAAATATGGTCAACTGGTGCATCGAGTGATGGCGGCAAACTATCCGCAGTATATGATTCAGCAATCAGTCGATCGACAAGATTTGACGATCACCAACAAAAAAATTCGGCTGGGTTATGTCTCCACTTACTTCAGATTTCATGCTGGGACTCGATCGACTTTGGGGGCGTTGCAGCATCGGAATAGAGAAGAATTTGAGGTCTATCTCTATTACACCGATCGTAAAACCGATTTTATGACTCAGGAGTTCGAGCGCGAGAGTGATTTCTTTCATCATATTCCCGCTAACCTTGAAGCCATCTGCGATCGAATCATTGCCGACCAACTCGATATTTTAGTCTTTCCTGATATTGGGATGCATCCACTCACGACTCAAATTGCGGCTTTGCGACTTGCTCCAATCCAATGTGTTTGCTGGGGACATCCTGTCACAACTGGATTGCCAACGATCGATTATTTCTTCTCAGGTGAATTAATGGAGCCTGAAGACGCTGACTTACATTATGCTGAAGCCTTAGTGCGCCTGCCAAAGTTAGGAGTCTCTTATCCCAAACCTGTTTTACCAGTGACGCGAAAGCAGCGTAGTGACTTCAATCTCAATGATGCTTCGATCATCTATCTCTCCAGCCAGTCTCTATTCAAATATCTGCCGCAGCACGACTATATATTTGCCCAGATTGCTCAGCAAGTATCTCAATCCAAGTTTATTTTCTTTGCAAGTCAGTCCACGGATATCACAGAACAGTTTTGGCGGAGACTGGAACAATCCTTTGCAATCGTGAATTTAGATGTCAAGGACTTTGTCGTGATTATGTCTCGTTTAGATTGGGAGAACTATTTACATCTCAATCTCCTTGCCGATGTATTTTTAGATAGTTTAGGCTTCTCTGGTGGGAATACCGCTTTAGATGCAATCGCCTGTAATTTGCCAGTTGTGACTTTGCCAGGAGAATTTATGCGCGATCGACTTGCCTATGCCATGCTGCGGGTGTTGGAGGTTCCCGATTCGATCGCCAGAGATCGAGAAGACTACATTAAAATTGCGGTTAGGTTGGGACGAGATCGGCAGTGGCGACAAGAAATTATCCAGAAAATGCAGATTCATCACGTCGATCTTTATGACGATCTAAGCTGTGTGAGAGCGATGGAAGAGTTTTATCGATCATTTATCTAAATCAAATCACTTAACTCACCTTATGCGGAGGACTGAAAGAGATAGATAAGATAGGATGATGAGTTACTTTGGGAAGATAAATGACTATTCATTCAATAAATTCTGAAAACCTGCTTGGATGAAGTGTTTGTCATGAGCAAGAGCTGTTGTAATGCCTAGCTCCTTCATGATCAAAAATGAACAACAATCTGTCAGACTCCATGCTTTATCTTCTCGCTGCAAATAAAGCTCCAAAGCCAGATCGAATTGCTTCGTATTTTGCAAAACAATAGTCACATTAGGATGCTATTTCATCTCTTGCACTGTCAATGCGGCTTTCATCCTTGCCGCACTGTGAAATTTTGAAAAGAAATTTAGCAATTCTACTAACACCATTTCACTCGTAAATACTCTCGCCTGTTGTACTTGTAATGACTGATACAGAGATAGAGCTTTACCATGCCATCGATCTTTAGGATGAATAAGAGCTACCCAAAAGCCTGTGTCAGCGAAGACGATTTTCATGTTCAATTCCCATAGAGATATGCATCTAGATTTTCGGATGCATCTTCAGGAATACTATCCCATATCTCTTCAGACACTTGGTTGGAATTGTCCAAAACAATTTGCCAAAAAGGAGTAGCTGTAGAGTCAAAAGGTACTTCTTGTTTGCATTGAATTGGCATAAAACTTTCTCTCTCTGTAGAAAGAACTCGTTGCACAAGCTGCGTTACTATGACCTCTAGCTCTGCCAATGTCAAAGAACTAATCACTTGGTGCTTTTCTAAACTTAAGATTTCCATACTTTTGACTGTACCTTTAGAATAATCATACTAAAATTTGACCCGCAACTACCAATTGATCCTATTGTCGCAATTCGATCTCCCGATCGATTGGGAGATCGATCACAAACTCTGCACCCTCAGATAGTTCAGGTGTACAACTCAACTCACCACCATGTTTCTGCGTCACAATCTCATAACTGATTGACATACCTAAACCAGTGCCTTTACCAACTGGTTTTGTGGTAAAGAAAGGCTCAAATAGTTTCTGTCTAATATCTGCTGGTATCCCTGGCCCATTATCTTTGATCCGAATTTCGATCCTGTTATGTGCTGTAACTTGAGTATAGATATAGATTACTGGTGAATATTCTGGGGTTAGAAGCCAAGAGTCGGCAAACTCACCCAGATTCCGATCGATCGATTCAGATTTCTCTTCTAAAGCATCGATCGAATTAGCAAGAATATTCATAAATACCTGATTTAGTTGCCCAGGCAAGCAATTCACCATCGGTAAGTCACCATACTTACGGATGACTTGAATTGGTAAACGTCCCCGCGATCCCTTAAGTCGATCGCCTAAAATCATCAATGTGCTATCAATACCTTCATGCAAGTTCGCTTCTCTCATCGTGAACTCATCAGATCGCGAAAATATGCGTAAACTACGGACGATTTCACAAATCCGCTCAATACCCACATGCATTGCTAGTAGCACATTTGGCAAATCATCTCTAATGTACTCTAGCTGAATCGACTGTTTTTTAGCTTCAATCTCTGAAGTGGTAGAGGGAAATTGAGCTTGATATAACTCGACTAGTTCTAATAATCCCTGACTATACTGTCTAGCATAGGGAAGATTACCTTGGATAAAGTTAATCGGATTATTGATTTCATGTCCAATCCCAGCCACCATTTGACCGAGGGCTGACATTTTCTCATGTTGGACAAGTTGAGCTTGAGTGCGTTTGAGTTCAGTAAATAATGTCCGTAACTCTGATTCCACCTGCTCTCGCACCTTAATCTCAGTCTGCAACTGCTGGTTGGATTCACTCAATTCCACCGTGCGTTCTTCTACTCTGCGTTCTAATTCCTGTTTTGCTTGTTTGAGAGTGGCTTCGGCTTGCTTGCGCTCAGTGATATCCAATATCATGCTGAGTGTACATAGCTCATCGCCCAAATAGATCGAATTAAGCGATAGTAATACGTTCAGTTTTCTGCCTGATTTATTCTTGAGATAAGCTTCAGCATTACTAATTGCTCCACCTTGCTGCTGCATGAGTTGCTGCAACTGGGGATAGTCATCAACTTCTGTCCATACATTTAAATCAAAGGAATTATGTCCAATTACTTCTTCACGCTTATCATATCCAATTAAACGGATAAAGCTCTCATTCACATCGACAAATTTACCGTCTTTTTGCCTGCTAATACTGATTGCTAAAGGTGATGAGTAGAAAGCTTGGGTAAATTTTTCCTCTTCGATCGCTTCTGAAACTGGTTTAACTATAATCAGCTTCCAATAAGTTTGTGGCACATGAAAAATAAATGCTGTGGAGGCTTCTCCTAAGAGTAAATCATTCTCTAGTTGGACTTTGCGATAGAGTTTTGTCGTAGAACGTCTTTCTCGGAGCGGATCTGCCATCACTGCTACGATAATCTTGGCTTCGGCGGCACTGATTTGATAAGTGTCTTTGGCAATTTTTTTAATCAACTCAGGATTAAACTGAGCTAATTCTCTAGCACTCTCGATCGTGGCATCGTTCATCTCGGCGATCGAAGCGGCTAAGGGTAAAAATAAAGGTTCATTGAAAGCTAGTTGAGCCACAGTCATGAACTGTTCGATCTGCCGACCTACACTGTCTTCGGCGATATATGTCGCTTTGGTAGGATCGGGAAAAGTCAGAAACTGATTATTCCGATCTAAGACAAATAGGTATCCGCCCGTTTGCTTTTGCCATTTGGTCGTGAATGCTTGGAGGCTTTCTAGTTTTAAGTCGATCGACGCAGCCCCAGAAAATTTCCCTTGCTCAAATGTTGGCACGGCACAGGTAACGATCGGCTGACGGGTATACGGATCGACAAAAGAGCTACTCCATATGCAACAGCCAGGTGGGGCATAGCGCGTCGGCACATACCAAGCTTCACTATGATAGCCAAATCCAGGTTGGTTGTAGTCGTCATAATATTTGAGGCTACCTGTCTGATCTCGACACCAGAAGAAACTACGTCGTGCCACGCCTAGCTTGAAAAAATTGGGTTCTGGCCACACTCCACCACCAGATATACCCAGATCGCCCTGAAAGTTAACAATAGCAGGGATCACAGCTCGATAAATCGACTCCGATTTCGGTAGAGTCTCGGCAGTAGCAACCAGCGATCGAGCTAATGCTTCAATTTCTAGAGAACGCGCCACTAGCTCTGAAACAGCATTATTCCCCGTCTGTTCGATTAACCTTGCTGATTCTGCATACAACATGACAAACTGTCTAAGAGCAAGTGCTAAACGCTTTACTTAACCTTTGATAGATTCTAACCTAGGTTTTTGTCCACAAAGAATAATCTGCATAAGTTAATCCATACGATCTACATTACCAACTGTCGATCGACTTCAAGAATTTAAGCTTGGCTATGCAACTCCGTAGCCTGTATAGGGTCTTTTGTAGGGGGGATGTAAACCTAGTACGATATCTTCCTTGGGAATACCCATTTCCAACAATTCCTGACCCACATCAATATCGGTGGTGTTTTGCTGAAGCCAAATTTGACCGTCTTTGATATCAAAATGCATTACGGTGTAATATATCCGCTTTAAGCCTTTCCAGCCAACTCGCATGAGTTGATATCGATCGCGCACTAGGTCAAAAAATAGCTCGTTCTCTATGTTTTGAGATTTAAATTGGCTGTGATTTTCTAAAAGGGTTTGGATACATGCACGATAATGTTCTAGTTTATCCACTTTACTATCTCCTCAATGATTGGTTCGTAATTCTTGCATTATGCGTTGCTTCTCTGGTGCGGCAATTGCGACACTAGAATAAACTTGAATTAGGTAAAAGTTCGATCGAATTCATAGGAAACAGCAATGAAACTTGCACGTCGGCAATTTTTACAAGGTATTGCTGCGGGGATATTTAGTTGGCAGTTTGGCACACAGGTGGCGTGGGCTGCCGATCGATATGGACGAAAATTGGCAAGTCCGACCAAACGAAAATTGGCTTTGTTAATTGGGATTAATCAGTACGATGCCAAAGATGACTGGCTCCCACTCAATGGCTGTGTCACTGATGTCGAGTTGCAACGCGAACTACTGATCCATCGGTTTGGATTTAACCCGATCGATATCGTCACACTTACAGATCATCAGGCAACTAGAGGAGCGATCGCCCAAGCATTTACGGAACATCTGATTGCTCAGGCTCTTCCAGGTGATGTTGTTGTCGTGCATTTCAGTGGGCATGGTTCGCGCATCGGCACGCATAATACGCTCGTTCCTGTGGATGCGGGCTTCCCCGATCCGAAACAGCCCGTAAATGACTTGACGGATGAAACTCTCTTGCTATGGTTAAGAGCGATCGCCACGGATCGAATCACCTGTGTGCTGGATACAGGCTATAACCATCCTGGTACGGCGGTGGTGGGGAATTTTCGGATTCGAGCGCGTCCTAGCCGCCGTGAATGGACACTCAGCCCCGATTCGATCGAATTACAGCAACAACTAGTCGAACAATTGGGTAGTTCGATCTCCAAGCCTCACTCGACATCAGGCGTAATTTTGCAAGCAGCACCTAATAATCAGCTTTGTGCTGATGCTTTGTGGCAAGGGTTTAGCAGTGGCGTTTTTACCTATGCTTTGACTCAGCAACTTTGGCAAATGCTCCCTGCGACCTCGCTTAATATTGTGTTGAGTAATGTGATTGGCACACTCGAACAAAAAGCTTTTTCTTCGCCAGAGCCAGTTTCGGC
>Ga0209591_10007244_pt1 | contig 12224 bp, 11 predicted proteins | sample MAT01_FD_187207 | JGI IMG/M metagenome (GOLD analysis project Ga0209591, IMG submission 187207) | Freshwater microbial communities from Lake Fryxell liftoff mats and glacier meltwater in Antarctica - MAT-01 (SPAdes) (version 2) | ecosystem: Environmental > Aquatic > Freshwater > Ice > Liftoff...
ACCTGCGGCTTCCTGTATAGCTGTGCCAGATACTACGACTACGCGCAGGGGTACACGCCCGAGTGGCCAGGCGTAGCGTGTTGCGTGACGGGCGCGCCTCGATCGTGACCGATCAGATCGCGTATGCCGGTGACTCAATTACATGCGTGCGCACGACTACGGGCAGGTCACGCCGCGCCGTGATCACACGCTCCGGGAATGAGCGGTGTTTGACTTCACGTCGGGGTATGTACAGCGCGCACTCTCGCAATTGCCAAAACGGGGCAGCCGGGCGCCATGGCGCCTCTGCCAGAACTATGTGAAGGATCTGTTGTCGCTGCGTCACGGACGGATAAACGATCCGGCGCTGGAGTTTCGTTCCGCATCAGACCCTCGCGACCGCCCGCGGAGCCCGTCGTGGTCCTGATGTCCTGTCTCCCCCTCGCGCCACGTGGGGTCTCGCTACATACTCCCACCACCCCCATCGACGTCCTTGGGCGCTCAGGGATTTCGCTCAGGCGGTTCGAACGCCAGGCAGTCTTCTTCTGACGACTCGTGCCCTCCCGGTTACGCCGCCGCGGACGAGTGCGTTTCCGGTCAGCGCACCTCTCTCGGTAAGGAACGCAATGACGCATGCTGAGCCCAAATCATCTCCCAGTTCGGCCCTGGCAGCACTGAAAGCTGCCACGCAGCACGAGCACGACGCCCTCGATGCGGCGCTCGATCTGCTGAATCCCGACATTGGGGCAATCGCCTACCGGCGCCATCTCGAAGCGTTCTTTGGCTTCTATGCGCCGATGGAGCGCGCGATGTCCGCCGTCGACGGCTACAGCGAGCACGGCATCGACCTGAATGCGCGGTGTAAGGCAGGTCTGCTCCGTGCTGATCTTCTGAGTCTTGGCGTCGGTGAACCGGACGCATTGCCCATGTGCGAGTCGCTTCCATCGCTACCCAGCCTGGCCACCGCCTTTGGCACGCTCTACGTGTTGGAAGGCGCCAGTCTCGGCGGGCAGATCATCAGCCGCCATGTCGAGAAGCAGTTCGGCTACACGGCCGCGCACGGGGCGCAGTTTTTCAACGGCTACGGCGCGCGAACGGGCGAAATGTGGATGACTTTCCGCCGCGCAGTGGATACGTACGGTGGCGAGCCAGAGCCGCGGGACGAGATGATCGAAGGCGCTCTCGCCACGTTCGTCGCGTTCAGGGAATGGTGCGCGCTGAGAGCAACGGCGTGAGCGGCGAGACAAGCGAAGCTCGCTTGCCGTGGGAAGGTCAGGCGTACAGTGTCAAGCGCTTCGGCACCACGATCACCAATTGCGCCAGCGAACCGGTGCAGACGCCCGGCTGCATTCAGGGCCACGGTGCGCTGTTGGTGCTGCGGGCTCACGATCTGACGATCGCGCAGGTCAGCGACAACAGCGGCGCGCTGCTTGGTCATCCTCCTGAAGCACTGCTCGAGCAGTCGGTCAGCCGGGTGCTGGGGGAGGTTCGCGCCGAGGAATTGCGCCGGTTTCTCGCATGCGAGCCGGTCGATCGCAATCCGTTGTATGTCTTGACGTTTCCGGGCCACAACGGTTCGGCACTCGACGTCACCGTGCACACCACCGAGGGCGTGGTGATCGTCGAGTTCGAGGCGACTGGCCACAGCGCAGTAAACGGCCCCGATTATTTCTCGCTGATCAAGCAGAGCGTCCATCGCCTGCAAAGCGTGTCGTCGCTGCAGGCCCTGGGCGACACCGCGGTCGCAGAGATCCGCGGGCTGACGAGAATGGACCGCGTCATGGTCTACAAGTTTCACGACGACGGCCACGGCGAGGTCGTGGCTGAGAGCCGGCGCCCGGAGCTGTCGCCCTGGCTCGGCCTGCACTATCCAGCGGCGGACATCCCCGAGCCCGCGCGCGCCCTGCTTCGCCGCACGTGGATTCGGCCGATGCGCGAGATCGGTGCGCCGCTGTCGGAGCTGGTGCCGCTGGCCCATCCCGACACCGGCCAGCCGCTGACGATGACCCACTGCGCACTGCGCGGTCCGTCAGTCATGCACACCGAGTACCTGCAGAACATGGGCGTGACTGCCGGCCTCACGCTCTCGATCCGGCGCGGCGAACAGCTGTGGGGCCTGATCGCCTGCCATCACTATACCGGTGCCTTCGATCTGCCCTACAACATGCGCGCCGCCTGCGAGCTGATTGCACAGATCGTCTCGTTGCAGCACAAAGCGGCCGAGGATCGCGATTACCTGTCCCGCCAGCTGCGGTTCGAGGAAGTGCAGCAGCTGCTCATCTCTCAGGCGGAGCATGAGGGCGGACTGCCGGCGATGATCGATGGACCACTGACCCTGGTCGATGCACTGGATGCGCAGGGGGCGGCACTGTTCCACCAAGGCCGTTGGTGGCGCGTTGGGCAAACGCCGCAGGACCACGAACTGGATGTGATCGCCGACTGGCTGATCAAGCGACCCGAATTCACCTCGTCTACTGAAGCGGTGTTCGTCACCGATTCATTGGGCAAGTTCATGCCGGATAACCACGACCTGAGCATCAACGCCGCCGGGCTGCTGGCCCTGCCCTTGTCGAAGCGAGGGAAGAATCTGATCTTCTGGTTCCGCCCTGAAATGTTGCGTACGATCGAGTGGGGTGGCAATCCAGACGACAAGCCCATGGTGCCGGGCCCGAACGGCCTTCGACTGACACCGCGACGCAGCTTTGAAATCTTCAGCGACTCGGTGCGTGGGCAATCGGTCCCTTGGCAGCCATGGGAGATCGAGCTCGCACTGCGTTTCCGGCTGGTGGTCATGCAGCTGGTCATCGGCCGTGCCGAGCAGCTGACGGAACTCAATTTGAATCTGGCGCGCAGCAACGATGACCTCGACGCTTTCGCGTACGTGGCCAGTCACGATCTGAAGGAACCGCTGCGTGGCATTCACAAATACGCGCACCAGCTGACAGACAGCGCCGCACTTTCCAATCCGCTGGACGCGCAGCGCGTCGACGGCCTGATTCGGCTGACGTTGCGCATGGACAGTCTGCTCGAATCGCTACTCCACTTTTCGCGCGTCGGTCGTGTTGCCTTGGAGCTGGAGGAGGTCGATCTCGACGAACTGGTGCATGAAGCGCTGGAAATGGTGGGCGCGCGCCGTGCCGAGAAGCCGAGTGAGGTGGTCGTCGCGCCACAGCTGCCGCACATGCGCGCGGATCGGGTGCGGTTGCGCGAAGTGTTCGTCAACCTGCTCTCCAACGCCTTCAAGTACAACGACAAGACCAATGTCCGGATCGAGATCGGCTGGTATCCCGCGCACGCGATCGATCGGAAGCCGCATTGGCCATCCGACGTGACCCAGCATCCGATCTTGTATGTGAAGGACAACGGGATTGGCATCGAGGCACGTCATGCTGAGCAGGTGTACAAGATGTTCAAGCGCCTGCACGGCCGCGATGAGTATGGCGGCGGTACGGGCGCCGGCCTCACCATCGTGAAAAAGCTGATCGAGCGCCACGGAGGCGACGTCTGGTTCGACTCCGAGCCAGGCGTTGGCAGCACCTTTTACGTGTCTCTGGGGATGCAGTGAGCGCATCGTCGATACACCTGAGCCCGAACCTGCCCACTTGTCTCCTCGTGGAAGACTCGGACGAGGATGCCGATACGGTCGTCGAAGCGCTTCGCCGTTGTGGCATTGCCGGACGCATCGAGCGTGTGACCAATGGCGACGAGTGCTTGGCCCTGCTGCGAGGAATGAGTGCGATGCATCCGCCGTCGTTGGTGCTGATGGACTTGAGTACGCCCGGCACGGATGGTCGCGACGCGCTGCGCCAGATCAAGGAAGACAGCAAGCTCAAATCCATTCCCGTTGTCGTAACCAGCGCGTCTGCGAATCCGCGCGACCTCGAGTTCTGTTATAGCGCTGGCGCCAATGCGTACCACGTCAAGCCGGTAAGCCATCCACACCATCTGGACGCGATGACCCGGCTGCTGCAATACTGGCTCGGCGCGGTCACGCTGCCGTCTTACCGCGTGTCGACGGCATGAAGGGGTCGCCCTGCCGCGTCATCATTGCCGATGACAATCCTGACGACCGACGTGAGATCCGGCGTCTGCTGCTGACGGGCAGCGAATCGCGCTATGAATTTATAGAATGCGAATCCGCTGCCGAGGCGTTGCGACTCGTCATGGCATCGCCCGCGCAGATGCCTGATTGCCTGCTGCTCGACTTTTATTTGCCTGACATGGATGCGCCGGAGTTGCTGCCGGCTCTGCATACTGCCGATGGCGTGACCGCCTGCGCCGTGTTGGTGGTCACTGGGATTGCCGACTCAAGCCACGGGCGCCAGGTGTTACGACTCGGCGCACAGGATTTCATTGGCAAGGAGTGGCTGAGCGCTCAAGCGCTGTCGCGGGCGGTTGACAACGCCATCGAGCGCTGGAAGATGCAACTTGAGCTGCTCGACAGTCGTCGCGCGCTGCAGGTGCGCGAGCGCCAGTTGCACAGTTTGGCCAACAACATACCGGACATCCTGACGCGCTTCGGCCGAGGCAACCAACTTGTATTCGTCAACGCCGCAGTGGCGCGGGTCACCCGGCGGCCAGTCGAGGAGATTCTCGGTCGCACCACGCGCGAGCTGGGGATTCCCGACGAGCTGTGCGACCGGTGGGACGCGGCGCTGACGCGCGTGTTCGAGAGCGGCACCGCCGAAGAGGTCGCCTCGACGTTCGATGGTGCTGGAGGACTGACCTTCTTCTCCTCGCGACTTGTCCCGGAGTTTGACGCCGACGGCCGGATTCATCAGGTGCTTGGCGTGACCCGGGACATCACGCAGCTGCGCCGACAAGAGTTGTCAGCGCGTGAAAGTGCACAGCGCCTGCAGATGGCGCTGGCCGCGGCGCATGCCGGCGCGTGGTCCTGGGACACACGCAGCGGTGAGATCGAATGGTCGGCGGAGAACTATCTGCTGTTCGGCCGTTCGCCGGCGCTCGGTCCGCCGCTGTACGATGACTGGCTGTCGACTTTGCAGCCCGACGATCGCGCCGACGTCGAGAGCGCCGTGCGTGACACACTGAGCGGCAAGGTGGCCGAGTTCCGCGCCGAGTTCCGCGTGATACGGCCAGACGACGATCCGCGCTGGATCCTGTGCATAGGCAAGGCGGAGTTCGATGAAGCGGGCGAGGCGGTGCGAATGGTTGGCATCAACCTCGACATCCAGGACCGCAAGCGGATAGAAGCGGCGCTTCAGCACGAGGACCGGCGCAAGGACGAGTTCCTTGCCACGCTCGCCCACGAACTGCGGAACCCGCTCGCGCCATTGACCAATGGGCTCGAAGTGTTCAAGCTGGCACCGGCAGGGGCGGCCGTGGCGGCAACCGCTCTGGGTGTGATGGAGCGCCAGCTCGGTCATCTGTCGCGGCTGGTGGACGACCTGCTTGACGTCTCGCGCATCCGCAACGGGAAGGTAGAGTTGCTGGTCACGGACGTGTCGATTGGTGACGTGGTGCAGCAGGCGGTCGAGGCCTGCCAACCGCTGATCGAGAGGGCGCGGCATCGGCTCACCGTGGTGGTGGAGCCCACGCAGATCACGGTGAAGGGCGATGAGGTCCGCCTCACGCAAGTGTTGACCAACGTGCTGAATAACGCCGCCAAGTACACACCGAACGGCGGCAATATCGATCTGCAGGCGCGTATCGAAGATGGTCAGGCAGTGCTCCGCGTCATTGATGACGGTGCTGGCATATCGCCCGCCAGACTGACCGACGTGTTTGACCTTTTCACGCAGGTTGACGCCACGCTGGATCGCTCCGGCGGTGGCCTTGGCATCGGCCTGTCGCTGGTGCGAAAGATGGTGGAACTCCATGGTGGGACCGTGCGCTGCGACAGCCGTGGGCTGGGTCTGGGCACCACCTTCGAGATTCGCCTGCCACTACTGGTGCAGGTCGCGGCCGACGTCAGCAACGACCAGGCCCCAGCGCCCGGCATGCGCGCGCTGGCGGGCGAAGGCTTCGTAGCGGGCGACGCATCACGCGGTATCCTGCTGATTGATGACAACGTCGACAGCGCCGAAACAATGGCGTTGATGTTGCGCCTGCGCGGCTACACCGTGTCGACGGCGCACGACGGCAGCGCGGGGCTGGCGACCGCATTGGCGATACGTCCGGCGATCATGGTGGTGGACATCGGCTTGCCGACCATCGACGGCCACGAGGTGGCGCGCCGCGTGCGCGCCGAACCCACCCTGCGCGATGTGCGGCTGATCGCGCTCACCGGCTGGGGCAGCGCCCGCGACCAAGAGCTCGCTCTCAAGGCAGGTTTTGATGTGCACTGCACCAAGCCGGTCGACCTGAAAACACTGGAAAGCCTGCTGGCACCGGCGCGACTATCTTAAATGAGGCGTTGGCCGGACGCGATTCGTGCGTCACGGTCGCCTCGCGTCTCCCCGTGTGAGAGCAGCCCAGGGACCCGGTCACCGGGTTTGCACGCGAACTCGCAGCAACAGGAAGCACGTCCCATGAAAAAGCAGCGCGCGATTCCAGACTTCTCACGGGCCAAGCCGGCTCCCGGGGCGAAGTCCACCCTCCCAGGGTCGAAGGCCCATCAACCCGATCCGCGTCAGCCCGCCAAGGCGCCGACGAAATCCAAGAACGGCGGCCGACGCGGCACCTAGTTGGTCCATCATACGGCGGGTTGCCATCCAGCAGTTCGTACAGCATCGACACGAGACTGTACAGATCCGCCCGCGCATCGGCGGGGACTTCATCAAACATTTGTTCGGGCGCCATGTACAACGGCGTGCCCATGACCTCGCCCTCAAGATCCTGAATGGTGTTGGCGTCATGGGCGCGATCGCCACGCGCCGCCATGCCGATCTCCCGCAGGAACCGCTCGGCACCCAGCGATTCGGCCACCTCGGGGCGAAGGATCTTGACCGCCACGGGGCGATCGTGCTTGAGGTCCTGTGCCAGAAATACAAGCGCTGCGCCACCCCGGCCCACCTCGCGCACAAGCGAATACCGCTTGCCGAGCGCGCGGCGAAGGGCAGATTCGGTCGAGTGCAGGTGGTAGTCATCCACGAGTGAGGTAATCGGAGGCGTCGCGTGCGCGGGACAGCGTTCAGCGAACGGATCGTCGCAACGTTCGGAAATCAAGCGGCGGCGCAGTGGCTCAGCCAGGGTCACGCAGCGCATGCGCATGTCCGTGGTCTGCGCCGTCGCCTTCCAGCTCGCCTGATCACGCGACGTGACTTATTTGAGGTTGATCGAGCAAGCCCGAGCATGGCCGACAACGAGCACGTTGCACAGAACTCGCTATACTCCATCGTATCGTGCGTGTCGCGCGTACTCGCGCAACGCGACGTGCGCACGTTTCCCTCAAGAGCAGGAGCATCTTATGAAACTCCATCGCATCGCATCGTCCGTTGGTGTGGCCATCGCCTTCGCACTTTCGGTTGCCGCGTGCGGCCCAAAGGACGCCGATATCAAGGCCGCCGCGGATCTGGCGCTGTCTGGTGTGCAGGGTGTCACGGTGCAGGTTGAGAAGGGTGTCGCCACGCTCTCCGGTGAGTTCGCCGACGAGGCCGCGAAGACGGCTGCCGAAGCGTCGCTGAAGGCCGTGAAAGGCGTGAAGTCGGTCGTCGACAACGCCACCGTCGCCCCGCCACCACCACCGGTCGTGATTTCGCCCGATGACGCGCTGCGGACCGGTGTGACAGCAGCACTGAAGGACTTTGCGTCCGTTACGGCCGACATCACGGATGGCGTCGTGACGCTCAACGGTGAAATCAAGAAGGCCGACCTGCCGAAGTTGATGCAAGCGCTCAGCGCTCTGCAACCGAAGAAGATCGACAACAAGGCGAAGGTCATCAAGTAACGCACTGTCCGACTCACATCAAACCAGCTGACCATGTCAACACTTGAAGAGAAGTACGCCGAGCTCGTCTCGGCCGCCAACATCCACGGTGCTACGAACGTCGCCGTGCGCGCGCAGGACAACATTCTCTACATCGACGCCGACGTCCCGACGGGCGAAGTCAAGGACACACTCTGGGCAGCCTACGACAAGATCGATCCGGACTTCCGCAGCGGTGACCTCGTGCTGAATCTCACGGTGTCACCCGCCGCGCCATCGACGCAGCTCAAGGTCACGACCGAGAGCTCCAACCTCAATATCCGCAAGGGACCCGGTACCGACCAACCGATTCTCGGGAAAGCCGCGCATCACTCGGAAGTCACGTTGCTCAGCAAATACAACGGGGAGTGGGCGCTCATTCGCAATAATGGCGGCGTCGAGGGCTATTGCTCACTCAAGTACCTCACACCGATCTGAGCATAAGGCGCGTCTCCATCGCGCGAGATTCGATTCGGTGATTGTCGCCTGGACCTGCTGCGCGTTGGCCATCAGCCGTCGCTGCATGTAGTACTCGTATGCGCCAAAGACGAGCGTCACCAGACCGATCGTTGCAAATACTGCAATCACGGTCACTTGCATGAGGCGTCACTCCCGATGGTGCGCCGTGCAAATGGCCGTGATGACTCGTGTGGCGCTCCGTCCACGACCGCCGTGGGTGGTCACGCGGTGGTGAGTATGCCGGCGCCAGGTAGAACCACAAGACCGAGGCCCGCGCGGCGACCGTCGAGTACACGGGTGTTTTACCACCATAAACGCCCGCACGGCGTTTCCAGCAGGGGCCTCGGGCCAAGCAGCCCAAGGACCAGCGCTACGCTGGCACAGGCTGTTCGGCGCCCGGAACGGCGGACCAATGGCACGCGAGCAGTCTGCATTCGCACCGCCCCGCGTCAACTCAAACCGTTCGCGGACGTTTGGGCGACAGCGGACGCACTTCAAGGCGATGCACCAACATGTGCGGTGGTGTGCTCACGGCGAACGCCACGGCCGAAGCCACGTCGTCCGGTTCCAGCATCCACGTCCGATCGATGCCCGGCGGAAAAAGATCTGTATCCACCGACCCGGGCATAATCACCGACACACCCACCCCGGCATCGCGCACTTCCAGCATCAACGACTCGGCGAATCCCATCACGAAGTGCTTGGTACCGCTGTAGCAAGTGCCGCCGGCAAATGTGTTGCGCCCGGCAATGCTGCCAATGGTGCAGACATGTCCGCGACCGCGCTTCACCATGCCCGGTAGCACGGCCCGAGTCACGTGGTATAGCGCATTGATGTTGACATCAACCATGCGATGCCACTCTTCGGCCGTCATCTCGAGAAATGGTCTCATGACGGCAACGCCAGCATTGTTGACCAGCAAGTCAGCGTCAACATCGGCCAGCATGGTTGCCACGGCAGCCGAATCGGAGACATCAAGCGGCAGCGATTGCACCTGCGCACCCATGGTGCGTGCCGCTGCTGCGGTTTCGTTGAGAGAGGCCTGCTCGCGGGCCACGATCACCAAATCGTACGTTGTCGCAAGTCGTACAGCGATGGCTCGTCCGATGCCGCGTGATGCGCCGGTAATGAGAGCGGTCGGTCTGGTCATGGTCGGTGTTCCTCGGGAAGAGAATCAGAGCAGGTGATCGCGAATAATACTCGGCCGCAGCCTTGATCCGGCCGGAGGGCGCTCAGCGCAGAGAGCATCGGTCGTTCAGCGCCACCAGCGTACCGCCATGCCTGTATCTGCAGCAACGCTCGCTACGTTGCCGCGGGCACGCCGTCATCAAGCACCGCGCGGAGCCGCTTCCCCCACGTCTCCAAAACGACTCGGTCAGGACCAGCAGGCGCCGATGGATAGACACGTAAAAGGTCATCGCCGATGTACCGCGGGTGCACGTGAAAGTGGAGGTGCGGCACTTCCTGCTTCGCGCCCGCGCCCGCCGAGTGCCACACTGAAAGTCCATCGTTTGGGAACGCCGCATCAACAGCACGGGCGACTCGCGCGACGGCCACGAGGATGGCCGCCGCAAGTTCATCGCGTGCATCGCGAATATCAGCAACGTGTTCGCGTGGAATGACCAGCACGTGTCCCGCATGAAACTGTCTGAGATCAAGGAACGCGATAGTGTGTTCGTCCTCTCGCACCACGGTTGCGTCAAGCTGCCCCGATACGATTTGGCAAAATGTGCAGGATGCTGAAGGAGGCATTTGCGACCGTGATGAGATGGAGGGAGTGGCGACCTCAACGAAACGTGCTGCCTTTTGATCAGCCTGTCGAGAACGAGTCCGACGAGGTAAACCTCGAATTGGGAGACAGACACGCAGACCAGGCAGAACGAGAATACGCGCCCTCACGCGAATCTCTGCAGCCGCGTCAGATTAGGCAGCGACCACGCGGCGGCGCGCAACGCGCGCTCCTGAGGTAGCGAGGCTTAGCGCGGCCGCGATAATGAGCCACCACGCAACGTCGGGGGCCCCTGACAGCAGCGCGCTCCAAGACAGCCCCGCCAATCGCGGAATGGCAAACACGACCGCAGCAACAAATGCCAGATCCATGAATATCGACGTTCCGGCACGCGGTGCGCGGTCGCCGTTGTTCCGGCCTCGAAGGATCCGCAGCAGGCCGCGCAGCTGACTGAGAATGACAAGAAGCATCGCGGCACCGATCGCGGTGAACAGCCAGCGATGCGTGTCCGACGGTACGGGTAGCGTCACGCCGACGAGTGCGGCGGCGATGTCGTCGGCCAAAGCGTGACTCGTGGGCGCGATCGGCCATGGAATCGCGGACGACACGTTGGTGAGCACCGCCACGCCAAGATGTCGAGCGGGGAGCATCACCATCTTGCCTCGAAAGTTCGGAACGATGCCGCCATGATGCACCGCGCGCTCGCCGGCGATGGTGCCATCGCGCCAGCCGAAAGCATATGAGAAGCCGTCTGAAGGCGCCCCACCGGTATGCATCCGCGCGAAGCCGGCCGCACTTAACAGTCCGCTGGAATCCGAGCGCATCTGCGCCGCGAGAAAGCGCCCCATATCGGCAGCGCTGCTGATCAACGCGGCAGTCGGCAGCCGGTCTCCCTCGTGCGGCAGCGTGCGCGCCAGAGGAAAGCCAAACACATACACATGCCCGCTCGACAGGCTCCCCGGATGCTCACGGTCGGGCGCGCTGGTCTGATCGACGTGGCTGTCGCGCATACCAAGGGGCGCAAAGATCGACGCCCGCACATACGACGCGTACGAACGCTGAGACACCGCCTCCACGATCGCGCCGAGCACCAGATAGTTAGGACTCGCGTATTCGTGCACAGCACCTGGCGCATGGTTCAGCTCCACGCCGTCGAGGGCGCGGACCTGATCAGTGAGCGTGCGGGAGGCACCGGTGGCTCGCGGGGCATTCGTGGGAATGCCGCTCGTTTGGAGTAGCAGCTGGCGCACCGTGATGCGCGCACTCGCTGCGACGTCGGCCACGCGAAACCAAGGCAGGTATCGCTGCACCGGCGCGTCCAGCTGCACCAGATTCCGCTCCACCAGCTGCATCACGGCCAGTGCGGTGACCGATTTGCTCATGGACCCCAGCACGAATCCGGTGCGCTCGGTGACCGATGCCCCGAAACCGTCTGTGCCGAATCCGCGCGCATAGATCACCGCGTCATTCGACACGATCGCGATTGCCACACCCGGAATACGATTGCGCTGCATCTGCTGCGCGATGTAGCGCTCGATCGCAGGAATGTGGGCCCGCATGTCCTGTGCCGTGAGGCGCGCGGATTGAGCAGGCAATGCCATCGGCAGTGCGGCCAGGGCGGCCGAGGCGAGGCGGCGCGCGAGCCGCAGATGATTCCTGAGCGGTGAGTGCATCCTCGTCTATACGTTGTCTTCTCGGCGGCAGGTTTCAGGCGAAGTCAGCGACCGTTGGCTCGTGACTGTGTTTTGTCGAATGAGATCCATCGGATAGTCGCTATGGTGCCGTGATGGCCAACGCTTCCACGTCGCCGACCGGCGGCAGCGAGTGTCCAGACGAGTGCCCAACGCCCGGTGAACGCCGCGGAATCGAGATCGATCGCATGCCGAGCCAGTCGTACTGCCTCTTCGTCATCCGCAACGGCCGAATGCGACCAGGCGCGAAGTGCGAACGCCCAGACATTGATCGGATCGATGGAGGTCGCGCGCTCCAGATCTTTCAGCGCATGTTGTCGCGATGCGTCCGTGACGCCGCGTCGACAGGACTCGACGAATGCCGATTCCATCGGCGCGCGCACATGTAGCGGAGCGATAGCCAGCGCACGCTCCGTGAACGCTCGGCCCGCGGCCCATTTTCAGTCGAATACTGCCGCGGTGTTTGCGAGCGTTGCAGCGCCTCCACCTGCCGCGTATC
>Ga0209591_10007246_pt1 | contig 12222 bp, 14 predicted proteins | sample MAT01_FD_187207 | JGI IMG/M metagenome (GOLD analysis project Ga0209591, IMG submission 187207) | Freshwater microbial communities from Lake Fryxell liftoff mats and glacier meltwater in Antarctica - MAT-01 (SPAdes) (version 2) | ecosystem: Environmental > Aquatic > Freshwater > Ice > Liftoff...
TCATGCCGCACAACGCCATGCACGTCACGTGCTCCTGACACGCGCGCTCGATCGCCCGACTCCGCACGATGCCCTGCGAGTACGCGAAGAGCACGACCTTGAGTAGCATGGCGGGGGGATACGCCGGCGCGCCCGTGGTGTCATTCCGGAATCGCGCATCGAAGTGCGCCAGATCCACCTCGTGATCGAGCAAGTGATTCAGCGCGTGCTCGAACGTACCGGGCAGGAGCTGGCGTGCCAAGTCCACGCTCAGGAACTGCGGATGGGTATCGAGCACCTTGTAGCGGGCCGTAGCGGACTCTCGACAGCGAGACGAAACGGCGGCACCTTCACTGCACCCAACACCCGCCATCACGCATCGAGTTCCGTTTCCACATGGGTAGAGGTCGGGACTTATCCTACAACCTCGTTATACCGCAAAGGGAGCACTGGTGATGCGCAGGCAGCATACTCCGTTTCAAGGATGGTCCTGATGTCTCGATCTACGCTCCTCAGCTGCTCCGTGTTCGCTTGCCTCATCGCGTGCGCGTCCGCGTGCAGCGGTCCGCCGGTCGCGTCCACGGGTAACGCGAGTCAATCCTTTGACCTGGACGCAACGCGTCTGCTCATTGCGCAGCAGAACGAGCGCTTCACCAGCGCGCATCTCACCGGCGACGTGGCCACGATTGACTCGATGTTCAGCTCGGATGCCAAGTCCTATCCGCCCGGCACTGCCGCAGTGAGTGGCCTTCCGGCGCTGCACGCCTTTACCGTGGAATACATCAAGGCTGGTCTCACGGAGTTTCGCGAGGAGTCCACCGACTTCTACGGGAATGCGGAGTACGTGGTTGATGCAGGCACCTACGTCGTGACGTACGGTCCGGGCCACGTGACCGAGCGCGGCAAATACCTCAATGTGTGGCAGCATGTAAACGGAAATTGGAAACTCAAGACCAACATGTGGAACACCGACGCACCTGCGCCCAAGTGACTGGCCGCGACACGTGAGGCGCATTCTTCGTGAGTTCGATGTCCTTGATACAATCGCGAGGCGGCGGGTCGGAAAATCGCCAGCTACTCGCCCGCATGCTTTCTTTCCCGAAGAGCGCAAGCAAGCGTCTCAGGTGCCAGCAACGAGGGCGTCGTAGTCTCTGTCCGCCATCATCCGTCGGTCGTCCGGATTGACCGTCTTGACCGCTTTAACGCGCCACCATGTCCTCATTCTCCTGGGTCGACTTTGCCGATTCCGACCGCCAACGCGCACAAGATATCATCGACCTGTTTCGTGAACAGGACACGCGCGATGAGCTCGGAACCGGTACTGTTCGAGACGCCTCGTTGGACACCCAAATCCGGCCACCAGTGGACACCTCAAAACCGGCCACCACGGCTGACGCCTTGAGACGTTGACGGCGGGGCACCCCTGAGGGGGTGGTAGCTCGCTGCGCTCGCATTTTGTTGGAGCGCCCGCTGCAGAAGCCAGCGCTATACCGCTTGACCAGGAACCTCTGCTTTCAGACGACGAGCTTTCGCAACTAAGCCCGCTCGCGACGCGGTTTCGTGAACGCTTCCAGATCGCGGCGCTTGCGCCATCGTCTCATGAGGAATTCAGCACACTTTGCGAGCGGGTTGTGCCCGCTCTCCACCCCGACGTGGGCGACCTGCGCGTCCGCGACGACATTGAAGATTTGACCATCAGCGTTGGCCCGCATCATTGGCATGTCTCGCTTAGTCGGTTCGATCAGGAACCACAGGAACAGCAGGTTATTCGTGCAGCAGACGAAGCCTTCGACGATGTACGCGCCGTGCTAGCCGATGAAACTATCATCCGTTTGCGTCGCACCGACGGTCGCATTGCCAGTACGATGAGCTACGGACTCGACTATGATCACCGTTGGCCGCTTCGATCCGACGAGACGGAGTATCTTTGGTCGGGACGAATCACTGGCACTGCGCGCGGAGCGGTATCACGAGCGTTGCTGCAGTCAAAGGCATTGATGTACGCTGTGTAGCTGCGCGGTGCTTCGCACCGCTCCGTTCACAGCTCATGTATGAGAGCCTTTGCAGCAGAAGGACACGTTTGAGGCTGTAGAATAATCCTGATTGCGCGAGGCGCCAGGTCCGCGACGACGTGAACATTCGCGCAAGTTTATTCAGAATGTGCATTCGTTCATTGTTGCTCCGAAAACTGTCTTCATTGCGACCAGACGTGCGACCTTTGCGGCTTTTCTCACGCCGCATACCTCGTGTTTGCCAGCTTTTCGATGTTGTGCACGAGGCAAAACAGCTTCCATTGCCCGTCGACTTTCGTGCGGCCGCGCAACGTGAAGCGATCAAGTCCCTTGTTGTACCGCACGTTGCCAAACACGGGCTCCACGGCGCCGAAGCGTTCGGCATACTGCGCACGGCCCTCTAATGTGTCGAGGCTCGCTTTCATCCGCGCGGTCTGATTGATCGCCGGGGGATCGCTCGGCCCGCGAAAGAACGCGACGTTTTGCACCGGCGTGATGGCCGACGTGCGCAAACACTGCGCGCGCAACGAGCACGGACCACAGTCGCGCTTCCCCCCGCGAAACTGTTCCGACACGAACCCGTTCGTCACGAGGTTTTTCCCCTTGCGATACAGCGACTTGCCAGCGGGGCAGACACACGTGCGCGCCTCCGCATCATACGTGAAATCGTCGGGTTGGAACACGGTGGGGGTCTGCTTGACGGGCGTCTATTTGTGCAGCGGATCGGGCTGCTGCTGATGCCGCGCTTGCGTCGCGCAGCGTTCGTCGCGCTTCCGCATATCGGGATCGGCGATGAGCGCAGTGATCTTCAACTCGGCGAGGTGCTGCAGATTCGCTTCGCTATGGTAGCCCGAATCGGCGGTGAGATACGTGTCGTCCGTGAGCAGCGGCTGGAGCGCGGTCACGACGGGGCCCAACACTTCTTGTTCGGAGCCCGTACCTTGCGCCGGTGCTTCGACGATGATCTGATGTTTCGCATCGACCGCTGCGACGCCCGTATATCCTTGAATCACCCCTTTGCTCGTCACCATCTTCGCACTCTCGTTATCCGTGCGATTGCTCTGGCGAATGGCGCCCTTGGCGCCGCGCGAGCATCGTCGTCGCCGCGGCTTCAAATGTGTTCGCCTGCCTTTCGAAATCGGCGCGCGTGCCACTCCGATGTTTCGACGCATTGCTCGATAGCTTCACGCCATCAATCGCGAACATCTCGGCTCGATTAATCTTTGCGCGTCACACACCGCCAGCACCCCCGCAAATACTTTTGCGATGTCATCCCCGAGCGTGCTCACAAACTGCGCGATCGTGGTGAAGTGCGACGCGGTATCGCCACAGAGCGCGATGAACGTGACGTGGTCCTGGCAGGCGCGCTCGATGCCGCGACTGCTGACGATGCCTTGCGGATACGTGAACAACACCTTTTTCAAGAGCATCGCCGGCGGATACGCGGGCGCCCCAGTGGTGTCGTTCCGAAACCGCGCATCAAAGTGGGACAAATCAATCGCCCCGTCGAGCAGATGATTGAGCGCGTGCTCGAACGTGCCAGGGAGCAGCCGCTTGGCTAGATCCACCGCCAAGAACCGCGGATTGGTATCGATGTACTTGTACCGCGCCAGGCAAAATCCTCGACAGAGCGATGATCAGACCGCACATTCTCATGACATCATTACCGCGACACGAGATCCTTCGCTGTACCAAGTACCGAGACTTATCCTACAGCCTCGTTAGATTAGATTGGGCACCCGCATGCTTTTATCGCCTGCGTACCGCGGGAAGGGTGATTTTGAAGGCCGGTCGTGCGTCGGCCGTTAGTTGTGTTTCTCACCTCCATTCCCATGATCGCATCGCGCGTTTGCCTGCTGCTTCTTGCGACCCTGTTTTGGCGTGGTCCGCTCGGTGCTCAGGTTGCCCCGGCAGAGGCGGAGTTTTGGTCCAGACGCGACGTCATCATCACGCCGAGCACAACGGCATTGCGAGTGCGCATCGGGATTTGGGACAGCGGCGTTGACACGACGTTGTTCGCTGGGCGCCTTGCTCGCGACGGGAGTCGACGGGTGCTCGTGCGCGGATATGACGCGTTCAAGCGACGTCAAGACTCGCCGATGCAGGTACTCCCCGCGTCGGTGCTGGCGCGTGCGTCGGAGTTGAATGCGGTCTTGCAGGCGCAGGACGAGCTCGACGCCGGCAATGACAGCATGGCGGCCGCCGCGATCGAACGGCGGCTGGCGGCGATGTCAAACGCCGAGCGCATGGTGTTCGAAGACGCATATGGCCGATGGGCCGGCTATTCACACGGAACCAGCGTTGCCGACGTCGCGATCGCGGGGAACGCGCGAGCGGAAATCGTCATCGCGCGTATGGAGTGGTGGCACGGCTCCCCGCCGGTCCCCTGCTGGTCACGCGAGCTGGCGCACGCAGAGGCGGCATCAATGCGCGATCTGCTAACGTGGCTCGTGGCCAGCGGCGCCCGGGTGGTGAACATGTCATGGGGCCGTTTTGAAGGGAGCTACCGACGCAATCTCGAGGAGTGCGCGCCGAACATGTCCGACGCGGATCGTCGGACACTCGCGCGCTATACCGTCGATACCATTCGCGCCGTGTTACGCGCCGGCATCGCCGCAGCGCCGCGCGTGCTGTTCGTCGCTGCGGCTGGGAATGCCGGCAGCACGATGGAAGCGGAGAATCCAGCCACGCGGTTCTCCTTACCGAATCTGCTGATCGTCGGCGCAGTGGATCGGCGCGGCGCGAAGACCGCGTTCACCAATACCGGGCCCGAAGTCGGCCTCTTCGCCAACGGCGACGGCGTTGCCGCACGCCTCGTCGGCGGCCTGCTCTCGCACGTGACCGGCACCTCCATCGTCACGCCCCTCGTCGCCGGCACCGCCGCCAAGATCCTGAGCGTGGATCCAAGCCTGAGCGGCGCCGAGGTGCGAGCGCTTCTCGAGCAGACGACCGATACGAATAGCACCGGTCAACGCTTGCTGCACCCGGCGCGCGCGGTCCAGGCAGCACGCGCGAAGGTTCCGGCGAGCCGTCCATAGAAGAGATTGCATGATCTCTCTCTTGATTCCTCCCGATCTCGCGCGGGCGCCTGACCATCCGTTGCTGCAGGCCGGGCAAGGCGGAAGGTGGCCTGCTCGCTTAGGTTCACTGGCCACAATTTACGATAGGCCTGCTGCAGAACGCGGGCGTTAACCCGCCACACCGCACGACCGGCGCGGAACGTCGCGGTGGTGCCCCGCTCGTCGGGAGAGCGCGGCCGGTGCGACGGGTGCAAACTCCAGAGGGCGGTGCAGTGCAACGGAGGTTCGGCGTCGGCTTCGCGATGCAAAACCTTGAACTTGTCATACGGCCAGACGCAGGGGTCGGTGCTGCGACCAGTCAACTGGTCGGCGTTGGCGCGGAGGAACCCGAGCGGAAAGCTGTGAAGAATTTGTGGGTAATGGTCTGTGCTCCTGCATGCGGGACCGCGGCGGCGGCGGGCAACGGTCGCGCTATCCGCCCGGCCCAACGAGGACTTTGTGCAGCTCGTGGAGCGTCGCGGAGCGCCACCCCACGTGGTCTGGATCACGTGGGGGAATGTGTCCGACGCGGAGCTCCGGGCGATCGCGCTGAGTGCGGGGCCGCGCGTTCGCCAGGTTCCGAGTACCCTACTGGAGCGGTCAGTCGCGCTCTCGGTGTTGCCTGACGAATTCACCGCGCTGAGCGATTGGCGGGAGCACATTCTCCGCGAAGCGCGGGCGGCTACGAACGAAGCGAACTTATATCGCCTCTGACGCGCGGCGCCACGTGTATCGGCTGGACACGCTGCGGAAACGCTGCCGACAGCGGCAGCGACGCAGCACGACGACGCCCCAAGGGCGATGGGCAGCTCGACCCGCGGGTGCCGTCTGCACAAGCGACGCCGCTGCATGCGCGCCCCGTCGCACTCAAGGTGCCCGACGACTATCGCCTGTTTCCCACGTACCATCACGATCTCACGTATGTCTCGCGTGGGTACTTCCCGAATACGGTGTGGGATCCGACGCTGGCGTGGTTTGCGACGTACGTGAAGTACGTACGTGAAGCAGGAAGCCTATCGCGCGGCGTACAGGATCCCCATCGCGATCGCCACCACCGTCATGAGTCCCGCGATCGCCCACGGAATCCACAGCGGCGCATTCGCGATCTTCTCGACCACCGGTCCGCCGCCGGAGTGTCTTGGCCTCAACGGTATACTGACCGCCTTCGCAATCTCCTCGCCTGAAGCCGGCCGATCGTCCGGGCGCTTGGCGAGTGTGCGCATCACGATCGACGCGAGATGCCGAGGCACATCGGGCCGCCGCGCGGTTATCGGTTCCGGCATCTGCTTCGCGTGCGCCTCGATGACCGCCTGCGGCGTACGGCCCGCGAACGGCGGATGCCCGGTGATCATTTCGTACGCGACGACGCCAAGCGCGTAGAGATCCGCGCGGTGATCGAGCGCCGGGTCGGCCGCCGCTTGCTCGGGCGCCACGTAGGTCGGCGTGCCCAGACTCATGCCCACCTGCGTGATGTGCATGATCTCCGCTTCTGTCTCTGTCGTGGACGCACTGATCAAGGCCTTGCCGATGCCAAAGTCCAGCACGACCGCCTGCCCGTGAAAGAACATCACATTCTCGGGCTTGATGTCCCGGTGCACGATCCCCTCGTCGTGCGCGTACGCCAACGCACCCGACACTTCCTCGAGAATGGTCGTGATATCAGCGAACGCCATCGGCCGCTCGCGATTCATCCGCTCTCGCAGCGACTCGCCATCAACGAAGGGCATCGTGTAGTACAAATGCGGACCCGCGTGCCCCGCCGAGAGTAATGGTACGATGTGCGGATGCTGCAGGCGTGCCGCGAGCGTGATCTCGCGCTTGAATCGCTCGGCGGAGAGCGAGGCCGCGAGCTCGGGGGCCAGCACCTTGATCACGACGCGACGTCGCAACGCCTTTTCGGTCGCCACAAATACCCGCGACATGCCGCCGCGCGGCAATTCACGCTCCAGCGCGTAGTGCTCGGCCAATTCGGCCTGAACCTCGGCTAGCAGTCCGTCGTCGACCATCTGAAGCCACCGTGGTGGGGGAGGTTGCAATGTACGTGATTCGGCGGGATTGGCGAGTGTGCGCGCGAACGGAAGACGAACCACGGTTCGTGGATCGTCGAGCGACCGCGCGCCGCGTGCAGATCCGGCGCACGAATTCTGGAGTGACCGTGTCAGTGTCAATGTGCTCGTCGACGCGATCGTCGACGTCACGTTCCGGCTCTCCGCAGCCGCAGCGATGGTCAGCCACCAAACGGCAACGGCACCACGGCAGGCGTCAGCCCGTGGTACAGATCGTCGAGCGTGAGCGTGATCACGGGGTGACCATCCTGTTCTGCCAGCGCTTTGAAGTTCGGCGAGATACGGCCACCGGTCACGTAGAGCAGCGGGGCCTCAGGGCTGAGTGCCTCGCGTGCCCACGCGCGGCCAGCATCGGCCAAAAGCCCAGGTTCACGCAGGTGCTTCGCGAGCACGTCGATGCCCAGGTCACCACACTTGATCGCCCCGGTGAGCTTACTGCAGCCGGCTGTGAAGGATGTGCGCGAGCGGATTGCGCGGCTCCAGAAGAAGACGGGTCGGGGTGAGGCTCAGCGGGCCTGGTGGGCCGCAGCGGGTCGTCGCGTGGCGCCCGGTCCAGACGGTCCCCGGGTCGAGGGCGAACTCCGCGCGGCGGCGTGGGCCGCCGTCGTGGCGCGGGTGCGCCGGTGCGCGAGGATCTGGTCGATCACGGACCGTTGCGTGATGCAGGAGACGAGGCGCATTACGCCGTGGCAGGACGGGCACGCGAGGGGGTCGACTTCAAAGATCTGCTGCAGCACCGCCGCCCACCTGCGGGTGGCCTCGGCGGGCCCGAGCCGTGGCGCGGGGACGATCGGCGATCAAGGGTCACGCACGTGGTGTCCAATCCGTCATCCCCCCAATGCCCGGGCACACTGCCGTGCGCGCGCGGCGATTCGTGTGACCAGTCGCTCGACACCGGCACGCGGCAGGTCGTCCGCGGAGAGGACTCGCGCGCCCGCAGCCTCGATAGCAGCCGGCACGCGACGCGCCAACGCCAGGACACGGTCGCACAATATCATCGGATCCATCCGCATCTGTCGCGCCTGATCGTCCCAGTGCGAACGTCCGACGGCCAGTGCGGCGAGTTCGCCACCGATTCGCATTGCGAGCTTCGCGGCTGGCAGGTTTGCCCGAGTGACGAAGCCAAGCACACTCGCCACATCGTAGCAGGGAGCCAAACGCGCCTCGCCTCCGCGACCGATCAGCACCGAGTAATTCCGCACGTGAGCGTCGGTGCCTACCATGATCCAGTTCAGCGCGATCAGATCGAGGAAGCGTCCGACGTCCTCCGCCGCCGCCGCCGACCGGTCCCAGAGAAACGCGACGATGTCCGCGACTCCGGGCGCTCCTTGCGTCTCGTACTTGCGCGAGGGCGGGAGGCCGAGGGCCTGGCAGAGGTCTTCCTGGTGGATACGACGCCAGCGAGCCAGGCCCTCTCGCCTATCGTCCCGCACGCGATCGTATCGCACGACAGCCAGCGCGTACTGATCTTCCGCCTGCAGGACGAATGACTCGGCCGCGACCATGTCGAGCTCGCGCGTGAGCGCCAACGCCACGTGTTCGGCGACGAGAAAGTCGATGCGTCCACCGAGCGGAGGCTTGATGATGTGGGTGGTGGGCAGGCGCCCGCCGGGAATGCCCCACCGGCCCTCGTCGTGCAGCAACGCGATCTTCGGCTGAGCGCCGGCGAGGCTGAAGTAGCCGGCGTCGGTATCCAACCGGGCGGGCGCTCCGGGCAAACGAAGCAGACGGAGGCGCGCGGCAAGCTCCTGTTCTGCTAACCAGGTGACGGCGGGCTCGTGCCGTTCCAGCAGCGACACGCGCTCCGGCCGAACGAACTGCAGCGCACCAGGGCAATCTTCACCGAGTACGCTGAGCAGGCCAAACGCATCGTCGTGTGCGACCTGATGTTCCTGTCCGATACGTCGGCGCACCTCTTCCCGGTCGGGGAGCAGTCCGTCCAGGTACAGTCGAACCGGGACATCGTCATACACGGCGCGTGCGAGCGGCATGGACAACGACATTGGGAACGCACCGTCCGCGTCCCGCCACCCGGCGTCATATGCAAACGCAAGCCGGCTCGTGCGAGGTGACTGGCTGACGACCCCAACATGCCGGCCCTCGACGAGGACATGGAGCATGGCGCCACTGGGCTGTGTCACGTCACATCTCTACGGCGGGGGCGGTGAACCACGCCGGGTCTCACGGCGGACGGGGGTGCGGCAGCCTCTGCCTGGGCACGGTGCCGAGCCAGCACGGCATGGATGTCGGGAGCGTCGACAGGCGCCGAGTGTCCCGGGTCATGGGTCTTCCGTACCGATGAAGCGCCGTCGTCCGACGCGGCGAGTCTCGCGGGCTCCTGCGCGGAAGTGGCCGCCGCCGCGCCCAGTGAGGAAGCGGGCGGCACGCGCACGTCGACTGCGAGGCCCAGTGCCCGCAATGCTCGCAGGGCAAGGCCAAACTCCACACCAGACACCCCTGCCTCGAGGCGCTGTACCCATTGCCTCGAGGCCCCGATCAGTTCGGCGAGCGACTGCTGAGAGAGTGCCGCCCTGTGCCTCGCCTCCCGGATGAGCAACGCCACCTCTTTGACGGACTGCACCTGCATCGGCCCCTCCAGGAGCGCTGACACTCGCCGCTTGGGCGGAGCCCCTGAGCGTGCAACGCGTGCCTATGAACATAGGCAATGTATTCTTGCCCATGAACATAGGCAATACCTTCGGTGCCTACGAACATAGGCACAACCATACTGCCTATGAACATAGACAACCCGGGCACTTGGCTTTGGTGTCGTCGAAAAAGCGCCGCCACTCCTTCGCGGCCGTGCATGCACGTGGAACCCCGAGTGCGGCACGTGGGGTATCTGGAGATACTCGACGATCTGCTGCTGGCGTGGCAATTGCCGGTTTTCACGCACCGGGCGCAGCGGGCGACGGTATCGCCTGCCAAGTTCTATCTCTTCGACGCGGGGGTGTTTCGCTCCCTGCGTCCGCGTGGCCCACTGGATCGACCCGAGGAGATGGATGACGCGGCACTGGAGGGACTCGTCGCGCAGCATCTGCGCGCCTGGGCGGCGTACTCCCGCGAATCGTTCGAACTCGCCTACTGGCGCACACACTCCGGCGTCGAGGTCGATTTCATCGTGTAGGGCGCGGGGTTCTGGGCGGTGGACGTGAAGAACAGCCTGACGGTGCGCCGTGATGATGTGCGTGCGCTCAAGACGTTTGTCGTTGACTACCCGGAGTGCGAGCCACTGCTGCTGTATCGTGGCGCCGAGTCGGTGGTGGTGAATGGTGTACGGTGCATGCCGGTGAACGACTTTCTGGTGGGGCTGCGCCCTGATGGTGCCCTTACCGATACGCCAGGCGCGCGACATGAGCGCGAATAGCGACGCGATGCGAGCCGCGCTGTCGCAGGCGCTTGCCGACCGCTACACCATCGACCGCGAGCTCGGTGCCGGCGGCATGGCTACCGTGTTCCTTGCGCGCGACGTCAAGCATGACCGTGACGTAGCGATCAAGGTGCTCAAGCCCGAACTCGGCGCCGCGCTCGGTGCTGAGCGCTTCCTGGCTGAGATCAAGGTCACCGCCAATCTGCGCCATCCCAACGTGCTGCCGTTGTTCGACTCGGGGAGCGCCGACGGACAGCTGTTCTACGTGATGCCGTACATCGACGGCGAAACGCTGCGTGCGCGTATGACGCGCGAGCCGCAGATGCCGGTGGATGAAGTGTTGCGCATCGTCGGACTCTTGGCCGGGGCGCTGGACTACGCGCACACCAATGGTGTGGTGCATCGCGATCTCAAGCCGGAAAACATTCTGCTGCAGGCCGGCCAGCCGATCATCGCGGACTTCGGCATCGCGATCGCCATCGCACAGGTGGGCGGTGAGCGCGTCACGCAAACCGGCCTCTCGCTCGGCACGCCCAACTACATGAGCCCCGAGCAGGCGGCGGGCGAACGCGCCGTCGATGCGCGCAGCGATCAGTACGCGCTGGGTGCGATGACGTACGAAATGCTCACCGGCGAACCACCGCACAGCGGTGCGACGGCGCAGGTGATCATCGCGCGGCTCATGACCGAGACACCGCGCAGTATCCGCAGCGCGCGTCCCGCGGTGAGCGACGCCACCGATGCCGCCGTGCAGCGCGCACTGTCGAAGGCGCCGGCCGATCGCTTCAGCAGCTGCGGCGCGTTCTCCAAGGCGCTCGCCGACAGCACGACGATGGCGCCCCCCGTGGCCGGGCCTCCGCTGGTTCCACAACGCAGTTCACCACGGAACGCGCTGGTGGTCGCTGTCGTCCTGATCGTCGCCGCCCTGCTTTTCGTCTGGCGACGTTCGAACAGCGGCCCATCGACGACCACATCGGCCGGCGTATCGCCGGCCGCGTCAACCGCTTCCGTCGCCGTGTTGCCCTTTACCGACCTGAGCCCCGGCCGCGCCAGCGACTATCTCGGAGATGGCATCGCCGAGACCATTACGAGTGCGCTCGGCCGCGTGCAGGGACTGCAGGTCGCGGCGCGCACGTCGGCGTTTTCGTTTCGCGCGCAGAACGTGGATGTACGCGAGATCGGCACCAAGCTCGGCGTTGCGACGGTACTCACCGGCAGTGTGCAGCGCGCCGGCGACAAACTGCGCATCACGGCGCAACTCGTGAACACCAGCAACGGCGTAAGTCAGTGGTCGGATACGTTCGACCGTAGCGTCGCTGACATCTTCGCCGTGCAGGACGAAGTCACGCGGGCGGTGATCGCGGCCCTCAAGGGCACGGTGCTAGCGCCCACCGCGAACGGCAGCGCGACGGCGACCAATGACCCGCAAGCATACGACCTGTACCTGCAGGGCCGCTTCTTCCAGACCAAGCGCACTACGGACGACGTGATACTCGCCATTGGTCTGTTCAAGCAGGCGATTGCGCGCGATTCCACATTCGCGCAGGCGTGGGCGGGTCTGGCGGATGCGTATCTCGTGCAGGCGTTCTACTCCAATGTGCCGGCGGTACCGACGCTGACCGCGTCACGGCAGGCGGTCGATCGTGCCCTCGTTATCGCGCCCGATCTGGTCGAAGCGCAGGCCACGCGGGCGTACTTGTTCTGGGCACTTGACTGGAACTGGCCGGCGGCCGATA
>Ga0209591_10007247_pt1 | contig 12222 bp, 13 predicted proteins | sample MAT01_FD_187207 | JGI IMG/M metagenome (GOLD analysis project Ga0209591, IMG submission 187207) | Freshwater microbial communities from Lake Fryxell liftoff mats and glacier meltwater in Antarctica - MAT-01 (SPAdes) (version 2) | ecosystem: Environmental > Aquatic > Freshwater > Ice > Liftoff...
GAAGAGCAACAGTAGTGACGGTGGAGGAGAATCATTCTCTAGCAATGGTAGAGAAGAATCATTACTTGGTGGCTTGATATCATCATTTGTTGGGAGCAATTCAGGCTCTCCATCTAGCAGTAATTCTCAGGAGAGTGGCGGTTCTTGGGATTTGTTCGGCAATTGGTTTCCCGATCAATCTGACTCTAAACCTAGTGATAGTCCTCATCCCAATCCCAGTAATTCTGACAAAAAGGATGACTCTTGGTTCAGTGATTTGTTCGGTGAAAACTCTGACTTTAAACCTAGTGATAGTCCTCATCCCAATCCCAGTAATTCTCAAGAAACTAATGGCTCTTCGGATTTGTTCGCTAATTCGTTCGATGATAGTAAAACCGACAGTTCCGATTATGGAAGTGGGGGTTATGGAACAAGTGAGAATTATGGAGGAAATAGTGGCGAATCTGATACTACCTCTAGCAGTAGCGATAGTTCCGATTCTGATTCAACCGACAGTTCCGATTATGGAAGTGGGGGTTATGGAACAAATGAGAATTATGGAGGGAATAGTGACGAACCTGATACTAGCAGTAGCGATAGTTGGTGGTAAGCCTTACTTTTTCTAGGAAGGTAGCAATGGATAAACCTATCTGGCAACAAATTAAGCAAGAGCCAAAGTCGTTCGAGGAAGTTTTAGTTTTACTGCTGACATCAAAGTTAATCTCGATCGATCGGAGATACATAATGGCTGCAAGGGCAATAGATCTGGCTTACGAGGAGCGTAAACTTTTTACGGTTAATGATTGGATAAAATTGCATGATATAGGGGTTTCACTGTGGTACAGGCAGTATTCCAGCTCATCCGGTTCAATTAATTTTGAGTATTTTTCAAAGGAATTACTGCCCAAGTATCAGGAAATTTTGAATTTATTGCTTGAAAAAAGCACTCAATTCAGTCAGTTGGAAGATATCGAATCTCTTAGAGATGAAAGCCTGAAAATCTGGAAAGATTTTATGGCAAAACTTGCTTTTCTAAGCAATTTAGAGCAACAATCTGGAAACAAGCCAAAAAAATCAAGATTTAACTCTGATACACTATTTGCAATTTTGGTGATTATTGCTTTGATTCTAGGTATGTCGCTGGCAATTTTGGTTAGTTTTATTCGGCGTTGATTAGTTGTAATTGGAGAACAAAATGCAGGCTATTCTGTTATTATTATTTTTTATAGGTATGCTTGGTGATTCTTTCACTACTTTTCTCGGTATATTGGGAGGTTTGGGAACACCAGTTGGAAATCCTACAGATACTGCAAATATTGCAGATATGGGAAATTATGTATTTGCTATGATTGGAACTTCGGTAATAACAGGACTAAATCTATTGACTGTAGAAGTTTTTGAAAGAAAGAACAAAATTCTTTTTCTGTTCTGGGCACCAGCAGTTATCGTTGACTTTGTAACCTCTTTAATTGGCAGTTTTACGTTTATAAAGTCCGGAGCAAATCTACTCTTAGCCTATCTCTTAGTTTTTATCATTACGATGTTCATAACAGCTAGTCCAGCCATGTTACGTTACATTATGAAAAATCCTGTCTACTAAGAGGGTGTTTGTAATTTTTGGAAATCAGCTCACTGCGGGAGCGGTCGCCTCTCTCTATCTCAACAGATACTGAAGTGCGATCGCCCAAATCGACAAAGCCGCCAAAAAAGCGATACAATATTAAGTAAAACTATAATTGTTTGAGCTTGGCAGTCCGCCACTTCAAATTATGAAGTCAACACAACAGTTTACAGCAATCATTGAACGAGAAGGCGACGGATATGTATCCCTTTGCCCGGAACTTGATATTGCCAGCCAAGGTGACAATATAGAAGAAGCGCGACGGAATCTGATCGAGGCGCTAGAACTATTTTTTGAGACAGCAGATCCTTCAGAAGTCCAGAATCGGCTGCATAGTGAATTTAAGGAAAATGATGAAAAACCATGCAATTAGAAGATTACTTTGAATTTTTAACCTCCGAAGATATCCGCATCAAAGGAACCCGCGTAGGTATCGAACACGTTCTCTACGAATACATCCACTGCGGTCAAACTCCAGAATCCATAGCTCAAAAATTTCGGACAGTGACTATGGCTCAAGTTTATGCCACAATTTTGTACTATCTGGAAAATCAAGAAACAGTAGGTAAATATGTAGGAGATTGGTTAGAATACTGCCTCAAAGCTGAAGCTGAATACGATCGCAATCCATCACCTTTTGTCTTAAAAATGCGTCAAATCAGGGAAGAAAAAAATACATCTAAACAACTGGATCGAGTTCATTAATGACTGTCAAATACCTGTTAGACGAAAATATAGACCCTGACTATCGGGTGCAGCTTTTGTATCATCAATCCGATATCGTTGTTTTGATGGTTGGCGATGAAGGTGTGCCGCCTAAAGGAACGAAAGATCCAGAAATCTTGTGTTGGTGCGAGGAGAATAACTTTATCCTCGTTACTAATAACCGACGTTCAATGCCAGTTCATTTGTCAGATCATACAGCCCAAGGTCGTCACGTTCTAGGAATTCTCACAATCCGCTTGAATGCAGATATGGGCAAAGTGATTGACGAGTTAATTGAAATTGCCGGGGCATCTTTTGAAAATGAGTATCAAGATCGAATTGAATTTATCCCGCTGATGTAATTTATCTCACAGAAAGACTCGGCGATTGAAATCGCGGCTACACAAACGAAGTCGGCCTCCGCCGACTGAAGAGTATTGATATCAAAACTAAATCGCAACAAAAACCCGGTTTATCCAAAAAACCGGGTTTAATTATCTGCGTTAATCCGCGTTAATGTACGATCGCAAAAATCCTACAACTGCTTCACCTCAGCAACCAATTTGGCAACCACATCCTTAGCGCTACCAAACAACATCATCGTCTTATCCTTGTAGAATAACTCATTATCTACACCCGAAAAACCAGCACTCATCCCGCGCTTAATCACGATCGTATGCTTAGCCTTATCAACATCCAAAATCGGCATCCCATAAATCGGGCTCGCCTTATCGTGGCGCGCCGCCGGATTCACCACATCATTCGCCCCGATTACCAAAGCAACATCGGTTTCGTCAAATTGCGGGTTGATATCGTCCATATCGTACAACTGCGGATAAGGCACGTTTGCTTCCGCCAGCAACACATTCATGTGCCCAGGCATCCGCCCTGCTACCGGGTGAATCGCGTATTTCACGTCAACACCCATTTTTTCCAAACCGTCGGCTAACTCGCGTACCGCGTGCTGGGCTTGCGCTACAGCCATCCCGTAACCGGGAATAATTACCACCGATCGCGCATAGCCTAACATCATCGCACTTTCTTCGATATTGATGCTGTGAACAGTTTTGTCGATCGCCCCACCAGCAACCCCAGCAGCAGTCACACCACCGCCACCGCCACCAAATGCGCCAAACAGCACACTAGAGATCGATCGATTCATCGCCTTACACATAATCTGCGTCAAAATGATTCCAGACGCGCCAACCAGTGCCCCAGCAATAATCAGCATATTGTTCATCAAAATGAACCCAGCCACACTCGCCGCAATCCCCGAATAGGAGTTAAGCAGCGACACCACAACCGGCATATCACCGCCGCCAATCGGCAGCACAAACATGATACCCAAAATATTAGAAATTGCCACCAAAGCCAGGAATACCGGCACATCCTCCGGGTGAAACAGCATATAACCGCTACCGACTAAAAGCGCGATCGCCAGTAAAGCATTAAACGGCTGTTGTAGCGGAAACGAAATCGGCGCACCAGGCAACAATTCTTGCAGTTTTGCAAACGCTACAAGGCTACCAGTAAACGTAATTCCGCCGATTAACACGCCCAAAAGGATCGTAATTGTCGCATCGGGAGTTGGCGATTGCGGGATGCTGAGATAGCGCCAGAATTCGCCCACAGCCACGAGTGCAGAAGCCGCGCCCCCGAAACCGTTCAGCAAACCCACCATCTGCGGCATATCCGTCATTGCGACGGTTTTTGCCATAATTGTTCCCAAAATGGAACCGATGATAATTCCCACTGTAATGAGCTCGTAGCTAACTACTTGCTTTTCGAGTAAAGTACCGGCGATCGCAATAAACATCCCGATCGCAGCTAACACGTTTCCTTGACGCGCAGTAGCCGGGGAACCCAATTGTTTCAAACCGACGATAAATAAAGATGCAGCCACTAGATAGCCTAGCTGAATGCTACTGGGCAGAAAATCGCTCACGCTTTAACCTCTTTTTTCTTGAACATTTGCAGCATTCGATCGGTTACTAGGAAACCGGCGACAACGTTAATTGTGGCTAGGGCGATCGCGATCGTCCCCAAAATCGAAGTAACAGTCACATTTCCCTTGCCCGAAATCAGAATTGCGCCTAAAACTGCAATTCCCGAAATCGCATTCGAGCCCGACATCAAAGGTGTGTGCAGCGTCGGTGGGACTTTATTGATTACTTCAAATCCCACAAACGACGCTAGAGTAAACACTACTAAACCTGCAATCAATCCTTCTGCCATAACAATTGGTAATTTGGTAATTTGGTAATCGGTAAATTGTTTGTGTAGTTAAGTCACCCCTTCATGATTCGGCGGTTGAAACCGCTACTACACAAACTAAGTCTGCCTCCGCAGACTAAGAAATAACAAGAGAATCTGATTAGTCCGCGGAGGCGGACATTGTTTGTGTGCCCGTAAACTCCGCGATTTCAATCGCCGGGATATTTTTATGAACCATCTAGCGGACATTGTTTGTGTAGCCGCGATTTCAATCAGTTTTACGTTAAGTCACCCCTTTATGATTCGGCGGTTGAAACCGCTCCTTGTCAAACGAAGTCTGCCTCCGCAGACTAAGAAATAACAAGAGAATCTGATTAGTCCGCGGAGGCGGACATTGTTTGTGTAGCCGCGATTTCAATCGCCGGGATATTTTTATGAACCATCTAGCGGACATTGTTTGTGTAGCCGCGATTTCAATCAGTTTTACGTTAAGTCACCCCTTTATGATTCGGCGGTTGAAACCGCTCCTTGTCAAACGAAGTCTGCCTCCGCAGACTAAGAAATAAAAGGGGTATGTAAGCCGGATTCTGGATAGCTAATGGGCTTTGCCTTGTAACAAGAGAATCTCATTAGTCCGCGGAGGCGGACATTGTTTGTGTAGCCGCGATTTCAATCGCCGGGATATTTTGCAATGGGCTTTGCCTTGTAACAAGAGAATCTGATTAGTCCGCGGAGGCGGACATTGTTTGTGTAGCCGCGATTTCAATCGCCGGGATATTTTCATGAACCATCTAACTGACTACTGAAGTCTCAGCCGTCAAAGCATCCCGAACTCGCTGGTTGCTAATCTCGCCATCGCGGGCGACACAAGAACCAGCAATGATATCATCTTCAAAATTCAAATTTAGTTCCTGATCTTTCAGCATCAACTGAAGCAAAGCCGAGACATTCTTCGAGTAAGTTTCGCTAGCGTGTACCGGCATTGAGGATGGCAAATTAATTGGGCCGATGACATTAACACCGTTCCATTCAACATCTTTCCCCGCTTCAGAACACTCGCAATTGCCACCTTGTTCGGCCGCGAGATCAACAATTACCGATCCGGGCTTCATTTGAGAAACCATTTCTCTAGTAACTAAAATAGGTGCTTTTCTGCCGGGAACTTGAGCAGTTGTAATCACTACATCGGAAGCGCTGACGTGTTGAGTCAGGACTTGGCGGGTGTATTCTTTGGCGGCTTCTGATAGCTCTTTTGCGTAACCACCGGCGGCGACTGTTTCTTCCTTGAGTTCGACATCAACGAATTTAGCGCCCAAGCTTTGCACTTGTTCTTTGGTTTCCGGGCGGATGTCGAAGGCTTCGACGACTGCGCCCAAACGACGCGCTGTCGCGATCGCCTGTAAGCCCGCAACGCCCACACCCATTACCAATATTTTCGCGGGGCGAATTGTACCCGCCGCCGTTGTCAGCATTGGGAAATATTTCGGTAATGCACAGGCTGCGATTAATACGGCTTTATAACCGGCGACGTTGGCTTGGGATGACAGTGCATCCATGCTTTGAGCCCTGCTGGTGCGCGGGATCATTTCCATGCTGAATGCCGTTACTTTGCGATCGGCTAAACGCTGCACTAAAGCCGGATTTCCCAAAGGATTCAAAAATCCGATGAAAACGCTTCCTTCGCGAAGTTGGTGAACTTCTGATTCTTGGAGATCCCCGATTTTGACGACGACATCGGCTTCGCCCCACAGCGTAGCGGTATCGGCGACAACTTGAGCTCCGGCTTCTTCGTAAGCCAGATCCGAGAAAAAGGATTTTGCACCGGCACCGGCCTCAACCCAAACTTCTACGCCTTGTTTGACTAATCTGGCTACAGCGTCGGGTACTAAGGCCACCCGGCGTTCCTCTGCTTGGACTTCTTTGGCGATCGCTAATTTCATGGACTCTCCTTGATTCTAGTTAACCCTTGTCTGGGGGTTTCAACCGCGTTGATACAGAGATAGACAGGGCGGTTGAAACCGCGTCTACACAGACAGGGCGGTTGAAACCGCGTCTACACAGACAGGGCGGTTGAAACCGCGTCTACACAGACAGGGCGGTTGAAACCGCGTCTACACAGACAAAACCTGCCTCCGCAGGTTGAAGAACATAGACAGGGCGGTTGAAACCGCGTCTACACAGACAAAACCTGCCTCCGCAGGTTGAAATTCAAATTTCCCAGTCCGCGGAGGCGGACATCGTTTGTGTAGGCGCGATTTCAATCGCTGGCTTTCTTTCCCAGTCCGCGGAGGCGGACATCGTTTGTGTAGGCGCGATTTCAATCGCTGGCTTTCTTTCCCAGTCTACACAGACAGGGCGGTTGAAACCGCGTCTACACAGACAAAACCTGCCTCCGCAGGTTGAAATTCAAATTTCCCAGTCCGCGGAGGCGGACATCGTTTGTGTAGGCGCGATTTCAATCGCTGGCCGTTGGGCGGGCTTCTCACGTTGATAGTAAAGCCGATCGCCAAAATTACACTCGCTTCTTTAACTTGTCTTATAGATTCAATTTCGCTAAACTCTTAAACTTGTAGCCGAGCATGATACAATAAAGCGCTGCCTAATTCTGTAGCTTGAATGTCAGTTGTCAGTATTACGCCAAAAATAATTGACCGAGCGCGATCGATCCGGCTGATAGAATTCTTGAGAAATTCGATATATTGTAGGCACGATCGCAAATTTCGGGCGATCGATATTTAAGCTTCACCAGTAATTTGATTAGAGGAGTGATTATGAGACGATTATTTTCAGCATTAGCGGTGACAAGTTGCTTGGTGGCTGGCTTGCCCGCTATCAGTTTAGCCCAATCGATGCCGGGATTCACGATTTTCGGTGGCCCCGAACGCGCCAACCAATTAAACTATCGCTTGGATTACGGCAAAGCCGGGATGAGTGGCGATCGATATCGGCTGCGAATTCCTTCCAAAAAAGTAAGTTTGGCGATCGCCCAACTCAACATATCCTATCCAGACTACTACAAAGGCGAATTCGACCAAAAAGACATTAAAGTGCGCGTCAAAGACAAAACAATCGAATTGCAAGAAGTCATCTGGGACAAAGAAAATCGATTCATAGAAATTTATCCCAAAGATCCAATTCCTGCCGGTAACAACGTTGAGGTTGTTCTCTCCAACGTCAGAAATCCAAGTCCCGGCGGAATGTACCATTTCAACGTCCGCATCCGCACTCCTGGGGACGTTCCCTTGCTGCGTTACCTGGGGACTTGGCTGTTGAGCATTGAGTAAAGTTTGAGGAAATAATTTTTAGCCAATCAAGCGATCGCGACAGAAAGATATCACTGTGGCGATCGTTTTGCTGTTGGGCAAAAATGTAACAAATAGGATTTACGCATGGGTGGCCATAAACCGGGTTTTTCCTCCGAAATACTCGGTTTTAGCCCTAGAATACGCAAAAAACCCGGTTTCTTTGAGGGGAGTGCATAAACCCTGAATACTCAAATCCTGATTTTCGGAAGTCCTAAAATCGAACCAGAGGCCCATACCGCAATTCTATTTGATTCCTAAAATAAGTCTAGGGGAAGCCCACCGATGTTTGCCCCTCGCTAATTAGGCGTAAGCTTAGGGCGCTACCTAGAAAATGTTTACCAATCCCATAGGATTGCTCAAGCCGTACTCTCGCATGAATCTACTAGCAAAAATCAAAACAATAAAACTTCCTCCAGCGCTGCGATCGCAAAATTATCGCCTATTTTTTGCAGGACAAGGCATCTCGCTGATTGGCAGTTGGATGACGCAAGTCGCTACTATTTGGCTTGTCTACAATTTAAGCGATTCACCTTGGATGCTGGGCGTAGTGGGATTTACCAGTCAAATCCCCACATTAATTTTACTGCCTTTTGCAGGAGTTTTAATCGATCGCTGGAACCGGCACCGAGTAATAGTTGCCACTCAAATATTAGCGATGGTTCAATCCTTAGCCCTAGCATTTTTAGCGCTAACAGGAGTCATCAACATTTGGCAAATCCTGATCCTGAGTTTTTGTCAAGGGGCAATTAACGCCTTTGACGCGCCCGCACGACAAGCATTTGTGCCAGAGCTCGTAGAAAAGAAAGAAGACTTAGCAAATGCGATCGCCATTAATGCTTCCATGTTCAACGGAGCCCGACTAATCGGCCCAGCAATTGCAGGTTTGCTGATAGCTACAGTCGGCCCAAGTTATTGCTTTCTCATTGACGGAATCAGCTATATTGCTGTAATTGCAGGCTTATTAGCGATGCAAATCAAACCCCGTAAAATTGCCGCAACTAATACCAAACCCCTACAAAGATTAAAAGAAGGATTCGTTTACGCCTTCGGGTTTCCCCCGATTCGAGCAATTTTACTACTATTAGCATTAGTCAGCTTCGCCGGAATGTCACACACAGTTTTAGTCCCAATTTTTGCCACCAAAATTCTGCACGGCGGCGCGCAAACCCTCGGCTTTTTGATGGCAGCTTCAGGAGTCGGAGCATTTGCAGGGGCCATTTATTTGATTTCGCGCACAAGTATAGTTGGCCTCGGCAAATGGATTGCGATTTCCCCGACAATTATGGGATTTGGACTGATCGGTTTTGGTTTGTCCCGCGTCTTGTGGCTGTCATTAATAATGATGCTGTTTGTGGGGTTTGGTTTCATTATCCAATTTGCCGGAGGAAACACATTTTTGCAAACAATTGTGGAAGACGACAAACGCGGCAGAGTAATGAGCATCTACACAATGGCATTTTTTGGGGTGACACCGTTTGGGAATTTACTTGCCGGCGGATTCGCTAATTATATCGGCGCTCCCAATACAGTCATCATTGGAGGTATAGTTTGTGTTTTAGGCTCGATAGTTTTTACCAAACAGTTGCCAGCTTTAAAAAACTTAGTCCGACCACTTTATCAAAAAATGGGTTTAATTCCGCAGTAGCGATTTAGCGTAAAAGCACAAATGCCAACATTAAACAACATTCCCAAAGCTAAGATCTGACTGTATCTCTAGCAATCCTCAACAATTTGTAAACTTCTCTCTTTATCTCTTCTCTTCTCTTTCTCTGCGCCCTCTGCGCCCTCTGCGGTTAAAACATCCAAATTAATTACGCAACCAGAGGTTAAACCAAGCAAATACAAGTGCAATCGCATCTCTCAGAGAGATTCAAGCAGCTTTAGGCGCAACTTAAGAAGAAGGTTCTGGGATTTCCACCGCGTATCTAGTCGCAGAAAATGTTTTTTAGTTTGTTCACCATTCTTGTTGGGCTGCTGCTTCTGCTTGGATTAAATTTTGTCGCAGTTGCACCCAATCTATTTGATTAGATGGCAAGTCTTCGATGAGTTTTCCGCGCTGTAAATGCAGAATTCGCGTGCTAAATTGTTCGGATAATTCTAATTGATGGTTGACCATTAAAATTGTGGTTTGATTGTTAGTTAGCTGTGTCAATACTTCCAAAAGGTGGGCGGCTTTTCCTGCGTCTAGGGCGGATGTTGGCTCGTCTAAAAGCAAGATTTTTGGTTGCAGGATGATGCCGCGGGCGATCGCCACTAACTGCTTTTGGCCTGTGGAAAGTTGCAATTCCGTGCGATCGAGCAATTCTTGGGGTATGTGGAGTTGTGCGATCGCCCCACTAATTCTCTCAGCAATGTTTGATGCAGCCACACCCCGCAGCTTCAAAGGATAAGCCAACGCCTCCCGCACCGACATCCCCAAAAGCTTAGATTCTTGTAAAATCAGGGTGATTTGTCTGCGGAGTTCGATCGCCGGAATTTGTCGGTAATCCTGATTTTCCAGATAAATCGAGCCGCTGGTGGGGCTGCTGAGTCGGTTTAACAACCGCAACAGCGTAGTTTTCCCAGCCCCCGAAGGGCCCACAATTGCCACGCGATCGCCCTTGTGCACCTGAAACGAGATATTTTCCAATAAGTAGCTTGAGGCGATCGGTGTTTTCAAACTTACACCATCAACTCGCAATTGAGCAGTTGTATCTGTATTATTTTCTGAATAATTAGGCATTGAATTAATTAAAAATATGGTATGACTATTGGTTTGTTGTAGGGGCGGGTTTAGCGCAAAAACTTGTACAATCACGAACAATCTTCAGGCAAAACCCGCCCCCGCCCTTGTAGGGGCTCAGAATTTATGAAACAATCGACTGTATCAAGGCAAAACCCGCCCTCTCTCTCGTCAAATAAACTGTATGGCGTTATACAATCCGTTATCGAACTTCCATCAGTTAGAGCTATTAAAGAATCCGTTACCGAACTTCTTTGTCAAACTTTCACAGCTTTATCCAAAGGGAAACCCAGACTTTCCCGCTGTTCCAAATAAAGCTGAGCAACACGCCGCGCCAAGTTCCGAATCTTCGTAATATATCGAGTTCTTTCCGTTACCGAAATCACACCTCTCGCATCGAGCAAATTAAAAGTGTGAGAACATTTTAAGACATAATCCAGACTCGGCAAAACCAAGCCTTGTTTTGTCAGTTGTTCAGCTTCTTGCTCGTACAATCCAAATAAAGTAAACAGCAATTCAGGATTAGAAGCTTCAAAGTTATAAGTACACTGTTCTATTTCCCCTTGCAGGTAAATATCGCCGTAAGTTATGCCATCTTTCCACTGAATTTTCGTCATCGCATCAACTTCTTGGAGATACATTGCGAGGCGTTCTAGCCCGTAGGTAATCTCAATCGAAACGGGGCGGCAATCAATGCTGCCACACTGTTGAAAGTATGTAAATTGGGTAATTTCCATCCCATCGAGCCAGACTTCCCAGCCGACACCCCAAGCTCCGAGGGTGGGCGATTCCCAGTTGTCTTCTACGAAGCGAATGTCATGGTCTTCTGGGCGAATTCCTAATGCTCTCAGCGAGTCTAAATAAACTTCTTGAATGTTGGGAGGAGATGGTTTAATCAGGACTTGATATTGATAGTAATGTTGAAAGCGGTTAGGATTTTCGCCGTAGCGTCCGTCGGTGGGGCGGCGACAGGGTTCGACGTAGGCGACAGACCAAGGTTCAGGCCCAATTGCTCTGAGAAAGGTGTGGGGATTCATAGTTCCTGCACCTTTTTCTGTGTCGTAGGATTGGGCGATCAGGCATCCTCGATCGCTCCAGAATTTGTTTAAGGTGGCAATGACTGATTGAAAGTTCACTGGTTTAAATCTGGTTAGTAAGTGTCTAAGCTTATTTAAGCATACTCAAGGCAGGGTTTATTCAAATAAACCCTGCCGAAATTAGATAAGAGATGCTGAACGTATCGCTGGATATTTAAGTTCTTTTTTCAGGTATATTGTATCGATCGAGTTATTGCGATCGATAATAGCAATATTTTCTAGATCGATACTTGCATTGCTCTCGGGCGCGTTGAGTCACTAACTGACGCAAAGTGGCTGATACATAACTCATGCTGCTGTCTGTAAGTGTTTCTAAGCATGAGCTTTGGCTAAGCGCACCCAATGTTCTAGCAGCAAGTATCGATCGAGTTCGACTTCTTCCGATCGCGAGAGAATGCCGGATTTATTGCGATCGAATAGTTCGCTCATCCGGGTTTGTAATGCAGGCGTGGGGCGAATGGTGAGGAAAAAGTCTGCTTTGGAGATTCAAGCTGAAGCAACCAGGATGGCTCTGGCTTTAAAATTATCTTGCGATGATTACGTGCTGGGTTGTACTACGAATCAGTCTTGCTAATCATG
>Ga0209591_10007251_pt1 | contig 12220 bp, 13 predicted proteins | sample MAT01_FD_187207 | JGI IMG/M metagenome (GOLD analysis project Ga0209591, IMG submission 187207) | Freshwater microbial communities from Lake Fryxell liftoff mats and glacier meltwater in Antarctica - MAT-01 (SPAdes) (version 2) | ecosystem: Environmental > Aquatic > Freshwater > Ice > Liftoff...
ACTTATAGGACTTTCAGAAATACGCGTCTCAACTTATCCCGTACTCTGTATCCCCTACTCTCTAGAGAGTAGGGGATACAGAGTACGGGATAAGTTGAGACGCGTATTTCTGAAAGTCCTATAAGTAAAAATGATATGTCTGTTAGATGAGTATATTTGATATATGTATCATATATATATAAGTAAACCTGATGAACGAGAGCAGGTCTAAAATGATACCCGTAAGCGTTCCGGATAGTTTTCAAGGTCTTAAGGTTTTCTTAATATTTGGAAAATGTCTTAAGGTTTTCTTAACATTTCGGGTTCTTTCCATATTTCTTTCTTTCCATATTTCCGGAGGGCAGTCCGAGACAAGATCCGATATACCCCCCTCATACGGCGTATGACATGTCTCATATCAGACTAGACATTTAAGGGTTCTTATAGTCTCGTTCCGGGTTGAAAAGTTACGATCCGGTTTACCCCGCGCCTTAGACGGGTTAGTCTTCTTTATTGGGCGTAGTCCGAAACAAGGTCTTAAGCCGTTTTCTTTTCAGGTTAGGGCGGCTTAGGTTTGTCTTGACATATATAAGGATAGAAAATGGCTTAGGGCGGTTTAAGGCGGCTTAACGGTTCAGCCTCCGCCTTAGACAGGTTAGGTTCTCTTTTCGGTACTTAGTATCGTTATATACGCGTTTTAGGGTAGCCTGAAAATGAGGCATTTTAGAAATATTTAACCCCCCATATAGGAAAAAACGCGAGAAAAACGGCTGAAACGTATACCCCATATAGGGAGACTCGCGGTAGTCTTTCTGATACCCGTATTTGAGAGAATGGCTGTAACGTATACCTAGTAAGCGTTCTAGCCATTGTTCAAAAAAGAGCCTGAAAAAAGACTACCGCGACTTTTGACCTACGTATGTACCCCGTTTCAGCCGTTTCACAGCCCTTACAGTAGGCATTTAGACCTACGCGTATGACGTTAGGATGAGGTAGCTTATTTGACCTGTACTGAAGTTTAGATAAAAGCCTTGACAGTCTTGACTGCATTAGTTAGTATTTAGGGGTAGAGAGAAAACAAACCAAGCCAAAGAGAAACAACCAAGATGACAACCGTAAACCGTTCCGCTTTAACCTATGACGACAACTCTGAAACATATACCCTGAAAGAAACTGGAATGAAGTTCTCTGACGTTCATGATATCGATATGCCAGTTGCTGTCCGCTTAGAAGTTATATTCAAGTCTGGACGGGTTATGACATTGTATTCTGTCTAAGCCATATAAGGCTCCCTAAAACAACCTAGTCCATTCCTAACCGACTGGACTAGCCTAACCCATTTTAACAACCCATAAAACATCATGAACTTCGACCAATATAACATTCTTGAAAAGCCTCCCATTACCGCCAATATATTTGAACCCGGCTCCTATGTTTACCATAAGGTAGACGTCGACTATTACAAACATATAGCGTCCATATTTCCAGAAGATAGCGCCGAACATATTATGGGCGATATTGGGTACTATTATGTCGGTAGCGCTTACCTAACATTGAAAGAAGACGGAGGACAGTATCATGTAAACTGTTATATCGATGACAGTTGCCAAGAATATTTCTTCGATGATGACCATGTTTTAGACGGGGTTAAAAACCATCTGAACCTTATTGAGAAGTTTGAAGACGACCTATCTCGTTTAATGTCCGTTAAGTAACCTCCCATACCATTCCAAACATTACAACCCAAAGGAAACATTATGAACGACCTAAATATCTCAACCCCATTATTTGACGTCTCAACCCATTACATCTTCCGGAAGTCGACGTTAGGTTCTAGCCTTTACCAGGAAGTAGTCGTAACTGTCTGGCAAGGCTCTGAAGAGACGATGATAACGCCAGAGAATGGAGAAGCGTACTTCGAGACGATATTTGCTTCTAGGGCGCGGGCAAGACGGCTTATGGACGCCGGATATGTCTTAGTCCGCGAATAGTATCTAAACCATTTATAACGTCCTTAGAGTCCCCGGCAAACCGCTTTGGGACTCTTCCCCAGTAAGAACCTCATTAGGAAGACTAAAAATGACAAACCGTAAACCAGTCGGAACCGTAAAGTTCAAAGGCGCGAAGTATATTCAAAAGCTTACTGACATATACCCTACCGAGATACCGTCAGATGAGATAGCGCGGTTCATGACGTCCGTTAAGATAAAAGAATATGCCAGCTTGCCTGAAACAACTTTGGCATGCCGTAGCGCCCAACATGGCTTGGTATTTATTGGTATCGGGGAAAGTTTCGACAACGATAAAGGACGTCCTATGCCAGCTTACATTTTCGGAGACGTTGAAGGCTATGCCCATACCTTATTAGTTGAGAAGTTTGTTGGCGTAATGGAGAGGGGTTACGGCAAGTTAGAACGTCCAGAAACAACATTCAACCTAGAATACAAAACAAAGTAAAGACAGAGGATGCGACAAAGGATGTAACGACATGACCATTAAAGTAGCCGGAACGACAACCCTAGTTCAAAAGACAGTCAGACTCGACGCTGAAGTTTGGCAAGCTATCCGCGAGATAGCCGTCGAAAATAACATATCGTCATCTGAAGTACTACGTTACTTAGTCATCGACAGACTGCGTAGCAAATAAGAGACATTAAAAAGCGCCTAGAACTTTCGAGAGTTCAAAGCGCTTTATGTTTCCCTTACCAAGAAAAACAAACCATTACGCCGCGTAAACGGCAAGGTCATCTTTACTATGTCTAACATAAAAAACCTATCTAAGGTACGGCTTTTCTCTCTGGATGTAAAGGAACGCAAAGGTTATCTTTATGATAAAGCGTTGTTGGTATCTGACTTGGTAGACGGCGTTAATGTTTCATGCCCTATCAACATCGATACCGAGTTTAGAACGCGTACCATGCCTCATGCTATCAAGCCTTACGAGACAAGAAAACGCATTACAACGCAGGTCAAGGGTATCAATGACGAAGTTGGGATGATACTAGCGGCTCCGACATTAGAGAACGCCAGACATCCGTTAGCGACTTCTGGTTTTCATCCAGTCGACTATTTACGTTTAATGGGTCATGATGTTACCCTTAGTAGGCAAGAATACCTAGCGGGTCAGTACCCTACTTTCGAGTTTGTCATGTATGGTCATTTTCTATTGGCAGAAGCCATGATGATAGTTGATGGTCAGTATAAAGACGACTTTGCTAACCTATTCCGGGCTGACAAACATCAGACGATGTTGTTTGCTATGCAAAGACGGTTACGCGCTACCCATAACGTTAAGAAAGGTTCTATCAGCATACCTAAGGATAGCGTTCCTATGGACTGGTTACTTACCATAAACGGCTTCTCTTATCAAGTTAAGATATCTTGGATGGACAGTTGCGCTATACATGGGTTAGCCGGATATGCTGACTTCTGCGAAGCTGCTGGCATCAAGCTGACCCATAAAGACATCTGGCAAGATAATGAGATAACGAGAATGGATGAGATGTATTTTGAACGTCCAGACGACTTCGACGCCTATTCTTTGGGAGACTTGCAAGTTTATGACGCCTTGGCTAGGAACGCCGAAAACTTCCGTCTCATTTATGACGCGCTAGGTATCGAACATTTAGCCAAGCCTCCCGCCTTTACTATAGGTAGTACAGTACGTACTTTATTTACCAGTATCTTACAAAATGCGACTGGTTTAGACGACAAAAACTATAAGAAGTTTTCTGACTCTTATTTGAAGCCCGTATCGTCTTCATACTTGAATAAAAGCCCTTTGAAGACTACTGCCCTATTGGCAAAGGTTGAAGGCGGTAGATGTCGTAATAACCGCCCTACGGATGTTAACATTGTCAGCTCCCTAGTTGATATGGACATATCTGGATGTTATGGGGAAGGGCAACGTAACCAACTGTACCCTATTGGTAAACCCGAAATAATAGGCTGGGATGTTGACAAAGACAAGCGTAACAAGTACTGGACGTTAAGACAGTTTCTAGACTATTACAAGGCTGGTACTACGCCTGAAACATGGCTTGATAACAAAGGGGACTTAGTACCGGGTTGTTGGCATCTAAGGGCGTCTACCTTTACGCCTTTGACTATCAAACAAGACTATCTTGCCAGTTGGTTTGTCGACGGTAAAGCGGATATCGACATTTTAGCCAAGTATGTTGCGAAGGCTATGCAGTCTGACTCGGAACAAAATGACTTCGAGTTTAATGTCGACGATGGTCAGTTGAAAATATTCAACGATGAGGTTAAGAACGCCTTGATATCTCATGACTATATCGACTGGTTGATGTTCGTAGCTAGTCAGAAACAACGTAAGGAACTGTTAGATGGTTTATATGTAACCGTCTCGATAGTCTATCCCGCGTCTCAAAGGGTTGACAGTTTTGAAGCTTTAATAGCGGCGGAAGAGACATGGGATGGTCAAAACATTCAAACTCGGATAGTATCGCATGACGGGGAATGTCATGCTTGGTATGCCTACGGACTTGACGACTTGGTTATTAACAACCTCCTAGCTAACCGTAAGCTTTATACCAAGAAAACGCCTTTGAATACCCTTTACAAACTTTGCGTCAATACTTTATACGGGGATATGGTATCCAAGTTCTTTGATGAGGCTAACGTTGTAGTCGGTAACAACATTACAGCGCGGGCTAGGGCGCTAGCTTACTATATGGAGAAAGGGTTGTATGGTTTTCAAACTGTTACGGACGGCTGCGTATTTGAACTAAATAACGTACTGCGTTCTTTCGGTAACGGTTCTATTGTTGAGACTGTTAACCTACATAGGACGCCTAAGCGCAATAGGAACCTCATTTTCGGTTCTATAGTACCAGACGGTTCCGTAGTTACTGTTGAATGGGATGTACTAACCCATTATGATAAAGACAAAGAGAAGAACGTTACTAAAAAGTATCCCCGCGTCCTATTCGGAAGTACCGTATTGAAGCCCTTCGTAAACGAGAATGGGGATGCTGTCATCGTTCCCGCTATGGACTGGATAAACAAAACGGCTATGACCCATTTACAAGGTCTGTTTCCTTTAGTCGACGTCCTACAATGCCTATCGACATCCATAAAACCTTACGAGAAAGAAGACAAAACCGCCGGCTATAACTTGATACCGCGTAAAGGACAGTTCGAGTTTGAAGCCAAGCAGTACTATGAGATGGTTACTACGCAAGGTTCCGCCAACTATCTTTTGACTAACCCAAACAAGTCAGAGGACAACATGAAGATGCGTTCCTATGAGGCAAAGAAAGAACATGACGGCTTTGTCGACCATAAGGTTACTGGTAGGTATTCGGGCGGTAACAACCCCGCTAAAGACTTCATGACCGCCTTAGCCGCCAATAGTCGTTCTATCCCGCGCCAAGTACCCTTTGTCAAGGAGGCTATCCTGAAAGTTTCTGACTATAAACTACATACCATTAAGAATGACAAGAATGGTTTAGAACCCGGAGATGGTTTTATCAAGCCTGGGATGCTCCGAGAATGTTCTCTCAGTCAGTTTACATTCAAAACCTTAGTCCAGTACAAAGCCTGGGACAAAGCCATAACAACGAGAAAAGACAAGTATGGTCAGTCCCTAGAATGTTTCTTCATAAATGAGGACGGTAGTCTGAACTTCAAACTAATGGTTGAGACTATCGATGAACTAATAGAAACTGGATGTAATGACCCATTCAAAGCCCTAGCTAAATGGAAGAAAACCGCCATTGACCCTCATCCTGGTTTTGAAACATACCAAGCTTTGAAAGAACGCTTCAACCGCTAGAACCCCTAATATACCATTACAAGCCTTCTAGGATGACCCCTGGGAGGCTCTTTACTCTTTGGATGATGAATAGGGCATACAGCCTATCATGACCCCTTCAAGGCGCTAGCAGCAGCCATAACCGTTAGACCCGCGCCTTAGCCGATGTACCAGTTGATAAACTGTCATAAGGGTTGTTACAGTCATCGAAGTCTTTCGCTATATTGATGGTATGGAAAACAAAGGGAGAGAAAACATCATGTCTCATAAAAACATTACCATCCGATATACCGAAACTGACTACTTAAAGATGAAAGAAAACCATTTTATCTTTTGTAAAGAAAACGGCTACATTATCTCGCTTAACGCTTACATAGTTCTTTTATCGACAGTAACAACTCCGTAGTAACATTTAGTACCGTTAACATACCGAATAACAAAGGATACCAATATGTCTCTTAACATCCCAACTAACATCTCTTCCGAGTTCAAAGTTGTCAATGGCGTCGTTGAAATATCTATCCGGGGTTTATCCCGCCTTACAACAGTCAATATCAGTAATGTATCGCGTCAACTACGTAATATCCGGGAGTTGCGCTGTGAGTCAGAAAAAACCTTGGAAGGCAGTCTGGATAAGGGTTCAAAGGCGTTGCGCTGGGGTATGTCTTTAGATGAGGCTAAATGTATAATATGCTACTACGCATTCGAGACGACATACGTTACGTCTGAAGTCATCAAACATTGTCGAGACTTGATAGACGCCTTTGCTACCTTAGGACTGAAGACATGGGTTGAAGATATGTTTGGCTTTGCTGACGATACAACCGCCGTCATGGCTGACATAAACTCTCTAGTCGGACTGTATCCGGGTTTATCTTTATTGAAGGGTCAGGAAGAGACTGAGACGAAAGAGATGTATCTTTCATGTCGTCAGTACTTAGTATCGGTTAAAAAGATAGTTGAAGGTTCTAGTAAGTTTGAATGGATGAACGCCAGACTACCTAAAATGGCTAGTCAAACATATCAAAGTTTGAAACAGTCTATGCCGAAAGAACGGGGTATAACCATTACCAACTATGACGGCAAAGAGATAGCCAAGTCGACTTTGAAAACCTATCTAGTCTCGGAACTGCCCATTTTGGACATGGGTTATGAACGGTTACTTGATAAATGGTTGAAAAGTCAAGACAACCCTGACGACATCTAAACCTGACCTGACCTAAATAAAACAAAAGAGAACCCGCTAGGATGACTAGGACGGGTTCTTTACTCTTTGGACGATGAATAGGGTATGCAGCTATCTCTAGCGGTTATGCCAGGCTTCTAGCTCCATCTCATGCCTATCCAATAGTTCTTGGTCATATATAGTCTCATCCCAGTCAGCTTCTAGGAGGCAGTCGTCTTCTATGTCAGATACGATATATTCGACTTCTTTGGCGTCTGGATAAAGGTAGCCTTCCTTGACAAGGTTTTCAACCAAAGTTTCGAGACTATAGAACATATCAATAGGTACTAAGTATGACAGTTCCTGACCTAAAGAACCTTGCAGCCATAGTTTCGGATGATAGTCGGTACAGCGTACTTCCCCGGTTGTATCGTCTACCATGACTACGACGCGGGTAACATATTTGCGGCTGGTATACTTCCTAATACCGCCTACAGCTATCTCGGAATGGTTAAAGGGACTATTCCGCGCCTTGACATCAATGACGACTGTAACGCCAGTAACAGGATGTAACAGGGTTATATCTTCCTGCGTTTTCTTAGCCTCCTTAGAGTAGGGAGGATACCATTGACAACGGTTAAAAGCAATAAAACCTTTATTGGCAAGATAACCCGCAACTAGCTTTTCATAGCGCCCGCCTTGTTGTAACATCGCCGGAAAGTCCGTATTCCGGTATCGCTTGACTTCTAACCCATTTTGGTTTACAATGATATGAGATAACATAATAATGCATTCAGACATTCAATAAAGGACATAACCCCGTAGTATTTGCAGTACTAGCGGGGTTATCTTTACTTTGTATCCTCATACGCATCCTTAAAAGCCTGGTAACGCCATAGGACGCTGTAAGGCTCTTAAAGTCTCATAACATAGCTACATGCCCTATCTATCGTCCAAAGAGTAAAAAGCCCTACTAGGGTTATCCTAGCAGGGCTGATGAGGTTTTAGACGTAAGGTAAGGTTTAGATGGTTACGCTTCTCTTGTCATAGGTTTTCGCAGTATTGTCGTCGTTTTCGCCATGTCCCATAATGGTTGAAAGATAGGCGGCGGTTGAATAATGTTGGGGTTTAGAAAGAAGACAGTAAGCGCCATAACAGTCCCGGTTGTCTTTGTAAGCTACCAAGTTACAAGCCGCCTTGATGTCTCGTATGTCCTTAGGCATCTCAGTCGACAAAGCCTTACCTACCGCGCTATTTACAGCCTCCGGAGTATAGGACGCCCTATTCATCGTTCTCAACCGTTCCCAGGCGCTGACGACCTTGTAGGCATCAAAGAGACAAGGAATGACTGCTGGCGGGTTGACCCCTTTAGTCTTCGTTTTCAACTGTCCAGAGAACAAAACATGACCGCTATCAACGACTGAGAAAGAAGTACCGATACCATGAACTTCGCCTTGTCTTCTTCCGGTAGCAATAGCTATGGCGAAAGAAAGATGTTTCCAAGAGACAGTCTCGACGTTATCCAAGATGTTTTCGACAAAGGGCGCTAGTACTTTCCAGTCCGTATTGGTACGGTTACGACAGATGATACCAGTCTTTATTGTTGTAGCGTTATTGACAGCTTGGTTTAAAGCTTTGAAGCGCGTATATAAACCCTTGGTCAGTTCAAGAATGTCGCTACCCTTGTAATGAACTTTTAGGAGCTTTACAATATCTGGAATGACGGTTTTCGTAATGGTAGACGGCGCAAGACCCCTTGACAATATTAGGGAGGCTAAGGCGTCTATCAAGTCTTGACCCGTCAACGTCGTCATAAATAGTTCTAACTTGGCTACAGAGAAGCTACAGTCGTCTAAAACTGTCTCGACGTACTTTCTATCATTAGTATCGGTAATGGACGCTGTAAGCCGTTCTTCCGCGATGTAAGCTGACAGTCTCTCGATAAGGACAGCTTTTGTCGCTCTATTCTTTCCTTCCCCGCCAATATGTACCATCCCGGTAGCAAGCGCTTGGATAGCCTTAGCAGCCCATGCCTTATCCGTTGACAAGTCGACAACATTCAAGCCCAATAAAAAGACTTTCTTGCTGTAGCGGGCGGCTGTAACATCTACTTCAAGGCTAGGGTTGACTATGAAGTTTTGACCGTTAGAAAGAAAATAAGAGTTTGTCATGGGTTGTCTCGCTTTGGTAAGGTAAGGTAAGGTTTGTTTTGTCCCTTACTGTCTATATTATGTTTTATCGCTGCTACTGTCAAGAGAATACGGGAAAGTTCAGTACAGTAACAAAAAGATAACCCTAACTACGTAGTCAGGGTTTGTCTTCATTTAGAACCTTATATGTTCTTTAGTCGTCATCCTCCCAATATCGTCTTTGCCTATCGGGAGATATCCCAGGTTTTGCCCAAAGTTTCTTGCCGTTAGTCAACCCATTCTTTATGTCCAAGTCGTCTTGTAAGGCTAATAGGGCGGCGGGTAAAGAACGACGATACCTAGTATATACCGGACATGCGTCCTTTGCCGATATACAGAGGCGTTTACCGTCCTTTGTAAACATAACCGACTTGGTAAACTTGTTAACTTCATCAGCGTCTAAATGCCAATAGAAGTATGTCTTAGTACTACCCCTAGTACTGTTATCATAAACTTCAGTAATATAATAGGCTTCTCTTGGCTTAACGGAACAGGTCATGGTCTTTATCCTTTAGGTCTGGTTTACTTGGCTGTCTTTGCTTTACGTACTGCCCGCGCCTTGGCGTTCTTTTGTAACCGTAGGGCGTCTGCCTGTTCTTTGGCATCTAACGCCATTTCTTCTTCTTTGGCTATGGCTAACAGAAACATATTTGAGACTTCTTTGTTCGTCATCCATCGTCTGAAAATAGTCTCTCCCTGGTCATCATCTGTCAGATAGTACCTCATCGTCTCTTTGTCAAGGTAAGGCGTCTCGTAATAGCCTTTAACGGCATCGAAATATGTTAAGGCATGGTCTGGATGTAAATGTAACATAGTCGTAGTCCTATTAAAGTTTCTTAAGGTTGAAAATGAGGGCTACTAAGTCGGAGTCGAGTAGTACGTAGAGATATCCGGTATCATCTGTCAGGATGGTTATTCGGGACAAAGACCCTGTTTCCTTATTCTCAGAATATCCGTCCGAGATGTAAAAATAGTTATGACGGGCTAGGAAGTAATGAGGATGTTCAAAACTTAGAGATAAGGCTATGCGACAATGGTAGGCTACTTCCGACTGACTGAAATGGTTTAATGGTTTTGATACGTCAAAATGAGATGTCATGTCCATAATGTTGTTTCCTTTGGTTTTCTTTTGTTAGGGTCAGTCCCCGTTTTTAGGCGGGGTTAAGGTCATCGAAAGTTAGTAACGGGTAGCCTCATCATCTAAGGTCGTCTCAAGTCTTATCTCTCCGGTCAAGGTACTACGGTAAGCCTTGGTAGTTTCAGGTCTTCCATTCCCGTATTGGCGTTCTATGTAGACAAATACCCATCGCTCCGGAACTGGAAAGATGCCTATGTTGGCGAAAGGACTGGTATGGGTTAGGACAAAACCTCCCGCTTGCATCGCGGCGTTAGTATCCATCTCGGTTCCGTTGTCGTTAACATAAATGTCGTAGCTACTACTGAGATGTTCGATGGTATAGGAATAGTAAAAGCCTTTAGTAAAGAATAGGTAGTAATGGCTGTCCTTAGGCATTAGGGAGGCTCTAAGTTTGAACCGGGCTATCTCGTATCTTCCGTAGGTAACATCTCCATGAGCGTCAAAACGGGCGTAGTCAGGGTCAGTATTGGTAAAGATGTCTAAGAATGTCGTAGTCATTTTTGTTTGCCTTTAGGTTAGTTTGGACTGGTTTATAAAGTTGGTAGTACGGTTGTTAGCCGTACTTGGCGTGGTTAAGGGTTAGTAATATTCTTCAATATCGGCTACGTAACTGTTAAAGGTCTTTACGTTGTCTACGTAAGCTTGAACCGCTTCTCTTTCATCGCCGTCCTTTATGAAATATTCCAAGCCGTTGTCGTCGATAAAGGCGTTTACTAATATGGAAGGGGTATGTATCGTCGTATAGCCTGACCCGATATGGTAAAGTCCTAACCGTCCCATTACGTACTCCATACTGTCTTCCGGATAGGTAAAGGTAACATGCTTGTAATAAGAAATATCGGAGGCGTTATAAACTTTTGAGCCGGCTATGAAGTTTGGGGTTGTCATCTTGGTTGTTTCTCTTTGGCTTGGTTTGTTTTCTCTCTACCCCTAAATACTAACTAATGCAGTCAAGACTGTCAAGGCTTTTATCTAAACTTCAGTACAGGTCAAATAAGCTACCTCATCCTAACGTCATACGCGTAGGTCTAAATGCCTACTGTAAGGGCTGTGAAACGGCTGAAACGGGGTACATACGTAGGTCAAAAGTCGCGGTAGTCTTTTTTCAGGCTCTTTTTTGAACAATGGCTAGAACGCTTACTAGGTATACGTTACAGCCATTCTCTCAAATACGGGTATCAGAAAGACTACCGCGAGTCTCCCTATATGGGGTATACGTTTCAGCCGTTTTTCTCGCGTTTTTTCCTATATGGGGGGTTAAATATTTCTAAAATGCCTCATTTTCAGGCTACCCTAAAACGCGTATATAACGATACTAAGTACCGAAAAGAGAACCTAACCTGTCTAAGGCGGAGGCTGAACCGTTAAGCCGCCTTAAACCGCCCTAAGCCATTTTCTATCCTTATATATGTCAAGACAAACCTAAGCCGCCCTAACCTGAAAAGAAAACGGCTTAAGACCTTGTTTCGGACTACGCCCAATAAAGAAGACTAACCCGTCTAAGGCGCGGGGTAAACCGGATCGTAACTTTTCAACCCGGAACGAGACTATAAGAACCCTTAAATGTCTAGTCTGATATGAGACATGTCATACGCCGTATGAGGGGGGTATATCGGATCTTGTCTCGGACTGCCCTCCGGAAATATGGAAAGAAAGAAATATGGAAAGAACCCGAAATGTTAAGAAAACCTTAAGACATTTTCCAAATATTAAGAAAACCTTAAGACCTTGAAAACTATCCGGAACGCTTACGGGTATCATTTTAGACCTGCTCTCGTTCATCAGGTTTACTTATATATATATGATACATATATCAAATATACTCATCTAACAGACATATCATTTTTACTTATAGGACTTTCAGAAATACGCGTCTCAACTTATCCCGTACTCTGTATCCCCTACTCTCTAGAGAGTAGGGGATACAGAGTACGGGATAAGTTGAGACGCGTATTTCTGAAAGTCCTATAAGT
>Ga0209591_10007254_pt1 | contig 12219 bp, 11 predicted proteins | sample MAT01_FD_187207 | JGI IMG/M metagenome (GOLD analysis project Ga0209591, IMG submission 187207) | Freshwater microbial communities from Lake Fryxell liftoff mats and glacier meltwater in Antarctica - MAT-01 (SPAdes) (version 2) | ecosystem: Environmental > Aquatic > Freshwater > Ice > Liftoff...
AGCCGCTCGTCCAGACACTCCTCTCCCAATGAAACGGCGTTTGCCGTAGTCGATCCCTGAGGCGCAAAAGCCGGGCCGGTGCATTGGTCCCCCGGAATCGGGATTTCCTTCGGTCGCGATGGGTCCTGTTGGATGGCGGTGGTATGCGCCTGGGCAGTGCGGGACTTGCGAATGGGGTGCCTATGGTTCAAGCGGTCGAAATGACCGGCAGGAATCCTGCAGTGCACATTTCGCTACCAATCCTGGGCCCTGGTCCCGGTCTGCGGTCGTCATGGCTCCGCGCCCGCGCCGCAGGTTGCGTGCAGTGGCTCCCTAATGGCGCGCGTTGCCGACCGTCGTGTTCGCCAACCGCACATACAGCGCCTTCGACGGGCTGCCGGCGACGCCGCGTTCTTCCAGCACGAATTCGCCGGGACGGCTGCGCAGCAGATCACTGAGCTTCTTGTGCCCGTAGAGTCGCGCGTCGAACTCAGGGCGTATCTTGGTCAGATAGCTGCCCACCGACCCCAGGTGCGCCCAGCCCGACTCATCGTCGGCCTCGCCGATGGCCTGCCGGACCAATGCACTCGGAAAATTGTCGGTTTTGGGCAGCTTGGGAGCCTTGGGTGCTTTGGGCGACGCAGGCGCGACTGCGGGGCCTGCCTTCGCGGCCGGTGGTGCGGCTGCGATGGGCTCAACGATGGGATCCACGCGCACCAGCAAGTCGGTGTAGATGAACTTGTCGCACGCCTTGAGGAACGGCGCGGGGGTCTTGCGCTCGCCAAAGCCATACACCGACATGCCTTCCTCGCGCAGTCGCTGGGCCAGCCGGGTGAAGTCGCTGTCGCTGGAGACCAGGCAGAAACCATCGAAGCGGCGCGTGTAGAGCAGATCCATCGCGTCGATGATCAATGCACTGTCGGTGGCGTTCTTGCCGCGCGTGTAGGCGAATTGCTGCACCGGCTGGATCGAGTGCTCGAGCAGCGATTTCTTCCACCTGCCCAGTGCAGGCTCGGTCCAGTCGCCGTAGATGCGCTTGACGCTGGCCACCCCGTAGCGCGCCACCTCATCGAGAATGGCCTCGACGACCGAGGCCTGCGCGTTGTCGGCATCGATCAAGACCGCCAGGCGCGACTGGCCTGCGGTGCCGCTGCGTTCGGTGGAGCCGATGGAGTCCATGCGCGGATGCCTCGCAGTGCGCGCGCAGCGTGCGTGCTCGCGCACATGATTGCACGGCCCGGCCTGCGGTTGGAGCGTGGTCGATTACCTGGAATGTCGAAGCAACCGGGCTCACAACCACCCGCAGCGAACGATGCATGAGGCTGTCATCGGCGCCGGTTGTCGCCTGACAGGCCGACTGGACGCGTGCCGTGCCTTAAGCCCGCGCTGATATGATGCGCGATCGCGAGCATTCCACAGGTATTGCATGAGTCCCAGCAAGGTCGCCGATGGCGAGGAGCGCGGTTGGATCGTTCCGATCGGTGGTGCGGAGGAGAAGGAGAACGATCCGCGCATCCTGCAGCGCTTCGTCGAGATCTGCGGCGGCAGCCGGGCGAACATCGCGGTGATTCCGACCGCCAGCCGGCTGGCCGACACCGGCACCCGCTATGCGCGGATCTTCCGCGAGCTCGGTGCCGGGGAAGCCACCGCGGTGGATTTCGAATCGCGCGCGGATTGTTCGGATTCCACCAAGCTCGGCGCCATCAAGCGCGCGACCGGCATCTTTCTGACCGGCGGCAACCAGTTGCGCATCACCACCCTGCTCGGCGGCACCGACGCGGCGCGGACGATCCGTAGCCAGAACGCCATCGGCGTGCACGTGGCCGGAACCAGTGCGGGCGCCAGCGTGCTCAGCGAACACATGATCGCTTTCGGCGACGAGGGCTCCTCGCCGATGGCCGGCAGCGTGCGGCTCGCGCCGGGCCTGGGCCTGACCAACCGCTTCATCATCGACCAGCACTTTCGGCAGCGCGACCGTCTCGGCCGGCTGGTGACAGCACTCGCCTACAACCCGTTCCCGATCGGCATCGGCCTGGACGAAGACAGCGCGGCTTTCATCGCCGAAGACAACACGCTGGAAGTCGTCGGCAGTGGCGCGGTGACCGTGGTGGATGCCGCGGGGCTGGAGTTCTCGTCGATGGATTCGATCGACGAGGGCCAGCCGGTGTGCCTGCTGGGCCTGACCGTGCATATCCTGGTTGCAGGCGCTACCTTCAATTTGCATACTCGGAAAGCGCACGCGAATGCGCTGTCGATCCGAAAGACCTGAGGCCATCGCAATACCGCCGGAGCCCTGAATGCGCATTCTCGATCGTGCGGTCTACGTGGGCCCATCGCTGTATGCGCACTTTCCGGTCATCCGGCTGGAGCTCGATCTGGGCGAGCTCGAGCAATGGCCCACGGTGCGACTCGGCGATGCGTTCATCGACGGACTGGTCGCCGCCCTGCCCAACCTCGCCGAACACGGTTGTTCGTATCGGGAGCCGGGTGGGCTGATCCGGCGCATGCGCGAGAACGAGGGCACCTGGCTGGGCCACGTGCTCGAACATGTCGCGATCGAGCTGCAGAATGTCGCCGGCGAAGACGTGAGCTTCGGCAAGACGCGCAGCACCGACAAGCCCGGTGTGTACTCGGTGGTCTACGAGTACGTGCAGAAGGAGGAAGGCGTCGAAGCCGGAGACTTGGCGCTGCGTCTGCTGACCTCCCTGCTTCCGGAGGCACTGCGTTCTTCGAGTGCGGTGCCCGAGGGTTGGAGCTGGATCGCCGCGCGCGACGAGTTCATCCGCTTCGCCCAGCGGCGCGCGCTGGGTCCGTCGACCGCGGCGCTGGTCAAGGCCGCCGAAGCACGCGGGATTCCGTGGTTCCGCCTCAACGAGCAGTCGCTGGTGCAACTGGGCCAGGGCAAATACCAGCAGCGCATCCAGGCCACGGTGACCGGCCGCACCTCGCATATCGCAGTCGAGCTGGCCAGCGACAAGGAGGAGACCAACAAGATCCTCGGCGCGCTGGGGCTGCCGGTGCCGATCCAGCAGCTGGTGCAAAATGAATCGCAGGCGGTGCGTGCCGCGCGCAGGATCGGATTCCCGGTGGTTACCAAGCCCTACAACGGCAACCATGGGCGCGGCATCTCGATCCGCCTGACCAGCGACGAGGAAGTGATCGCGGGTTTCAAGAAAGCACAGGAGATCTCGCGCTCGGTGATCGTCGAGACCTTCCTCGAAGGCGACGACCATCGCCTGCTGGTGGTCAACGGCGAGCTGGTCGCCGCGACCCGCCGCACGCCGGGCCACGTGATCGGCGATGGCGTGCACACGATCGCGCAGCTGGTCGAGATCGTGAACCAGGACCCGCGGCGCGGCGTCGGCCACGAGAAGGTGCTGACCCGGCTGCAGCTCGATGAGCAGGCGCAGACCATGATGGCGCGGGCCGGCTACAGCGCCGACTCGGTGCCGCCGGTCGACAGCGTGGTGTACCTGCGCTCGACGGCCAACCTGTCCACCGGCGGTACCGCCACCGATGTGACCGACATCATCCATCCGGACAACCGCGAGATGGCGGTGACCGCGATCCGCGCGATCGGTCTGGATGTCGGAGGCGTCGATTTCCTGTCGACCAATATCGCCGACAGTTACCGCAAGATCGGCGGCGGGATCTGCGAGGTCAACGCAGCGCCGGGTTTCCGCATGCATGTCGCGCCCAGCGAGGGCACGCCGCGCGACGCCGCAGGTCCGGTGATCGACATGCTGTTTCCGGCAGGCTCGCCCAGCCGGGTGCCGATCGCCGCGATCACCGGCACCAACGGCAAGACCACCACCGCGCGCATGTTCGCGCACATCGCCAAGATGGCCGGCTTCACGCCGGGGTTGACCACCACCGATGGCGTGTACATCGACGGCCAGCGCACGGTCGAGGGCGACATGACCGGGCCGGTCTCCGCGCGCATGGTGCTGTCGAATCCGCTGATCGACCTGGCCGTGCTGGAAACCGCGCGCGGCGGCCTGCTGCGCGCGGGCATGGGCGTGCGCCATGTCAACGTGGGCGCGGTGCTCAACGTGCAGTCCGACCATCTGGGCATCAAGGGCATCGATACCCTCGAGCAACTGGCAGAGCTCAAGCGCATCGTGGTCGAGGTCTGCGAGGACTGCGCGGTGCTCAATGCCGACGATCCGCACGTGGTGCGCATGTCCGGCTACACCGATGCCAAGGTGATCTGCTACGTCACCTTGAATCCCTCGCACGGGCTGGTGCGCGAGCACATCCGCGCGGGCGGTCGCGCCTGCGCGCTGGAGGCCGGCGTCAACGGCCACATGATCGCGCTGTACGACAAGGGCGGCCACATTCCGCTGCTGTGGACGCACCTGATTCCGGCCACCCTCGAAGGCCGCGCGCTGCACAACGTGCAGAACGCGATGTTCGCCGCCGCGATTGCCTATGCGATGGGCATCAAGCTCGACGCCATTCGCCAGGGCCTGCGCACCTTCGACACCACGTTCTTCCAGGCGCCGGGTCGGATGAACGTGTTCAACGAACATCCGTTCAAGGTGCTGTTCGACTACGGTCACAACGCGCACGCGGTCGGCGTGATGGCCGATCTGGCGCAGCGGCTGGACGTTGCTGGCCGGCGCATCGTGGTGCTGGCAGGTCCGGGCGATCGCCGCGACGAAGACCTGATTGCGATCGCCGATGCGGTGGCGGGACGCTTCGATCACTACATCTGCCGCCGCGACGATGGCCTGCGCGGTCGCGATGGCGACGAGGTGCCGCGCATCCAGTCGCGAGCACTGCTGGACAAGGGCGTGGACCCGGGCGCGATCTCGGTGATCCCCGACGAGCAGGAGGCGATCGATGCAGCCTTGCGCATGGGCCAGGCTGGCGACTTGATCCTGGTATTCGCCGATGCGCTGGTGCGCAGCTGGAAGCAGATCACCAAGTTCCGCCCCGAAGGCAGTGCGGCGGCGAGCGAAAGCAGCAAGCCGGTCGATATCCCGCTGCCGAGCACGCCGGCAGGCGAAGCGGTGTTTTCGGGCATGGAAGGCATGGTGCGCGACGAGCGCGGCATTCGTTTTGCGCGCGAAGCGGAGGATTGAGGATCTGCGTCAGTTCGGGTTGGTGGATGCCACCACTCCCCGACCGCTCGCGGTGAGCGCAGGCGCGCTGCGCGTAAGTTGAAACACTCCGGCGCGCCGCAGCCTGCCACAATCGCGCCCCATGGATTCATTCGTCGAATCGCGCCGCCTGACCGGCCCCAATCGCCACTTCGGCGTGCCGGGTGCGGTGCTGGAGGCGATCGCGCCGCTGCCGGCGCCGCCGGATCTGGTGCAGCGCTGGCGCACGCTGGTGTGCGAGGGCTGCGCGGCACTGGGCTGGCCCACGCCAGTGCTCGACGTGCGCTACGGAATGCGCGGCACCACGCTGGCGCTGAGCGCCCCGCTCGATCAGCTGTTCGCCGCCACCGAGCTCAACGAGTGGGCGTGGCAGCACGCGGCCGCCTGCAACGATGGATTCCACGCACCGGGGCATCCTGCAGCCGGCGATGCTGCGAGCGCTGCGCGCACGCTGCACGCGCTGGCCGCGGCCGAGTCCAATCCCGCGCTGCAGGCGCTCGCGCATGCAGCGCAAGCACATCACCTGGGGCTGTATCTCGATGACGAGCAGCTGTCGATCGGTGATGGGCGCTTCGGTCGCAGCTGGCCAATGGCGCAATTGCCGCAACCCGACGAGGTGCCGTGGCCTGCACTTGCGAACATCCGCAAGGCGCTGGTTACCGGCTCCAACGGCAAGACCACGTCGGTGCGGCTGCTGGCAGCGATCCTGCGCGCGATGGGATTGCGCACCGGGCACAGCAGCACCGATGGATTGTTCGTCGACGATCTACCGCTCGCCGCCGGTGACTATTCGGGGCCGGCCGGTGCGCGCACCATCCTGCGCCACGCGCAGGTCGAGGCGGCAGTGCTGGAGACCGCGCGCGGCGGCATCCTGCGCCGCGGGCTAGCGCTGGCGCATGCCGATGTCGCACTGGTAACCGGGATCAGCGCCGACCATTTCGGCGAATACGGGGTTCACGATCTCGATGATCTGGCGCTCACCAAGCTGGCGGTGGCGCACGCCATCGATGACAGCGGTCTGCTGGTGCTCAACGCGGATGACGCGACCCTCAGCCGCCATGCATCGAACCTGCGCTGTCGCATCAGCTGGTTTGCGCGCGACTACGCGCATCCGCTGCTCGCAGCGACCCGCAACGCGGGCGGCAACACCTGCGGCGTCGTCGATCGCGTGATGCTGTTGCACGTAGGCGGCCTCGAGCATGCGCTCGGCGCCATCGATGCGATGCCGCTGAGTGCCGGCGGGGTCGCCGGCTACAACATCTCCAATCTCGCGGGCGCTGCATTGGCCGCCGCCGCGCTGGGCGCACCGGCGCCGCTGATCGCCGAGGTTTTCGCGCGCTTTGGCACCGCGCGCGGCGACAACAGCGGCCGCTTGATGCGCTGGCGGATCGCCGGCTTCGAGGTGCTGCTCGACTACGCGCACAACCCCGAAGGCCTCGACGGACTGCTGGCCGTCGCTGCACACCTTGGTGCACACGGCCGACTCGGCCTGCTGCTGGGCCAGGCCGGCAACCGCGGCGACGAGGATATCCGCGCGCTAGCCGCTGCCGCTGCGGGCTGGCAGCCGCAGCGCGTGGTGCTCAAGGATATCGAGAACTTCCTGCGTGGCCGCGCACCCGGCGAGGTGCCCGAACTGCTGCGCGCACAGCTGCTTGCATCGGGACTTGCAGCAGCGCAGATCGAGGTCGAACTCGATGAGGTGGCCGCCGTGCGGCGCCTGCTCGATTGGGCGCAAGCGGGCGACATCGTCGTGCTGCCGGTGCACGCTGCGCGCGCCCGCGCGCAGACCATCGCACTGCTCGATGCGCTTGAGTCTGGCGGCTGGCGCGTGGGCCAGCCGCTGCCGGGCAGCTAGCCCAGGTTGCGCTCGACGAAACCCCAGTCCAGCAGCTTGTCGAATACCGCCGCCGCATAGTCGGCGCGGCGATTCCGGTAGTCGATGTAGTAGGCGTGCTCCCACACATCGAGTACTGCGAGCGGCACGTGGGTCGCGCTGGTCAGTGGCGTATCGGCATTGCCGGTCTTGAGTACCGCGAGCTTGCCGCCGGAGCGCTCCTGCGCGAGCCACACCCAGCCCGAACCGAACTGCGCAGCAGACGCGGCGAGAAAGGCCGTGCGCAGTTCCGCCACAGAGCCGAACGCGGCCTCGATGCGCTCACGCAGTGCCGCACCCGGTGCGCCGCCACCCTTGGGCGACAGGCTGTTCCAGTAGAAATCGTGGTTCCATACCTGCGCTGCATTGTTGAAGATCGCCACCTGCTCGGGCTTGCCGGCAGCGGCTTTCACGATCGCATCCAGCGGCTGGCCTTCCAGCGCCGTGCCCGCAATCAGCTTGACGAGGTTATCGAGATAGCCCTTGTGGTGTTTGCCGTAGTGGAAGCTGATCGTCTCGGCGCTGATGACCGGCGCCAGTGCTGCCGCATCCCACGGCAGTGCGGCCAGTTCGAGCGAGGCTGCGGTGGACTCGGGTTGTGCAGCCTGGACGCGTCCGATGGATGCGCCGATGCCGAGCGCGATCGCGCCGGTGAGCAGTTGGCGACGAGCGATATCGATTTGCATAGGGGGGGCCTTCGATGGGTCGGAATGGATCGATGCGGGTCGCCGGCGCCGCCCCCCTGCGGCTACCGGCACGTCACTCGGATGACGCGCACCCGCTGCGCGCAACCGAGCGGCCTAGCGTCTCACACAGATGTTGCCAAACGGTTCAGCTTTGTTCGGCAAGCAGTATGCACTCGGAATCCGGCGACGAACCGGCGAATCGCTCTCGCGACCGAACGCGGCAGCTTCAACGTGCCGCCTACCAGCGCCGCAACCACCACAGCACGATGATCGTCAATGCCAGCACGACCCCGGCAATCTTGAGCAGGGTGCCGCCGCGGGTTGCCTGCCCCGGCAGTGCGGCACCGCTGACCTGGCCGTAGACCAGCCGCGCGCGGATCGCCTTCGGGTCGAGGTTGTTGTGCTCCAGCAGGGACAGCCAGACATCGACCTTGGTGCCGTCTGGAAAGCTGTAGCTGTGCGACTCTCGGCCGACCCACACGGCGGTCGGAGCGCCATCGATGCGTGCAACGTGCTCGCCCATGTACTGCGAGCGGATGCTGATCACGCTGGTGGTGATCGGGTTGGCGCAGCCCTGATTGACTTCGGGGCACACGATGCCGACATCCATCAGCGCATCGCCGGCCTCTGCGTTGGGCCGCAACGCCGCATAGTCGACGATCAGGCGCACCGGACCCTTGGCCGCCTCGTATGCAAACGTCGGCAGCACCAGCTTGCTCCATTGATCGCGGGTGGCGCGCACATCGGCGCCGGACCAGGTGTTGTCGGCAACCAGCGCAAGCGGATTCTCGGGATCGGCCGATTCCAGCGGCACTGACAGGATTTCTGCTCGGGCTGAGGTGCTCAGCGCAGCGGCAAGCAAAAGGCACGAGAGTCGGTACATGGGTTTCCGTCGGATGGTGGATGGATCGCTGCAGCTACTCGACGATGCGCCAACCACCCGGGCCATCGAACAGCACCAGCGCGACATCGTGCGTTTCGATCGTTGTGTTGACCGGCGGATAGCTGACTTTGGTGGTGACATCGCAGGTGTATACGCGGTCCTTGCCGGTGCACGACTTCTTTTCGATCGCATGCAGGCGCATGTCGAACGTGATGGTCTGGTTGGCGCCAGCCGAGCCCATGTTCAGACTGATGCCGCCTTTGGCATTGATGGTTTCGAGCGCCTTGGCGTAGGCGCGGTAGATGTCGCGTTCCTGCGGCTCGCCGCCACCGGATTGGCACGCAGACAAGGCGAGCAGCACAATGGCTGAAAATCCCGCGCGACTGCGAAGACCGGTCATGATCCGCAGAGCCCTCGATGCCGGGCTCAGGCGTCTGTGCCCGGTGGACACGGCGCCGCCTGAAAGGTGACCGTGCCGTCGATGCGGCACTTGTATACGCTCTTTTTCTCAACCGGCGTGCTCCCGCACAGCCCCGGACCGGTGGCCGAGGCGTCTGCCGGGCAGCGCACGGTGACCGACACGGCGTAGACCGAGCGCCCGTTGACGCTAGTGATGTTCAGCAGCTCCGGCATCTCGAACTCCGGCGCGCCGTCGATCCTGCGCATGAACTGCGAGACCTGTTGGTTGGTGCCCGCAGTCCCTTTGGCCGTGGCGCCATCAGCGTCGAGCGTGAGCTCATCGACCACCACGCCGGCTGGCAGCAGCGCCTCCAGCGCGCTGCGAACCTGATCTTTCGAAAAAGCCTGCGGAGCACCCTGCGCGACCGCGCCGGCGGAAATCAGCACGCTTGCGATTGCAAGCACGGCCAAGGCGAATGGCTTCATCGAATGTCGCTCCCAAGGGCGGCGTTGTACGCGAGGTTGTCGCCCAGATTAGCGTCTACGGAGGCGTGCTGGAAAGATCCACGGCGATCGGATGGCTGTTCCGAAACCTTGTTTCAACATGTTCGGCGATGCCGCTTGACTGGGCTACAGCTTGGGCGTCCAATCGAACGTCCGTTGGAGGGCTGGCTCCATGTGCAACATCCACCCGCATGCCGGCGGACGATTACTCGCCTTGGCGCTGAGCGTAGCGCTGCTCGGCTGGCACGGCTCTGCGACCGCAGTGCGACCGGACTTCGACCCTGCCACATCGCGCCCCGCCGACGACGAAGCCTACGACGATGACGGCGGCGCCGAGGACGAAGAGGGCGACGCGGGTGACGAGAGTGATTCCGCCGACGAGGCCGACGAGGGCGATGCAGTAGCCGAAGATCAGGACTCCGACGAAGTTAAGGCTGACGTCGCCGAGGAAGGCGATGAGTCAACCGACGAAGAAGACGCGGCAGACGCCGAAGCCGAGGACGATGCCAGCGACGATGCCGCTGACGACGAATCAGACGCAGATCTGGAGGCCAGCGAAGACGATTACGAAGACGACTCCTGGGCGACCGATTGGGAATACGACGAGGCAGACGAGACCGACGACGCGATCCCGGTCGACGATGACAACTACGCCGATGACATGGTGTGGGAGGTCGTTGAGGTCGAGACCGGTGCAGTGGGCAGCGAGGGCGAGGAAGAATCCGATGAGGACTCCGTGGGCACGGGATCGATGCTGTCCGTGCGTAGCGGCAAGGCGCGTTCGACGCCCGCCGGCAAGCCCGCTGCGCCGCCGAAACCCGGCAAGCCCGGCAAGCCTGAAGACGACGAGGACATCGTGTACGCCTACGGGGGGCGGCCGGTATCCGCGCTGTCGGTACCGTGGCAGGCGCAGATCTTCTATCCCGCCGCGCCCGCGAAAGCCAACGACAAGCGACCGCCCTGGCAGCGTCAGCACTACTGCGGCGGCGCCCTGATCGCGCGCGACTGGGTGGTGACTGCGGCGCACTGCATCGACCAGCAGATGGTCGACCTCGGCTTCAAGGTGCGACTGGGTGCGATCGACATCTCCAAGAGCGACGGAGCGGTCTATCGAATCGACCGGATCGTGCGGCATTCGCAATACGACGCCGAAAGCAACAACGTCGCCAAGCCACCCAACATGTACGCCAACGACATCGCCCTGGTCCGGATCGTCGCCGACGGTAAACCAGCAGCGCGAGACCCCAAGCGCATTCGCGAGATTCCGATCAACCGCCGACCCCTGTCTGCCGGCGTGCCGGTGTCGGCGACCGGCTGGGGCGTGACCGGCAGCGAGAACGCCGATGCGATCAACGCGGTGATGCTGCGCGTCGACCTGCAGCTGATGGATGTCCCGGTGTGCCAGAAGCGTCCAGGCTATGGCACGCAGAAAATCAACGGCAACGTGTTCTGTGCCTCGCATCCGACCCGTTCGACCTGCCGTGGCGACAGTGGTGGTCCGGTGGTGCTGACCAACGGTGCACCGACCCTGGTCGGCATCGTCAGTTGGGGCAAGCGCAAGTGTGCCGGTGACGGCCGGCCGGGCGTCTATACCCGGGTCGATCGCTACGCGGACTGGATCGACAAGGCGATGAAGTTGCCCGCGGGGAAAAACGCTTTTCCCTGATCGCCGCTGCAAGGCAGCAGGGTTGCCAGGCCAGCAACCACCGATGCTGGTCCCGGGCTGCAGCGCTCGGCTGCAACCCGGGAAACCGCAGGATCAACTGTTCGGGTTGACCTTGTCGCCACCGGAATGCGGCGTGTCGTCCGCTTCTTCGGTGCCATCCGGCGGCACTGGATCCGTAGCCGGCGCATCGGGCGCTGCGATTGGCTCCATCGGTGCAGGCGCAGGTGCAGGTGTCGGCTCAACCGGTGCCGGCGCGGGCGCCGGCATGGGCGCCGGTGTCGGTGTCGGCGCGGGTGTCGCTTGTTTCGAATCGCATGCTGCCAGCGTACCGCACAGCATGATGGCTACCAGCGCCAGTTTTATCCGTTGCATGACTAACCCCCTCTCATTGAGTCTGAACCCTGAGTTTCCCCGGCCTGCGATGCATGTCGAACGGATGCTGCAAGCCGCGCTGCATTCTGGCCCCAGCGGCCGGCTTTGCACAAGATGGTGCGCATCTGCTGCTGCCGCGACTCCGGTCGCTGCCATGGCAGCTCCCGCAAATGCTGCCATCGCCAGCCATGCGATCTGTGGGAGCCGGCATGATGGCGATTGCAGGCTTCGCTGCTGCCGCGGCTCCTGTCGCTGCCATGGCAGCTCCCACAAGTGCTGACATCGGCAGCCATTCAATCTGTGGGAGCCGGCATGCCGGCGACTGCACCCTCCGCTGCTGCCGCGGCTCCTGTCGCTGCCATGGCAGCTCCCACAAGTGCTGACATCGGCAGCCATTCACTCTGTGGGAGCCGGCATGATGGCGATTGCAGGCTTCGCTGCTGCCGCGGCTCCTGTCGCTGCCATGGCAGCTCCCACAAGTGCTGCCTCCGCTATTGGCGCGGCTCATGTCGCTGCCATGGCAGCTCCCACAAGTGCTGCCATCGGCAGCCATGCCGTCTGTGGGAGCCGGCATGATGGCGACTGCACCCTTCCGCTGCTGCCGCGGCTCCTGTCGCTGCCATGGCAGCTCCCACAAGTGCTGCCTCCGCTATTGCCGCGACTCCTGTCGCTGCCATGGCAGCTCCCACAAGTGCTGCCATCGCCAGCCATTCACTCTGTGGGAGCCGGCATGCCGGCGACTGCACCCTCCG
>Ga0209591_10007256_pt1 | contig 12218 bp, 15 predicted proteins | sample MAT01_FD_187207 | JGI IMG/M metagenome (GOLD analysis project Ga0209591, IMG submission 187207) | Freshwater microbial communities from Lake Fryxell liftoff mats and glacier meltwater in Antarctica - MAT-01 (SPAdes) (version 2) | ecosystem: Environmental > Aquatic > Freshwater > Ice > Liftoff...
AGCCGCAACTGGTCTCGGTCGACGTATACCGTCCCGCTGCCCGCCAGCAGCTCGCCGTGCTCGCCAAGCAACTCAACATCCCCGTCCATGACGGCGAACCAGACCAAAAGCCGATCGACCTCGTCAAGGGTGCACGCATGGCCGCTATACGCGAAGGTCGCGACGTCATCATCGTCGATACCGCAGGCCGTCTCCACATCGACGAAGCCTTGATGCAAGAGCTGAAAGAGCTCAAAGACTATCTCAACCCGCAAGAGATCCTCTTCGTCGCCGACGCCATGACCGGTCAGGACGCCGTACGTTCCGCTGACGAATTCAACAAACAGCTCGGCATCACCGGCATCATCCTCACCAAGATGGATGGCGACGCCCGTGGTGGTGCAGCCCTCAGCGTCCGTCAGATTACCGGACAGCCCCTCAAGTTTGTCGGTGTTGGCGAAAAGCCCGACGCCTTTGAAGCCTTCCATCCCGATCGAGTCGCCCAGCGCATTCTCGGCATGGGAGACGTCCTCAGCCTGATCGAAAAGGTCGAGGGTGCCATCGACATGAAGGAAGCCGAAAAGATGCAGCGCAAGCTCATCGATAACGACTTCACTCTTGAAGACTTCAAAGAACAACTCAAACAGCTTCGCAAGCTCGGGCCTCTCGATGCCCTCATGGGGATGATCCCCGGCATGGACAAAATGTCCAAGCAAATGAAGGAAGCCAAGATGGACGAAAGCGAACTCACCAAGATCGTCGCGATCATCGATTCGATGACTCCTTTCGAGCGCGCCAATCACATGGTGATCAATGGAGCCCGCCGCCGCCGCATTGCCAAAGGCAGTGGCACGCAGCCCCAGGATATTAACAATTTGCTAAAACAATACACTCAAGCCCGCAAGATGATGAAGACCTTAACGGATTCTCTCGGCGGCCTTGGGGGCGGTAAGTTCGGTGGCTCGATGGCTAAGCGCCTCGCCAAAATGGGCTTGCCTGGAATAGAAGATCTGATGCGGCGCTAACTGGCGCCAAATCATAACCCCGCTCACGCAGGTTTTTTGTAGAGGAGAATAGTTCCGATGTTGATGATTCGTTTAGCGCGTTTCGGTTCAAAGAAGAAGCCGACCTATCGCCTGGTTGTTATCGAGAAGGAAAGAGCACGCGACGGCCGTGCGGTCGAAGTTGTGGGTCACTACAATCCAGTAGCTCAGCCCCAGATCGTTGTCCTGAAGCACGAGCGTATCCAGTACTGGATGAAGAACGGCGCTCAGCCTTCTGACACCGTCGCTCGTTTGATCAGGAAGAACCCTGCTCAAGTCGAAGTTACTGCTGCTGCTTAGTCCATTTCTTGAAGGAGCCTCGCGGCCATGAAAGATTTAGTGGAAGAGATCGCCAAGGCGCTCGTTGATGCGCCAGCCTCCGTCACTGTTAAGGAAGTACAAGGCGAACGTGTCACGGTGCTTGAACTCCGTGTCGCCCCCGAAGACATTGGCAAAATTATCGGCAAACAGGGCCGTACCGCTCGTTGTATCCGTACCCTTCTGGGTGTGGTGGGCATAAAGCAGAACCGTCGCTTCGAGCTGTCGATCCTGGAATAATATGGTACCCGTTGGTTGGTTGACGTTGGCAACCGTCATGAAGCCGAGAGGCAACAAAGGCGAGCTTATTGTCGACCTCCACACAACGGGGATCGAAAGACTAAGCGAAGTCCAGAACGTTTCTGTTTTTGAGTCGGCGTCTACTCCGCCGAAAATCCTCGAAATCGAAGAAGCCTGGATGCATGTCGAGAAAGCAGTGGTCAAGTTTGCTGGTGTCGATTCTATCGACCAGGCCAACGCTCTTCGGGGCATCGACCTTTGCATTCCTCTCGCTGCCCGCCGTCAGCCCAAAGAGGGCGAAGTGTTTTTGAGCGACCTCATCGGTTGCCAGGTTTTTGACAAAAAGGACTCTCTGCTCGGTACCGTTCAGGACATCTTCGAAGAAGGCGCTCAGGTCTGGCTTCAGCTAGACACCAACAGCGCTCTTGTTCCCTATGTCCCGAACTTCTTTCCGTCCATGGATCTCCCCAATAAACGGCTGGTTGCTGACCTCCCCGAGGGTCTCCTCGAAGTCAACGGCCAATGATCTTTCACATCCTTACGATTTTTCCTACCTTCTTCGAAGGCCCGCTCAAAAACGGCGTGGTCCCTAAGGCCGTGGAAGCGGGCTTGATCGACATCCGGGTTCACAATCTTCGCGATTGGACCTCAGACCGTCACTCCACCGTCGACGATCGTCCCTTTGGGGGCGGCGAAGGCATGGTGCTCAAAGTTGAACCTGTCTACCAGGCCATCCGGTCGATCCTGCCTCAACGATTCGAGTCAGACGAAGAAGGCAACAATGGCAATACCCGAGTCATTCTGCTCTCCGCCCAAGGCAAACGCTTCCAGCAAGCCGATGCCCGTGCGACATTGCAGTATGACCAGGTTCTGCTCCTCTGCGGCCGGTACGAAGGCGTAGATGAGCGGATAACCGGCCATCTGGTGGATGACGAATTCTCGATCGGCGACTACGTGTTGTCGGGCGGGGAACTCCCAGCTGCCATAGTGGTCGACGCGGTCGCGAGGCTCGTTCCCGGTGTACTGGGCAACGCTGCATCCTCGCAATTTGAGTCGTTCTCTGAATCTGACGAGAATGGCGTCCCCTTGCTGGATTGTCCGCATTACACAAGACCGGCGGACTTCAACGGCTGGCAGGTACCCGATGTGTTACTCGGGGGCAACCATGCTGAAATCAAGCGCTGGCGCGCGGCCCAAGCCCTCGCCAAACGCCTGAAGAATCGTCCCGACCTCACCGGCGGGACTCACGAAAGAGGTTAATCCTATGAATCATCCGGCTCTAGCCAAGGTCTACAACACTTACAAGCGCACCGATCACCCCGCTTTCCGCATCGGCGACACCATCAAGGTTCACGTCCGCATCCGCGAAGGCGAAAAAGAGCGCACCCAGATATTTGAAGGTGTTCTCATTGCCAAGAAGAACACCGGCATGGGCGAAAACATTACCGTCCGCAAGATGAGCTTCGGCACTGGCATCGAACGTATCTTCCCCATCAACGCCCCCGTCGTCGACCATATCGACATTGTTCGCACGGGCCGCGTCCGCCGCGCCAAGCTGTATTATCTTCGCGGCCTCAAGGGCAAGGCTGCGCGTCTCAAAGAGCGCACCTAATTCTCTAAAGGCAGCGCCATTGGTCTGCTCACTCAAATATGAAGCCCGCTTGCGGGCTCTCGGATATTCAGCTCCGGCCGGCATCGATGAAGCCGGCCGGGGCTGTCTGTTTGGGCCAGTCACCGCTGCTGCTGTAATTCTTCCTCACCCCTGTAAAATCAAAGGTCTCCGCGATTCTAAAATCGTACCCCCAGCCGAACGCTCCCGCCTCGCCGATCAAATTAAAGGCGAAGCACTCGCATGGGCTGTCGCCTACGCTAGCGTCGAAGAGATCCGCAAGATCAACATCCTCGAAGCCAGCCGCCTCGCCATGCTCCGTGCCGTTCAGGCCCTCGACCCCCAACCCGATTACCTCCTCATCGACGCCATCCGCATCCACTCGCCGATCCCCCAGGACGCCATCATTCACGGCGACGGCATCTCCCGTTCGATCGCTGCCGCTTCTATCCTCGCCAAGGTGGATCGCGACCGTCTCCTCAATGAATTCCACGTCCGCTACCCCGGTTACAATCTCAATAGCAACAAAGGCTATGGAACACGAGACCACTTGGCAGCGTTACAAAAGTATGGGGCCACGCCGCAGCACCGCAGCGAATTCGCGCCCGTTCGCGCTGTCATCGAAGCCCGCAGGACTAATACCCCCAAGACAGGCACCCAATGACTGAATACCGCTGGTATCACAAACTCTCGGGTGTCCTCTACGTCGTCCTCTGCTTCGAGATCGGCCTCTTCCTGCTCTTCTTCCCCTGGAGCGACTATTGGAAGCCCAATATGCTCGCCAACCTCAGTCCCGAATGGGGCATCTTCTGGCTCAACCCCTATTTCCGCGGCGCCATCAGTGGTTTCGGCATGATCAACATCTACTTCAGCGTCGTCGAGGCCTTTCACCTCCGTCGCTTCTCCGGCACCACCGAACTGGACTCCGGACAACACCCACCCTCAATCCACGATAATGACTAGAGAGCAAGATCCCGTGAGCACAACCACTACGCCCCCTCAGCCACCCGCATCCAACAAGAGCGCTTTCGAGCGCTGGAACGCTGCCCGGCTTTCCCTGGCCGAAACCCAGCGCGGCACCATCGCCGAATGGACGGTCACCGTCCTGCTCCTCCTCTTCGCCACCACATCGCTCGTCCAGGCATTTGTCATCCCCACCGGCTCGATGGAAGACACCCTCCTCATCGGCGATCACCTCCTGGTCGACAAACTTGCTTATTCCCCCAAAGGCCCAATTTCCAAATACCTGCTCCCCTACCAGGACGTTAAACGCGGCGACATCATCGTCTTCCGCTACCCCGAAGACATCAAGCAGACCTTCGTCAAGCGCGCCATCGGCGTCGCCGGAGACCGCATCAAGGTCGAAAACAAGCAGCTCATCCTCAACGGCAAGCCCGTCCAGGAACCCTACAAATTCCACAAGACCGACTACTTCGATTCCTACCGCGACAACTTCCCCTCCGAGCCCAACATGCGAGTCTACCCAGGCGCAGAAGAGATGCTCAATAAGCACGTCAAGAACGGGGAAGTCATTGTTCCCGACAATTGCATCTTCGCCATGGGCGACAATCGCGATTCCTCGCTCGATAGCCGCTACTGGGGCTTCGTCCCGCGCGAAAACATCATCGGCAAACCTTTGATCATTTACTGGTCCTACGAATCCTCGACAGACCGCCTCGCCGGCAGCCCCCTCAACCCGGAACACCTCCAGGACCTCGCACTCAACTTCTTCTCCAAAACTCGTTGGAAGCGCACCTTCCAACTCGTCCGCGGTTATCCACTCCAGTAGCAAAGTACATGGCAAACCCCACCTCGCGCACCAACTATTACGGCCTCATCCTCGCCGGCGGCCGTGGCACCCGTTTCTGGCCCCGCAGTCGCAAGGCCAAGGCCAAGCAAGTCCTCAACTTCTTTGGTGAACGCAGCCTCATCCAGCAAACCGTAGACCGTCTCCGGCCCCTTCTTCCGCCTGAGCGTATCTGGATCCTCACCAACGAATTTCTCAAGGATGAAATCTCCCGCCAGCTCCCTGAAGTCCCCAAGCGCCAGATCCTCGCCGAGCCCGCACAGCGTAACACCGCCCCCGCCATAGGCCTCGCCTGCCACATGCTCCAGTCCCTCGACCCTGGTGCCGTCCTCGGCATCTTCCCGGCCGATCATATCATCTCAAGGCCTGCAATCTACTTGCGTGCTGTACGCCCCGCTTTCCGCGCCGCCTCTCAGGGCGAAATGGTCGTTCTCGGCATCAAGCCCCGCTACCCCGAAACCGGCTACGGCTACATCGAGTTCCCCAAGAAGACCGCTTTCGGCAGCCTCGACACTGTCCCCATCACCCGCTTCTGTGAAAAACCAGACCTCCCCACAGCAAAGAAATTTCTCAAGTCAGGCAACTACTACTGGAACGCCGGCATGTTCTTCTGGCAGGCCTCACGTCTCCTCGAAGCTCTCGACAACCACCTGCCCAAGACCTCCAAGCTCATCCGCGGCTTACCTCCATTCTTGAGCCCGGATTTCTTCCCGGAACTCACCCGCGTCTTCCCCCTCTGCGAAGACATCTCGATCGACTACGCCGTCCTCGAAAAAGAAAAAGGCATCCTCGGCGTCCCCGCCCCTGACTTTGGCTGGAACGATGTCGGCTCCTGGAATGCCGTCTATGACCTCCAGAAGCACGACGCTGAAGGCAACGCCTCACGTGGCGAAGCCATCTTCAACGACAGCACCGGCAACTACGTCGACGCCCCAGGCAAACTCGTAGCCATGCTCGGCGTAAAGAACCTCGTCGTCGTCGATACCCCCGACGCACTCCTCGTCCTTGATCGCGACAAGGCCCAAAACGTAGGGCAAATCGTCAAGCTCCTCGAGAAGCAGCGTCGCGACAGCCTCCTCTAAAAGTAAATGCCGCGCCAGGGTCTAAACCCAGGCGCGGCATTTATTTTTCTAAGTCGAAAGACTAAAGAAAGAGAACCTTATGCAGGCTTCTTTTCTTCCATCTTCTTCTTGCCCTTCTTTTCTTTCTTTTCCTTCTTGGGGGGATCCTGAGCGAAGGACACGGTGGCAACGCCCATCACGAGGGACAGGGTGAGCAGCAAAGACGCAAACATTTTCATTGGTATTTTTTCTCCTAATTCATTCAGCGGTGTTTCACGCGCTGTACAAATATTACCTGCCCAGGACTACTCCTGTCCTTAAGATTCAATTAAAGTTCTTAAAGGTCCAACGCTCCTATAGCCTCCTCAGGCTAGCCACCTAACCCTCATGGCAGTACTCTCATTACAACGACTTCAAATACTCCACTAGAGCCCACCTCTTAGCATCCGTAAGTGCCGGTCCAACCACTCCCCGCCCACGTGGCCCATCCTGAAACCAGTGCCCGGAATTACTATTGCCAGGCAGCGAATAATCAAACCGCGTCCCGCCCTCAAACTCCTTCTGCTCATAGCCCACCTTCACCGGGTCAAACTGCTTATTACCCAGCCAGAACACAGGCGTCCCGCGCTGCTCCTTCGATGCCAGCATCTCATACAGACTCGGCACCGACCCATTATGCAGATAAGGCGCAATCGCCCATGCTCCATTCAACGGACGAGCCTTGTAAATCGGCTTCGATCTCACGGCCTCAGCATTCTCTTCCCGGTACCCCATCCACTCCGTCTTCTGTTCTGCTGAGAATCCGGCACGCATGAAGTATTGATCCCGAATGCCCTTCGTCACCAGTTCCAGCGCTACCCCAGCCGAAATGCGCCCCTTACCCAGGTCCCCGCTATCCGCCGTCCGCGCAACAAAGTCCAATGCCGCTCGGCCATCTGTTCCCACATCGACCACCTGCACATCCAGCAAATCGAGAAACCGCTTCCCACTGGAATTACTCACCCAATACTTCGGCGTAGCCGATCCCAGATCCGCCTTCAACTTCTCAATCGACGGCAGATGGCAACCCGCGCAATGCTCCTCATAAAGAGCCGCCCCTTGCGCTACCTTCGCTGCGTCCAGGGCGGGGAAGACCGAAGGCCACTTCGGAGACCTCAACCCCGCATAGGGCTCCGGCCCGCACAGCAAATCCTCCAGCGTCTTCAGCCCATTCATATTCACGCTGTTCTTAAACTCCTTGGCATCCGGCCCATACAATTTCGCCGCTGCCCTCACTCCCAGCGCCTCGCCGATATTCCGAACCAACGGATCCGCAATCGACGAATTGTACTGAACCCACGTAAACCAGGATGAATCCCACACCTGCGGAAACCGCACCGGAGCATTTCCCTGTGCCCAGTTATCCCAATTATTCATAGCCCCGCCAAACACCTGATTGCCAATCCGTGTCAATGCATCGGTCCGTCCAAAGCCAGCGTCATTCGGATAAATATTCCGGCTTTGCACCTTCGTCAGATCTGACTTTGCCTTCTCGATAAACGCCCCAAACTCCGCCTTCAATTGCTTGCGATCCGCGTCGCTCGCCTTCGGCCCTAAAACCTTTTCCGCAAACTTGCTGTACCGCCACGGCAACATTTCCGTCATCACCAGCGCAATCCCCAGCGCCTTCTGAAACTCCGTCGGCTGCATCATCGCCACGCCACCTTCAATGCGCACGGCATAGTTCTTGTAATGCAACTCCCCCGTATGGCAAGCCGCACAACTCAGCCCCACCACGGCATAAGTTTTTCCGCTCACCGGGTCAGAGAAATCGGTCTGTCGCGCTAGTCCAACGGGCAATCCATCTGGATTCAACTTCGAGTCGCTATCCCCGGCCAGAAACCCAAAGCGGCCAAGATACTCCTGCTTGGCAAATGGCTCGCAACCGAGAAAGCAGGGCTGCTCCAGCGCCAGAAACCAGTCGTAAGGAACCAGCCGTGTCCCCTGCGCTGTGTGATGGAATTGCGTCCGCTGCGCTTCACTCCAACCCTGCTCCAGCTTCACCAATTGCCCCGGTACCTGGTAAGCCGGCGTCACCACCTGCAATTGCTTCAGCTTCGGGTAAGCCACAATACCGCCCACCACCAACAACCCCACCACCAACAGCAAAAGTTTTTTGAACATAGTCTCTACCCTACAAAGCGCCTTCTCTGCTGCCAATCGATCAACTCAATCTCACGCTGCCACTTCTACCCGCCGCCTCCCCAAAATCGCAAAAAGTCGCAACGCAGTCGCGCTCCCGCCCCCTCCACCAGACCACTCCCGAATTGAAGGAACCGACCTCCTCGACGATTTCCTCCAGACTCGACAATCCTCGACTTCTTTCCCCGAAACCGGAACCAGAAGCACCTCAGGCAAAGCAACAGATCCAGAGGACGCCGGATCAGTCGATACCCCACAACAAACGCCGTGCCGAAGGTGTAGCCCTCGATCAGCTTCACCCCCTCCTCCCACGTCCGGAACCCGTGATGCACAACCACTACATCCGGGCATTCCACTACACCAATTCCTGCCTGCAGCGCTCGCACCGCCAAATCATAGTCTTCCCCCGCTCGCACGGTCCTGCCTGCTCCGATCTCCTCCCAAAAACCACCTAGCTCTTGCCATGTACTCTTCCGGATAGCCAGGCACGCACCCATCACCTCTAGTTCTGCCAGATTGACCAGCTGCCGGTTCAACCGCTCCTCGCTCTGTAGGCAAGCCGGAATAAACCCCAGGGATTGGTCATGCCTACCAGCCACTACACTTCCCAGAATAAGACCCGCTTCCGGGTAACGGTCAAACGCATTCTCGATCTTCCGCAGCCAATCCGTGCTCACCTCGCAGTCGTCATCGGTGTACGCAATCAGTTCCCCTGCGGCCGCCTTCGTACCGACGTTCCGAGCAGCCGAGATGCCTTCCGGCTCTATTCTCAGAATTTTCACCCGTGGATCCTGAGAAAAATCTACCGCCAATTCCTCCACGTTCTGGTCCACAATAATGAGCTCAAAGGAATGGTGTTCGTTGGTAAGAATGCTTCTCACGGCGGTCTCAATCTGTCCTGGACGCCCGTAGGTTCCTATGACTACACTGATTGCCGGTCCTGATCCCGTCATTGCTGCTCACTCAGGGCCTCTGCATAAACCCCTGCCAGCACTTCGGCCGCGTCTTCGTGATTGCCAAACTTGCGGCTCCGCTCGATGCCCCTCGCGCTCAATTGTTTCGCGAGGCCAGGCTCCTCCAGCATCCTCAAAATAGCCTCAGCCATGCTAGCCACATTTCCATACTCGGTCAGCAATCCCGCCTCATTATCTCCAATCATCCCGGGAATCACCCCCACCGGCGTAGCCACCAGCGGACAGCCTAGATGCATAGCCTCCATGGCGGTCCTGCAACTCGTTTCAAACTGAGACCCCACAACCGTCACTTGGCTCGCGCCAAGGATTTGATCCACATCCCGCCGGTATCCAAGAAACTGCACCCGCGTGGCAATACCCAAGTGTTGGCAGAGATGCTTAAGCTCCGCCTCCAGCGGCCCCTCCCCCGCAATCAAAACCTGCACCGTCGGAACTCTCTCGGACACCTTGGCCATGGCCCGGAGAAAATAGGAGTGCCCCTTCACTTCGTAGAGTCTTCCCACCATGCTCACCACCGGGCCCTCTCCAATTAACGGTAATGCTTCGCCTTTACCGAAGACCCCCGCTTCGTTCCCATGCAGTACCAGTCTCATCTTTCCTCTGAGCCGCGCATCCTTGCTCAATTTCGTGAACGAGGCTTCCGAAGATTCCGTGATACGGTCGAAGCGGTCCAGGAATTGACGATCCAGCCATTGCAAAGCCTCCAGCAGCCACCCACTCTCGGAATGCCGCGGTGTGGCCACCAGCGCCGGTCGCCGCCGCATGCTCCGCGTGGCGAGTATTCCCACCAAGTCAGCCTTATAGTCGTGGGTATGCAGCACATCCACTGCCTGATCCTGCAAGCGTTTCTGTAGCCCGGCCACAAGCTTCCCGAATTGGCTCAGGCGCCCATCCAGCTCTTCATAGCAGGTCCCCTGTTCCCTCGCCATCTCCCCCATCGGATGATGTTCCGGATCGCCGCGAAAGCTTCGATAGATCAACCCAATCTCACTTTGATAGCCAAACTTGGCCAACCCCCTGCAGAATCCGAGGATCGTCTTTTCCGGGCCGTACATTTTTCTCGACTGGCGCAAATGCAGAACACGCATCCAGATTCCTCTACGGCTTCCCACTCAAATGCATTGGCATCTCCCGCGCTAGACTCCCATCCAGCATCCCCGCATAGCCGCCAATCATCTCAGTCCCTCTGGTCGCCACACTTACCGTCAACAACAGCGGAAAGAGCAGTACCCTCCTGGCCCGCGATATATTCACCGCTCCGGCATAGCGCCACCATTGACCGGGATCCTGCGCGATCCGCCACAGCGCCGTCAGCAGCGGCTCCAGTGGACCTGTGTTCCTGACCCACTGGTGCGGCCAATCCCGAAACATCCTTCGCAGTAGAATGCTCTCTCTGCCGGAGCGCCCATGCATCTCAGCCCACCACTCCAGAGAGAATGCATGCACCACACATTGTTCATTCCGGAAAATTGCCCGCTTGCCCGCCTGCCTCAGGCTATTGAACAATTCCTGGGCCGCGCAGGTCCGCAACATCCCTTTGCGATACTGCCCTGCGTCCAATACCTCCGAGCGCAGCCCCACGTTATTGGCATGAAATCCCGACACGCCGCTGCTGCTGATAATTGCTCCCCATGAAATACTCCCAAACGCCAGCATCAGTCCTGAGTCTGGCCCACACCTTCCGTGCCACTCAAGCCGTGTCACTCCAACGCTGATATCGTATCCGGTTTCGATCGAATCCACCAAGCTGCGGAGCCATGTGCGTCTTGGTTTCACATCCGAATCGAGGAAGGCGAGAATCGGGCAAACTGCTTCCAGCGCCCCGCGCTGCTTCATCTCAAAGTAATCCACCCCATCAGCCGCGATCGTCCTCACTCGCCCAAACGGCATTGCCGCAATCCCCCGCCGCCACTCGTCGATCTGTGTTGTGTTTCCTACCAACAACAGATCTATCTGCTCAAGTGGGTACTCCTGCTCCGCCAACCCGGCAAGCCCCAGGCACACCGGCCCATCGTCCGACTTCGGACAATGCTTCTCGTTGTCCCCTTCTATGATTACGGATACCTTCAGTTGTTCGTCCCCCCTACTAAGATACCCTTGAAGCTCCTCATGCACTCGGCCCCGCTCAAACTTCAGCCCACCTTTATGAGCCACGCCACATTTTGGGGCATGCACGCCGCCATCGGTCTCACCGGCACCCTTCTCCTTCGTCCGCTTCAGCTCAGCGGCCTTCTCCCCACGTATCGAAATCTGGAAGCGTCTCCTCTCGATCGGCCTCCCCTCTGGAGGCGAATTCCTGATCATGGCCGTCTACCCTGCCTTCGTCTACAGCATCATCCGCGACCAGGGCGCAGACGCCCAGGCCGGCTTCGGCGTTGGCGTCCGTTTGATGCAATCGCTCTTCCTGCCGGTGATGGCAGTCAGCTTTGCTGCCTCCCCTCTGGCTGCACAAAACTTCGGCGCTCTCAAGGCAGCCCGCGTCCGCGAAACCTTCCGTGCAGCCGCAATCATGGCCGCCAGTCTCATGTTGGTCATGACAATCCTCTGCCACCTCTCCCCAGACTCGCTCGTAAAATTCTTCACTTCAGATCCACCGGTCATAACTTATGCCACAGACTATCTGCGCATCGTCTCCTGGGGCTTCCTCGCCTTCGGCCTTACCTTCACCAGCTCAGCCATGTTCCAGGCGATGGGCAACGCCTGGCCCGGTATGCTCAGTTCCGTCCTGCGTTTGCTGATCTTCGTCTTCCCTGCACTCTGGCTCTCGCATCGCCCAGGCTTCGCCCTGACAGACCTCTGGTATCTCGCAGTCGCCGCCGGCGCAGCCCAGTGCCTCTTCAGTCTGGCTCCGTTGCAGCGTGAGTTCACCCTGCGCCTGGCTTTTGCACCGACAACTAGCCCAAGCTAAAGCGAGGCGAAGCGCAGCGCGTTGTACCCTGAAGAAGGAGAATCATTTATGGCAGTCTTGGATTGGTCTCAATGTGCTGCCGTTGAAAGTATCCTAGG
>Ga0209591_10007257_pt1 | contig 12217 bp, 8 predicted proteins | sample MAT01_FD_187207 | JGI IMG/M metagenome (GOLD analysis project Ga0209591, IMG submission 187207) | Freshwater microbial communities from Lake Fryxell liftoff mats and glacier meltwater in Antarctica - MAT-01 (SPAdes) (version 2) | ecosystem: Environmental > Aquatic > Freshwater > Ice > Liftoff...
TTATACAACCACCGCCGACCCCATACGTCGCTGGGAATGCGAACACCGGACAAAGTCCACAGCCAGGGATATTAAACCCGGGCCTTGTTCCCCCGCCCAGCGCTTCGTTCGGTTTCGCTACGCTCACTTTCACTCCGCGCTGGGCGGGGGAACAGCCCAAATCCCCCACCAGGCCATGGGGAAGCTAAGAGGAAAATGACCAATCCTTTTCAGGACTTGACCCTCGTGACCTCGTCTGCTACAAGCGGATGGCTCGGCCGTCTCTCAACTCTCAACTCTCAGATCGGTCCTTCCCACCTCCGCGTGAGCGCTTCGGTTATTTTCGGACGAGTTCTTGGAGCTCGGCTTGGACCATCCAACGGATGAGCCCAGCAAAACTGGTCTCACGCTTCCAACCGAGGACTCGCTCCGCTTTAGCGGGATTTCCGACGAGAGCGATCGGTTCTGGACCGCGGAGTAACCGTTCGTCGCGACGCACACAGTGTTGGAGATCGAGTCCCGCTTCGGAGAAGGCCGCTTCGACCACATCTTGAACGGAATGGAGGATGCCGGTGGCGAAAACGAAATCCTCGGCCACCGGATGTTGGACGGCTTGCCACATCCCTCGCACGTAGTCACGGGCGTCACCCCAATCCCGCCGTGCAGAGGTGTCACCCAGGGTCAATTCGTGTTGTAGACCCAGCTTAATCGCGGCGGCGGCTCGGCATATCTTGCGCGTGACAAAGTTCTCTCCGCGTCGGGGAGACTCATGGTTGTAGAGGATGCCGTTAGTGAGATGCAGACCGTATTTTTCCCGGTAGATACGACACATCTGCGTCGCAAAGGCCTTGGACGCTCCATAAGGGTTCACTGGCGCCATGGGCGTTTCTTCGTCCTGGGGCACGAGGGTTGGTCGCCCGAAGATCTCGCTGGACGCGGCATGAAAGACGCGGGGTGGGTGGGCTAAATCACGAATGATTTCCAAGAGCCGGAGGGTTCCCACCGCGACGCTATCCACGGTGGATTCCGTGATCTCGAAGCTAAGCCCGACATGACTTTGTCCCGCGAGATGGTACAGCTCATCGGGACTGATTCGGGTGATGATTCGCCGTAGGGTGGTGGCGTCTTCCAAATCGCAGTAATGCAATTGGAGAGACCGGCCATAGACCTCGGGATTATTGTAGAGGTGCTGCAGGCGGGAACGTTCCAGGCTGCTGGTCCGGCGGACCATGCCATGGACGAGGTAGCCCTTCGCTAACAACAATTCGGCGAGATACGAACCATCTTGGCCGGTGATGCCGGTAATAAGAGCGGAGGGCATGAGGGGAATATTATACCGAGATTCGTACGTATGGGTTAATCTGAAAGGGCTTCCTCTTGGCGCGGTTGACGTCAGAAAACTTTACCTCAGCAACTGCGGACCTTCATGAAGGACGGGTTCGATCTCGGAAACGCGGACTAATCGTTCCGGCGGACTTTGCCGGCAAGTTGGTCTTGGAGCGACTTGAGGTCCGCATCGGCCATGAGCTCGATGAGTTCTTTGAACTTCGTCTTGGGTTCCCAACCGAGCTTAGCTTTCGCCTTAGAGCAATCGCCAATGAGGAGGTCGACTTCGGCTGGCCGGTAGTAGCGTGGGTCAATCTCCACGTATTTATGCCAGTCCAGTTCTAGGCGGCCGAAGGCGACGTCGAGGCACTCCCGAATCGTGTGGGTTTCATTAGTGGCGACCACGTAATCGTCGCCTTCCGGTTGTTGCAGCATGAGCCACATGGCTTCGACGTATTCCTTGGCGTAGCCCCAGTCGCGTTTGGAATCCAGGTTACCCATGAACAGCTTGTCCTGGAGGCCCAGTTTGATGTGAGCGGCGGCGCGCGTGATTTTTCGGGTGACGAAGGTTTCGCCGCGCCGGGGTGATTCGTGGTTGAAGAGGATGCCGTTGCTGGCGTGCATGCCGTAGGATTCCCGGTAGTTTACCGTGATCCAGAAGGAGTAGACCTTGGCGCATCCGTAGGGGCTGCGGGGATAGAACGGAGTGGTCTCCTTTTGCGGCACTTCCTGAACCAGGCCGTACATTTCACTGGAGGAAGCTTGGTAAAACCGGGGCGTTATACCGGTCTCACGGATGGCTTCAAGGAGGCGAATCGTGCCGGTGGCGGTGATGTCGGTGGTATACTCCGGGGCATCAAAACTGACGCGGACGTGGCTTTGGGCCGCCAGGTTATACACTTCGTCGGGCTGAACCTTGCTGATGAGTCGAGCTAGGTTACTCGCATCGGAAAGATCGCCGTAATGGAGGGACAGGCGGTGTTTGGGGTAGTGAGGGTCCGTGTAAATGGAATCGAGGCGGCTCGTGTTGAAGGTGGAAGCGCGGCGAATGATGCCATGAACCTCGTACCCTTTCTCGAGGAGAAGTTCAGCGAGATAAGAGCCGTCCTGGCCGGTGATTCCCGTAATGAGGGCTTTTTTGTTGGACATAGTTTGGAATCAGAAAGTGTGGTTGTTTGGGTGCCTCACTGGGAAAGCTGGCGTTGGAGATCTTGGTAGGCCAGCTTGATGCCGGCCCGCAGCTCCACGATTGGGTGCCAGCCAAGCGCTAATAGGCGCGAGCTGTCCATTAGTTTTCGCGGGGTGCCGTCGGGTTTGGAGGGGTCCCAGACAATGGGGCCGTCGAATCCCACTACTTCGGCGACCAGGGTGGCCAGCTCTCGGATGGTGATGTCATTGCCGGACCCGACATTGATGAACTGTTCCTCACTGTAATGTTGCATCAGGTAGACTAAGGCGCGGGCCAAATCGTCACTGTGAAGGAATTCCCGACGCGGAGTGCCAGTACCCCAGCAGACCACGTTGGATTCGGACCTGACTTTTGCTTCGTGGAACTTCCGGATCAGGGCGGGGAGCACGTGGGAGCTGGCCAAGTCGTAATTGTCATTGGGCCCATAAAGATTGGTGGGCATGGCACTGATGAAATCGCAGCCATACTGCCGGCGGAAGGCCTGACAGAGTTTGATGCCGGCGATTTTAGCAATGGCATACCACTCGTTGGTGGGTTCAAGCGGGCCGGTCAGAAGGTATTCCTCCTTAAGTGGCTGAGGCGCGAGTTTGGGATAAATGCAGGAACTGCCTAAGAAGAGCAGCTTGCGGACTTCTGAGCGCCAGGCGGAGTCGATTAGGTTGGTCTCAATCCGCAGGTTTTCCCACAAGAAGGTGGCCGGCTCGGTGTTGTTGGCGAGAATGCCCCCGACTTTAGCGGCGGCGAGAAAGACATACTCGGGTTTCGCGGTGGTAAAAAAATGCTGAACGGCGAAGGGGTCTAACAAGTCGAGTTCGGCGCGCGTTCGGGTAAGGATCTGGGTAAAACCCTGGCGCTGGAGTTCGCGCAGAACGGCGCTTCCGGCCAGGCCTCGGTGACCGGCGACAAAGATACGGGAATCAGGCGTCATTCGGTGAGTTAGGATAACAACCGTTGGTGAATCTTGATCACGAGTTTGCGGACGCGGTCGTGACCGGAGAGGCGGACCTTAGGACGATGAGCGTCGGCGGGGAAGAAGATGGCGAAGCGGCCGGCGGTTTGGGCGAGGGTCGTGACGGGTTCGGGCGGGGGGAGCCAGAATTGAACGTCGTGGTCAAAGGGATCGTCGGGCTGGAGCAGAGGGCGAGGAATCCAATCGATGCTTTCGCCGCCGGAAAGGGTGTATTGAAGGTCCACGTGAGCTTCGTGGCTTTCGAACCGGGCTTCGTGTCGAGCGAGCGTGGAATACTCCTGAACCGAGGCGAACATGTGGAGTCCGAGAATCTGGTATTCGCCAAGGGCGACATCGGGCGAGAGGTCGCGCAGCCAGGTGAAGGCGAGTTGCCAGGTGGGATGGTTCGCTAGGTCGGCGTAGGTGCCGGGATCGGGAAGGTGGCCGTGGAGCACGGGAGGGGGGAGGGGGGGAGGCAGTTGAAAGTTGAGAGCTGAGAGACGGGGAGTTTTCACCACAGAGACACAGAGGCGCAGAGGGAAGCGGGGAATTTAACCACGGATGGCACGGATCACACGGATAAAGCGGATGGGGAGGGAAAGGGGTAAGGGGAAAGGGAGAAATGGGAATTCCAGTTTGCAGTCTTATCCGTGTTATCCGTGGTTAAAACTGTATTGGGTCTTTCGCTGCGTCGCCGTCGGGTGTTGTGAGTTGAGTGATCGGCAATTTTTGCCACGAGGGCTCAGAGGCTGTCGGGGAAGAAGGAAGCGGGCCAAGTGGGAAACCGGGAGGCGGTTTTAATCACGGATGATGCGGATGGGAAAGCTGAGACTAGAGAGACAGGGGAATTTTAACCACAGAGGCACAGAGGCACAGAGGCAAGCGAGGTAGGACGAGCTGCCGCTCGTCCCTATCTAATTCCAACCCGTCTCAGAACTGGCTGACGCGCGAAACAGGGAAACGGGGAATTTAATCACGGATAACACAGATAAGGCAGCGCCCGAGGGAAGAAAGATTTAACCGCATAGAACCCTAGGAGCACATGAACTGAAGGACTTACCCCTTACCCTCGCTACTCGCTGCTCGCTGCTCGCCGTCTCTGAGCAATTGACCTTACTCCGCTTCGATTTGGGTCAGCCAAGCGTGGAGGATGAAGGTGTGGAGTTCTTGGATGCGGGCGGTGTTGGTGCTGGGAATGATGAGCTCGTGGTCGGCTAACCCGCGGGCGGCCCCGCCGTCTTTACCCAACACGGCGATGGTCAGGAGCCCACGCTCGCGAGCGACCTTCAGGGCTAGGACGAGATTGGGCGAATTGCCGCTGGTGGTGAACACGACTAGGACGTCGCCCGGTCGGCCCAGGCCTTCAATTTGCCGGGAGAACACACGCTCGTATCCGTAATCGTTAGCGATACAGGTCAGGGCTGTGGGGTCGGCGCACAGGCTGAGGGCGGCAAGGGAAGGGCGTTCTTTGCTGAAGCGTCCGATCAATTCCTCGGCGAGGTGGAGGGCATCGGCGGCGCTGCCACCATTGCCGGCGGTGAGGATTTTATTGCCCCGACCGAGGGCGGTGCGGAGGGCGTACCCCGCGGCGTCGATCTGGGGAACCAGGGCCCGGGTGCGCTCGGCCGTAGCGATGAGTTCATCGAGCTGGGAGGGGGTCATGGGGGAGGCTGAGAGCTGAGAGTTGAGAGTTGAGAGAGCAGAGGGGAATTTAACCGCGGATAATGCGGATGGAACGGATGGGGAGGGGGAAGTGGAGAGTTGAGGGATGAGAGATTTGGCAGTTGAGAGATGGGGATTGCCAGTTCTCAGCTTTATCGGTGTTTTCCGCGTTATCCACGGTTAAAATTTTCCCGTCTCTCAACTCTCACCTCACCTCACCTCACCTCCTAAAGCAGCTTTTCGGCGATCGGAAGGAGGCGGGTCAGACGATCTTCGAGCTTGCCGATCTTGCCCAAACGGCCTTTGCAGAAGTCGTAATCGTCGGGCGTGACACTGCCGTCTTGCCGCTCGGTTTCGAGCGTGGCGAGTAAGGAGTCGAGTCGGCGACCGCCTTTTTCCAGCTTGGGTTTGAAGTAGTTGCAATAAATGGACTCCAACAATTCCCGCAGATCACCGACGGCCTCGAAATAGTCGCGCCGGTCGCCGGGGATCCACACTTGCTTAATTGCTTGCCAGGAAGTGAGTTGTCGGGTGCCGGTGCTCGCGCTGCCTTTGCTGATGGAGAGCTGTTCGACGATGTCGTCGAGGGACAGGGAGGCGGGGGAGAGATAGAGCAGGCCGTAAATCTGTCCGATGGAGCGCGGCAGGCCGAATTGCTGACAGATTCGGCCGACGGCTTCGATGAACTCCAGGCGGGTCTTGGAAAGTATAACCTCCACGGTAGGAATTGGTTGGGAATCCGGAGGCACTTCGTGCCGATCACTTCGCAACGGCGGAGCTACGCGCGGTGTTTGGGCTGAACGACGACTTTCGTTCAATTGGGATTGAACGAATAATATGTAACGAGCGCGGATGGCAAGCGGGAAGTCAGGGAAGTCGAAAAACGTTGCCCAGTGGTTCATTGGACGGGTCTGAAAGTTGCGGCGTGGAGGGAAGCGGAAGTTGAGAGAGGAAGCGGGAAGTGGAAACGGGGAATTTAACCGCGGATGGCACGGATGGCACGGATGGGGAGGCTGAGAGTTGAGAGTTGAGAGTTGAGAGATGGGGATTTCCTGTTGCTCAGCTTTATCGGTGTTTTCCGTGTCATCCGTGGTTAAAAATGTATTGGGTCCTCCTCTGTGCCTCTGTGCCTCCGTGGTTAAAATTCCCCGGTTCCTTTTTTCGCGCGTAAGCCAGTTCTGGGACGGGTCGGAATTAGATGGGGACGAGCAGCAGCTCATCCCTACCGGGGCGCGAAGGTCGAGCCATGGCTTGCGTCCGGACGACTCCATTTTATCGTCGACCGCTTATGCCGTTGTCTGCTTCGAGTTTGCTGCGTCACGCTGTGGTTGGAGCGTTGGCGCTTTCCGCCGCCCTGCCCAGTTTGGCTCAGCACAAGCTGGGACCCCAAGGCAGTATTCAACCTCCCAAACTGGCGGAAGCCTCGGATGACGGTGAAAAGGCGATTAAACGGTTTCAGCTTCCAGCCGGCTGGAAGGCCGAATTGTGGGCGGCGGAACCGGATGTGGCCCAAGGAGTGACGTTCGATCTGGCGGATGATGGCCGAGTCTTTGTCGCAGAATCCTTTCGAGCCTGGAACGGCGTGCCCGACATCCGGGGCATTATGGACTGGTTGGATGAGGATCTGGCCAGCCGCTCGGTCGAGGATCGCTTGGCGATGATGCAGCGTCATCTCGGGGATAAAGGGATGAAGGATTACTACCTGAACACCGAGCGCATTCGGTTGCTGACGGATACCCAGGATTCCGGGAAGGCCACTCAATCCATGGTGTTTGCTGATAACTTTGCCACGCCACTCGATGGGGTGGCGTCGGGTGTGTTGGCGCGGGGCAACGATGTGTACTTCGCGAACATCCCGAATCTCTGGCATCTTCGGGACGAAAATTTGGATGGAATCGCGGATTCCCGGGAAAGCCTTAGCTACGGACACGGCATACGAGTGGGCTTTTTGGGGCATGACTTGCATGGCTTGACCTTCGGACCGGATGCAAAGCTGTATTTCAGTATCGGCGACCGGGCCTCCATGATTCGGCAGAACGGCAAAACGATCGGGACGCCGGATGCGGGCGCGGTGTTTCGCTGCAATCCGGACGGGTCGGAGTTGGAGATGGTTTACCAGGGGTTAAGGAATCCGCAGGAATTGGTCTTCGACGAGTGGGGTAATCTGTTTACCGGCGACAACAATTCCGATGGCGGAGATCAGGCGCGCTTCACGTACTTGATCGAGGGAGGCGATAGCGGTTGGCGGATTGGCTGGCAGTTTCTGGAACAGCCGAATCCGCGAGGTCCGTGGAATTCCGAAAAGATGTGGCACCCGCAAAACGACGCCCAACCCGCCTACATCACTCCGCCGATTAAGAACATCACCGCTGGGCCCAGTGGCCTGGCCTACTATCCCGGGACGGGACTGGGGCCGGAGTGGGACGGGACTTTCACGTTGTGTGATTTTCGGGGCAGTGCGACGGGGTCGGGCATCTGGTCCTTCAAGCTCCAGCCGAAGGGGGCGAGCTTTGAGATCGTGAACGACCAGAAGATGATTTGGTCGGTCGAGGCGACGGATGGGGCCTGGGGTCCGGATGGATCCTACTGGGTGCTGGATTGGGTGGACGGTTGGGAACCGGTGGGCAAGGGCCGGATCTATCGGATGTACGATCCGGCTACGGTGCGGCAACCGGTCGTGCTCGCGACCCAAAAGCTGCTCCGCGAAGGCTTCGTGCAGCGGAGCACTCGCGACCTTTTGAAGCTGCTGGCGCATCCCAACTACCGGGTTCGACAGAACGCCCAGTTTGAACTGGCTTCCCGCGGTGAAGCCAACGTCAGCGCGCTGGCTCGTGTGGCAAAGTCCGGGGATACGGTCCAGGCCCGCCTGCATGCGATCTGGGCGCTGGGGAACATTCAGAGCTTCGCCCACAAGTCCCGCCGGGAACGGAAGGCGAATGCACTGGAAGTGCTGCTGTCGGTGTTGGCCGATGAGAATCCGAAAGTGCGCGCGAATGCCGCCCGGGTTCTCGGTGACGCGGGCTATGGCCGGGCCTACGACGGGCTCGTGAACCTGACGACGGATGCCGATTCCCAGGTCCGAGCGCTCGCGACGATCGCCTTGGGCAAATTGGGCCAACGGGCAGCGATCCCGGCCATTTTTGCCGTCTTGCAGGCCAATGCTGATCGCGATCCGTTCCTGCGCCATGCGGGTGTTCAAGCGTTAGTGACCTTGAATGAGTTCGACGCGTTGTGGGCGGCGGTGAAGCATCCGGATGCGGCGGTCCGGATGGGGGTATTGCTGGCGATGCGGCGGCTGGAACGGAGTGAAATTGCCGTCTTCGTGGCCGATAGCGATCCGCGGCTGGTGACGGAAGCGGCCCGGGCGATCAACGATCAGCCGGTGGCCGGCGCTTTGGAGCGTTTGGCGAAATTGATCAACACGCCGTTGCCGGAAACCAATGCCGCCCTCACTCGGCGGGTCTTGAATGCCAACTACCGTTTTGGGACCCGCGACACGGCCGTCGCCCTGGCCAACTTCGCGGCGAACGACAGCGTGGGCGAACGACTTCGCGCCGATGCCCTCGAAGCGCTGTCCGTCTGGCCGAAGAATTCGGGACGTGACCGGATCACCGGTCTGTGGCGTCCCACGGCCTTTGCCCGTGACGCGAAGGTTCCGGGGGACGCCTTGCGGCCGTTCCTCACTCCGTTGCTCGGTAGCGCGTCGAATCGGGTGCGAGCGGCGGCGGCGACGGCCGCGGGTGAACTGGGTTTGGCCGAAGCTTCGGGGGCTTTGGCGACGTTGATTCGCGAGCAGCAAGGTGACGCGGCGGCCCGAGTGGCGGCCTTGCGGGCATTGTCGCAGTTGCAGACGCCGGAGTACGGCGCGGCTTTGGAAGTGGCGCAAAAAGATACGGAAGAAGCAGTCCGCAAACTGGCGTTGAACCTCAGCGTGGAGGTGCCGCCCACTGCGGTTAATTCGGGTGCCGGGCCCGCGCAGGGAACCGATCCGACCCAGAAGCTGGCGCAGGTGATCGCGCAAGGATCCCTGGCGGAGAAACAAAATGCTTTGACGACCTTGGGCAAACTGAAGAGTCCGGCGGCCCTGGCCCTCATCACCACCTGGGCCAACTCCTTGGTGGCTGGAACAGTTCAGCCCGAATTGCAGTTGGATGTCCTAGATGCGGCGGCCCAACAGCCCTCGTTGAAACCCCTGGTCGAGCAGTGGACCGCGGCCCATGCCGCGAAAGGAGATTTCGGCATCGAGCCCTGGCAGGTGGCACTTGTAGGGGGGAATGCCGAAGAAGGCCGCAAAGTTTTCCTCGAACGCGCTGAGGTCAGTTGTGTCCGGTGCCACAAGCTCAATGGCGAGGGCGGGGAGGTTGGGCCTGAGTTAGCTGGGCTGGTGGAAACGAAAGGTCGGGAATATGTGCTCCAAGCGATCGTCCATCCCAACGCTGCCGTGGCCGCGGGCTTTGAGAGCGTGTTATTGACCCTGAAGAACGGCACGGCCTATGCCGGCGTGATCAAGTCCGAAACTCCCGACGCGATTGAGTTGAATTCACCGGAGGAAGGCTTGGTGACCGTGAAAAAATCCGACATCCAAGAGCGTGAGAAGGGGCTAAGCGGCATGCCGGACGGAATGGCGGAGATCCTTTCGAAGCAGGATTTGCGTAACTTGGTCGAGTTCCTCGCCTCGGTGAAATGAACGTTCCCTTCCTTAATCCCGGAGCCCAGTTCCAGTCGCTCCGAACGGAAATCCTGGCCGCCGTCGAAGCGGTGCTCGAACGTGGTCATTACATTCTGGGACCGAATGTAGCGGCCTTCGAAGCGGAGGTAGCGGCCTATTGTGGCACCCAGTTCGCGGTGGGCGTGAACAGTGGCTCTGATGCCCTCACGCTTTCCCTACGCGCCCTGGGTATCGGGCCTGGGGACGAGGTGATCACCACGCCTTTTACGTATATCGCCCCGGCGGAAAGTATTCATCAGATGGGGGCGCGGATCGTGTTTGCCGACATTCATCCGCGCACGTTCACGCTCGATCCGGCGGAGGTGGCCCGGCGCGTGACGTCACGCACCAAAGCTATTATCCCGGTCCACCTGTTTGGTCAGGCAGCGCCGCTGGACGAATTGGCCCAACTCGGCGTGCCGCTGGTCGAGGACTGCGCCCAAGCCATCGGCACAGAGTACCGAGGCCGGCCGGTGGGCGGGCAAGGAGTTCTGGGTTGTCTCAGTTTTTATCCGACGAAGAATCTCGGTGCGGCGGGTGATGGCGGGATGGTACTGACGAATGATGAGCGTCTGGCCAAGACCCTGAAGATGCTGCGGGTTCATGGCATCGAGCGACGATACTTCCATGATCTGCACGGCTGGAACTCGCGGCTCGATGAACTGCAAGCAGCCATCCTGCGGGTGAAATTGCCGCACCTGAAAGCGGGCAATGAGCGGCGGGTGGCCTTGGCGGAGCGGTACGCCGCCGGCTTGGCTGGCTTACCGGTGGAACTGCCGAAGACCGCTCCCGGGACCTCGCATATCTTCCACGTATTTGCGGTGCTTTTGGATCGGCGGGAGGAATTGCAGACCTACCTGGCCGATCACGGAGTACCCACCCTCATCTACTACCCGCAACCGTTGCACCGGCAGAAGGTTTATGCTGACTACGGTGGAACGGTGGGTGACTTCCCGGTCGCGGAAGCGGTTTCGCGGCGGATCCTGCCCCTGCCGATGTATCCCGAACTGACCGATGAACAGGTGGATTATGTGATCCGCCAGGTTCAGGAATTTTTCGCGAGCGGTCAGTGAGGCGGAGTCGGGAAGTCTACGGGCACCGCGTCCGTGAGCTCAGAAATTCGAGCGTCGAGGGCGATCATTCGGCGAGGGGTTGCCCACCGGCGAACCACTGAGCTGTTGAGCACGGCGAACCAAGTCGACGAACTCAGCCCGATATCCCTCGCGGTCCGCTCCCAAGCCTTGTTCGGCCAGACGGAGCACCTTTTCCCACGTCAGGTCGCCCTGGTAGGGCGAGCCCCGCAGTACCATTCCATAACCCGCCACCACCGCGGCAAATTTGAAGTCGGCGCTGGCCTGAGCGAATTCGCGGTCGGAATCCTTGACCGGAGTTTCCGTCAACCGGCTTTGCTCGCCGTCAGGCGCCTTGTAACGCAGACGCAGATGGAGGAGTTCTTCTCCGTGTCGAGTGGCCGAATTTGTCTTCTGGGCGGAGGATTCGGCCGGGGTTTGATAACGGAGTGGATCCACCCCGGCCAGGTTGGGTGTGGCTGGTTCGATTTCGTAAAGGACCGTGACTTGGTGTCCGGCCCCGACGTCGCCCGCGTCCTTGGAGTCGTCGTTGAAATCGCGATCACGCAAGGCGCGGTTTTCATAGCCGAGCAGGCGGTACGATTTTACTCGAGTGGGATTGAACTCCACCTGCACCTTCACGTCTTTGGCGACCGTGATGAGAGTGCCTTCGAGTTGTTCGACGAACAACTTGCGCGCCTCACTGAAGGAATCGACGTAGGCGTAATTGCCATTCCCCGTGTCGGCGAGCCGTTCCATTGTGGAATCCTTGAGATTACCCAAACCAAAGCCAAACACGCTCAGGAAGACTCCCGACTTGGCCTGCGTTTCGATGAGTTGTTGCAAGCCTGCGGGATCGCTCAACCCGATATTGAAGTCGCCGTCGGTGCAAAGGATGACGCGATTCACCCATTCGCGATTGAAGCGATTGGTCGCGAGTCGATAGGCGTCCACAATCCCGGCGGCTCCGGCCGTGCCACTGCCGGCCCGGAGGGCTTCGATCACGTCGTTGATCCGGGTCCTTCCGTCCCGCGAGACGAGGGTTGGCTCCAACGCAATTCGGGATTCACCGGCATAGGTGACCAGGCCCACCGAATCGCGTTCGGTCAGACGCTCCAAGAGCAGACGGAGTGAACGTTTGACCAGGGGCAGCTTGTTCTCGGGCTCCATGGAACCGCTGACATCAAGGAGGAAGATCAGGTTGGCCGGGGGGCGTTCCTGACGGTCGACGACTTTGGCTTGGAGGCCGATCCGTACGAGTTTGTGGCCTTCCTTCCAGGGGCAATCGGCTATTTCGAGGGCCGCCGCGAACAGTTCCCCTCGTGCCGGGACTG
>Ga0209591_10007258_pt1 | contig 12217 bp, 10 predicted proteins | sample MAT01_FD_187207 | JGI IMG/M metagenome (GOLD analysis project Ga0209591, IMG submission 187207) | Freshwater microbial communities from Lake Fryxell liftoff mats and glacier meltwater in Antarctica - MAT-01 (SPAdes) (version 2) | ecosystem: Environmental > Aquatic > Freshwater > Ice > Liftoff...
GCGCCCAAAAAAGGGAAAAGCCCGGCGACCTTTCGGACGCCGGGCAAACCGCGCTCGGCGGAACGTGAGGCGGGGTTTCGCCCGACAGAACTGCTTCTGTCGGGTGCCGCCGAGCGCCTCGGCGCGCCTGCAGGCGCGCGAGGAAGCCTATTGCGATCCCCTTCGCCCGCCCAGCGAACCCCAAAAAAGAAAAAGCCCGGCGACCTTTCGGACGCCGGGCAAACCGCTCTCGGAGGAACGTGAGGCGGGGTTTCGCCCGACAGAACTGCTTCTGTCGGGTGCCGCCGAGCGCCTCGGCGCGCCTACAGGCGCGTGAGGAAGCCTATTGCGATCCCCTTCGCCCGCCCAGCGAACCCAAAAAAAGAAAAAGCCCGGCGACCTTTCGGACGCCGGGCAAACCGCTCTCGGAGGAGAAATTGACGATGATCGCTCATCGCATCTATCTCAATGCAATCCGCGTGCCAACTTTTCATTCCAATAGAATCAGCCACTTAGCAACAAACATCAAATATTGCACCGCACCATCATTGGGCACGATCTTGTATCCGTGCGCGGACGCGGGGCATGACCGATCAGCCAAACTAGGGAAACCTAGGGCTACTAAGGATCGGTCCGCTGCCAATCCTTCCAATATTTTCCAGGTATGGCCCGGTAGAAGGCGGTGATTTCGGCGATATCTGCCACGGCGTCGCCCGTCGGCTGAAACAGCGGGCCAAAACCCACCACACGGCGTTGGAAATCAAAGTACGCCAAACAGATCGGCACACCCGCCGTGTGTGCGATGTGGATAAAACCAGACTTAAAGCCCTTGTGGAGCTGCCGCGTGCCCTCAGGCGCCATCGCGAACACCATTCGGTCGGCCGCGCGGATCGCATCGGCGCAATCGCCAACCGCGCCGTTGGGCTTGGAACGGTCAACCGGGATGCCGCCGATGGCGCGCATGAAGCGGCCAAATGGTCCATCGAACAAGGTGTGTTTGCCGAGAAAGGAAATCTTCAAGTCGAGCGCGAACAACGTCAGTACGCCAATCACAAAATCCCAGTTGCTGGTGTGGGGGGCAACACTGACCAGCACTTTAGGGACATCCGGTAACCGGCCTTCGAACTGCCAGCCGGCGAGCCTCATCACGGCCCGACCGAACCACTTGGTTACCGCATTGTTGCGGTAACGATAGTGGCTCGGCACGACGAGGTCGGCGGGATGCATGCTGTGGCCCCGCTGACGACCGCTCACAACCAAACGACGGGAAACCTTGGTCGCATATCGGTTAGCGGCGCTTAATGGCGTTAAGCGCTTCTTTGAGGCTGTCTTCAGTCAACGCATTGACACTCGACGCGAGCGCCTCAGCAGACGGGATTACCGATACGGGCAGCTTGGCGATATTGACCTTCTCGACGAACTTCGCCGCAGCACCCGCCACGCGCAGCAACGCGTCGCGGTCGGATACCATCAACTCGATTTCGCTACGCAGCATTTCCACAGCGGGATGGTCTTTGGATGTTTTCATGGTTGCCTTGTTAAACGGGTCACAAGTTAGGTTGGCTAGTTAGGTTGGCTGAAATCAGTTTAACTTTTTGTGGCCACCGGGAGATTGATCAGCAGATTCTGCGGTTTCAGCTTGACGACGTTTTCTTCACTCATCGCGAGTCCTAGGTAAACCGGTTTGCCGGCGACATCGGCGCGCATGTCCGCAGCGTCGCGAAAGTCGAGGCGAAACAACGCAACCAAACGACGCAGCCTATCGTCATCAACCGGGTTGCCCTGATAAAGGTCATTGAGAATAGCCGTTGATTCCACATCTAATCCAATGTGCCAGCGCCACGCTTCATCCTCGATCTTGGGCAGCGGCGTCACCGTCACCTCAATCCCAAAAAAATGCCGTATCCAACGACCAATCAGGTCAGCGAGTGCATCCAGACCGACGCTGCCGTGCGTCAAGTCGATGACATAGTTGTAGCGATTCTCGGAAAACCAGTAGAGCTGCGCATTCTCGTGCGATAGAACGTCCATATTGAGCGTTCGCATCGGCGTACCCTGTTGTGCAAACAGCCGGCCGACGCTGCCGAACCCGCCTGAGTCGGCGAAGAGCTGGATGGTTTCCGCGTCGGCGCTTAACACTTTCGCGTTTTCCGTCGATACGCGTTGGCGGCGGAAAAATAATTCGCCGGCGCGCACCGCATACACGTTCTCCGCCTCATCCGCACCGCCATCGAGCAAGCCACGCACGATCGCCTGCGCTGCCATGTCCATAAATACCGGTGGGAAATCGATTGCGCCGGCGCGGAACGCTTGCAAGTAGAAGCGCTCTACGGTCACTGCATCGGTGAGCAGTTTTCGCAGCCGAAGAAAATGCACGTAGTTCTCGCGCGTGTCGGCGTCCTCGATCAACCCGATGGCCTCGATCGATATTGCCTTTAGCGGCGCCGTCATCAATTCCGCATGCAGACTACGTTCGTTCGGCCCCGATTCGGTGATCGGCGCCAGTTCTGGACGCTGGAGGATTGATCGAATGTAGCCGGGCGTGACCCGCAGCCAGCCATGATCATTGCGTTCGAGTTGATTGAAACCGGAGTCGAGCCAGAAATCTTGCATTGGAGAAGTTTAGCTTGCGCCGAGGCACACAGCGTGTCGCAGCGTTTTTCTCATTTGCTCGTTGCCCGCGGCGCGGCTTGCTGCGCGTTTCGGCTTGCTGCGCATTGCGGCGAACCTTTTACCCGATTGCCTGCCAAATCGACTTGAAAACCAGCACAATTTGGTCACGCCCGGGCAATTGCGAAGCTGGGCAGACCTTGAATTTGCGGCCCATCCCCCAACATTTATCCGCACGGGCGCAGCGGAAATGTCGATAGAATTGCGCTCCACGGTTTTATTACTCAAGGGCTTTACTCATGAAACGCGTTTTCCTATTTCTGGCGACCAACCTGGCCATCATGCTAGTGTTGGGCGTCGTTACAAGTGTGCTCGGCGTCAACAAGTTCCTGACAGCCAACGGCCTGAATCTGCCGATGCTGCTGGCGTTTTCCGCCATCATCGGCTTCGCCGGTTCGTTCATTTCGCTGCTTATTTCCAAGCCGATGGCGAAATGGTCCACCGGCGCGCAAGTCATTGCAACGCCGCAAAACGAAACCGAGCGTTGGCTGGTTGCGACCGTACAGCGGCTGGCAAACAAAGCCAACATCGGCATGCCCGAAGTTGCCATCTACCCGGGTGAAGCAAATGCGTTCGCCACTGGGGCTTTTAAGAATTCCTCGTTGGTGGCGGTGTCGACCGGCCTCTTGGAGTCGATGACCAAGGAAGAAGTGGAAGCCGTTCTGGCGCACGAAGTCGCGCACATCGCCAACGGCGACATGGTGACCCTCACGCTGATTCAAGGCGTGCTTAATACGTTTGTCGTATTCCTGTCAAAGGTGGTTGGATACGCGGTCGACCGGATGGTGCTGGGCAACAAGAACAGCGGCCCCGGCATCGGCTACTACGTCACCGACATCATCTGCCAACTGGTCCTCGGTGTGTTGGCTTCGATCATCGTCGCCTGGTTTTCACGCCAGCGGGAATTCCGCGCTGATGCAGGTGCCGCACTCTACGTCGGCAACCCGACGCCGATGGTCAATGCGCTGCGCAGATTGGGTGGATTGGTACCGGGTGAGCTGCCGAAATCGATGGCGGCGTCTGGCATTTCCGACAAGGTCGGCGTGATGGCGCTGTTTTCGACCCATCCCCCGATCGAGGCGCGTATTGCGGCCTTGCAGAACCGGCGCTAAATTACGCCGACAACTGCCAGGCTGTACGCAAACACGCACGCGAATAAGAATGCAAACAAGAACGCCGTCTAATGAGACGGCGTTTTGTTTTATTGCGGACTGCCAGTACGCGACGGCTATTTCTTGAATAATCCAAACAGACCGCGCTTCTTCTTGTCGTCTTCAGATTCTGCGGGGGTGGGATCCTGCTGGTACTGCACCTGCTTGGCACTCGCCCTAGGATAGCCACCGCTGCCGGAACCAAACGAGGCCTTGCGGTTGTAGATTTCAAAATTGGTATCAACCTTGCCGATGAAAAGCTTGGCCAGATCCTCCAACGATTTGTCATTAATGACCGAGGGTTCCAAGGTATAAATCGACGGACCGAAGTCCTCGACATTTTTGAGCTTGAAGCGAATCACACCTTCTTCGTAGTCCCCGACAACATCCGCGCCACAAATCACTTCGTTGTTGACCGTAAAAAACTCATGCGTGATCACGCGTCGGTCATTGCGTACCGCCTCGGAGGTGAAGCGCATATTGTTCTGCCACAACAGATCGCGGAAACGCTCAATCAGCTCGGCTTCGCGCTTGACAACAAACGTATCTGGCTTGGAACGACGAAACGTAATCGTCAGTTCCTCATAATGTTCGCTACTGTTGCGCTGCGAGGTTCGATAATCGATTCGGTAATCGGCTTGGGACAGTCCATCAATCTTGCCGACCGTCAGCAGGTTGTAGGCCCGCTCGCACGGCGGTTTGACCACATTCAACTGGCGAAACAGCTCATGCATGTACTTAAAAATCGTCCGCAACGCAAGATCGACCTGCACCGCATTCGCTTTGAGCGACTGTGTGCGCTGCGCTTGCTGACTTTTCAGCGACTCGGCTTCTTTCTTGAGATCGTCGAGCAGACCCATATTTACAACCCCTTGCTTCCAGTATTCAAACGTGCAGTGATGACACACCCGCTTTGCCAACCGAAACCGGCGGTGTAGTTGATTTTATCCACAAGCGGGGCTAGCCTGCATTTTAGCGTAGCTACGTCTTGCATTAAGCACCCTGATTAAATGAGACTTGGATTCGGGTTGTCGAGTGACCCGCTGATCGGACCGACTTTCGTCATTTCGCCGATTTCACTGACATTTTGACCGAAACTGGCATATCCACAGATTCCTTCTTTCCCAGCCTTGGATTCGATTTCAACATGACGACCGTACTCGCATTAGATCAAGGCACTACCAGTTCGAGAGCCATCGTGTTTGATGAGCGCGGCACCCCGCTATCCAGCGCCCAGCGGGAATTTACGCAAATCTTCCCTGCCTCCGCCTGGGTCGAACACGACGCTAACGAAATTTGGCAATCGCAGTTGGCTGTCGCAGCGGACGCACTCCAACAGGTTACGAACCGAACCCCGCAACCCGCCGTCAGCGCGATCGGCATCACCAATCAGCGCGAAACGACCGTGGTCTGGAATCGCAAAACCGGCCAGCCGATCGCCAACGCCATCGTCTGGCAAGACCGTCGCACTGCGGCATTTTGCGAGGCAATGCGCCGCGACGGACACGATAAGACCATCCTTACCAAAACCGGCCTGGTCGTTGATCCGTACTTCTCGGCGACAAAAATCAGGTGGCTGCTGGACCACGTCGAAGGGGCAAGAGAGTGCGCCGAACGTGGTGATCTGGCGTTCGGCACAGTTGACTGCTGGTTGTTGTACAAGCTGACCGCAGGCAAGGTCCATGCCACCGATGTCTCGAATGCGTCACGCACGATGCTGTTCAATATCCACACGCTCGACTGGGACGCCGAACTGCTGCAATTGATGGACATTCCGCGCGTCATGCTGCCCAAAATTGTCAGTTCTAGCGGCATTGTTGGTGAGACCGCCTGCGAGGGGCTACCGAAGGGTATTCCAATCGCCGGTATCGCTGGCGATCAACAGGCCGCGCTGTTTGGACAGGGATGCCATTTGCCTGGTATGGCGAAGAACACCTATGGCACCGGCTGCTTTATGCTGATGAACACCGGAGACAAGCCTGCATCACCGACTGACGGACTGCTTTCGACCGTGGCGTGGCGAACCGGCCCGGCCGGCACGCCCGCCAACTACGCACTTGAGGGAAGCGTCTTCATTGCCGGTGCGGCCGTCCAATGGTTGCGCGATGGCCTCGGCATCATCAACAGCGCCGCCGAGGTTGAGTCTCTCGCCGCCAGCGTACCGACGACCGATGGCGTAATGTTTGTACCCGCGTTTGCCGGTCTCGGAACCCCCGATTGGGACGCATCAGCGCGCGGCACGATCGTCGGACTCACGCGCGGCAGCAACCGGGCACATATCGCCCGCGCGACGCTGGAGGCAATCGCGTTTCAATGCGCCGAACTGCTCGACGCGATGCAGAGGGCATCGGGGGTGGTACCGCATGAACTACGCGTCGACGGTGGGGGAACAAACAACACCCTACTCATGCAGATTCAAGCCGATCTCATTGGCATCCCGGTGGTAAAACCGGCTGTCACCGAAATCACAGCGCTTGGTGCCGCCTACTTGGCAGGGCTGGCCATCGGCATATGGCCGGACGCGCGCGCCATTCAGGAAAGCTGGGCCAAAGCACGGACTTGGGAGCCTGCCATTTCGCGTGACGAAGCCCAAGCGAGAGTTAGCCAATGGCGGCGTGCCATCAGCCGCGCCAAGGGCTGGGCCTAGCAACCCTTCGAACCACCCGGATTTCTGCGTACAAACGTTAACAATTCGGCTTTTGGAAAAAAGAGCAGGAAAAACGGCTCTGTGGAAGAATATCGCTATTCCGCGCGTGGTAAAGCGCTTCTCGCAATCTGGTTAATGCCAGAAAGGGACATATGAAGGGCAACACGAAACATACGATGCTTGTGGTCGAAGATGACCCGGTTGAGCTTGAACTCACCATGGCGAGTCTGTCGAAATACGAGGAGATCAACGTCAGCTCAGCCTCGGACGGCGTTGATGCCCTTAGCAAGCTGCGTAATCCGGCGTCGGCAGCAGGTTCGATACCGGTGCCTGAAATCATCCTTATGGATGTGCAGATGCCACGGCTTAACGGCATAGAAACGGTGCGCTTGCTGCGTGCCATGCCGCATACCAAGCTCATTCCAATTGTGATGTTCTCGAATTCAGATGATCCAAAAGACATCGAGGCGGCCTACTCGGCTGGCGCGAACGGCTACCTGCGTAAACCATCTACCGCTGCCGGTGGCACCGCACTGTTTGATAGCTTAGTGACGTTCTGGATGGAACACAATATCGCAACAGCCCACTAGCAGCCCAATGCTTTTAGACGGCCGCAAAAATCGAACAAGACGAAGGAGGGTCTGATTAAGTTCATTCGATTCATCTTGCGGCGATATTGGGGCACCTGCGTTGTTATGCTTCTCGTGCGTTAGCCCCTTCGCCGCAGGCCTAGCAACTGCCCCAATCTCACCACAACCTGAACCAAAGCAGCTTGGTCAGAACCTCCCTAACTCGCGCAAACGCGATTTTTACCCAATCGCTTGGCATGGTTGAGCGCTTCCTCCGCGCGATCGATTGTCGCTTGCTGTTGCTCGTCACCGTTCACCCTCGTCACGCCGGCACTAAAGGTAACGAATAGCTTCTCTAGTCCGTGCAGGAAGAACTGCCTGGTGAGTTGTCGCTGAAGTTTCTCGGCAATACCGACGGCGATGTCGAGCGGCGTGTCCGGCATCAGGATGACGAACTCCTCACCGCCCAGACGTGCCAGCACGTCAGTTGGCCGCAGCGCTTCACGGATCACCTTGCTCAAATGCACCAAGGCGTCATCCCCCGCGTCATGGCCGTGCCGGTCGTTCAACGATTTGAAGTTGTCGATATCCAACAGTGCGAGACACAGCGTCGAGCCATCGCTCAGACTACGGTCGGCTTCAGCGTAAAAGGCTGACTCCAAACCGTTGCGGTTGAGCGCTCTCGTCAGGTGGTCTGTTCTAACTTCCTCACTTACCTTTGCCAGCTCGCGCTCCAGTTCGGCCGAGCGCAATTCGTACTGGCAGGCGATTTTTTGCGCCGACGCAAGCTCTGACTGCGCATCCGACATACGCTCATGGATTCCGCGCGTGTCCTCAAGCAGATGTTGCACGACGTTGGTGACGCTCGACATATCCTCGGCAGACTCAATGGCGATCGCATAATTATCGATACGGGTGGTGAATTCGCCGGTGGATGCTGTCATCGAACTCAGTCGTTCCATGAAAACGCGCATCATGTCGCGCAATGCGTGCTTGGCTTCATCCAGATGCTTCTTCAAGTCCGTCTGACGGCGGCCCGCGTCACGCAGTGTCGACTCAATATTCCGCAATGTTGTCTCGTCGGCATCAGCGGCAAGCGCCTGATCAATACGCACCATCTGGCCGTTCAACCAAGAGTGCTCGGCATTGAGCCCGGCCACGTTCTTGACTATCGCCGAGAGCAGCGACTTCAATTGCACGTTTGCGCGATCCTCTTGATTTTGCAATGTCGAGAGGTTGGTCGAAAATTCCTTCATGTTTTCGCGCAAGTCAGCGTGCTCGTCACACGACTTGACATGCCGGATCGTGTGCATGAGGTTGGCGGCTGCGCGCTTCAGATCAGGCGTTTTCCTATATAGCGGGTTACTGCAGGTCAGCGCCATGACCGATGTTTCAGTCCATGTACCCCAAAGCGTATCAAGCGCTTCATCCTGTGAGACGGCTGCCCGCTTGGCTGGCAAAGGCTGTCCCTCCTGAAGCAGCGATTCGATGGCGTGCCACGCACCTCGGCGGATCGCCTGATCGATCGCCTGCTTGGTTTGTTCCGCAAACGGTAGCGCCGCACTCAAGCTCAGTGCCGCGCGCGCCGCGCGGGCACCGTCAACATTTAGCGCGTCGACCTTCGACACGGGCTGGGTGCCCGAGATTGCGTAGTACGCTTGCGAAAAATTCTCAGGCGTTGGCGGTAACTTTTCGCGCCCTAGTCGACGGATCGCCTCCTTGGCCAGCATCGCCGGGGCCTGCTGGATAGCGCCATGCGGCGCCGTATCGAGCGCGCTTGAGGGCAACACCGGCGACTGATTGGCCCGCCTGTTTGTCGAGCCGGATGTGGACTCTGTATTGCTGGTCGGATTCATGGTTTACGCACTCCTGGGAAACGATTGATGCGGCATTAAAATCTACGTACGTCGGCGGTGAAGCGGTGCGGCCCGCGCTACTGGTGAGATGGTGGTTGGGAGCGTTGCAGACGCGACAAACTTGTCGAACGCATTGATCTCAAGCGGCCGCGAAAACCAATAGCCCTGCATCAAGAAGCACCCGTGTACTTTTAACAGGTTGGCTTGGGCGGCTGTCTCAACGCCCTCGGCAATGACGCGCAAGTTCAAGGCGCGCGCGAGCGCCGCAATCGCAGCGACGATGGCTTCGTCGTCCGATCCCTCATACAACTCACGAACGAACGATCGGTCGATCTTGAGTGTGTCAATCGGTAGCTTGCGTAGATATGACAAGGAGGAGTAACCGGTTCCGAAGTCATCGACTGACAGCTTCACACCGAGTTCACTGAGCAGCTCAAGCGTCGGCAGGGCCTGCTTCAGGTCCTGCATCAACAGCGTTTCGGTGATTTCCAGCTCAAGCAGCTCAGGCTCTACGCCGAACGACCTCGCGATGTCTTCCACTTTGTGCACAAACTTCGGTGTCTGGAATGCGTTCGCCGACACGTTTACCGCGATGGGGAACACTGGTTGCCCAGTTGCCCGCCAGACGCTGATCTGTCGGCATGCTTCGTGGATCGCCCAGTCCCCTAGCGCCAATATCAATCCGGTCTCAGAGGCAATCGGGATGAACTCGTCTGGCGGCACCAGTCGATCGCCGCGCTGCCAGCGCATCAGCGCTTCGGCCGCGATGACCTGTCCCGACATCGTATCGATTTGCGGCTGATAGTGCAGCCGAAGTTCGTTGCGCTCTATCGCCTTGTGCAGCGCGTTCGAAACATCGAGTCTTCGGTGCGCGGTTGAATCCAGCGTCGGCGTATACGACTTCAAACCATTGCGTCCGCTGTCCTTGACAGCGTACATCGCCATATCGGCGCTGCGAAGAATTGCATCTACGTCATCGCCGTCGCGCGGAAACACGGAAACGCCGATCGATCCGCTGACAAAGCACTCTTGGCCTGAAAGCACAAACGGCCGTTGCAGTGCCTCGAGAATACGGTTGGCCACAATATCGGCGTGCGAATCATGCTCCAGATTTGCCAACAGAACTGTAAATTCGTCACCACCGAGGCGGGCCACGCTGTCTTGGCCATGTTCCAGACGTTTCGCTGGAACATCGCGCGACACCGCGTCGCTTAAACGCAGACAGCTGGTCAACCGTGCCGCGCATTCGCGTAAAAGAATATCGCCGGCGTGATGGCCCAACGTATCGTTTATGCGCTTGAAGTTGTCGAGGTCGAGAAACAGCACCGCCACGCACCGATCCGTCTGCTTTGCCCGCTCCACGGCAGCTGACAGTTGCTCGCGGAAGTACCGCCGGTTTGGCAGCCCGGTCAACGAGTCATAGTTCGCCAGATGCCGAATCTGCGACTCAGCGGCGCAGCGCTCGGTAATGTCCTGCGTGATACCGTTGATCCGCAACGGCGTGCCCGCATGATCGAATTCAACTTCCGCCTCAATATGAATGACGCGCGTCTCGCCATTTTGCCTTAACAACTCGCTGTCGAAGCTTGCGTCTCTTTCGCCCTTCAGCAGCCGGTCAAAGTAGCCCTTCACCCGTACTTTGTCAGTCGGATAGATGCCACCCCAGGCGATGACCGGCGTCACGCCGCGTTCGTCATGTTCGAAGTCGAGGAGCTCGCAACATTCAACGGATGCGTAGATAAGATTTGCCCCGACATCCCACTCCCAGATGCCGAGACGCGCGATGCGCTGCGCATTGGAGACACGCGCCTCGCTGCGCACCAGGTCGTCGCGCAAGCGCGCGGCACGTAGCAGATAGCGGCAGCGCTGCACCAATAGCGTCCACTGGGTGGATTTGACGAAGAAATCACTTGCGCCGGCCTCGTAGGCACTTGCAACAGATTTTTCGTCATCGAGTCCGGTTAGCATTAAGATCGGCGTGTGGCGGCCAACGGCGGTTGCGCGTATCGCCTTGCATGTCTCGAATCCATCAATATCGGGCATCAGCGCATCGAGCAACACAATGTCCGGCACGCAGCGGGCAAAACACTCGAGTGCGAACGGACCATCGCTGGCTTCGATCACCGTCATGCCCTGGTCCTCCAGCGTAACGCGCGTCATGAGGCGTGACAAAGGCTCGTCATCAACCACCAGCACGGTCACCAGTCGACCGCCCTTGAGCTGCCCGTTTGCGGCAACTTCGCGGTCGTGCGCGGCAGAGAGAGAAACGAGGCTATCTGGCATGGTATTTATCGAAGCATTTGATGTTCATCGAGACACAGGCAATGTAATGAGGATGTGGCCGGGAAACACTCATTCCTGTCTCTATATCGGCATCCTGTGGGAATTCTTCATACCCAATGCAAGCGCGAATGTTGGCCGCTGGATGCATTGAAGGTTCAAACGCATCTGGCCGGTGCTGATGCAGGACCAACAATCTCACCGAACACCCTTCTGCTTCATCGCCAGCACCGCCTGACTGCGCAGCGTTCTCAGTAACGCCATTTCCGAAGGAGGCAGATCACCCGTTTTGCAGTCGAGCGTGTCGGCGTAAAGCAAGCCGAGTGGTGACTTCTGCGAGCAGATCGGCAGTAACAACGCAGACTGTGCGCCAAAGGTCTTGTGGTATCCGTCGGGAAAGTAGCCGGATATTTTTTCAGAGGCGGTATCGTTTATTAGTAAATCCACGTTGCGTGACAAGCACCCAAAAAAAACATCGCGCGCCGGCGCCAAGCTGAGCGAAAACCTCTCGCGTACAAAATTATCCGACCCGGTACCGAATCCGATCCGGCAGATGAGTTTGGTGCCAGCCGGATCCTTGATAAACAACATCACGCGCTGGAAAGACGCCCCGCGATAGAGCGTTTCGACGATGATGCGCATCACGCCCAGCAGTTCAAAATCACCTGCCAGGGTTTGAGAGATATCGCTGATGCCCGAAACCAGCAGGCTTTGCCGCTGCGCGGAATCATCGCTCCCCGCTGAGCCAACGCCGACACCCGAGAGGGTTGCTGAAGCGCCGTCCGGTGGCACCCCCACCAATGCGGCAGTGGTTGCCGATAAGGCGGTCAAGTCCAAGCCGATCTGCGCTGCCTCGCAAGCCGTCCGCGCTAGGCAGGTCTGGCGGAGAGACTCCAACCGGCCGGCTGGAATACCCAGCGTGTGCTTGATTCGGCGCGCCAGTTTCTCGAAGGCTTGTGGCGAATCGCACAGAGCCAGTGCGTTGGAGCAATCGGCAACCGCACGCAGGTCACTCTGCTTCCCACGAATCTCGCCGCACGTGTCGGATCTGGTCAGCGCATCAAC
>Ga0209591_10007260_pt1 | contig 12215 bp, 22 predicted proteins | sample MAT01_FD_187207 | JGI IMG/M metagenome (GOLD analysis project Ga0209591, IMG submission 187207) | Freshwater microbial communities from Lake Fryxell liftoff mats and glacier meltwater in Antarctica - MAT-01 (SPAdes) (version 2) | ecosystem: Environmental > Aquatic > Freshwater > Ice > Liftoff...
CTCACCAGCGGGCCAATGCCTGCTAAATCTTCCCAGGTCATCACGTGGTAGTGAGCGGCGGCGGCGCGCGAGTCGATGCCACCGGCCCGCTTGCCCCATGTCTCAAATGGCACTGGCGGATCGGCCAGGATAACCGGGTACTTCATCACTGGTCTCCTCGCTTGCGTGGCCCGCCGCGCGGGCGGCGCGGCACCCCGGCCTCGCGCACGACCCGGCGGATCACTTCGGTGCCGATATGCCAGCGCTGGCATATCGCTGCCAGCGGCGTGGCGTCGGCGTAGGACTGCGCAATCAGCGCGTCTTGGGCGGGCGTGGTGGCGCGGGCGGCGGGGCGGATGGTCATAGCGCCACCTCTACAATCTTCATCGCTAGGCCCGCCAGCGCCAGCGCGTACGCGTCGGCCTCGTCCTCGGAGAGCAGCACGGCGCTGCCGTGGCGCCATACCGCCTTGCTGCGCAGCACCGCCGCCGCGCCAGGCAGCCCGAGCCGCCGCGCCGCCTCTTCCACCATCTCAGCCTTCGTGGCGCCGCCGTCATCGCACAGCGCCCGCTTTGCCGCCGTGGGCGCCACCTCGACCCACAGCGCCTGCCGCGTGCTCAGGACGGCCAGCACGGCGCCGCTCACCCGCGCCTGCGGGATGACGGCTTTGGCAAAGCGGGCGACGGGGCTTTCAATGACGACCAATGCGGGGCGTAGCCAGTCGAGTAGCTCCTGCGTGCGGCACACGGCAGACGCACAGCGGGCGGCAATGTCGCCTTCGAGCGTGTGCGCCCCGTAGCGCTTCCCGTCGGCGGTGGCGTAGCCGATACATGTGCTGGACATGTCCATGCCGAGCACGACCATTGCGTGCCTCTGTGGCTGGCTGCGCGGGCTTCTGCTGCGTGCGGCGCCCCGAGGGGCGGCGTAGGGCGCCGCATCGTCCTGCGCCACGCCAGCGGCGCGCAGGCGGGCGAGGGCCGCAAGGGCGGCGATGGGGTCAATGCGTGTCATCGCGGCGCCTCTTTTCGGCGCCCGCGATACGGCTGGCGCACACGCACAAGCACCCCACGCCCATAGCCCGCGTCGCGCTCATCCCACCGCCAGAGGTGCGACCACAGCCAGGCATGGCCGCCCGTCCGCGCCTCGCGGATCGCCAGCCGCTTCGTGTGCGCGGCGTAGGGCCACATGCGCCGCCGCTGGTTGCCGCTGTGGCGCCACCGGCGGGGCGGGTATACGGCCAGAAACATGCGGCGCTTGAGCGCCTGAAGCGCGTCGCTGCCATGCTGCGCAAGCAGCGCGTCGGGGTCGCTATGCCAGTCAATGCCGCTGGCACCCGCCACCGCGAGCGCAGCGCGGGCGCTGTCATGGCCTCGCACTTCGAGCAGGCTGCGCCCCGTATGGGCGTGCGTGATGGTGTGGATGTCGTTGTGGCGCGTAATCACGAGGCCGCCGCTGGTCTCGTAGGCGGGCGCGGTGGTGCAGCCGCCCGCCGTCAGGCGGATAGTTTGAACGGTGATAGTGTTCATAGCTGCTTCTCCTCAATGCCTGGCGCCGCGTCGGGCAGGCCGAATGTCTCAATGACAGCCTCCACCGCCCGCGTCGAGCTCCACGGGCGATCATCGGGGCCGTTGCTCGCCTTAAGGCGGTCGTAGGTGCCTATGGCGAGCGCGTGTGCGTCTTCAAGGATGGCGAACCCGGCCCAGAGCGAGAGCCGGTAGCGCAGGCAGATTATGGCGATCTGCCAAAGCCTGATCTTGCCGCCAGCGGCGTCCTTGTACGCCTGGACATCGGCGGCCATCGCCGCGCCGTGCGCCGCCGTGAGCGCCCGCATCTCAGCGGAGAGCGCGCCGCCGTGGCGGGCGTAGGGGCGCAGGCGGGGGAGAGCGGGCGGTTTACTCGTCATCGTCAATGGCCTTCCTCAGCCTGGCGGCGTACTTCTGCGCGAAACGCAGTTCGCGCTGCGCGGCCACGAGATGCAGGCGCGCGAGCCGCAGCGTCTCGACGGCGGCAGCCACGTCGGCGGTGGCGTGCGCCAGCTCGTTGAGGGTGGCGGCGCGCGGGGTCGTGTCGGCGCTCATAGCGGCGCCTCTGGGGGCGGCCAGCTGCTCGGCTGCCCGCGTGGGCGCCAGCCATGCAGGCGGCGCGTGATCTCCTCGCCTGCGCAGCCGGTGTCGAGCATCGCGGCCACCAGGCGGGCGATGCGGTCCAGGTCGTCGCGGATGTTCGGGTTAAAGCCGGTCAGGATCAGGATGATCTCGGGCAGCTCGTCATCAGGCAGCATGGCGTTTGCTCCAGTTAGCCGTAAGCTGTGCTAAGGCCGTAGCCTTTGCGGCTTCGATATGGGCGGCGGCGGCGCGGTAGTCGGGCGTGTCGGCGGCGAGGCCAGCGGCGCTATACGCGGCTTGGTAGAGGCCACGGGCGCAGGCGAGGCGGAGGGCGGGCCAGTCAATCGGCGGCATGGGCGAGCTCCAAACAACGCAGCAGATGCGGCAGTGCAAGGTCATTCCATACCCGCTCCTCGCGGTCAAGCGCGGCGTCGTGTGCGTGTGCCGCAACGGCGTGCGCGACCTCAGATAACGCGCTACACCGTTGCAGCCCGGCGGCGACGCTGGCGGCTTGCATGACCGCGAGCAGCCCAGGACACGGGCCGCGCAGCGCCTCAGCAAGCACCGCATCTACGAGGCAGGCGGCGCGCTCGTACCCGTCTACCGCAAGCGCGGCGGCGCGCTGGCGCTGCGCGGGGGTCACATTGGCAAGCGCGGCGACCGCAATGCAGCGGGCGACGGCGGTGGCCTCGGCGACGGTGGCATCCTGTACCGCAAGGGCATTACGCAGCATGGCCCATCCCTTCCCGGTGGCGTTGCGCAAGGCTATGAAAGCGCGTGGTGCGCGAGTCAAAGCGAAAGTCCACGCGGGTCAACGGCCCCTCGCGGTGCTTGATAATGTGCAGTTCAGTAATGCCCTGACGCTCGGGCGGGCGGTAGAGCCCCCAGATGTTGTCCGCCGCCTGCTCAATTTCGCCCGACTCGCGCATATCCGAGAGCACAGGCGGGCGGTCCTCCGCGTCGCGGCTAATCTGCGCCAGCGCGATGACGTGGATGTGTAGCTCGCGCGCCAGATCCTTCAGCCCGCGCGCCACGCTTGCCACCTCAAGGTAGCGCTTCTCACGGGCGGCGGTCGGGTCGCGCACCAGCTGGAGATAGTCTACGAACAGGCAGGCCATCGGGCGAGCGGTGTGGAGGCGCCGCGCCTGGCTGGCAAGCTCGTAGAGCGTGATGCCCGGCGTGTCGTTGATGCTCATCGCCCGCTCGCGCAGCGTGCCCATCGCCCCCATGACGGCCGCAAGCGAAGACTCTGGCAGCGGGCGCCCGCTGCGCAGTCGGCGCGTCTCTACGCCGCTGTACATGGCAATGGCGCGGTGCCCAAGGCTCTTGTCGCCCATCTCTGCGGAGAATGCGCCGACGTGGTGGCGCTGGGCCGCGAGAGAGTCCATCAGCGAGAGCAGCATGGCCGTTTTCCCGACTGCGGGGCGGGCGGCCAGGATGGTGAGCTGATCCGGGAAAAGGCAGGTTATGGCCTCGTCCAGATCCGGGTAGCCGGTGGCGAGCCCATCCGGCGCCCCCTCGCTCTGCGAGCGCTCCACATCGCTGTAGATCTCGTCAATGATATCGCCCATCGTGCGCCACGCGCGGCCCGTGTCGGCCTGCCGTGTGACCGCAAAGAGCGACTTTTCAGCGATGGAAAGCGTCTCGCCAAGCGGCCGCGCCTGGTCGTAGCCCTCGGCGGAGATCTGGCCGCCGGTGACAATCAGGCGCCGCCGGATTGCCGCCGCGCGCACGATCCCGGCATAGTGCTCCACATGCGCCGCCGAGGGAACCTCGTTGGAAAGCGAGACCAGCAGCGAGAGGCCGCCGACCAGATCGAGGTGATCGTGCCGCCGCAGCTCGGCGGCAACGGTGGCGAGGTCGGGCGGCTCACGGCGTCGGTAGCAGGCCAGCATGGCCGCGTAGACGAGTGCGTGCTGCTCCAGATACCAGTCGGCGTCGCTCAGGCAGGCCGCCACCGACACGATAGCCTCGCGGTCTAGCAGGATGGCGCCGAGGGTTGCCCGCTCGGCAGTAAGGTCATACGGAATCGGGCGATCCATGGCGGGCTCCTAGTGCGGGATCGTCGGGGCGGGCGTCTCGCGCCAGTTGCGCCAGCTCCGCATAATCTCGACCGCCCGCGCCCGGCTTGCCGGGGTGGCAGCGTCGGCGCTCTGCGCATCCGCAGCGGCGCGCTCAGCTTCGGCGGCGCGCGCCAGCGCGGATAACCGGTCAATCACGCCCTTCCGATAGGCATCAAGCAGGTTATCCAGCTTGCGCACATTCCAGCCGTTGCGGCGGAACGTCGCGCAGACCGCGTGCCATACATCGGGGTGGCTCGTGATCTCTGCACGAATGGCCGCGCGCTGGGCTTGGTTCGGGCGGGGCACTTCTGCTACCAGGCGGTAGATCTCCACCGGGTCGGCGATCTCCGCGTCCACGAGTCGCACTTGCTCCGCGTCCGTCGGCACCTGCCGCGCAACCGCGCGGGTGGGTGTGCCCGTTGGCAAACGAGGGAGAGGGGGGGCGAGCGCAACCGGGGGGGCGAGGGGCCGGGCCGGAGCAGTTACGGGCTCAGAAATTGCAGGCGGCGGCTCTTCGTAAGAAGAGCTTTCTTTATGTTTCTTTTGTGTGTCAATATTCTTTACCAGATCTGGTAAAAATTCTTTACCGGTCAACGTGCTTGACCGGTCAGTATTCTTTACCAGTCGATAGATCCCCATGCTGCGGTGACCGATGCCGACATGCTCAAGAATGCCCGCCGCGCGTAGGGCGCGTAAGGCGACGATGATGGTGGGCTTTGAAAGGCCGGTGAGTGTTTGCAGGCGCCCGATGCTGATGGCGTCCGACTCCTTCTGCCATCCAACCGTGAGGCGGCAGATGACAACGGCAACGGCAAACGCGGCAGGGGAAAGCGTGCTGGCGCAATCAATGAGCCAGTTCGGTACGGCGGTGTACCCGCCCTCGTCATCGAGCGGTATGATCATGGGCGGCTCCGATATGCCCGGCGGCGCGTGTGGCCGCCGGGCGCTACAAACGAATGTTAGGCGCCGCCCTCGCCGCGCAGCCCGCGTGAGGCTTGACGCGGGCTGCCGCTCTCTGGCTCGGCGGCATAGTCTGCCGCCCACGCCTGAATGCTTGCCCAGTCGGCCAGCGCGGCGGCGTGCATTGCGTCGGGGCGCCAGAGCCCGCGCAGATAGTCGGCGTCCACCGTCTCAGGGTGCGCGCAGCGGAACGGTGTCACGGTCGCGGTGTCGCCCTTGCCCCACTCCTGCTCATCGGCGGCGCAGAACTGAAGCGCCACCTCGTGCAAGTCCACGGGCGCCGGGTGCCTTGCCCGATCGATGAGGCCGTCCGCAGCCACGCAGGCGGCGCTGTGCGCCACCAGGCAGGCGAGCAGCACGTCCGTCATGCGCGAGTGCGTGGTGAGCTGCACAGGCGCCGTGTAGCCCGCCCGAAACAAGTAGCTGATGTAGCCGCGCACCGCGAGCTTGCTTTTATCGCCGTCGGGCCAGCGCGCCCCCAGCCCGGCGTCGGCAGTGAGCCCCGCCTGCTGGAGACAGCCGCCCATCGTGGTGGCGGGCGGGCCGCTCGTCACCGGGTGGAAGCTCAGTTCCTCGCCAAGAAACCAGTGCGCCACAATCGTGCCGCCTTCCCTCTGGTGCTTGATCTCGATTCGGGTCGTCCCCAGCTCGTACAGAACGGCGTCAAGCTCGCCATCTTTGCCAATCTCGATATGAAAGCCCACCAGGGGGATAAAGCGCCCCGTGCCGAGCGTCGTGCGGGCCATGGTCTTGCCGTTGGCCCACTGGAGGGTGGCGGCATCCACCGCCACCCGTGGGATCGTCCGTCCGATACTCATCAGTAATCCTTGCTATTCGTTGCGTTCTGTTTGCCCCAGGCCCGCGCCATGTCGTCACCACCACGGCATACCGCCGCTGGCTACAACTCCCGGCCCCCTCGCGTCGTGGCGATGGCCTCTTTGTCTGGCGTTGCGTCTCCTGAGCGCCTATGCGGTTGTACATGTACGCGGGTCGGGCCTTAGCGGGGCAGCGTTTACTTTTCTGTAGATCGCCCCGTCGCGGGCCGGTGGCGCCTGGCGTACCCAGCCAGGCAGAGGGCCGTCTACGCGCTCAGGCGGGCCAGCATCCGCTCGGCGCGCTGCGTGGCCGCCGGGTCGTCGGCCTCGATCAGCGCAATGGCCTCGGCGATGCGGCGGGCGGCGTCGCGGCGCTGCGCGGCTTCGCGCTCCAACACGTCCAGATAGCTGTTGAGCGTGGCGACCGTGCCCGCCGCGTCAAGCCTGCCCGTGCGCACGCTGCGCACCAGGATGGCGATGCTGCGCTCGTCCATTACTTCGCCTCGTAGTGCTCGGCAGCCGCCAGCGCCGCCGCGTACCGGGTCGGCGCCTGGACAAGCCGGATGTCGCCATTGGCAGACTGCCACACGCCGCCATCCGGCAGATACGCGAGCAGCCCGCGTAGCTCCTCGACGAATGCCGGGAGCTCGTGAGCAATAAAGCTGCGGCGGAGCGTGGGCGCGTAGCGGGCAATGGCAGCGCTCCATGCCTCATCCGACAGCGTGAACGCGTCCATCAGCGAGGGCGCGGCTGGCGTAGGCTCGCCCGGCGCGTGGCCGTGGCGAGCAACGAAGCGCGCGATCCCCTGCGCCTTGCCTGCGCACCAGCCGCAGGCCATCTGCTCGCCCACGAGGGCGGCGTCCTCAGGCAGCACGGCGCCGCCGCACAGCTCGCAGTAGCATGTCAGGTCAAGCGCAGCGTCCATCGCCTGCGCGCCACTGCGGTACGCCTCCTGGTATGCAGCAGCGGCCTCATCGGCCTCGTCGGTGAAGTTGCTGCCCGCAAGCTCGGCAGCCTCGTCGGGCGCGTCCGTCACCCAGAGGTTCCGCCACGTCCACCCTGCCTCGTCGGGGCTGGCAATGCGCAGTCCCTCCTCCGCCAGATCGTTGTCGTCGGGGGGCGTCGGCTCGTCTGGCTCAGGCGCCCCGAGCGTGTCGGCGTTCTCGTTCTCCAACCGCTCCAGCGCGTCTAGGTTTGCGTTGGCGGCGCGGCGCAGCGCATCTTGCAGAGCGACTTCGGCGGCCTCGTCAGCGGCGGCGGCCTCATCGGCTAGGTCAACGCGCAGCGCCCGAAGCCGCTCGTAGACCTCCGCATCAAGCCGCTCCTCACCCTCGTAGAACGAGCGGGCCGTGCCGACGAACTGGCCGTCAAGGAGCAAATCGAAGTCGCGGGTCTCGCGGTTGTACGTAATGGCTTTTGCGAAGGGGGCTGGTACAATGGTCGTAGGCATCAGATACTCCTGGTGTCTCGTGCCCCGGCTGCGCCAGCAGTGCGGGGCGTTTGCTTTAGGTATTTCCTATAGGAAAAGTATATCATTGCCTATAGGAAAAGTCAAGAGGGAATATTGAGCGCACACAAAACCCGGCAAGGTTCCCCTTGCCGGGTTGCTAGGCAGCCTGTTGCTCAACTGGCGCACTCTTCAGGAGGAGGAGCGTCAACGCCTTTGTGCCGATCTTCTTGCCGCGCCCCCAATGCCACGCGGTATTCCAGTGCGCTCCTACCGACGCCGCAATTTGCGTGAGTGTCTCGCCTGCGTCTTGGCGCCGCTTGATCTCGTCTATCACCCGCTGGCGCAGCTCGTCGTGTTCCACCGCCACACCCTCTTTCTTCTAAGAATTGCCTATGGGAAATAATACCATACGGCCCGCTCTCTTGTCAATAGACGCGGCGCGTCACACACCACGGGCCGCCCCAGCGCTGAGACGGCCCGCAGTGTACTCTTGGTTGTCGCATCAGCACTGCCGAGAGGTTCACACATCGGCAGCGCCCCTAGTATAGCACAGCGGTTGCGCCGCGTGCTATACTATGCGTGCGTCCCTCTGTCCGTCCCCCTTGGAGGCCGCATGTCCGACCCCGCCGACGACCGCCTGCATCCCCGAGAGGGCGTCAACCCCGCCCAGCCGCCCCTGCCGCTGGGGGCGGCTCCCGGCGCGTCTGGCGAGACCACCGAGGGCTCCCCGCCGTTCGTCATGCAGCGCCTGAGCATCGCCGAGTGGCGCCCGTTTATCGCGGGCTACCATTTTACGTGGCGCCTGCCGCGCACCATCGTCCTCCATCACACTTGGCGCCCCGACCAGCGCACCTGGCGCGGGCTCGCGAGCATGCGCGGCATGCAGCGCTTTTATGCCCGCAAGGGCTGGACATCAGCGCCGCACATCTACGCCGCGTCTGACGGGATCTGGCTTGCCACGCCGCTGGCGCGCATCGGCATCCACGCGGGCGCGGGCAACGGCAGCGTGCGCGCGCGCTGGTACTCGATTGGGCTAGAGATGGTGTGGAACGGCGACGTATCGCGTCCCGACGGCGCGACGTGGGATAACACGCGGGCGGTGCTGGAGGGCTTTCATCTGCGCCTGGGCCGCCCGCTGGCTGACCTGCTGGCCTTCCACCGTGACAGCTCGATCAAGTCCTGCCCTGGCAACCGGGTTGACCGCGCCTGGGTGCTGGGGTCGTTCGCCGCGCCTCGCCCGCCCGTGCTGCCGCCCGCCCCACGCGGCACGCCGATTATCGGCCCCGCCAGCGGCACGCAGGCCGCCGCGATTGCCTGGCTCAGTCGCCACGCGACGCAGTACAACGCGATAGACATCCGCACAATCGTGAGCGCCTATGCGCGCATCGGGGACGCGGCAGGCGTTGACTGGTTCCTGGCTCTGGCGCAGTGCGCGCACGAGACCGGCAGCCTCACGAGCTGGTGGTGCGCCCGGCCACGCCGCAACCCGGCGGGCGTCGGCGTAACCGGCCACAGCGTCGCCGGGCCGGAGGATGTGCCGCCGGGGCTGGCGTGGGCGTGGCGCGATGGGCGCTGGCACGAAGGCATCTCGTTTGTGCGGTGGGACGCCGACGCCATCCGCGCGCATCTGGGGCGCATGCTCGGCTACGCGCTCGTCCCCGGCGCAGGCACGCCCGCGCAACGGGCGCTGGTGGAGTACGCGCTCACGGTGCGCCCGCTCTCTCCCGCAGTCCAGGGCCGCCACCCGACCATCGACACGTTCGGCGGCGTGTGGGCCGTGCCGGGCGTGGGCTATGGCGGGCGCGTCATCGGCATGCGCGACCGCATGCGGGGGGCGTCGTAAATGTGGCGCCACCACCCACACGCAAGCGCCGCAGCGTCCTGGACTTCTCACGCAGCCAGACCGGCGACGTTGCCACGGGCGACGTTGCCGGGGGCAACATTGAAAATCGCCACGGCTTCAGCGGCGACGAAGTACAGCGCCTTTTGGAGACCCAGAAAGAGTTCAGCCTCTCCATGGTGTCGGCCTTCGAGCGCGTGTGGACGCGCATCGATCAGATGGAGCGAGAGCGACGCAAGGGCGAGCGCGATGCGGCCATGGAGCGCGGGATTGATTTCGAGTCGCGCCTCAAGCGCCAGGCCGCGCTCGACGCCTATCACCTTGAGCTTGACCGCCAGCTCGGCATCAATCGCCGCTGGCTGGCGGCGCTCACGGTTGGGTTCGTGGTGGCCTTCGTCGTCCTTGCCCTGCTTGCCTACGACCGCTACGTGTTTTTCCTCGTGGCCCGGGCCTGGTTTGACGTTGCCCTGGCTGTGGTGTCTTCCCCCGCCCGTTGACGGAGCCGCTATGCATGCTGAGTTCCTCGCATGGCAGCAGGCCATGCTTGACCTGGAGGCCGCGAGCCGCGCCGATGTCGCGCCAAAGCTACGCGCCGACGCGGTGCGCCGGGCCGCCGAGACGCACGCGGCGATCCTGCGCACGGCGATCATTCAGATCGCCCGCATCGGGCGCGCGGTGGCGCGGGCCGCCGACGCCACCACCAGCGCCATCGACGAGGGCGATCAGCTGCTCCACACGCGCCTCGACGCGCAGCTCGCCCGCTTGCACACGCTCGAGCAGATTGTGCTTGCCTTGCAGGCGTCGTTTGCCATGCTTCAGGCGAGCATGGGCGATCTTACGGAGGAGCCCGACGATGATGGATGACGCGCCACGCTCAACCGCGCCGGTGCGTGAAGCGCTTGCTGCCTACGCGCATGGGGCGTGGTGCGGATGGATGCGCTACATGTGGAGCAAGTGTACGCCCAACGCTGACGGCTCGCTTACGATCCCGGCCTGGGCGGTTCTCCGCTGGGAGCGCCAGATGAACACTGTTTACACTGATCTGCCTGAGAGTGAGCGCGAAAGCGACCGCAAAGAGGCAGATACCATGCTTGCGATTGTCGCGAAGGAGCCCGGCTAATGCCCTATGCACCACGCCCAACCGCGCTACCCCTCGGGCTGGTACTACGCCCGCTGCCCACGCTGCGGCGCGCACTGGCGCTGCTACGTGCGCCGGGGTGCGTGGCTCTGGTGTCCCGCGTGCGGCTGGGTGTCGCTGCTCGAGCCGGGCGCGCAGCGGGCGCCGCCTCGTGAGCCGCCGCCTTATCGAAAGGATGACCCATGCCTGAGACCCCTGGTGCTGCCACGATGCCCGCCCCAAGCGTGGGGCGCGTCGTCCACTTCATGTACGGAGACCAGCACCTTGCCGCAATTATCACCGCGCGCCATAGTCGTATGATGGACGCCAGCGAAAACCATCAAGAAGGCCAGACGCTGTGCGTCTTCCCGCCGATGGACGCGCCCTTCTCAACGATTGCCAGCTACGACCCTGGCGCCGCTCCCGCCACCTGGCATTGGCCCGAGCATGTGCCGCCGATGACGCCGCCCCTCGTGCCCGCGAGCCTGCTGCGGCCCGGTGCCACGCCCACGCCCGCCGATCCGCGTCTGCCGGTGCGTAAGCCAAAGAGCTTCGTCTAATGCGCCGCCGCCCCATCGACCCCCTGCTGCTCGTCATCGTGGTGCTGCTGTGCGCCCTCGTGGCCGTGGCGTGCGTGGTGCTCGTTGCCCCGGTGAGCGCGCAGGCGCCCGCCTGGCGTGGCGAGCAGCGCGACGCGCCCGCCGCGTCCTGGTGGTTCGCCGAAGCGCTGGCGGCGCCGCCCGTGGTGGTCGTGGAGGGCGGCGCTGGCGGGCTGGGGCTCTGCGAGGATGACGGCAGCGGCATCACGCTGCGCTGCACCGCGTATGCACAAGGCGAGTGGCGCGAAGTCACCGCCGACGGCGTGCGTGTGGCGACGCGCTGGCGGGTGGCGCTGCCGATGATGAGGACGCGATGAGCACACGTCGCCCGTGCGCAAGCTATTCTGCTAGGTCGAAGAGAGACGCCTGATGATACGTCGCTTTCCCTCGCAACTTACGCTGTCTCTCTCTCAGGCTCGCGCTCATCTTTGCCCGCGTCTCGGGGCTGCGAACGCGCCCGCGCAGCTTCGCCCGCGTCTCGGGGCTTATGGTGCGCCCACGCCCCGCTGCGCTGATCTTCGCCCGCGTCTCGGGGCTGTGAACGCGCCCGCGCAGTCCTGCGCTGATCTTCGCCCGCGTCTCGGGGCTTGCGCTGCGTGCGCTGATCTTCGCCCGCGTCTCGGGGCTGTGAACGCGCCCGCGCATTTTTGCCAGTGTCTCGGGGCTTACGACGCGCCCCGTATGTGCGGCGCTCATCTTCGCCCGCGTCTCGGGGCTGTGAACGCGCCCCAGACCCGCCGCGCTCATCTTTGCCAGTTCCTCAGGGCTCTTGACGCGCCCGCGCCCCGCCGCACTCAGCTTCGCCCGCGTCTCGGGGGTTGCGGTATACCCCTCCCTGCTGCCTGCTGTCAAAAGCGTGTTGTAGCAGTCTACGCCCATGCGCCCGCCCCAATAGTGATCAATCCAGCGCTGCTCGCATATCAAAACCGTCTCGCGCCCTTCGGCGTGTTCCAGCACTTCCCACGCAAAACCGTCCGGCCCGTACTTGTTCCATGCATTTTGCAAACGCGGATTACAGTGCCGCCCCCCGCGCAGGTCTCTGCGGTGCTCGCGCCAGCGCTTCGCAATCGAGCGGCTGCTGCTGCCCACGTAGACATCGCCCGTGTGCAGGTTGCGGATCAGGTAGACACCAGCGATCATCTACGCCCCCCTTGGCTTCGCCGCACGATGCGCGGGGCGGCGCTCAACGGCGTACCGCTCGACTTCGGCGCGTGCAATCGCATAGTCGCGCCCGCGCTTCGTGGCCGTCATCAGCCCCAGCCGGATCAGCGCGACAATCGAGCGGGG
>Ga0209591_10007262_pt1 | contig 12214 bp, 9 predicted proteins | sample MAT01_FD_187207 | JGI IMG/M metagenome (GOLD analysis project Ga0209591, IMG submission 187207) | Freshwater microbial communities from Lake Fryxell liftoff mats and glacier meltwater in Antarctica - MAT-01 (SPAdes) (version 2) | ecosystem: Environmental > Aquatic > Freshwater > Ice > Liftoff...
GCAAGAACACGGCTCCCGCCCGGAGTGCCTGGCGCTTCTCATCCGGTGTTCCCTCGCCTAAGGTTGCCAGGAACTCGGGCCAAACCGCCATTTCTGCGTCCGTGATGCCCACCGCAGCGTCGATCGCGATCGAGCGCCCATCGTCCGCACGGGCCACGGAGAAGCGAACATCAACGACCTTGTTTTTCGTGTCTTTCGTCAGCCAGTAATAAGGAGCCAATAGGCCGCCCTTGCCTTGCTGTCCGAACATTAGATCTTTCACGCCCTCGGGCAGCGGCGTGTAATCCAGCTGGTGCACAAGAATCGAAGCACGCGTATGTGGACTCTTGGGTCCCTCATAAGTGGTTCGGATTCCAACCTTCTGGCTAAAAGACGCAAAAACCAGCGTCGTGAAGGTCAGAATCACGACCGTGACTGCAGTGAGCGTGGTGCGCGTGGGTCGGCGGCGCATCGTGGACATGCCCATGCCCACCGCAGCCAACATGGTTCCCATGCGCGAAACCTCGAGCCCGTGCACGCCGAGAGCCTGCCCCTGCATGGCCTTCAATTCTGTCTTGAACTTGCGAACGACGATGTAGATGACCAAGCTCGACAGGAGCAGAATCGCAAATGCCAAGAAGATGATGACCGGTGTCGCTGCAATTGCGAAGCCAGGGTGCATTAAATAAAGCAGACCAAACGTGCCCAGGAACATCCCCGTGAAGCCCGCGAGCCGTCCATAAATGGTGGTGGCGCAGATAATTAGACGTTCCAGCGCAAAGGCGAATGGAATGGCTAACAAAAGCAGCATCACGATGGCGTGCACCAAATCATCCATCGTGTTTCTGAGGGGCAGATACACGCGCTGCGAGAGCGCCGCGCTGCGCCCCAGATCCGCCATTTTTCCCGCCAGATTGGGCTCTGTTTTGGCCTGCTCTTTGATGCGCAGTGCTCGACCGTGCAGCACCTCGATATCCGGGCTGGTGACGCCGCGGATCCGAAGCTGGCTTAGGCGCGTCTCATTCAGTTGCCAAAGATCGTTCGCGGTGTTGTTGGCGATCGAGAAACTTCCCGACACATCCTTGGGATCCAGGCCGTTGCCGTAGGGCGCCTGATCGCTGAACACGCCAAGCGCTGCCGGACCCATCACCTGGAAAATCTTGAGTCGCCGGTCGACGATCTGGTCAGACACGTACCCAAAGTACTGATCGCCCAACTGACCCCATAGCGAGCGATTGTCTCTGAACGGTGCATCCGAATTGGCCTTCAGAAGCTTGAAGCGCTTGGGATCGCTCTCGAAGCCTCGTCGCGCCATCCAGCGATACTGATCACCGAAGAAAAGATTCACGCGGATCAGCTCAGTGTTGAGCTTCACTTGGCCTTCTTGAGTTGTCACCGCCTGAATCCGGCCTTCGCCGTCGAACCGGCTACCGAAGACCATGATCTCAGAATGGATATCGGTGCGCAGGCCGAGCAGACGAAAACGCCCGTTCTGGTCGACTGCCTCCATTGCCAGCGGCTCAAAATCTGGGACCCCCTGGGCATCCTTGAGACTCGACCACGCCTCACCTGCAGTTGCGAACCCGGAGCTCCCTGGCCAGAGCGCAATCATGGCGCCCCCCGCGGGACGATCCTCGGCCATGCTGCCGCTCACCTGAAGACCGGCGTAGTCTCCGGCCTGGGCACCAGCATTCCAAGTGGGGTACCGGCTCAGGTTCACAGCGGTCAGCACGCGCGGCAGCGAGATCTCAGAAGAGCTCGCTGCTCGCCGCATGAGCTCAGTGGCTTCGACAGCTTGATGCTCAAGCCTAAGCCAAGCGAGCTCCTCCAGCGTGTCGGAAGGTTGGCCGTCGCGGGGGCGGCGATCTGCGCCGCTCATCAACGAAAAGTTGTAGATGCCGTACGTTCCAGCAATCGAGCTGGACGTCGCGAATGGCCCAGGCGCGAACGAGAGCCCAAACAGCGGATCCGTGAGTGTGCGCGGGTCGAGATGGGACAGCTCGTCGGGTCGCTCAAGAGCGACCTCCCGCAACGCTCCGAGCAGCCTCCCGTAGTAGCCTGGAGCATCCGAACCGGCCGTGGGCAGCCGCCACGGCGTGAGCGCGTTCGTCCAATCACCAACGACCGGCCCAAAGCTGCCGCCAGCATCTGACAAGTTATATTGCGCGTGAAAAACGACGAATAGTGGCTTCGCGTCCGGAGAAAGTGCCTTCCTAAGCACGGTGCGCTGTTCATCCATTTCGACAAGCGCTGTCAGCTCATTCAGCCGTTTTTGAAAGCGCAGTGAGGCAGCTTCCTTCAATTGATCGAACAGCTTGAGGAAAAGCCTCGCAACACCCGAGCCGGGGCTCTTCTCTTTCGACAGAAGAGCTCGCTCCGTTGCGAACTGCTCAAGCTCGCCCTGATGTAGCGCGCGCCGGATTTCATCCCAACGCAAAGCCTCCCCTTCCAACTCGCGAACCTGCGCTCGAATGCCCAGTGCGCCGGAACGACCAGCCTTCAGGCGCAGCACCTCCATCTCCTTGCGAACGTCGTCACGCTTGAAATTTGCGACTTCCACCAAGGCGCGCTTGAGCCACACTTTGGGCATGATTCCGCCCGGAGGATCGATCGCGCGGTCGAACACCAGGCCGTTCTTGCTTAGCAACAGATCCATCGCGCGAACGTGGAGCAATTCCTTCCGGTGCTGCTCACTGCGACGAGCATGCTCGTCGGCATCCATCATCCACGTTTCGTAAACCTCGCGGGCTCCCTGGTGGTAGCGTGCTTGATTATCAAGAAAGAGCAGCACCACATCGCGCTTTGCTGGGTGTTGCTTGAGGGTTGCCGCGGCTTGAAGCAGAGCGGCAACGTTGGCGGCTCCACGCGCCCCCGGCGACAGCTCCGGCACGATTCCAAATGTGTCGTAGTTCGCTGAAAGTACTACGGCTTCGGCTTGACCTCCGGCACCCGCGAAACCCGGCGCTGACCCTGGAATGCGAGCGACGATGTTGCGCCCCTCCGTGCGCCGCCAGCGCGATTCGATGAATAGTTGGGCGTTCGGGTGATCCGTTCGGAGATCCACTGCGGTTTGGCCTGCGGGAATGTACGCGCGCACCCAGTTAGCGGGAACGCCGGAATGCCTTGGCTCCGACGCGACGCTCTTGCCACTGTCCAAGAAGAGCACGGCCTGCGCGCCATACGCGAAGGCCCGCTGCCAGGCGCCAACACTATCGTAGTCGAGTACGACTAGCGCGCCCTCAACCTTGCGTGCCCCGTAGTCCGCAAGCTCCCCGCGACCCAGATACAGCAAGGGACCCTTCAGCCCTTCGGGACCAGTGACCGAAAGCGCTGAAATATTTGGGCGAAGCGCATGCACCTCGATCCGTTGGCCATCGACGAGAAGCTCCGCGCGCTGCGTCTCCATCTGCCAGACAGGCATGTCGATGAAGAACGTTTGCAGGCCAAGGCGAGTGAGCTGCGCGGTGATGTATTCGGCAGCCTCGTACCCGTTGCGGGAGCCCGAGAGCCGATGCGGATGCGAAGTGAGCTGTCGCAAGTCAAACAAGAACGCGTTCTCTTCGCGAGTGAGTGGGTCTGGGACAGAGCCGACGGCTGCTGCACCGGCCGCGCCATTCGGTCCCGCCACCATCGCACCCGGGTCGGCACTCGCACCCGGGTCGGCACTCGCACCCGGGTCGGCACTCGCACCCGGGTCGGCACTCGCACCCGGGTCGGCACTCGCACCCGGGTCGGCACTCCCAGCAGCGCCCAACGCTGGGGCTTTCACCGCTGGTGAAGCACTCGGTGCTCCCCCCGGGACTTGGACGCCGTTGGCTTTCGGCGCCAATGCGGAGGCTGGCTTGCGGGCAGCACTGGCAGCTCCAACGCTAACCAACACCCACACACATAGCCCAAGCAGGAACAGAAGGCCGACACGCCCCAGCAATCGGTACTTCACGTCTCGCCTCCCATATTGCCGAGCTTGATCCGAATATTCTCGCGACTTTCGACGCGTTCGACGAGACCATCGCGGATCCACATGATGCGATCACACACATTGAGCAAACGATGATCATGAGTGGAGCACACGATCGTGACGCCCCGCTCGCGATTGATGCGCTGCAAGATTTCCAAGATATCCTGACCTGTCTTGAAGTCGAGGTTGGCGGTGGGTTCGTCCGCCAAAAGGATCTTTGGGTTATTGCTCATGGACCGCGCAATCGCCACACGCTGCTGCTGGCCGCCGCTCATCTCGATCGGTCGATGCCCCCAGCGATCCTTTAGGCCCACGAGAGCGAGAAGCTCAAGCCCACGACGACGCGCTTCCTCAGGTACGACTCCCGCGAACGTCATCGGAACCGTCACGTTCTCAAGCGCCGTCATGTAGCGAATCAAATTATAGCTCTGAAAAATGTAGCCAATTTTTTGGCAACGCAGGAAGGCAAGCTCCACCGCCGAAAGCTGAGCAACATCGACCTCATCGATCAGGATACGCCCGCGCGTGGGAGCATCCAGCGCACCGATCATGTTAAAGAACGTGCTCTTGCCGGAGCCCGAAGGCCCCATCACTGCGATGAATTCAGACCGAAAGATCGTCGTCGCTATGCCACGCAAAGCGTAGGTCGTGGCGTCACCCATGCCGTAGCTCTTTTCGAGCCCGAGAGTTCGAATGATGACCGCTTTCTCAGGGGCATTTCGCGTTTGCGTTTCCGGCATCATCACTCCACCCTCATGGCTTCCATCGGTGAAAGTCGGGCGGCAACCCACGAAGGCCCCACCGCGGCCAAAGCCGCCAACAGCACCCCGACTACGAATGAAAACAGCATTCCGAGCAGGAGCTGTCCCCCAATCTCGCCAATTGAAAAGAACAACGCGCCGTACTCTGCGGCCCCGCGCAAGGCAGCCAATAAGAGCCCCAAAACTAACCCTAAAACTCCGCCGATCACACCCTGAATCGCGGCCTCAAAAACGAACAGCATCATCACGAAGCCATCCATGGCCCCCAGGCACTTGATGGTCGCAATCTCGGTGAAGCGCTCAGTGACGCTCATCAGCATGGCGTTCGCGACGCCAACAACACAGACCAAGAACGACAGCAGAACAAGCCACCGTAGCCGTTCGGGCAGGCCCAAGAACCCGCCGTCCGCGCTTGGCACACGATCTCCCAGAATCTCTTCCAGACGCGCGCGATGCTTGAAGACCTCAGCTATCGCTTGGATCCGGGGACCGTTCAGGTGTTTGGGAGCATTGAGCTGCGCCAGAACTCCGGCGAGCCATTCGGCATGCTCCGCACGCAGCGCGTAAGCAAGCGTGGTTTGGAGATCCACGTCTTTGGGCAATAAATTGAGTTCGCGGGCGACACTGCTCCGCACATCCGCTTCGAGCAAGAGCTCTGAAATGGTGCGTTCATCCCGGGCGTTTCTCGCAAAATCCGCAAGCTCGGCGAGGTTGCCGTCTCGGGAAAATCCAAGGGAACTCAAGCTAATTCCCCAATCGGCGGGCGGTTCGGCCGCGACCACCTCAGCGGTACGGTTGGGGAACTTGAGTGAGAACCCCCGCACCGCTTCTTGGTGGCCCGTCGCGATGGCCGTAGTCAGCTGCTGAAGACTTCCCATTTCTAAGGTCACGAGCTGAACGAGCTCGGGCTGATTGACCGCCGCTGCACCCAGCTGGAGGTCGGCGAGCTTCTTGTTGAATCGAGCCAGCGTCGCGGGTTCCCGGAGGCTTTCAAGCAGCTCATCCGGTGTCAGATCTCCAATCAAAACCGCCTGGGCCGTGGGTGGCAGCTCGGTCAAGGATTGGCGAACCCTTGCAAGCCGCTCGGCCACCGCCCTACCACGTGCGAATTCACCAACATCGCGCTTGGCCCAGCGCTGATACTCGGCGAGGCGTGCTGGTTGACCCAAAGCCAACGTTGAAACGATTCTGGGTGCAGAATCTGCGCGCGCCAGACGCGTGATCTGTTCACCAAAACCGCGAAGACGCGAAAGCTCCGCGTACGCGTTGCGTTCGGTTTGGCCGGCCAACAGCCCATAAACCAGCATATGGACCAAAAAGGCCGTTGCGAGCGCCAAGATGGCGATCGTTACAGCCGAACGGAACATGCGATACGACATCCCAGAAAGCGCCAACTGAATCCCGCGCGCGGGACCTAAAGCGACCTGGCTCTGCGCAATAATGGCTTTCACGAAGCCTCCTTGGGCCGGTTCAGCACCAGCACCACGACTTGCCGCTGCACCAACGAGCGGAGAAACGTGACCACACTGAGTTTGGCTTCGTGGAATCTCACGCGATGGCGTTGCGCGAATCCTTCCGTGATCTGCTCGATGGTGCGCTGACCATCACAGGCTTCCCAAACTTCACGGCCGAGGGAGTCGAGCGCGAGGCCCTTTTCCTGTCGAAATGGCAGAAGCCATCCGAAGGGTCCCCTCATCCACCACCGTTTACGGATTGGAACGTAGAGGATCAGAGTCTGCCCACGATGCTCCGCACGAACCGCACGATTGGCAGCTGGAACCAGATCGAGCATCTGGGAGGGGTCAAGCTTCTCCGGGGCCCGGGTCATGGTCGTAGGGGGCGGCAGTGTACCTTCAAATCAGTGGGCCAAATAGGCGGTCTCCGATAGCCTGAGGACGAGACCTCGTACAAGGCGTTTTCCGCAGCACAAGCCCAGAGGCGGATCAGTGTCCGCACCTGTCGGCCCCGAAGCCGAGTAAACACTGGCGCCGGGTAGACGCCTGAGGCTTCTGTTGCCGGGTGGGCGCCATAGATCAGCTCCGAAAAGGCGCTAAATTTTAGCTTGGGCGCATGGGTGCGGACCAGCCCTTTTAAATCGCCTGTGAACCAAGAATCGACAAGACCCAAGCGGCGAACCCGAACCCTCTGGGCCAAGAGGGGCTCTCCCTCTGCATCCACTTCCTCAAATTCGAGCGCTGCATCGCACGGCTTTATCTCGGCCACACACAAGCGGTAACCCGAAGGAATGCTGACATCAATGTCAAAAGCTGCCCAGCGCAGCGCTTGACCGCCTTTGGCTTCCACCTCGAAGTGACGACAATACCATTGAAAGAACTCGCCAACCTCCTCCGCCTCCGACGAGCTTATCACGACCTCAACCAAGCGCTTCGTCTTGGTGTCGTAGCGCACCGCCCGGCTCACGACGGAACCCCGCGAAATGATGCGAAGCGCTCGCCAGGCCCCAAGGCCCCTCAATTGCTCAACCCGCGCCTCGGGATCTTCCTTCTGGGCTAGCGAGCGCTGGTTATCGACCATACGTTCAACATCGGGCTCGTTCTGACAATCCAGCCAATGCACTTCAAGCCGCTCACGGCGACGATCAACAAAGACGAGGCTACCCTTTTCTGAGTTCTTGCTGTGGCGAACCATCTCCCAATCCAGCGGCACGCGGAAGCGAAGCCCCATCCAACGTACGATCTCATCGGGACTTGTGATGAAGCTTGACATGAGCGTGGACGCACCCGTTCGGTACCCACGTGCGTGTAGTCGAAGAGTGCGGGATAATCCAGCCGTGCCCAAGTGTCTGCCTTACCTCTTCTTGACACTCGCCTTCGCCTGTCAGGCTGGCGTGCCTTCCACAGTGCCCGAAGAGAATAGACCACCGTCGTGGCCGCCCGGGCAAAGCATCGGAGGAAGCAAGCTCTGCACCTGTAGCGTGTGTGAGCTGGCTAGCTGTTGCGCCGACACGCCCGATCCGGGCAAGGCAAGCGATGAAAGCGAACCCAAGCCCCCAGAGCCTGACTTTGGCCTCTCGATTTCAAGCTGTGCTTCGCGTTGCACACGCGCAACGTGGCGGGTGCAGCTTTCACGCGACTGCGGGGATGCGCCACCCGTGGACTGTTGCCGAAGTCAGAGGATGTAAGCATCGGCCGCCGCCATGTCGATCGTCGTCCCACGCAAACTTTATCCTTGAAAATCCACTGATAGGGGTGGTAATTTCAAGCACGTGGCCGTCGTTCGCTCGCGCCTTTTGGCGCAGGTTCAGCTCTCTTTGCGCCGCTTTCCGGTCACTTGACGGTTCTGGACGATGCTCGCTCACTATCACGGGCAAATCTGGAATGCGGCCGAGCTAGCGCGGTCGATGGGGGTTGGAGAGAACGCCGTCAGGCACTACCTCGACGTGTTGTCCGGCGCCTTCATGGTCAGGCAGCTGCCACCGTGGTTTGAAAACCTGGGCAAGCGCCTGGTATTCTTCTATCGAACCCACGCCGGCGCCGAACTCGATCTCCTGATCGTCCGCGGCACCCAACGCTACGGTTTCGAGTTCAAGTTCGGCGACGCCCCCCGCACCAACAAGTCGATGCATACGGCGTTGGAAGACTTGAAACTAGACAAGCTCTTCGTCATCTACCGGGGCGCGCGCCGCTACGCCCTCGACCCACGCATCGACGTGTTACCTCTCGGAAGTCTAGCGGAGCTAGCGGCGTCTCGGATCTTGAGCTAACCGTTTTTGGGCGACCTCGGGTCCGCCGAGGGGACAATTGGCAGATCCCAGGTTACAACGATGAAGCATTGCGAGGCGAACGCAAAGGGCAGTTCTCGTTTCGCTTGAGTCGGGCGTACCGCGACTTTTACCGCATAGAAAAAGACACCGACGGTCGCGATGTCATCGCGTTCATTCTGGTTCTGGAGGTAAACAAACAAATCTCTCGTCAGCACCTGCATCAAATCGAAAACGGTGCAAAAGGTGTTAGCCCAGAGCGCGCGGTTCAGTTTGCTCGTACGCTCAAGCACCGCGAGCTACTTTTCGTGAAACTGGCGCTTCAAGACCTAGTTGACGAGGCTGGATTGAAAGCCACGGTAGAGCTGAAGACGGCGTCGTAGGCGCGTTCGCTCAGGCCGCAAGCGAGGCGAACGACGAGGGGACCCAGCTCGTGCCCCCTCGTGCCCCCTCCCCCCTCGTGCCCCCTCCCCCCTCGGTCGTAGCGGTATCCGCCCCAGCGACGAGATGGGGCACGTTATGGGTCCGCCGGGCTACTACAACATTGGTCTTTACAACACCGACGGCGCCGGCGCCTATCCCAGTGGCAATCGTGGCTTGCTCGAGGCAACGAGTGTTTCAGGCGACATGGGCAAGTTCCGAACACCGCCCTTGCGCAATGTCGAATACAGCGGGCCATACATGCATGATGGGACGGTCGCGACCCTGCGCGAAGCCATCTTGGTGCATACCGAAGGCGGAAGAAACGTCGAGGTCGGTGAGCATCTCGGCGACGGCCGAGCGAGCCCGCTCAAGGATGCGCGCCTTCAGGCGCTGGCGATCAATGAAGCAGATCTTCAAGCGCCGGTACCGAAGTTCTGGCGCAACGCAGCCCGTAGTCGCCGTAGTGATCTCGCGGACAGCCGGTGCACTACTCGCTCGCCGAATCACTATTCACTCGCGAGGCAAGGCGCCACGATGCTAAAAGTTGCGCTCGCCATGCGCCAAACCCTTGACCCGAAATTGGACGTTGTTTTCAAGCTCCTGTTCGCCGACGAGCGCAACAAAGCGCTTTTGATTTCGCTGCTCAACGCCGTGCTTCGTCCGCCATCGCCGATTCTGGATTTAGTGGTTCTGAATCCAGAGCTACCCAAGGAAGCGACCGATGAGCGGGGTGCGGTTTTGGACGTACGAGCGAGACTGGCGGATGGGACTCAAATCGATCTCGAGTTACAGGCGCGGCATCACCCCGGGCTGCGTGAGCGAGAGCTTTTCTACTGGGCGCGCATGTACACGACCCAGATCGGGCGCGGAGACAACTACCTCGAGCTAAAGCCCACGATCTGCATCTTCATCCTGAACTTCTCGGACTCGGATTCCCCAAGATTCCACAGTATTTTCCGGGTGTTGGAGATCCACGATCACCGAGAATTTTCGAGAGACTTGGAGATCCACACCTTGGAGCTGCCCAAGCTGGAGGAGGAAGCAGCACACGACCCGGAGTCACCTGTGCTAAAGTGGGGACGCTTCTTTCGAGCGACCACTGACGAAGAATTGGAGAAACTTGCGATGGCAGACCCCGACATGAACGCCGCCAAACAAGCGCTGGACCGGCTGTCAGCGGATCCGAAAGCACAGCAACTCGCGGAGGACCGGGAACTAGCAATCTGGAACTACAAGCGGACGGTCCAGCTGGCCGAGCAACAGGCCGAGGCTAGAGGCAAGGCGGAAGGCGAGGCTAGAGGCAAGGCGGAAGGCAAGGCGGAAGGCAAGGCGGAAGGCAAGGCGGAAGCGCTTCGGGATGTACTGGCTAAACTTTTGACGCTGAAGTTTGGCAAGATTTCCGAGGAGGTTCGAGATCGAATCCAAAGTGCGAATGAAGCCGAGGTGTTGCGGTGGACAGAGGGTGTTCTTTCTGCCCCATCGGTGGATTCGATCTTCCAGAATTAAGTGCAGGTTAACGGTGAGCCTCATTGAGGCGGGCGATGGAATTTGCTCGACCCGAAAACCGGAGCCACCGTCCGGGCTAGATGTTCGCGCTCATCTAGCCTTGAGCTTGGACTCAAGGCGATCGAAGACCTCGCTCGCAGCCTTGCCGCTCGATTGGCCCGCGCGCACACGCTCAGCGCGTCGCGCAATCTCCGCCTCCCATTCGTCCGCCAAGGCAACCGATTCCTTGTGAGCGATGGCGTCGACGACGACGCGTCGTTCGTCTTCGGAAAGCTCGGCGGCGAGGGCTATCAGCTCGCGGACGGTTGCATTGGCCATGCAGAGATCTTGGTCCGGTCCGGCGCGGCTGTCGAGCGAGGGCGCTCCCGTGGACCCTGACGAAGGGAACCAGACACTGAAGGCAAGGGCGACGACCCTGGGTTGGCAGCTTGGGCTTCCGATGCCCGCTGATGCCGCCGAAACCCTCGCGAGGGACGCTGCGCGTCAGCCGTAGTCGACGCAAGGCGCCGCCGAAGTTCGTGTCCTTCTCCACGAGGTTGGCTTTCATGCGAGCACGGGCCTTGGCATTGAGCTCGTACAAGATTGCGTCTGCGGCGTGGCGTTGCCCGGCGCGGAGCGAAACCAGGCCAACGGAACACCAGTGGCTTGAGCGAGCCGCGGTACGAGCTCGCCGGGGATTGCGGTGCATCAGCGCTTGCCAATTGGCGAAGTGCTCAACGACCTAGGTCTCGTGGCTACCTGTAGTGTTCCCAGCGATTGGGTCGATCGCGTCCACTTCCTGCCCCTTCGTTAGCCAACAGCCCGATGTTGTTGTTGCGATGGTCGGGCGTGTTGTTGTTGCGGTTCGAATGTCTCATGCGCCCACACTTGTTACCGCCCTTCGCCACGCGTCCAGCAACTCGCCGCCGACCTCGATGCGAGGTTGTATCGGCCAGGACGGGGCCGGTCATTTTGGATTCAGGACCCCAAGCGCCGGCAGATTTTCGCACTGCCGTTTCGCGATCGGGTAGTGCAGCACCTGCTAATCGATGCCACCTTGCCGGCGCTGGAGCGCTGGTTCGCACCGCAGAGCTACGCCTGCCGTCGTGGCAAGGGCACACACCGCTGCTTGCGGCGGGCGGCGGAGTTGTTCCGCGTTCACCGTTTCGTGTTGCGCATCGACGTGCGAAAATTCTTTCCGTCCATCGACAATGCGCTGCTCCGTCAGGTGCTCGACCCTGTGACCCCGCCGGCCTGGCGCTGGCTGCGTGACGTGTTCCTGGACGCTCCCGTCGAGTGCGAGCACGTGGCGTGGCATTTCGAAGGCGACGATTTGCTGACGCCGCACACCAGGCCGCACGGCTTGCCCATCGGCTCGCTCACCTCGCAAATCTGGGCAAACGCCTACCTCACGCCGCTCGACCATCTGATCGCGTCGCAGCTCGGTTTGGGTCACTTCGTGCGTTATTGCGACGATGTGCTGGTGTTCGACGACGACGCGGAGCGGCTGCGCGGCGCGCTCGCCGCCATCGAGCAGCGGGCCCACGCGCTGCGGCTGCGGCTGCATCCGCAAAAAACGCGCCTGCATCGCACGACCGATCCGGTGGCGTTTTTGGGCTTCGTGCTCAGCCGGCGTGGCGACGGTGTCCGCATTCACCTGCGCCGCGAGAATCCGCGGCGGTTTCGCCAGCGCATGGCGACGACGGGCGCGCTACTGCGGGCAGGCTCGCTCGAAGTGGAGGACGCGGTGGCGCAGGTGCGCGCTTGGCTCGCTCACGCGCAGCATGGGCACACGCGGGCGCTGTGCCGGCGGGAGCTTGCGCGGCTGGTATTCTGAAAGTCTGAAAGTCCCGCCCCCGGCCGCGTACACCGGTTAGGGCGCAGGGG
>Ga0209591_10007263_pt1 | contig 12210 bp, 2 predicted proteins | sample MAT01_FD_187207 | JGI IMG/M metagenome (GOLD analysis project Ga0209591, IMG submission 187207) | Freshwater microbial communities from Lake Fryxell liftoff mats and glacier meltwater in Antarctica - MAT-01 (SPAdes) (version 2) | ecosystem: Environmental > Aquatic > Freshwater > Ice > Liftoff...
ACAATTCATCAATGAGTCAATCAAAGGCCGCCACCAGGCCTCCAGAGCTCACTGTAAGGCTTATAGAAATACGGCGGCCGACCTCAAACCCTCTCAGAGCTCTTACCCCATTTCCAATTTCCATTTCCCTCCGAAATCACCTCCTAAGCTATCCTCGCTCGTTAGCATTACACTGGGTCACCCCATTCAATTAAAACCGCAGACACCGTTCGGGCCTCTACAAGCTCGATTTCAGCAACATCGAGAACGAGCGGGTGCCGGTCGATGGTGAAGGCAACCCGACTGGGGATGCGCCGGCCAAATTGACCGACTGGAACGTGATCGCCACTTGGACCTTTGCAGAGCCCAATGCGAACGTGCTCCCGGACACTGCCACCCTCGAAGGCACGGCCAATGCGGACGGAACCGAGGTCACCTGGAAGCTGACGGATTACTCCAGCGAGGCCAACAAGACCGTCACCGTGACCATGCTCGACAACGCGGCCCTCACCGCCACGCTGGGGATCGAGCCGATGCTGGGCCAGACGGGCAACAACCCGACCAAGGAAGCTTACGATGCCGTATATGACGGCGTCGCGGTGCCGGCCATCGTCAAGGACGACTATCTGTATCGCCTTGCAGACGCCGCCGGCAGCGAAGTGCTGATGCGCTTCGCCGGCCTTACCCCCGGAAAATACAACGTCACGGTGTTCGAGGGTCGCACGACCGACAGCAACGGACGCTACGGCAAGGTCTGGGTGGACGACATCACCGGCAGCAAGGAGCCGGCGGCAGAGAACACCGGCAACTACTCCGGCGTGAATCTCGACGTCGGCGGCGTTGCGACCCCGGTGGGCAATCCGCGGACAGTGACCGTGGACCTCGCCGCAGGCCAGTACCTCTGGTTCGCTGAAATGGAGGACAACTCGGGCGGCATCAGCGGGATGATCATCCGCGGCCTCCCGGCGGCGACCCTGGCCGGCCCCTACACCGCCGTCTCCGGCACGGCCGTGGACGCTGCGGCGAAGACCATCACGGTTCCCGCCCCGTCCGCCTCCACCTACTACCGCGTGGAGGGTGGGACGGGCATCTCAATCACCACCAGCGCCGCCAACTTGGTGATCAAGTATCAGTAACCGCCTGACTTTGGGGGACGTCCCCTGACCTGGCGACCAGAGGGGCTCCGAGAAATCGGAGCCCCTTTTTCTTGCCGGGTGGCAACCGCCGCGCTTTCTGCCCTCGGGGACCGCGCATGCATGGATCTGCAGGTTCGAACCCGGTGGCGGCATGCAAATCCTGGTCCTCCGGGAAGGGGTATTCTAAGGCACAATCGCCCGATAGTACCTCGACGGAGACGTGGGATGCGCAGGATCCCGAATCACCACCGTGCCGCCGGTGCCGCTAACGTCCTGCAGAGTCGTCCATCCGGAACTCGAAAGTTCATCGGACACCTCTACCCGGTAGGCGCGGCCGGATTCCGTCGGCAGCAGGAGATCAAGACGATCCCCTTCGAGGCGATAGCCGAGCACCAACGGTGCCGGCACGGAGACGTGGAGAGTGAAGGTCTGCTCGTCCGCCAGCACGGGAATCCCAGAATCCAGGACGCGAACTCGAACCGCGTTGGCCCCCGCCTGCGCCGCCGTCGGCGTCCAATCCACCTGTCCGGCAGCATTCACGGTGAGTGACGGCGGGCCGGAAACGAGACTGAAGGTGAGGGATTGTCCGAGGTTGGGATCCGTCGCTGTGAGTAGGAAACGGACCGCCTCGCCGGCCATCACGAAACGGTCCACGACCGGATCCAGCGTCGGCTTTAGATTCGGGCTGCCCTCAGCACCCGGCGACGGCGCGGCCGTCTGACTGGCGCCCGCCACCCCGTTGGGATCGGGCACCGCCGATCGATTGAGTGTGGCACCGGAATAGCGCAGGTAGTCCACCACCGCGACACCTCCCGGCTGGGTCCGGCTCAACAGCACCGCGCCCGCAGAGGGGGACAGGCGGAAGGAGGTGTGCCATTCAATCGGTGTGGTTTGTCCGGGCTGGCCATCGGCAATCAGCACGGTGTAACTCCGCGGTGGCAGAACCGCACCCGCCGGGAAGGGCCAGCGCCCGGTATCGGACGCCGCATCGCTGAGGAACCACCCGTCGAGACTCACCGGTGCATCCCCGTGGTTCGCCAACTCGATCCACGGCTCCCACTCGCCCGTGGCATCGGTGATTCCCGTCGAGTTGCGGGCGAGCAGTTCACTCACCCACACCGGCGGGAATTCCGGAAGGTTGAGGCGGACATTGTTCGCCTCGCCCGGTGTGAAAGCCGCCACGTCGCCGCCCTCCAACCAAAGGGCGCATCCGAAGACAATGTCCGAACTACCGGCGTTGACCTGGTGGACCTCCACGGCCAGGACATTGGTCCCGATTACCAGATCGGAGGCCGGCACGAGGTAGGGTCCGGTCAACACGGCGTCACCAACCAATCCCGCAGCGGTGTTGAAGTCCACCACCACCACCGGATCCATGTTCTCCCGGAACAGCTCCTTTCCGTTAAGGTAGAAGACGGCCCCGTCGTCCAGCACGTTGGTCAGGATCAACTGGGCACCGGACGGCACCGAGGGCAGCACAAAGGAGGTGCGGAAATAGTAGGTGTTCTGCCCCAGGGTCAGTGCCGTGTTCTTGGGGGCAGGAAGGGAGGCCGTCTCCACAAACAGCAACCCCCGCCCCACTGGCCAGGCGGCGTCGGCGAATCCCGGAGACTTCCATCCGGCGTCCAGCGGACCCGACTGATAATAGCGCCACTCATTGGTCAGCGTGACCAGATCGCGCGGCCCTGAGTAGCTGGCGGCGGCCGACCAATTCCCCACGCGGGTGTTGTCCCGTCGCGAATCCACCAGTTGCAGCGCCGCCCCTCCCCCGCGGGACGCCACCGGCCAGGGGTCGTCGGATTCAAAGCGGACCTCGTCCAGAACGATGTCGGCCAAGCCACCCGAGCCGGGTCGGATCAATCGCAGGATCTCGCCGTCGCGGTTGAGCGTCCCAGTCCACGCCCCAGCCACCGTCGGCAGCGCGCCATAGGCGCCTCGGAAGGACGGGACGCTCCCGACCACGCAAACCACCCCGCCCGGTGGCAGGGTTGATCCCGCCGGAAAGGCGTAGTTCAGGGAACGGCCGACCAGACGCAGTCCGTCCAGCGCCCACGGCGTGGAGGTCGACGTGTTGGCCAGTTCCACGTACTCGGCCCCGGCCGTCGCCGGGTGGGTCATGACCTCCTGGATCACCACACGGAATCGTGGACGGGTAATCAGCCGGAAGTTTCTGGATGCGGAACGACTTCCCGGACCGTTGTCGGCCACCACCAGGGTCACCCGGTTGGTCATCGCCCCGGCGTCCGCGTCGGTCGTCCAACGGAAGACACCGGAGACCGCCTCCACTTCAGCCCCCGCCGGTGCGTCCGGTCCCAGCGAATAGCTCAGCGCCTGTGCCGGCCGGTCAGGATCCGAACCCTCAGCCGTAAACCTCACGGTCTCCCCCTCCTCCACGGCCACATCGGCGATCGGCGCCAGGAACGGAGACTGGTTCTCCTCCTCGATCGTGACTCCCAGCGTGTACTGGTCACTCAGGGCCGCCGCGCCGGACTGCGTGACACGGATCACGATGAGATGGCTTGCCGGTCCATCGTCCTCGGTGGTGTTCCAGGTGAGCACCCCGGTGTTGGCGTCCAACCGGATGCCCGCAGGCGCCCCTGCCGGCAGACTGTAACGAAGCGCCACGGGCGGATTGTCCGGATCCGTCGCCCGGTTGGTCACCACCAGTGTGCCGCCTTCCACGACCGAGATGGGGGGCAACTGGACGATTACCGGCGGGTTGTCCACCTCGTTGATGGTTACCATGAAGGTCTTCTCGTCCCTGAGCGACGGGATCCCATCGTCGAATACCCGGAGGGTGACCTGCACGACTCCCGGGCCTTGGGCCTCAACCGGAGTCCATTCGAACACGCCGGTCAACGGATCTACCGAGGCACCGGGGGGCGGATTCACCAGCGAGAAGACCAGCCCCTGCGCAGGCCGATCCGGATCGGAAGCCTGGGCAGTGAACGTCAGAAGCGAACCCTCATTGACGCTCTGAGCAGTCAGCGGCTCCAGCACCGGAGCCCGATTGACCTCGCCCACGGTGATCGTGATGCGCTCTGCCGCCGAACGCGGCGGGGTGCCATTGTCGCTTACCCGGATGGTGATCCCATAGGAGCCGGGACCCTGGGCCTCGGACGGCGTCCAGTTGAACGCTCCCGTCCGCGGATCAAGGACGACTCCAGGAGGCGCGTCCATACCCAGGCTGAAGGACAGCACTTGGATGGCATCGACATCGGATGCCTGAACGCTGAACTGCAGCAGCGTGCCCTCGTCAACCGTCCGGTTACCAATGGGCTGGAGCACCGGTGGAAGGTTGCCGCCGGCAATCACATTCGGCTCCCCGGGAGTGGGCTGGTCGAGCCCCAGCAGCGCACCAGCCGCACCATCCGGGAAGCGTCCCGTGGAGACGTTGTCCGCCTGGCTTCCATAACTGAAGCCATCCACCATCTGACCGTTGGGATCAAACAACCCCAGTTGCTCCGCAGCAGCAGCCAACCGGAAGTTGACGTGCAGATTCCCGTTCAGGATCGCGTTCTGCTCAGTCTCATTGTCCGCCCATACCAACAGAAATCCCCCCGGCGGCAGGACGTGGCCCGGCGGAATCCGGAACTGGTTCCAGTTGGTCAGATTGTCAGTGAGGTAGTATCCGGACAGATCCACCACCGCCGTGCCGGCGTTGTGCAGTTCGAACCAGTCGTCGTAGTCGCCATCTGCAGGATCGGTCACCGCCGAGGCATTGGCCGCCATGAACTCGTTGAGGGTGACCCGCAGTTCGGGCACGGCCGGATTGTTCACCGCCCCGGGGGTCACGAACTGGAAGTAGCGGCGCGCCAGGGGATTTCCGTCCGGATACGATCCGTAGCTGCGGTTGGGGCTGATCGCCCCGTAGTCCAGATGGTCGATGACCGCCGGGCCGGGCAGCGTGCCCTGCGGTCGGACCAAGGCCACCGAACCGTTGGTTGCCGCCAACCGGAAGCTGGTATGCGGCGCCAGCGCTGCGGACTGCGCCGGCTCCCCATCGGCCCAGACCACCAGGAAACCGTTCGCCGCGATCACCGTTCCCTGGGGAAAGGCCCAGCGAGTGGGGTCCGCATAGGAATCTGTGAGGAAGAATCCCGACAGATCCACCGTGTTGGTGCCGCTGTTGTGCAGTTCGATGTAGGGGTCGCGCTGCCCCGCATTGTCCAGGGGCCCGGAGGTGTTCAGCGGCAGCACTTCGTTGAGCCACACCAGCGGGAAGGGCTCCAGCGTGGCCCGCCCGGCATTGACCGCGCCCGGCGTCACGCGGTTGGGGGCGTTGGTGGCGGTGGACATCCAGTTACCGGGACGCCGGTTATCCTGCAGCGGATCCACCAACTGCAGCGACGGGCCGAAGCCGGCGGCATTGCTCGGCCATGGCGCGCGATCGCTGTAGCGGACTTCATCCAGCACCAACTCCTGCGTACCGCCCGCGGGATCCGGCTGGACCAGGGCCAGGCGCTCCCCGTCGTTGTCCAGATTGCCGGGAAACACCCCGAATACAGGCAGCGTCAACCCGTAGGCGGCGGAGAATCCGGCGGCATCCTTTGCCAGCACCAGAAATCCCCCGGCGGACAGGATCGCCCCGGGCGGAAAGGTGTATCCCACCCCGTCGAGGCGGTATCCGCTCAGGTCAAAGGGGGTGGTGGCTGAGGTGTTGTGCAATTCCAGAAAGGACGCGTTGGGCAGCGCAGCATTGTACTGGATCTCATTGATCACCAGGAAATCCTGCGGCTGCGGCAGTTGCCCATTGTTGATGACCTGGAGGGTGTCCGAAATTCCAGGGATAGGGTTTCCGAACCGGTCCGTTCCGGCAATTACCAGGGTATTGGTGCGCTGCAGCAGCGGCACCGTGAGACGCCACGCGGTGTAGCCAGTCCAGGTGACCGGATACGGCACACCGTTCACGGTGAGATCCGCTAGGGCCAGCGGTGCGCGGCCCACCAGCACGACGCTCGGTCCGGCGGCCGTCAGTTCATTCCCGCCATTGGTGGTGATCTCCAGCGCCGGAACGTCCGCCGCATTGTAGGCGTTGACGATGGTCTGGCGCCGGACGGCCAGGTAGTTCTGCGCACCGGTATTGGGCGCTGTCGGGACGCCATTGTTCCGCAGGGTATCGGCGCGGGAATTGGCCGCGGCGGCCACCCGCTCGGGCAGCAACGGACCGTTCACGGCATCCAGGTACGCCTGCCACAACCGCCTGCGAATGGTGAAATCATTGAACATGCGGTCGATCACCGGGTCCCCCGCCCCCCAGAGTGCGTCTGTAGGACCGTTGCCTCCCCCGTCGAGGGCGAAATCCACGTCCCAGGGAAAGAGCTTCCACGTGAGGCCATCGCGCTTGTAGGCGTACATGTTCTTGCCTCGGCCCATGCCGTAGGAATCCCAGTTCCCCACGATCCGTTCGAAGGCAAAGTTCCGCATCCACTGGTCCACATCCACCGTGGAAAACACCCGCGGGACATAGGCGCTTCCCGAAGTGTTCACCGCCTCCACCAGATTGAGCAGGTTGGTGAAGTTGTTGGCGGAATCCCCCACCGCACGCTTGCGCCAGTTCCACCGGTAGCGGGCCGGTTTCAGAGGCGCGCCGGTCGAACCCGGAGGGGTGGTGAACCGCTGCAGGGTCGCGTCCACATTGCTGAAGCTGGTGCCGTCGTCCTGGAACTCGAACCAGTCCTCAATCTTGTACAAATCCGGCCGCGTCCCCTCGCTGAAGAATCGCTCGGCGTAGTCGCCATTCGGCTCCTCGGAATCCTCCATCACGTCATGGAAAAGGTCACCGTTCCGGTACAGGCGGATGTAGCGCCGGTGCAGGTATCCGGCTCCGATGCCCCGGGCAACGGAGAAGCACAACTGCTCGCGCAGGTTGGTGTTGTCGCTGCCGTTGTTGCCGGTCGAGGTGAGGGCCAGCTCATCGGTTCCCAGCACCGGTTCTCCCGCCGGCAGCGCCACGTACCAGTCCCCCGCCCCGCCCTTGAACGGACTGCCCTTGTCCTTGAATCCGCCGCCGTAGATGACCCGCGAATTGCCGTACACGAAGGTGAAGTCGCGAAAGAGATTGTTCAGCGCTGACGAAGCGCTACGCGCGCTCTCCACGGCCGCCGTGTTCCACAGGTGGTAGTGGCCGAGCGTACCCCAGGGAATGGCATCACCCCACTTCACCAGGCACTGGTGAACGGGGGCATCGGCGGGAAACCTAGAGGTCACCGGCGTTGAAGCCCCATCCGAAGCCTCCACCCGGAAGGCGAGCAACGTTCCACTGCTGCGACCGGAAATCGTCCCGCTGTAGACCCCGTCCCCCGGCACCGTGTCGCCCAAGGTTCCATCGTCCCGGAGCACCACGTTCACCGCCGTATTGTTGCCGTCCAAGCGACCCACCAGAGTGACCGCGGTGATGCCATCCGGATCGGACACCCGGGCGGTAACCGTCACCGACTGGTTGACCGCGGGAAGCGGCGGCGTGTGCGTGACCTCAAAGATCGCCGGCCCGGCATTGTCCACCCGGCGGCTGTTGGGTTGTCCGGGAGTGCCGAGGTGGCGGGGAACGGACAGCGCCGCCGGCAGTTCGAGCCAGTTGCCGCGAATCCGAAACAGCACCTCGGGCCAACCGCGCACCCAGCGCACCTGCGCGCGGATGGTCGCGGTGTTCCCCTCCGCCAGTCCCGTCCGCAACGGGGTACGAATTCGGTTGTATCCGGTGTCTCCACGGGCCTGCGATTTCACGTGCAGGCAGCGGTTCCCCAAGGCGGCACCGGTGTTCTGCGCGAAGGACTCCGTGTGGTTGCCCTGCAGGGTCCAGCCGGTGGCAGCCGCGCCGGCCCCGGTTTCGAATCCGGGGTTGGCCACCAGATTGGCCGTGGTTCCCTGGCGCACCACTTCCACGTCATCCACCAGCGCCTCGCCCCCGCCCTGCAGGGTGATCTGCAACTGACCGGGCGGGAAACCGTCATTACCGTTGTCCAGACGCCCGGTGACCGACACCGACGTCCACTCACCCTTGGCGGATTCGTCCGAATCCGCCCAGTTTGCCCCACGCCAGGGATCGGCATTCACATCGGTCAACTCCAGGCTGGAACCTCCGCCATCCGACCAGAGTCCCCAGGCCCCACCGTCCACATAGGTCACCTCAGCCACGTCGATGAAGATGCGGGTGGAGGTCACCGCACCGAGTTCGTTGGTGGACAGTACGTCGTCCGGACGGGCCAGCGCCACGCGTTCTCCCCGGTCGGAAAGGGTTCCCTGATATCCGCCCAGCGTGATGGCCGCGGTCAATCCGGGATGGGTCGCTTGCAGGCTGGTGGGATTCTTGGCCACCACCAGATAGCCGCCCGAAGCCAGGGTCACTCCGGCCGGGATGCGATAATCGATGCCGCTGGTGAAGCGCCAGCCGCCGAGGTCCACCGGACCCCCACTGCGGTTGAACAGTTCCAGATACTCGTCGTCGTCGGACTCGCTGATCGGATGATACATCAGCTCACTGATGACGATGTCCTCCGGGCGCCACGCCGCATTCGCCGCACCGGGAGTGGGTTGGCTGAGTCGGCGGAACACGGGGGCTCCGTCGGGCTGACGCCCGAAACTCACTCCATTCTCCTGCGGGCCGAAGCGGACCACATCCAGCACGCGGGTGCCGGAAGGATTCACCAGATACAGGGTCTCGCCCGCCGCCTTGAGGCGGAAGCCCAGTTGCGTCTGATCCATCACCAACCGCTCCCGGGCCGCCAGCCGAGTTCCATTCGGAAAGCGGAAACGGTTGGTGCGGATGTCATCCGTGAGCACGCAGCCCGAGAGGTCCAGTTCGGTCGGGCTGGCGTTGAGCAGTTCCACGAAGTCCACCTGCGGCTCATCGGTGTGCGCCAACAGCTCATTGATCAGGAGACCCGAGAGCGGATCCCCGCCGAGCAACTCCGGACCACCGGGAGTGCCGCCCATTCGTCCGCTGGCCGCCCACGCCCGGGCGTCCGAGGGACCGTAGCTGGGACGCGACAGCGTGAGGGAATGCCCCGTGCCGTCGGGAGCCACCGGCCACGGGTACTTGGTGCCGTACTCCACCGTAAAGAGCGTGTCTCCCTGCTTCGCCCGAAGGTGAATCACCCCGCCCTCATTGGGCAGGCGATGGACGAAGGGACCGAGCACGCCGGAAATTCCGTAGGCGGCCTGAAGGTCCACCGGATTGGCGGCGACCACCACGAATTCACCCGCCTGAAGTTGAAAATCGTCGGGAAAGGTAAACTCCACCTCCCCGGTCAGTTGGAATCCGGACAGATCTTCAAAAATCGAGCCGGCGTTGTAGAGCTCAATGAATTCGAGATCCCGCCCAGCGGCATCCGCACGGGGATGATACATAAGTTCGGACGCCACCAAGCCCGTGGAACGGACGAACGGACCGAGTGGCTCCCGGGTGTTTACCAAACTGCGCTCCACGGTGCTGGTCACCGGTCCCAGGTTCCGGAACCGTGCCGTAGTCGTGCGGTCCCCATCCTGGCTGGCGACGGCGAAGCCGAAATACAGCGTGGCCGGGGCGGACGCCAGAGTCGTCGTGCCCAACGGCGTCCAGGCCATGCCGTCCACGCCCGCAAAACCCGTGAAGCTGTTGCCGGCCCGACGCAGACGCAGCCAGGTTTGCGGATAGTTCGCCGGGAAGCCTCCCCGCGGGGCCACCGGTGTCGTTGTGGACCCGATCGCCGTCCGGGACTCGAAGAAGCATCCGAGCTGGACGGAGGAGGCAAACACCGCCGCAAAGCGGGAATTCTCCGCCATCGACTCCCGGGCCATCAGGCCGGCGTGAAGAAACGGATTGGAAACGGCCACCCCCTCCACGCGTACCTGAATGTCGAAATCACCGGTCCGCTGTTCGGTCGCAAACTGAAACTGGTCACTTCCCGCCCCGAGATTGGCGCCTCCCCCGGTCACATCGAACTGTCCCGGGCCCACCCGCGTCACACTGCCCGGCAGCGCTGGGAATCCCACATCCGTCGGCGTGTATTCCAAGACAACAAAGGACCGCGTGCTGTTAGCCTGAATCGGATTCGGCGTGCCGGCGCGGTCGGTCACATTGTTCACCGTGAGCGTGTAGGATTGCCCGAAGATCAGCGGCGACACGGTGAGCAGCACGGTGCGCCCATCGGGTTCCGCGACGGCGGCGCTGACCGTGGCGCCGCCGTTGAGACGGTAATTGGCGGAAAGTTGCGCCCCGGCAGCCGCCACCGATTCACTGAAGACCACCCGTAGCGTTCGATCCGAACGGCTTTCCACCTGTACCAGCGTAGGGCGCGTCGTGTCAGGCAGCACGGTCAGCGTCCCCTCCCCCGAGATCGCCGACCCGTATTGATTGGTGAGGGCGACCGAGAAGCGGGCGTTGTTGTCGGTCAACGCGACGGGCGAAAACTCCAGCGCGCTGTTGGTGGCTCCGGGGATGTTGACCCCGTTGCGTCGCCACTGGAAACGCGCGGGGCCCAGCGGATCCAGAACTACGTCGAACCGCGCCGTCAACCCTTCCACCGCATTGGTGCTCTGCGGTTGGCGAAGGACCGTGGGCGCCTTGAGCGATGCGCCCCAGGGAATCAGCCGCGATCCCGGGATGGGCGCCTCATCCACTCCGTCAGGACGCAGCCAGCGCACGGCGAGATTATCCCCGCCCCCGCCCTCCTTCATCAGCGCCTCCACATAGTAGATCTGGCCCGAATTGAGGCGAATGGCGGCCGACCGCTGATTGGGCTCCTGATCCCAGGCCCGCGACGGCGTCCAAGAATTGACTGAGGAAATCATCCGCTTGCGCGCCGGGGAATCGTCCGTGCTCAGCCACAACTGACTGCCGTCATCGGAGGCAATCCAGAAGGTGTAATCTCCAGAAACCGGCGGTACGACGAATCCGCGTAGGCGCTGTCCATAGTCGTCCAGCACGTCGGCGGGCGCCTCAAAGAGGTCGGTGAGGTACCCGGTGGACGTCGGGGCGTCCGGAAAAATGGCCGCCGCCGTCAGGTCGCTCACCGAAACGCCGCCGATCCCCTGGTACACCTCCCGCAGTAACCCTGTCGCCGGCTGCGCCGCTCCCCGATGCGTGAAGAGGACGCACCCGACGAGCACTCCCAGCAGGGTTCTCCCATCCAAAAAAGCACAACCATGTCTTTTTGAGAGGCTTACCCATGAATCCAGAAACCCCTTTCGGCTGAGAAACGGCATAAGAATACTGCAGAAGTAGCACATTTCCTGCCGCATCGGAACACAGGTCCAGCATTTTTTACCGACGTTTCAGCCCGGGTGGATGACCTCCCATTAGCTATTGGCTGCTGGCTATTGGCTATCGCCTATCGCCTATCGCCCATCAGTCATGGCCCCTGCCCCCCTCCAAAAGCGAGGCTGTCTCGGTCCACCATTGTCCGACCCCCCATGTAAACCTCACCCGTGAATTCGATGACCTGCGACGCATTTTTTGAGAAAGGGATCGGCAAAAGACCGTACGACTACCAGCGAAGGTTGGCCAGCCGCGAAGGCGAGACGTCGCGGGTGAGCAGTGGTACTCGGCCCGAATCGCGCCTCATCTCCATCCCCACCGGCCTGGGCAAAACCGCCGCCGTCGTCGCCTGGCTGTGGAACCGGATCCACCTCCGTCGATCCGGCTGGACTCACCGCCTCGTCTTCTTCGAGCACCTCTTCCGGTCGGCGGACCTTCGCGCCTCCCAACTCGCCACAGAGCCGTCATGAACTACTAAGACCTGCTCACCTCGCTTGGCGATATTCATCTCGCTGCCCAGGCCAGCGCGGTGCGCACCGTGGACCGCCACCTGATCTACCGAAACTGGCTCTACGGTGCCTACCTTGTGGAGTTTGTCCTGGACAAAACTCATCTTCCGCAAAGCCTAAAAGCAAATTCTTATCCGTAACCGTGTTGGTGGAGGGTGCGACTGATTGCGCAGCTTCAGCCAAGGAAGGGGAGATGAACGCCACGATCAAGAGCCGGATCAGGGTGTCCCTTCGGCAAGGGTGCGCTGCCGGTCGGACGGGTAACTTTTCCGCAGGAGCGGGTCCTGCCGCCGGGGTCTCAGGGTGAAGCGGGCGGGTCGGCAGGTTCGTGGGCCTGGCGGTAGTTCCA
>Ga0209591_10007266_pt1 | contig 12209 bp, 13 predicted proteins | sample MAT01_FD_187207 | JGI IMG/M metagenome (GOLD analysis project Ga0209591, IMG submission 187207) | Freshwater microbial communities from Lake Fryxell liftoff mats and glacier meltwater in Antarctica - MAT-01 (SPAdes) (version 2) | ecosystem: Environmental > Aquatic > Freshwater > Ice > Liftoff...
GGAGGATTATCAGAGTTTGAATACAGAAGGTCTTTATCCTGCTGGGGAAGGTGCGGGATATGCGGGTGGAATCCTGTCGGCGGGGATTGATGGGATTAAGGTGGCGGAGGCTGTGGCTTTGAGTATTTTGCAATCTTCAAATCACAAAATTTGACGCGGATCAACCAACTGCAAATTCGGTGTATTGTCGGACATGAGGTGCATGATAGGCTAGCACAATTTCCTGGGATGGGACACCTCGTGCTACTAACTGATTCGCGATCGCTTCTTCAGTCCCGTCATGCTGCACCCAAATTTTCCCATCTTTAATATCTACATGAATTATACAGCCATAAATTCGAGTGCTACTGTTTTTCCAACCCACATGAACCAGTTGATAGCGATCGCTGATTAGATCGAAAATCGTCTCACTAGCAACTGGATCGTGAGGCGATCGCCTCTGGGCCCGTTCAGTTAGCAACTCCTGAATATGTTGACGATACAAACTTATTTTATCCATTGAGAAATCTCCTCTTTTTCTGTATCATAAACTAAAAGCGGAATTTGATTACGTTCAATTACCGTTTGAATAAATGAATATTTGAAAAATTTTTTGTGAATACCTAATGGAATTGCCAGGTAAAGAATTCTCTCTGGATCGTCAAATTCTAATGCAATCCGATAGTTGATAAATTGTCCCACTGCGGTATGTATGAAACTCTGAAATAGTCGATGGTGCCAAAAACGTTTTGATTTCAACCGCAATTTTTTCATTATCCTTTGTAGCTGCTAATAACTGTTCTGCACCCAGATCGATATAAAAATCAACAAATCCCAGATCGATATGATAAGGGTCATCGGTAATTGTCCAACCCTGATTTTCGAGGGCCGTCTTGACGAGTTCGTGAAACTTATCTTTAGCTGGCATATCTATACTGTAGCTAAGCCCGATCGAATTTCCGTATCCGTGTATTCCGGTGTCCAGCCTTCCGTGGTGGTAAAATATCGCACAGCTTTAATTTTCCGGGCCGCAGTCAAATAAAACCAGTGTTCTGTATTCGCCGGTACGTTGATAAATTCTTCCGGCTGTACAGTGAGCTCGACTTGGCTGCTGTCTGGCCGCACGAAGCCGAAAATTCCCTCGCCTGCTACGATGTAGCGCACTTCATCATCGGCGTGGATGTGGCATTTGTTGAATTTGGACAGCAGGGTGTCGAGGTTGGGAATGTCTGGGTGTAGTACAATTAAGTCGCGGGATTGATAGCCTGCGGTTTCCGAAAGTTGTTGAAAGTAGCCGTCGAGGGCTTGCAGAACTTGCTCTTTTTGATTATCGTCGATCGCATCTTTGGCTAGCAATTCCCGAATTTCTGGGTTGTCTCCCACAGGCCAACTGTTGAGTTGAATGTTTAAGGGAGCAAGTTCGCGGGTAATATCGCTCAGTTGAGTGTAGGTTGTACCGTCTTCGAGTCGCAGGATAGCCATTTTTGTACGTTCCAATTGTTGATTGACAGACAGCGAAAGATGTTGGTCGATCGCGTCTGTACAAGAATCACAATTTTAACGTTAATTTTATGATTTGTGGATGTCCGATCCATCTGAGATATTGCACGATTATCAACAAGCTGTAGGGGCGGGTTCACTCTTGAGCCGATCGGGGTGCAAACAGGTTAAATAAACCCGCCCCCACCCCACAAACAGCCCTTGATTGACATTGGTGCAAGATGTGAGATCCATCCTAATTTGTCGCGATAAGATTGATAAGTCAGGTGCCAGCTAGCAACCGCAGCGATCGGCTAAACACTGATATCATAAATGTAACTTTTGCAACAACTATGCCTACTTATACTGGAATTTCTAGCGAAGCATTTCAGCATCCGCTCGATCGCCAAGCCGAGACAGCATTACGCAGCGTACCTGGATTCGACTTAATTGCCAGCAAATTTGTAGAATTTGTCTACGAACGACCGCAATTCGTTTATCTAATGGGAAATAGCATCCAAGTCGGCCCGCGCCAATATGCCAGCATCTATCACATTTTTCGGGAGTGCGTACAGGATTTAGATATTTTTCCAGAACCTGGTTTGTTTGTTTCTCAAAATCCCGCCGTTAACAGCTATGCCTTGGGAAAAAACCAGCCCTACATAGTGTTAAACACAGGTCTTTTAGACTTGTTGGACGAGGCAGAAATCAAGGTAGTGCTGGCTCATGAGTTGGGACACATTAAATGCGGGCATCCAACTTTAAATCAAATGGCGATGTGGGCGATGAGCATTGCATCGACAATTGGTGAGATGACTTTTGGGCTGGGAAATATTGTCGGTAGCGGTTTAATTTTTGCTTTTTACGAGTGGCGGCGCAAGGCAGAATTGTCAGCAGACAGGGCGGCTTTGTTGGTGACGGATGATTTGAACGGCGTGATGAAGACGATGATGAAACTTGCGGGAGTTAGCAGTAAATATGCTGACCAATGCAGTTTGCAAGAGTTTATCCGCCAGTCTGACAACTATCAAGAGCTCGATCGCGACAATCTCAACCAAGTGTATAAATTTTTACTTTACAACGGCGGCCAAGGCGTGATGCTGAGTCACCCTTTCCCGGTGGAACGCCTGCGGTATTTGCGAGATTGGGCAAGTTCGGAAGAATATCGCCAAATTAAGCTGGGGAACTACAAGCGGGCTGTGGCTGAGGGTGCGGTTGATGTCAAGTCCCAAACATCTAACAGCGAGACGGATGCTTTGCGCCGTCAGATTGAGGAATTGCAGCGGGAGATCGATCGGCAAAAATCTCAGCAAAAATAACTTTAGGGTGTGCCGCAAACAAGCACCTGGCGGCTATAATTAGCGCCTTCAACCACTGTTTGCGTAAGTCTTGGAAAATTTACCGGATTTGGGCGAGGGAGGAAAGTAGAAGGAAGGCGGGCAAGTTAGAGACTTACTCGCAACTCGCCTCCAATCTCAAAACTGTCCTCTCCTTTCTGAAATCGGTTTCTCAGGAGGTGTAGTTTAAATCAAGATAAGCTTATAACTCAACCGGGCTAAGAAAAAAATGATTATTGATAAAGCAATGAATACTAACAAACCAACTTCTAATTTTTTCGGTAATGTAGGCAAAGTTGCGATCGCGCTAACTGTTCTGGCTGCTGGCATGGTATTTACAAATCCTCCGAGAGACAAATACCTAACTTATGCTTCCGGCGTGCTCGAAACCGAGTTTAAAAACACTGTGCGCAATGATTCTCGCGTACCCAAAGCTTTGAGTGGCGTTGCAGAGACTTTGCTGACTTCGCAGCGGGGATCGATCGAACGCTTACTCGACAATACAACGGAACGTCGGAACTTAGGCGTTGTCAGCATTTACACAACTCAAGTGGGTAAAAAAAGCTATCAAACGGTTGGAGCTTTTGGGAATTTCGTTACCCTGCCACCTAGTTCTGAAAATGCTCAAAAGTAGAGTCAAATTAAGTTTAATTGTATAAACCGGGTTTTGGATAAAGCCCGGTTTTTACTTACGTAATTCTATCTAAGTAAATCTCACTAAATTCGGATACAGGCAGCACATATTTTTAATCAAGCCCGCTATGAAACACCAAATATTAAGTTTTATTAAAGATGAAAAGTTGTTGTGCCACTTAATATTAACATTGGCACTATAAAAGTTTATGTTTGAAAAATAAGTAGATGGCAATGCAATTAAGTAAAGGTGAGAGATTTAATATATCTCAAGAAGCGCCGGATCTAAAAAAAATGGCGATCGCCCTCGGTTGGCAGGTGACAGAGGCAGGACAAAGCTACGAGATTGATGTCTCTGCGTTTATGCTAGGTTCCGACGGCAAAGTACCTAACGATAAATATTTGATCTTTTACAATAATCTGCAATCCAGTGACGGTTCGGTACTGCAATCGATTCCTGCAAACAACAACCCAGGTAAAGAAAATAAGACTATTTACGGCGTTATCTTAGAAAAAGTTAATCCTGAAATTGTGGAAATAACTTTTGTTGTCACTATTCACGAAGCACAGAAAGTTAATGCAAATTTTAGCAATATCAGAAATTCTTTTGTCAAAATTGTCAATTTGGATACGGGAATCGAACTTGTTCGGTATGAATTAAAAGAGAATTTTATGCTAGAAACTGCTATAGAATTTGGTCGTTTGTATAGAAAGAATGGAGAGTGGAGATTTCAGGCGGTAGGACAAGGATATCAAGCTGGATTGCAGAGTTTTGTTGACAAGTATTGTAGCTGAAATATCAATAACACTGCTCCAAAGCAGCGATGAAAATATCTCGCCGACAGATTCTGATAGCAGCAGCACAAAAACTCGCCGCAGGAAAAGAAGTAAAAGGTAAATTTCAGTTGCGTTAGTTAATCGATGCCAAAATGTGCTGGTAAGCTTCGATGGTTTGTTGGGCGATCGCCTCCCAATTGTAGTGCTTTTTGGCATAAGCTTGCGCGTTCAAGCCCCGGCGCTGGCGTTCCTGTGGTGCGAGGAGTGCTGATTTGATCATGGAGGCGATCGCCCCTACCTCCAGAGGCGCAACCCACCCAGCCTGTGCTTGCTGGATGTCTTCCCAGATGTAAACGCGATCGGAAATAGCAACAGGTACACCGGCGGCCATCGCTTCTGCGACAGCAATCCCAAAGTTTTCGTAATAGGAAGGCAACACAAATAAGTCTGCCTTTCTCAACAGTTCAGCTTTTAAATCACCCCTAACAAAGCCCGTGATTGTTGTACATTTCCCTAAACTTGAATTTTGTATTTGTTCTTGAATTCTGGTTTCATAATCAGCATCTTGCGGATTGGAACCTGCTAAAATAAAATGAAATATTATGCCATCTGCTAAAACACTTTCCAGTGCTGGAATGAGCAAATCTAATCCTTTTTTGGGTTCAATTCGCGACATAAATAATATGATTGGTATTTCAGAAGCCGGCAATATCTCAGGATAAAAATCTGCCCTCACCCCCAATGGAATTATCAAATCCTGTGGCACAGGCATCTTGCCTGTGCTGCACAAACCAAATCTTTCTGATATTTTAGCTTCTTGTTTACTGGTGAAATGAATCGCAGCAGCACCTGCTAAATTAGGCCGTTCTAAAAGTGCTGCATAAATCTGTTTTAACCGCTTTTTTTTCTGCAAGTCGGCGGGGTCAAGCATACCGCAGGGACGGATAATATACGGCAACTTATGCCCTCTGGCAATAGTAGCCGCGAGGGTAGTTACTGGCGAAAACAAAGCGTGAATGTGAGCGAGGTCAAATTGTTCGGTATTTTCATTCAACCACTGTAATAAACTCAGGGAAAACTTATATCTACGAAACGGAGAACAGCGGAAATAAATAATCTGATAACCGTTTTGTTTGATTGGTTGATTTAACGGCACATCTAAGGGAGATTGACCGATATCTCCATTAGAATCTGTGGTGATAATTGTGACATCAATGCCTTGGGAAGCCAGGGCGGCAGAAAGTCCCAGTACCATTTGACTCGGCCCGCCGTAGACGAGGGAAATTGAGGGGATAATTTGGAGAATTCGCATGATTAGCACTTTGTGTTAGTTGGGGTAGCTTGTTGTGTTATCATAGAAAAAATTGCAAAATTTGCAAGTTATACTCATTTAGGCGATCGGAGGCACGTTATGCTGATTGGATTCAGCGTCGGCAACTACAAATCTTTTAAAGAAACTGTTACTCTCAGCATGGTAGCTTCATTAATCATGGAGGACGATCGAGAGCTTGACGAAAATAATTTATTTCAAATCAATGATAGATTAAAATTGCTGAAAAGTGCTGCTATTTATGGAGCAAATGCCAGTGGCAAAAGCAATCTTGTTGCTGCTGTTAACTTTATGAAGTGGTTTGTCCTCAATTCATCCAAAGAAACGCAAGTTTCAGAGGCGATCGATATTGAAGCATTCAGGCTAAGTACGGAGACAGAAAAAGAGCCATCCTTCTTTGAAATTGTTTTCTTGCTAGAAGGCAAAAAATTTAGATATGGTTTTGAAATTAACACTGAACAGGTTGTTGCTGAGTGGTTGTTTCAAGGTGATAAAGATTCAGAAACAATGCTTTTTGAACGGGATTTTCACAATTATATATTAGATGATTTCCCGGAAGGGCAAGGCATTAGCGATAAAACTAGAAGTAATGCTTTATTTCTTTCTGTTGTTGCACAATTTAATGGTAAACTTTCTGGCAAAATTCTGCTGTGGTTCAGTAAAACTTTGCAATTGATATCAGGATTGCAAGATAGACAATACCGCAAGGAAACTTTAGACTCTTTTGAGAACGATCGCCACAGGCATGATATTATTGAATTCATCAAAAAATTAGACTTGGGTATTGCTGATATCCAAATCACAAATCAACCTGGATTTATTCTTGCCAATAATAAGGTATTATATGCTAGTTACTACGGCGGTAGTTTATCTCTTAATCCTGAAAGCAAACCAACCGTAAAAACAGTTCATCGGAAATATGATGCTGACGGTAAGCAGACTGCTATAGAAATATTCGATATCGAAAAACATGAGTCTGAGGGAACAAACAAATTGTTTGCATTAGCAGGGCTGCTTCTCGATACTTTGAGGACAGGAAAAATTTTATTCATAGATGAACTTGATGCCCGACTTCATCCGTTGATTACTCGTGAATTAATCTGCTTATTCAATTCTAACGAGACTAATCCGCACAACGCACAGCTTATATTCACGACACACGACACAAATCTGCTCAGCAGCAAGACTTTTCGTAAGGATCAAATATGGTTTACTGAGAAGGATAATAAGGGCGCTACTGATTTGTACTCTTTGGTAGAGTATAAAGTAGGAAAAGATGCTTCATTTGAGCGCGATTACATCATCGGTAAGTATGGTGCTATCCCTTTTGTTGGTAATTTCAAAGAACTTCTAGGTGAACTTCATGGGTAAAAAAAAATCGTCCAAAAACACTATTGATTACGATAACAGAAAAGCTAAAAATAGAAGATGGTTCTTAATCGTGTGTGAAGGCGAGAAAACCGAACCACACTATTTTAAAAGTTTCCCGGTAGACACAAAGGTAATCAAGCTTGATATCAAGGGAGAAGGGAGAAACACGAAGAGTTTAGTAGAAAAAGCTATTGAGTTAAAAAAAGACTCAGAATACGACGAAAGCGATCGATTTTGGTGTGTGTTCGATCGCGATATTAACGGTAAAAATTCTCACGACGCGCAAAATTTTAATGCAGCTATAACTCTTGCCAAAAATAACGACATTAAAGTAGCTTACTCCAATGATGCTTTTGAACTTTGGTATTTACTACACTTCAATTTTTATAAGAATGGAATGTGTCGCAAGGATTATCAAAAGATGTTGACAAAGTTGCTCGGACACGAGTATCAGAAAAACAGCGAGACGATTTACGAGGAACTGAAAAGCAAACAGCAGGATGCGATTAAACACGCAAAACGGCTTTTATTGGAATACGATCGCCCTAATCCTGAAAGTGATAATCCTTCGACAACAGTGCATCTGCTAGTGGAAGAACTTAACAGTTTTATTCCTAAATCTTACGCCAATAACTCTTGATAAAATTCCAACAACTGCTCAGCTAAAGCTTGATTTGTATAATTGCTCATGGCTCTATGATAACCCCGATCGCCCAAATCAGCAGCCAACTCCCGCCGCTCCATCAATTGCCACAAACAATCTCGCAAAACCGCTGCATTTCCCTCCGGGAAGACTAAGCCGGCATCACCGATGACGTGGGGAATTTCCCCGCAGTCGGAACCGATAACCGGAATTTTACAAGCCATCGCTTCAATTAAAACGTGACCAAATTGTTCTTTCCAACCCACAGTAGTCAAAGTTTTAAATTTATAGCTGGTTTGCGAGGGCAATACTAAGCAGTTCATTAAGTTAATGTAGGGGGGTATTGCTTCGTGGGAAACGCTTTCTACCCAGATTATTCGGTCGCTGATGCCCCATTCTATACATTTTTCTTCGAGGTGTGATCGCAATTTCCCTTGTCCTACTAACAGCCACTTCCAAGGGATTCTTTTCAATCCCGCCAAGGATTCAGCTAAAGTTAGTAGTCCTTTTTCTTCGACAAATCGCCCGACAAATCCTACCACAAAATCCGTCGGTTTAATGCCGAATTTTTGGGATAAATCAGCGTCTTTAGCAGTGTGGCAAAACAAGGTTTCATCTACTCCTAGTTGCGGCATTACTTGGACTGCACCTTGATAGCCTCGCTCACGTAATATTTTAGCACCATCTAGGTTTCCCGCAATAATTCCGTCGGTGTGATTAAAATTGTAATTTTCTAAGACTGAAACTGGCCAGTTCAATTGATAAGGCAGATTCCACCAGGTAAATAATATATTTTTTGCTTTGAGTTTTAGCAGTTTGTTGAGTAAAATTAACTGCGCGCAAGCGAGGGATTTTGAACCTTGTTCGACCTGGATAATCTGCGGTCTAAATTGTTGCAAAAGTTCAATTAAATCAGTCCCAAATGTTAGCATTCCTTGATTGTTTTGACTAAAGTTGGAGACCGGGACTACTTTAAATGAGCCTTCTTGACTGAATTGCGTTTCTATAATTTGATTTTGTACGCCTCCTGGTTTCCAGCGTCGCGGCACTACAATTGTTACTTCAATATCGGGTTTTAGGTTTGCTAATATTTTAAATTTTTCCCGATTTATGTCAACTATATAGGTGTGGCTGGCAACCAAGATTCTCATTGTTCAGTCATTGGTAATTGGTAGTTGATAATTGTAATTATTTAAGGTTAATGTGATCTTGATGAGTGTAAATTTGTCCGTCGTTCCAGAGGGAATGAATTAATGTATTGATGGCGCTAATCAAGCCGAGGATATAAAAAGTAAGTCGAACAATAATTTTAATGGGCGATCGGCCTTTATGACAAGGTGGCTTCCCCAAAACGTGGCAGTCAAAGAGTTTGGCAAAAAATCGCAGGCATTCAAAGGTCGTTAAATTTTTTAATCCCATCAGGAAGTGGTTGTGATAAAATGTGACTTGATATGCGATCGATCGCGTGGTGACATCGTGACATCCGCCGCTCTCCTCCCCCAAGTGAACTAAACAGGCATTGGGATCGTACCAAATTTTCATCCCAGTCGATCGCAATCTCAAACAAAAATCCGACTCCTCCCGCACCGCACTCCCGACAAACCGCTCATCAAAAGTCAGCCCCCACTCGGCAAAAACCCGCCGGCGAAAGGACATATTGCAGCCTCTAGCCGAGAGCACCTGCTGCGGTTTGACTGTATGCACCAAATCGATAAAATACCAAGCAATCCCCGCATCCATCGCTTCTGGGGGCAAAAAGTCGATCGCCAAATCACCTCCAGAATCCCCCAATTTCATTCTGTCAAAAACCCTACCCGCCACACATCCCACATCCGGTTTTTCTAAATAGTTACCAGCGTGAGCCGCCAAAAAACCATCCGGCAATTGTACATCATCATCAAGAAATAAAATAATCTCTCCAACTGCGCGTCGCACGGCATAATTTCTCGCCGCCGGCAAACTCGCCCAATCTACCCGAAACCACCGAATTTGGCCAGCATTTGCCAATTCCTCTAAATAAACTTGAGTTTCTGATTCGTGGGTGCGAGTTTGATCGATTACCAGCACTTCAAAATTCGGGTAATTTTGCCCCATCAAATCAGCCAATGTCTCTCGCAGGGGTTGCTCGCGATTGTAGGTAGGTATCACAACAGAAATCATCATCACACAATTGAGTGAAAATAAAGTTAAGGGTAGGCAGGATGCCTGCCCCACTCGTTATTTTTGGAGAAGTTGATTAAAACTCGAAATTAATACTTAGAAATTTTGATTTCTGAATTTTGAATTAAGGATTTCCACTCAAAACTCAAAACTCAAAATTCAAAAGTTTTAGCAATTCCCCATTTCCATCAGATAGCGATGTGTTGCTGAACAGCTAAGACTAAATTTTCAGTCCAGAAATTAGCCAATTCGGCGTTGGCAGCTTCTACCATAACTCGGATTAGCGGTTCAGTGCCAGAAGCGCGAACCAAAATCCGTCCCTGTTCTCCCATTGCAGTTTTAGCACGATCGATCGCCTTTTGCATTAGTTCGCACTCGTGCCATCTTAGCCGTTTTTCGCGATCGTCCACCCGCACATTTACCAGCAACTGCGGATAAGTTTGGAAACTGTCGCTGACCAATTGTGCTAAAGATTCCCCCGACTCGCGCACCAGCGAAGCCATATGCAAAGCTGTCAACAAACCATCGCCACTGATACCGAAATGCGGACAAAGAATGTGCCCCGACTGTTCGCCGCCCAACATCGCACCGGTGCGCTGCATTTCAGCGTGAACGTGCTGATCTCCCACGTTCGTTCTAGTTAGTTTGCCCCCCAATTCTTCCCAAGCTCGCTCGAAGCCGAGGTTAGCCATTACAGTAGAAATAATTAAATTATCCGGTAACTGTTCGGAGTCGCGCAATTGCCGGCCCCACAGATAAAGAATGTAATCGCCGTCAATCGATCGCCCTTTGTTGTCAACACCCAAAACTCGATCGGCATCACCGTCAAAAGCAAATCCCAAATCAGCATTGTGTTCCACAACCGCCGCTTGCAAACTGTCGAGATGAGTAGAACCACAGTTTACATTAATCCGATCGCCATCTGGAGAGTTGTGCAAACAGATCACATCCGCCCCCATTTGCTCAAATACCTGCGGCGCTAAACCAGCAGCAGCCCCCCAGGCCAAATCCAAAACCACCCGCATTCCCGACAAATTCATCTGTTGCAGCGAATTAGAGAGAGAAACAGCATAATCTTTAACCAACTCCCGGCGGTGGTAGTGGTGTCCCAAAGCCAAGCTAGCAACCGGAACCTTTGCCCCCCGAATTCCCGCTTCTATTTGTTCCTGCAACTGCTGCGACAGCTTTGAGCCATTTGAGCCAAAAAACTTAATCCCGTTGTCTTCTGGGGGATTGTGAGAAGCCGAAATCATCACTCCGCCGACAGACTCCGAAATGCTTGCCAGATAAGCAACGCAGGGAGTCGGACACAATCCCAAATTCCACACTTCCAAACCGGCGGCTGTCAAACCCGCTGACAGTGCCATTGCCAGCATATCGCTGGAATTCCTGCTGTCTTGTCCCAAAATCACAGGGCCCTGGTTGGGGGCATTTTGGCGCATAATTTGTCCAGCCCAGAAGCCAACTTGCAGGGCTAGGGGTGCATTCAGCAATTCTCCAACTTTCCCGCGAATGCCGTCTGTGCCAAAGAGTTTTGTATTTGGCAGGGAGAGGCTATTTCCCACCCAAATCGGATCGCGTTTGGCTGGCTGTACCGAGTTAGCAGCCGGAAATTCGCTACCACGATGGCGCGAAGGTGTCTGAACCATATTCACTCCTTTAGGAATATTCACACTCACACTTTGCAACTTATGTTACAACTGAAAGTCTTTATTTTCAGCGTAAACTCGATTTATTTCGGGGATTAGTCAGTTCAGTTGACAGTTGACAGTTGACAGTTGACAGTTGACAGCTTGCCCTGAGCGCAGTCGTTGGGTTGACAGCGACCTCTACCTGGAAGGAAGAGGATTGGAGTAATGAATAGCCTTCTTTTAATTTCTCCCTACAAGGGTTCCGGCTTTAAACCAATTCTTTCTGGTAACTTACTCTGACAACCTACGCACAAAGTTTAACTTCTTCGGAAAAATTTGTATTGTATCCAAGGGACAAACTTTTAGTCCCGGGCGCGCGCCAACAGATCAGACGGCGGTTGAAACCGCGTCTACACAAACGAAGTCCGCCGACGCGGACTGAAGAAAAGACGGCGGTTGAAACCGCGTCTACACAAACGAAGTCCGCCGACGCGGACTGAAGAAAAGACGGCGGTTGAAACCGCGTCTACACAAACGAAGTCCGCCGACGCGGACTGAAGATCAGAACATAAAACATAATTTTCACTGCCCGTTCTTCAACCCGCGGAGGCGGGTTTTGTTTGTATAGACGCGGTTTCAACCGCCCGGTCTTCTTATCTGAACTTATCCGAACCGTATTGGGCTATAGAAGGTTAAGGCTGTATTGCCGTACACTTTCTGGCGGCAAATTTCTAGGCCGGGTATCGGTTGTGTCGATCGCTCCGGGCTGTGTTCGATCGCGATTTCGCCGTGTGGTGCTAACATTTCTTGGCTGGCGATCGCATTTAACACAGGTTCGTACAAGTCGCTGGCGTAGGGCGGATCGAAGT